>Ga0209438_1000673_pt1 | contig 10684 bp, 9 predicted proteins | sample GraSoi_2013_20cm_FD_185825 | JGI IMG/M metagenome (GOLD analysis project Ga0209438, IMG submission 185825) | Grasslands soil microbial communities from the Angelo Coastal Reserve, California, USA - Sample 9_17_2013_20cm (SPAdes) (version 2) | ecosystem: Environmental > Terrestrial > Soil >...
CGATTTCGATTACTACCGCACCGAGATCACCTTCGTGAACTGGGTGCGCGACCGCCAGTTCGCGCAGGTGCACGTGCTCGTGACGACCCAAAGCACGGGGGGTGGCCAGGAGTACACGCTCAGCTTCATTGGCCTCGAGCGGTTTGCAGGCGCGGCGGACACGCTGCGCTGGGCGTCCCGCTCCGCCGACACGCAGGACGACATTCGCAGCGGCCTGGCGCGCACCATGCGCCTCGGCCTCATCCGTTTTGTCGCGCAGACACCGGTCGCACGGCTGCTGGAGATTTCGTATAGCGCGCCGGCACAGGCGGCAGCCAAGGTGCGCGACCCGTGGAACTATTGGGTATTCCGTTCCCAGATGAACGGCAATCTGCAGGGAGAGAAGACCTTCAAGTTTCAGAATTGGTTCGGCACGTTGTCGGCAAATCGCGTCACCGACGCGTGGAAACTGCGCCTGTCGCTCAATCAGAGTTACAACCAGAGCAATTTTACTCTCGACGTACTCGACAGCCTCGGCAACCGCGTGGGGGAGGAGATCATCACCAGTATCAGCCGCAGCTACGACGCAAGTACGATGGTCGTGCGCAGTATCGGCCCTCACTGGTCGGTCGGAGGCCAGGCGTCCGCGGCGTCTTCGACATTCCTGAATGAGAAGCTCGCGATAGCGGTGGCGCCCGCAATCGAATACGACGTGTATCCGTACTCCGCATCCACTCGCCGGCTGTTTACGCTCCGCTATGAGGTCGGGCTGAAATCGTTCCGATATCGTGACACTACCATATTCAACCGCACAACCGAGACGCGTCTCAATCAGGCATTGAGCATGTCGCTGAGCATCAAACAGCCCTGGGGATCGACCGGGATCGCACTCGAGGCGAGCAATTATCTGTACGACTTCAAGAAGAACCGCGTGACCATGTTCGGGAACGGCGAATTCCGGGTGTACAAGGGGTTGTCGCTGAATTTCTTCGGCAGCGTGGCACTGATTCACGACCAGCTGTTCCTGCCCAAGTCGGGCGCGTCGGAGCAAGAGGTCCTGCTGCGCCGGCGGCAGTTGGCGACGTCGTACAGCTACTTCACGTTCTTCGGGATCAGCTACACGTTCGGCTCGAAGTTCGCAAACGTCGTGAACCCCCGCTTTGAAGGCGGGAACGGCGGGGTCTTCTTCTCTAACTAACCACAAAAACCAAACCCGGAGCCACTGTTGCGCTCCGGGTTGGCGAGGTCGGGACAAGTGGCCGTCGACACTTGCGCCGCGACCTACTTCCTTCTTCGTCCAGAATGTAGGCGGATCGTGCTTGGAGAAGGTCGCCGCGGCGTGTGCGCTGTGTCAGGGAACCGTCCAGTCGACTTCGCCGACTGTTGCCCGTTCAGCGCCCAAGAGGGATTCTTCAATCCATGACTCGTTTCCGGGTGCGACGCGGCGCCGTCGTTGCGGTGCTGTTGGTGCTCGCGTTTGCCGTGGCGGCTGCGCTCGGCGTGCAGGCGTATGGGACTGCGCGCTATCATCGCGCGCAGGCCGATCGCGTGCTGCGCGACTACGCGAAGCTCGCCGCATCGCGCGTGGCGCTGCAAAGCGCGCGCGGGATCTACTTTGCCGTCACGCCGCCGCTGAAAGCGTTACAGCATGCGCATGAAATGGCGCCACACAAGCCGTTGCCGCGCCCCAAGGACTTGCATTTCGACATCATGGAGCACGAGTTCTCGCTCGCGCCCTACATCCGGTTCACGTTCCGCCTGGATTTGGCGACCGGCGCGCTGACGACGTCCGGGCAGACGGTGCCCGAACGCGTGCGGCGCTGGCTGGTCGACACGCTGCCCCAACACACGCGCGCCGTCTATGACACCTCCTGGCATATGGGCACGGTGCTCGGACAACTGGGAGGCGACAGGCGCTACATCGCGTACACGGTGCTGCGGGACGCGGATGGGATGCTGCGCACCGCGATCGGGCTCGAAGCGAAGCCGGCCGCGCTCCGGCCGCTCGTCGCCGAGGCCACCGATAAATTTCCGCTGCTGCCGCGGCCGCTGACCGGCGGTGTGCAGTACGACTCGATGGGCTCGATCATCATCACCGACCGCTACGGCGTCGAGATCTACCGCTCGGCAGTGCAGTACACGTCGCCCTTCACCGGCAGCGACACGGTCGGCACCGACATGGGCGATCTGGCCGCGCAGACGACGCTACGGGCATCGATGGCCGACAAGCTGATCATCGGCGGCCTGCCCAAGTCTCGCCTGCCGCTGATCCTCGGCTTGCTGGGACTCACCGCGGCGTTGATCGGCACCGCGCTGCTCCAGCTGCGCCGCGAATCGCAGCTGACCCGCCTGCGGACCGACTTCATCTCGGGCGTATCGCACGAGCTGCGCACGCCGCTCGCACAGATCCGGATGTTCTCCGAGACGTTGACGCTGGGGCGCGTGCGATCCGACGAAGAACGGCGCCGCTCGCTGGCGATCATCGACCAGGAAGCCCGGCGGTTGACACACCTCGTCGAGAACCTGCTGCACTTCTCGCGGTCGGAGCGGCAGACGACGCACATCGCGCCCGAGCCGACCGCCCTCGCGCCGCTGGTGCAGGAAGTGATCGACGGCTTTGCGCCGCTCGCCGCCGCGCGCGGCGCGACGGTCGCCGCGGAGATACCGGAGGACCTCGTCGTGCCCGCCGATCCCGGCGCCGTGCGGCAGATGCTGCTCAACCTGCTCGACAACGCCGTGAAGTACGGCCCCGCGGGCCAGGAAGTGCGGATCGGCGCAACGCGGGAAAACGGCGCCGCGCGGCTGTGGGTCGCGGATGGCGGGCCCGGCATCCCACGCGCCGACCGCGAGCGGGTGTGGGAGCGGTTCTGGCGGCTGGAGCGCGACCGCGGCTCAGCCGTCGCGGGCAGCGGCATCGGACTCGCCGTCGTGCGCGAGCTCGTCAGCCTCCATCACGGTCGAACCTGGATCGATGACGCCCCCGACGCGGGCGGGAGTGGGACCCGCGTCGTGATCGAGCTGCCCGCATGATCGCGTCCGCGATCGGACCCAAGCGGATCCTCGTCATCGAGGACAACCCCGATCTCGCCTACGGATTGCGCAATAATCTCGAGATCGAAGGCTACGAGGTCGAAGTGGCGAAGGACGGGACGAAAGGCCTGTCGCGCGCGCGCAGTGCCAATCCCGACCTCGTTGTGCTGGACCTGATGCTGCCGGGCATGGATGGCTTCCGGGTGCTGCGTGCGCTGCGCGAAGACGGGCACGGCATGCCGGTGCTCATCCTCACCGCCCGCGGCGAAGAGGCGGACAAAGTCCGCGGTCTCCGCCTCGGCGCGGACGATTACGTGACCAAGCCGTTCGGCGTACTCGAGCTGCTGGCACGCATCGAGGCGCTGCTGCGACGCGTCGTGGCGCCGAAGAAGAACGGCGGACCGCCGGGGCCGCCGTTCGACAAGTTCGGCGATATCGAGGTGCTCACGCCGTCGCGGACGGTGTTGCGGGACGGCTCGCAGGTGGCGCTGACGCCCAAGGAATACGATCTCCTCCTCGCCTTGATCCGGCGCGACGGCGCCTGTATCACGCGCACCGAGCTGCTCACGGAAGTCTGGGGCTACAGCGCCGAAGTGATGAGTCGCACCGTGGATACGCACGTTGCCGAGCTCCGCCGCAAGCTCGAGAGCGATCCCGCCAACCCCAGGCACATTCTCACCGTCCGCAAAACCGGCTACCGCCTGGCGAGGTGACCTAGGGCCGCGGGAGCTGGGGAGGCCCGGTCGCCGCCGAGTCGAACACCAGTCTGATTTGCTCCGCCGCGTCGACGCGCGCGCCGGTGAGATTGGTCACCAAGGCGATCACCACTCGCGAATCGCGGTCCACGCCGAAAACCGTCGTGCCACCGATCGAGCTGCCCCCATGAAAAACGGTGCGGTGTCCGAGTGTGTCAGTCGCCACGAACCAGCCGATCCCATAGGGAGTGGTTTCGCCCGACGAGGTGCGCTGCGGGGTGAACAGCAGGTCGAGTGTCGCAGCCTGCAGATACCCGGGCGCCAGATGCGCCGTGCCGAAGCGCACCAAGTCCTCGCCACCCCCCCATTTGTAGCTGTTATTCACCGTCGGCGCCGGCACGAACTCGCCGGACTCGGTGCGCTCATAGAATCGCGTCCGGTTCGGGATCAGACTGTCGTTCCGATCCGGCGCGGTACTACTCATCCTCAGCGGCTGGAAGACGTGCCGGCTCATGTACGCCAGGAACTGCTGTCCGGACGCTCCCTCCACCACCGCGCTGATAAGATTGAATCCGTACGTCGAGTACGAGTAGCGCGTCCCAGGCGGCGCGACGAGTGGATCGTTCTGAAAAACCGCTAGTCCCGCGGTGACCGTCGAGTATGGTTGATTGAGCAGGAACTCGTTTCCCTGGTAGTGCCTGATCCCCGCCAGGTGGCCGCCGAGCAGCCGCGTGGTGATGACACCACGTTTCTCGGGAAAGGTCGGCACGTAGCGCTGTATGGGCGCGTCGAGGTCCAGTTTCCCCTGCTCGTACAGCTGCGCGACGGCGTCGGCGGTCAGCGACTTCGAGACGCTCCCGATTCTGAACTGCGTCGCCGCCGTTGCCGGGCGGTGCGTCTCCAGGCTCGCGTACCCGAACGCCTCCGACCACACGACGCGCCCGTCTACTGCCACGGCCAACGCGAAGCCGGGGATGTTGGGCACGAGCTTCTCGCAGGCGATGGCGTGCGCACGGGCGCGTGCCGCCGCCCAGCGCTCCGCGACCGCAGGAAGTTTGGCTGGCCGCGAGACGCACGCAGGCTGCTGCAAAGACAGAAGCAGGAGGACCGGAAGAGACATCGCCTTTGACTCCACTCGAGGATCGGATAACATACCCGCACATGCGCGAAAAGGCCGAGACTCTCAGACGGCTCCACGTCGACGGGCCGATGCTGGTCCTCCCGAACGCATGGGACGCCGGCAGCGCCAGGATCTTCGTGGAGGCGGGCTTCAAGGCGCTGGCGACGACCAGCGCGGGAATCGCGTTCAGCCTGGGCATGCCCGACGGCGAGCGCATCAGTCGCGATGAGATGCTCGCGGCGGTCTCCCGCATCACGCGGCGGATTTCCGTTCCGATCACGGCGGACTTGGAAGCGGGCTACGGCCAGACGCCCGACGCCGTCCGCGAGACCGTGCGTCGCGCGATCGACGCGGGCGCGGTAGGGATGAATCTGGAAGACAGAATGGAAGAGAAACATCTGATCGACTTCGCACTCGCCGTCGAGCGTGTGCGGGCCGCGCGGCAGGCCGCCGCTGCGACCGGCGTTCCGCTCGTGCTCAACGCCAGAACCGACGCGTTCGAAGCACCCGAAGTTCCACGCGACAAGCGCCTGGCCGAGGCGGTGCGGCGCGGCAACGCGTTTCGCGACGCGGGGGCCGATTCGGTGTTCGTGCCGTTTGTCGGCGACTCGGGCACGATCGAGCAGCTCGTGCAGCAGATTCGCGCACCCCTCAACATCCTCGGCACCCCGAATGCGCCGACACTCAAGGAAATGGCCGCACTGGGCGTGCGGCGCGTGACGTTTGGATCGGCGCCGATGCGCGCGACGCTGGGCCTGGTGCGCCGGATGGCGCGCGAATGGAGGGACAAAGGGACGTACGGAACGCTGGAGGCGTACGGGATTCCGTTCGCCGAGCTGCAGCAGCTGTTCGCCTAGTTCAACTCCACGTGCAGGTGATCGGCGGTGCCGACGTGGCGCCGGGTATCGAATCCCATCAACCAGAAGTAGAACTGCACACCGCGGTTCTTGATGACGCCGCGGCCCGTGGTCCGGAGATCGACGGCGTGGATCCAGCCGTCGGCCTGCTTGTAGTGCCGGGTGCGACTGTTGGCCGGCAGACCCATCCGGCCATAGTCCTCCGGCAGACGGCCGGAATCCGTGATCAGCATGTCGCGGTCGACCAGAACCAGCGTGGACAGCGCCAGGCGCAGCAGGGGATGCAGCGATCCGTAGTAAGCCCGCACCGGCGGCGACTTCGCGTGAACGCTGGCGATGTAGACCAGCGAATATCCGCAGTAGAAGACGACCAGCGGCAGCGCCACCCATTTCGCGAGCGGGATGATCAACGCTCGGCCGCCGCGCCCGCCGCGGCTCGTGAATTTGCGGGCGAGCCACACGGCGTAGGCGGTAACGACGGCACAGGTCAGGATCGCCGCGGTGAGGAGCGCGAGCCAGACCGAGGTCGTGCCGTGCTCGTAGAAGAACACCGACCCACGCACCAACACCGCGAACGGCAGCGCGATGATCAACGCGATCTTGAGGAGCGCGCGGACCACCTCGCCGCCGAGCGCGCGCCATTCCGCCACGGACGCCGGTGCGGCCTGCCGCACCTTCTTGCGCCACTTTCGCTTCCATTCCTTCTGCGCTTCGCGCTTGAGCCGCTCGAGCTTTACGGCGATGCCATCCATGTGGGAAATCTACGTTTACCGAATCGCCATGTTTCCGTGCTCAAGATCTCATGGAACGCTGTGCAAGGTGCCATGTGGGCGTCGTCTCTTTGGGACAATCCTCCCACCGGAGCGTTTCCATGAAACGACGTTGGCTCGTCTTCCTTGGCGCGGCCTTCCTCGCCGCATGCACTGTAGAACCCCCGGCGGTATCTAGAACCGACACTGCCGCTGCGTTTCTCAATCAGGCGGAGCACTACCGGGCCCGCGATTACTCCGCCACCGGTTTCGCGGCAAGAAGTGCCAGCGCGGTGGCCGAAACCGAAGTAACCACCCGGGACAGCAGTCCGGTGTTTGGCGTGACCTCAAGCATGATCATCCGGACGGCCAACGCTTCGATCGAAGTGGATTCGCTGGAGGCCGCGGTTGCGTTGTTGTCGCAGCTCGCCGAACGGGTAGGTGGATACGTGGCCGGGACGGGAATCGTGACGGGAAAAGGCCAGCTGCGTCAGGCCTTCATCGAAGTGAAGATTCCCGCCCAACGCTTCGACGAAGTCGTAGCCGGACTCAAGCCCATCGGGAAGCTCGAGTCCGTCAACGTCAGCACCCAGGATGTGGGCGAAGAGTTTGTCGACGTCACCGCGCGGATGGACAACGCCAAACGGCTCGAGCGGCGGCTGATCGACTTGCTCGCCACACGTACGGGGAAGCTCAAGGACGTACTGGACGTCGAACAATCGCTCGCACGGGTGCGCGAAGAGATCGAGCGCTACCAAGGGCGGATCCGTTATCTCGCGGCCCACACCGCGATGAGCACCCTCAGCGTCACCGTTCACGAGCCACTCCCAGTCGTCGGCGAGGCCGGCCACAGCGTCATGGGAGAAGCATTGACGCAGGCGTGGCGCAACTTCGTCGTGCTCGCGTCCCTGGCCGTGCAATCGCTAGGCGTAGTCCTGCCACTTGGGCTTATCGCCGCCGGCGCCTGGTTCGTGATGCGGCGCCGCCGTACGTTGACGGCTCCTATTGGCGGCAGCGGGGTTTGAACAGCCGATGGTCCAGCCAAGAGGAGGACGCCAATGGCTTCACGCACTGAGCGGTTCAAAACGGCAGCGGTCAAGGCAGCCCGGACGGCCAGGAAGTGGGCGCAGAATGCTGCTCGCGAGGCCGACCGGTTGTTGAAGGAAGCGCAGAAACGCGCCAAATCGGATCAGCGGCAGCAGCGCATCAAAGCCGCGTTGCGTCGTACCGGCAAGGTCCTCAAGGCCGCCGGACGGGCGGCCATCGTCGCCGGCATTGCCGCCGGCATCGCCTCGGCGCGGGCGGAGAAACGCGGCCGCCGGGTCAGAAAGAAGCGCTAGTCGTCCACACCACCGAGTTGCAACACACGTTTCCACTGGGGCGCCGTCACGGGACTCACCGACAGGCGCCCCTGTTTTACGATCGGCAGGTCCGCAAACGTCTTGTCCGCCTTGATCTGCGCCAGCGTCACCGCGCGCGGCAGGCGGCGGCTCGCCTTGAGGTCGATCACGAACAGCCTCGGGTCGTTCTTCTTGGGATCTGCGTATGGCGCCGAGACCACGGTCGCCAGTCCCACGACGGCTTTCTCGTCGCCGGTGTGATAGACGAACACCTGATCGCCCGGATGCATCGATCGGAGGTTCCGCAGCGCCACCGGATTCTTGACGCCGTCCCACACCGCTGTCGTCGCGCGCTCCAGATCGTCGTAGCTGTAGGTGCTCGGCTCGGTTTTTACCAACCAGTAGTTAGGCATGTTTCGCCGTCCATTCGGAAACTGTGTCAGCCAGCTCGTTCATTACATCGCTTTCGGTCTTGCCCATGCGCTTGGGGACCTTGAACGAATGATCGCCCTCGTCGATCAGATGCAGCGTCGCGCGATCGCCGAGTTTTGTCACCACCTCTTGCAGCAAATCGAGCTGGGCAAATTCATCGCGCGTCCCCTGCAGGAATAACATCGGCACGCCAACAGACGCTAAATGCTCGGCCCGAGCCGTCCCCGGACGGCCGGGGGCATGGAGCGGAAAGCCAAGAAAGACGAGGCCGCGCACGCCTGGTAACGGTGCACGCGCCTGTGCCTGCGACGTCATACGCCCGCCAAACGACTTCCCACCGGCGATGAGCGGCAATTCCGGTGCGCGATGCGCTGCCGCGACGACGGCCGCACGCACAGCAGCCTCCGCGACCCCCGGCGGATCGGGGCGGCTCTTTCCGGCCTGCATATACGGAAACTCGTAACGGTAGGTCGCGATGCCGCGCGTCGCGAAGGCGTCGGCCGCCTGCGCGAGAAAATGGTGGCGCATGCCCGCCCCCGCTCCATGCGCGAGCACGTACAGCAGGCGCGCATCGTGAGGCCGAACCAGCATGCCGTCGTCAGTCTTGGCCAAGGCGCGAGTTCAGGCGTTCGAGGACGCCCATGAGCTTGGGCTTCACCTCGAGGACTTTGACGACGGGATCGTGCCCGAGTTTCTGCATGCGCTTCAGGGCGTTGACGATCGTGAAGTTGCTGTTGTGGAGCTTCCCGCTCACCTCATCCCACTCGATCGGCATCGACACCGGCGCGCCCGGCGACGGACGGACGCTGTAGGGCGCGACCATCAGCTGGCCGGCACGGTTCTGGAAGGCATCGACGTAGACCTTGCCTTCGCGCTTGCTGATCGTGCGCGCCGTCGTCGCGATGCCGGGGTGCTGATCGGTGACGAGCCGCGCGAACAGGATCGCCAGCTGCAGGCATTGCGCGTACGTCAGCTGGCGGCCCAGCGGCAGCATGATATGCAGGCCAGACTTTCCGGTCGTCTTGATGAACGCCGGCATGTCGACTTCTTCACACAGCGTCCGCATCGTTTTCGCGAGCGTGATGACATGCGCGAACGGTGCGTCTTTGGGGTCCAGATCGATCAGGCACCAATCGGGCTTGGTGAGATCCTCGATGCGGCTCATCCACATGTGCAACGGAATCGTGCCGAGGTTGACGAGGTAGACCAGCGTCTCGACATCGTTGCACACGAAATACTGGATGTCGCGCTGCGTGTCCTCGCTCCAGATCGGAATCGTCTGGATCCACTCCGGCACGAAGCCGGGCGCGTCTTTCTGATAGAAGGACTTGCCGTTAATGCCGTCGGGATACCGGGTGAGCACGACGGGGCGGTCCTTGAGATACGGCAGCAGCCAGGGCGCCATCGACCTGTAGTACTCGATGAGGTCGCCCTTGGTGTACTTCTCGTCGGGCCAAAACACTTTGTCGAGGTTGGAGAACTTCACCTCTCTTGGGAGAGGGGAGATGGGAGATGTACGGTGCGGAGGCTCCAGAGAGTCCCTCTCCCTTCTCCCATCTCCCTGCTCTCCAGGCATCACCACATCTTCAGGTTTCTTGTCATCCCGAAAGCGCACAAAGACCGATTGCCGCAGCAAGCCATCAGGCGTGAACTCCTTGTACCGTACGTCGCACACGAGCTTTGGCTCAACCCAGGTGTGGTCTGGGCCTTTGGGGAGCGCGCCGTGCTCGGGCGGCTCGCACGGTGGCGTCGCTCGCACCAACGCCGCGAGCTCAGCACTGATCTCGGCGATCTGGTCACCACTGAACCCCGATCCGGCCCGGCCACAGTAGATCAGCGTGCCGTCTTTGTACGCGCCGACGTGGAGCGCGCCGAAGCCGCCACGGGAGCCCTTGGGTTTCGAGAACCCGACGACCAGAAAGTCGTCCATGCGGTCGGCGCGAATCTTGAGCCAGTCGCCGGAGCGGCCGTCTCGATACGGGCTGTCCGCCTTCTTGGCAACGATGCCTTCGAGCCCCAGAGTCACGACCTGCTCGTACAGCGCCTCCCCGTTCTTCTCGAAGTGCTCCGAAAAGCGCAGCGGGCCGGTCTGCGGCAGCACCTTGCGCAGGATCTCTTTACGCTTGACGAGCGGCAGCTTGCGCAGATCGTAGCCCTCGAAGGCGAGCACATCGAACACGTACAGCGTGGCGGGTGACTCGATCGCGGCGCGCTTCGCCTCCCGCGCGCCGAGTTTGGCGCGGACCTGGAGCTTGGAAAAACTCGGGTGGCCGGCGTCGTTCAAGACGACCAGCTCACCGTCCAGAATCACGCCCTCGAACGGGATCGCCTTCACGGCGCGGGCGATCTCCAGAAACGATTCCGCGTAATCGAGGCCTTTGCGCGAATACAGCATCGGCTCGCCGTCCTCGCACGCGGCACGCATGCGGTAGCCGTCGAGCTTGACCTCGAAGACCCAGCCCGCCTTGGAAAACGGCTCGGC
>Ga0209438_1000678_pt1 | contig 10658 bp, 14 predicted proteins | sample GraSoi_2013_20cm_FD_185825 | JGI IMG/M metagenome (GOLD analysis project Ga0209438, IMG submission 185825) | Grasslands soil microbial communities from the Angelo Coastal Reserve, California, USA - Sample 9_17_2013_20cm (SPAdes) (version 2) | ecosystem: Environmental > Terrestrial > Soil >...
GAACGTCTCCCGCCAATCCTTCTCGGTGAAGCCCCACGAGCCGGTGATGTTGTTCACTCCGTGGCACTTCGTACATTCCTGCGCGACGGCGTCTTTGCCAGGGCCATCCGGCAGGTCGGCAGCGCCGCCGCCTCTCTGGCCCGCGGCGGGCGCGATCGTGCAGACAAAAATCGTGGCAGCGGCCAGGAGTCCCGCGTAAATCTTCGACATCTCTCCTCCTCAGGAAGACGTGTTCAGCTGAGGGCGCAACTAACTGTGCGGCGAATCGTACAGGAAACGGGGTTCGCGAGGGAATACCCCACCCGAGCCCGTTTCATTTACACTTTCCTTTCCATTTCAGGAGGATTCGCCATGCATGCGGCGCGTAACTGGTTCGCGGCGGCGGTGATAGCTGCCTGCGCGTCCTCGCCGGCCTTCGCCCAGCAGCCACCGGCTGCCACGTCCATGAGCTTCTTCGTCACCAGCGTCGGCCCGGGCAAGGGCGGAAATCTCGGCGGGCTGCTCGGCGCCGACCGTCACTGCCAGATGCTCGCCATGGCCGCCGGCGCCGGCGGCAAGACGTGGCACGCGTACCTGAGCGAGAACGGGTCGGCCGGCCACCCGACGATCCACGCGAAGGACCGGATTGGCAACGGGCCCTGGTACAACGCGAAGGGCGTGGTCATCGCGAGCAGCGTCGCCGAGCTGCACAGCGACAGGAACAACATCAAGAAGGACACGGCGCTCACCGAGAAGGGCGAGATGCTGCCCGGGCGCAGCGACACGCCGAACAAGCACGACATACTCACCGGATCGCAGCCCGACGGCACCGCCTACCCGGGATCGGATTCGGCGAACACGACCTGCGGCAACTGGGTGCGCTACTTCCCGATGTCCGGCAAGGCGCGGGTGGGACACTTCGACCGCAACGGGAATGACTCGCCGACCAACTCGTCGTGGAACTCGGCGCACGACACGGCGGGGTGCAGCCAGGACGAGATCAAGTCAACGGGAGGCGACGGGCTCTTCTACTGCTTCGCGGTGAATTAGCGGCGGGTCCGAGAAGCTTCGGATCCGGTCGCCTCTCGGAACCCGCCCTACGGTGTAGGCCGGGTCCCGCGGAGCTCCTGAAGCCGTGCGACGCGGACCCGGCGGATACACGCTCCTCATGTCACCTACCCACGAACTCATCGCCTTCGGTCCCGTCGAGCAAGACGCCCGCGCGCAGATCGATCGCTGCCTCGATGCGGGCGGTGACGAAGCGCGCGGCGTGCTCTGTGCCGATCACCACAAGGGCTACTCGATGCCCATCGGCGGCGTCCTCGCCTCGCAATCGGTCGTCATGCCCGCGGGCGTCGGCTACGACATCGCCTGCGGCAACTGCGCGGTGCGCACGGATCTCACGGCCGCGGACCTCGACGTGCGCGGCGTGATGAACGAGATCTGGAACACGATCTCGTTCGGCGTCGGCCGCAGGAACGACGAGCCGGTTCGCGACGCGCCGGTCTTCGATTCCATCGCGCACAGCCCCGTCGCCCAGCAGCGATCGCTGCTCTCGCTGGCGAAGTCGCAGCTCGGAACCGTCGGCAGCGGCAACCACTACGTCGACCTGCTCGAGGACCGCGCGGACGGCCGGCTCTGGGTCGGCGTCCACTTCGGCTCGCGCGGCTTCGGCCACAAGACCGCGTCGGGATTTCTCGCGCTCGCGAACGGCAGGACGTGGGGCGACCGCGTGAACGACAGCATGGACGCGCGTCCCGCGACGATTCCGCTCGGCACGCCGCTCGCCGACGACTACCTCGCCGCGATGAACGTCGCCGGCGAGTATGCGTACGCCGGTCGTGACTGGGTCGTCAACCGCGTGCTGCGCATCCTCGGCGCGCGCGACGAGCTGCGCGTCCACAACCATCACAACTTCGCCTGGTGGGAGGAGCACGACCACCAGAAGTGGCTCGTCGTCCGCAAGGGGGCGACGCCGGCGTTCCCCGGGCAGTTCGGGTTCGTCGGCGGCTCGATGGGCGACGACGCGGTGATTATTCGCGGGAAGGAATCGCCGGCGTCGCGCGACGCGCTCTACTCGACGGTGCACGGCGCGGGACGCGTGATGGGCCGCATGGAAGCGAAGGGCAAATGGAAGGGCGCGCGCTGCGTGAAGCCGGGCCGGGTGAACTGGCGCGAGTGGCAGGACAGGCTGAAGGGGCAGGGCGTCGAGCTGCGCGGCGGCGGCGCGGACGAGGCGCCGGAGTGCTACAAACGGCTGGCAGACGTGCTCGGGTATCACGGCGACACGATCGACGTGCTGCATACGCTGAAGCCGATCGGCGTCGCGATGGCCGGCCGCGACGAATTCGATCCGTACCGGGATTGAGGCCGACGCGATGGTATATTGATGGCATGCGAACTACCATCGACAAGGCAGGTCGGGTGGTGATTCCCGCCGCGCTTCGGGAACGCGCCGGCCTGTCTCCGGGCGCGGAGCTCGAAATTACGACCGACGAGCTCGGGATCAGGCTCGAACGGGTCGCGAGCGGGCCGAAGCTCGTGAAGGTCGGGCGCCGTCTTGTCGCGCGGCCCTCCGTGCCCGCCGACAACCGCCCATCGGTCGATATCGCCGCGCTGATCGAAGAAGAACGCAATCGCTGGCCGTGAAGAGGGATGAGCGTATTCCTCGACACCAGCGTCATCCTCGCGGGCCTCATTGATTTCGGTCCGCAGAGCGCCCCATCGCAATCGCTGATGCACGGCGTTGCCGAGAAGCGCATTCAGGATGCCGCGACCGCCTGGCATTGCTGCCTGGAATTCTTTTCAGTCGCCACGAGGCTGCCACCGGAGTTCAGGGTGACGCCGTCTGATGCCTGCCTCCTGCTGCAGGAAGAAGTGTTTGCCAGGTTCTCGGTTCACGATCTGCCGGTGACCGGTCGCTTTCCGATGCTCCAGGCAGCCGCCCGGGATGGTGTCGCCGGCGGTCGAATTTACGACACGCACATCGCGGAGACCGCTCGAGCCGCCGCTGCGACCGTTATCGTCACCGACAACCGCCGCCATTTTCTTTCGGCGTTGCGCTACGGCATCCGGGTGGAGACGCCAACCGAGTTCATGGCGATGTTCAAGTCAAAAGAAAAAAGGCCGACCTAAAGGGCGGCGCAGCGCGCCTTCGTGGTTACCCGCGCTCTTTCGTATAGAGATTCGCGCCGTCGCTCTCGACGCACGGCGGGTCCTCGATCTGCACCATCGGCGCGGTGTTCAGGCGCATCACGCGCTCGTCCATCACCCACGGCTGCGTCAGCACATCGGGGTCCTCGACGGTCACCTGGTAGTGCAGCGTGTTGCCCTCACGGCGCAGCCGTTCGATGACGTGCATCTTGTTGGTGTGGAAGTAGCCCGGCCACTCGAGCCACGTCTCCTCGTTGAACCCGGTGACGTCCACCACGAGCGTGTCGCCTTCCCACTTGCCCACCGAATCGCCCATGTAGCTCTGATCCCGCGAGTTGATCGGATCGTGCGGGCGGTTCATCGGGACCAGGCGCCAGGTGTTCTTCTGGTTATAGAGCAAGACGATCTCGCTGGGCGTCGCCATGATCTTCGTCGGCGGCCCCATCCGCGGCACACCCGCCGGGAAGCAGTGGAAGTTCGTGTCCTCCACGTTCCCGTTCACATCGAGGTAGTCCACCTTGTCCCAATATTCCGGCTTGTACGGCGGAAGGTTCTCGAGGAAACGCTGCGCGAGACCCGAATCGCGCTCCTGGTTGACCGGGCTGCCCTTCCGATCGTTGCGAAGGTTGTGATAGTTCCCCTTCTCGTCGAAGCGCGTTGTCGCGGCGTTGCCGCCGCCACCACCCCCACCGCCCCAGCGTCCGCTCTGGATGACCATCGGCCATCTTCGGCGTCGGCACGGCGGCAAGCTTCGCATCTTCAGCCGCCCTCCCGCCGCCCCCGCCGCCGTACTGCGCGGTCGGCTGCGACGTCGACAGCCACGCGACCGCCGCGAATGCAGCGGCGGCCAAGCCATAACGAACAACACGGCGCGTCATGCCTGTAACCTCAAACCTGAAACCTACTGCCCACTGCCCACTGCCGACTGCCCACTAGTTCTGGAACGTCGTCGGGTGCCCGTTGCCCAGCCCGCCCTTGCCGTCCTTGTTCAACGGGTCCGAGCCGACCGATCCGAACGTCAGGTAGATGAACTTGTCGTCCGGCGTCTTGATGGTGAAGACGTAGCCGCGCGGCGAGCCGTTGCGCGCGAGCGCGAGGCTCGCGGTGTAGTTCTTCCCCACCTGGAAGAAGTCGCGGTCGCTGAGTCCCGCGGCGCGCAGCTGATTCGGCCCCGCATGCACCAGCGTCCAGGTCGTCAGCTTGCCGTCGGGCTCGGTCACATCCAGCAGGAAGTTGACGTGCGGGTTCACCCAGTTGACCTTCTTCAGCACGCCCGAGATGACGACGACGTTGTTCTGGTCGAACTCCGCCTGCATGGCGTGGTGCGCCAGCGCAACGCGCGGGGCCGCCATCGCGAGCACGCTCGCGACCGCGAGCCCAGCCAAGACCTTACGCATCATGGCCATAACCTCCTGAGGACTGGGCGGTTATTCTACACGCCGGAGCGCGGATTCGGATCGAGATAGGGCAGCATCCGGCCGAAATAGAGGACCGCGAACCACGCGGCGAGCGACACCGCGCCGATGACCTTGGCGGACACCGGCGTCTCGGCGTCGGGCGCGAGCGCCATCAACCGGTCGCTGTACGAGGTCTCGAACAGCATCGCGTTGATACCCGCGACCAGTAGAAAGAGCACCTTCAGCCACATCGCGAGGTTGGTCGCGTACTGCTGCGGCTGCGAGATGAAGAAGATGAGGCCGGTGAGCAGGTTCACGGCAAAGCCCACCATGGCCCACGGGACGAACCGCTTGGCCGAGCGCAGCGGCACGCCCTTCATGAAGCCGAGGAGGCGCAGGTCGAAGAAGCCGGCGGCGCCAATCAGCAGGGAGAGACCGAGGAAGTGCAGGCTCTCGCAGAGCGGCCAGAGCCAGCCGACCTCGTCTCGGAGGATTTGCGACATCCGCGTGCTGCGAATGAACTCGACTAATGGATCCAGCGCCGGGACGGTCACAGGAGATACGCCATCAAACGGCCGGCGACCGTTGCGCCGGTCCAGAGAATCAGCGAGAACACGGCAAGCGCCTTGACCTCGCCCGAGATCGACGAGGCGGCCGGCGTCGCGGTGCGGAAGACGAGTTTCCGAAGCCGCGCGTACACGCCGAGCGCCAGGAAGATCAGCGAGAGCTTCACGAAGAAGACCTTCTGCGTCGCCTTGTGCTCCGCGTCGGTCGTGAAGAGCGCCAGGCCGGTTGCGGCGTTGATGACGAACCCGGTCCACACGAGGCGCGGCGCGCGCACCAGCGCGGTGAGCGGCACGTCGCCGCCGATGCCGAGCAGCCGCAGGTCCATGACGACGCAGGTGCCGACGACGATCGCCATGCCGACCGTGTGAAGGGTGAGGATCGTGGGATATGCGAGCAGCGACGGATCACTCGCCACCCAGTGCGCGAACGGGGTGTCCTGAAGCCACGTGAAAAATGCCATTGAGAGACCGGCATTTTAACCTGCATACTCCAGCGGCACGTGCAAGTCACCAACGACCAACGACCAACGATCAACCAGCTCCGCGGGCTCAACCGCGACCAGTGGCGCGCGTTCGCGGCCACGTTCCTCGGCTGGATGTTCGACGGCTTCGACTTCACGGTCCTCACCTTCATCCTCATCGACATCCAGAGGACGTTCGCGGTCGACGCGGTGCTGGCCGGCGCGCTCGGCACGGTCACGCTCGTGATGCGGCTGGTGGGCGGCGTGGTGTCGGGAACGATGGCGGACAAGTGGGGGCGCAAGCTGCCGCTGATGCTGTCGATCCTGTGGCTCTCGATCTTCGCGTTCCTCAGCGGCTTCTCGACCTCCTACACGATGCTCTTCGCGCTCCGCGCGCTCTTCGGCATCGGCATGGGCGGCGTCTGGGCGGCGGGGATGCCGCTGACGCTCGAACACTGGCCCGTGCAGCTTCGCGGCGCCGCATCGGGGCTGCTGCAGGGTGGCTTCGCGTGGGGCTTCATCCTCGCGGCGTTCGCGTTCCGTTTCATCTATCCGATGTTCAGCGGCGCCGGTGATGTCGCCGGGTGGCGCGTGATGCTCAGCATCGGTGTCGTCCCGGTGCTGCTCGTGCCGTGGATCCGCGCCCGCGTGCCCGAGAGTCCCGTGTGGCTCGAGCGGCGACGGCGTGTCGCCGCGAGCGGCCGCGTCGAACAGCCGCCAATCGTACGGCTGTTCCAGCGCGACCTGCTCGGCACGACGCTGCAGTGCGCGGCGCTGATGGCCGCGTTCATGTTCTCGTACTACGCGATCACGTTCTGGTACGCGACGCTGCTGCGGGCGCGCGGTATCGAGCCGCTCGCCTTCCTGGTCACGCTGAATCTCGGCCAGGCGCTCGGCAACCCGGTGTGGGGATGGATCTCGGATCGCCGCCTGGGCCGCCGCGGCGCGGTGACGCTCGCCGCGCTGCTCGGCGTCGCGGCGGTCCCGTTGTTCACGCTGGCCACGGGCCCCGGCGTGATGTGGCTCGGCGCGGTCGTCATGGGACTGTGCGGCATCGGCATCTGGGGGATGGCGCCGACGTACTTGACCGAACGCTTCCCGACGATCGTTCGCGGCGTCGGCCCGGGGCTCGCGTATCACACGGGTGCGGCGATCGGCTCGATCACGCCGACCTTCATCGGCATGCTGCAGCAGCGCGGGATGCCGCTCGGCACGGCGATGGCGTGGGTGATTGCCGTGGCGGGCCTGACCGTCGCGACGGTCATCTGGTTCGGCCCCGAAACGCGCGGACGCGTGTTCACCGCCGACGCGTAGGAGCCGGCTTCAGCCGGCCCTCGACGGATTCAGCGGATCGATCCGCTTGCCCGCGCGCGAGCGTTCGATGAGATGCGCCAGCCGGCGGGCGCGCGTCTCCTCCTGCTTCGCGCTGGCGATCCAATGCGTCACGGCCCGCTTCATGCCCGGCGCCAGCGCCTGAAAGAACGCGTAGGCCTTGCGGTCGGCCTTCAGCGCGCGCAGGCTCGCCGCATCGAGCGCCGCGTTGTCGCGCTCATACGAATAGCGCCGCGTCTTCTCCTCGTCGCGCGCCGTGAACGCCGCCAGACCGGCGGGCTTCATGCGCCCCTGCTCGATCAGTTGCTTCGCGCGTTTCGTATTGACGACGCTCCAGTAGCTGTCCCGCGTCCGAGGCGTGAACCGGACTGTGTACGTGTCCGGATCGAGTCGCTTGCGCATCCCATCGATCCAGCCGTACGAGAGCGCGGCATCGAGTGCTTCGGGATATCTGATGCTGGCCTTGCCCGAGGCGACCGTGTAGAAGCCGACGAGCAGCAGCGTCTCTTTCCGGTGGTCTGCCGCAAGCCACCGTTCGAACGCACGCGCGGTCCTGAAGAACGTCGGCTTCACGCGGGTATGCTATCTCCTCGAGGAGCTATTTATGGGCCGTTCGCTCGCAGGTTCACGTGTGCTGGTGTTGGGTGGCAGCTCGGGCATCGGGTTGGCGACCGCGACAGCGGCGGCCGCGGCAGGAGCGAAGGTGACGCTCGCGTCGCGATCGAACGACAAGGTCAACGCCGCGGTCGCGCAGGTCGGCAACGGCGCCACCGGCGCGGCGCTCGACACCACCAGCGACGCCGCGCTCGAGGCGTTTTTCTCCAAGCAGCCCGAATGGGACCACATCGTCGTCTCGGTAGCGGCCGGACGGTCCGCCGGCCTGCACGACCTCTCGCTGCAGGACGCCTACGGCAACATGAACGCGAAGTTCTGGACGGCCTACAAGACCGCGCGGCTCGCGCGCATCACGCCAGACGGATCGCTGACGCTCGTCTCGGGCTATCTCAGCCAGCGCCCGAACAAGGACGCGCTGCTCCAGGGCTGCATCAACGCAGCGCTCGAAAGCCTGGGGCGCGGGCTCGCGCTCGCGCTGTCGCCGGTGCGTGTGAATACCGTCTCGCCGGGGCTGATCGACACGCCGATTCGCGCGGCATTGCCCGCGGACCGGAAAAAGGCGATGCTGGATCACGCGGCCGCGACGCTGCCGGCCAGGCGCGTCGGCCAGGCCGAAGATATCGCGGATGCGATCCTGATGCTGATGACGAACCCGTTCACGACCGGCAGCACGCTGTTCGTCGATGGCGGCGGCATGATTTCCTGACGCGCTCAAAAGAATCCGGCGCTCGCACGTCTATGGAGGTATGAACGCAGTGCCCGTCTCCGTCGCGCTGCCGGTCGAGGCGGCCCGCGACGATCGAGCAGCACGGCTCGCCGCCCTCTTCGACCTGCACGAAGCGCGGCTCTACCGTCTCGCGCGGCGGCTGACGTCCAGCGCGGACGAGGCGCGCGACCTCGTCCAGGACACCTTTCTCAAGACCGCCCGATCGCTGACATCGGTTCCCGCCGGCTTCGCGCGCGAGGAAGCCTGGCTCGTCCGCGTCCTCGTCAACATCCGGCGCGACCAGTGGCGCAAAGCCGCGGTCCGGCATCGCTCCGCCGCAGCGTTGCGCGCGGAACCCGCCCCGGCACCCGACGTGGAGTCCGCGTTCATCGCGAAGCGCCTCGTCTGGTCGGCACTCGACCTCCTCGAGCCTCGCCGGCGGGCTGTCGTCGTGATGCACGAACTGGAAGGGATGGCACCAGCCGCGATCGCAGCCGTGCTCGGCGTTCGCGTGATGACCGTCCGATGGAACCTCTCGATGGGGCGTCGCGACTTGAAGCGGATCCTCGAGCCGCAAATGGGAGGCGCAGTGTGAGGGACGTATCCGATCTTCTCCGCGAGGCAGACCCGCTCGGCTACGAGCAGTTCCCGACATCCGAAGAGCGGCACCTGGCTCGCCAGCGCGTTCTCGACGCGCCGGCTGCGCGACCGCGGCGCCCGAGGCGCCGAATCGTTGCTGCCGCGGTCCTTGCGCTCGCGCTAGGTGGGACCGTGGCGGCGTACTTGTCACGCGCCGCGGTGGAGCTTGCCGCCGCGGTGCGGTTCGAAGTGCGCCTTGCCGAGCAGATCCCGGGACCCGGATTACGGGAAGTCCGGCTGCGGGGCAGCATCGGCAGGATCTACCTGCATCCAGAAACCGTCGTCAGCAACGGCGACATCGCGAGGGCCGTGGTGGCCCCGGCCGCTGGATCACGCTTCAACATTTCCGTCACGTTCACCGCGGACGGCGCGGCGAAGATGCTGACGGCGACGCAAGGTCACCTCGGCCGGCCGGTGGCGATCCTGCTCGACGGAGACGTGGTGATGGCTCCTGTGGTGAAGAGTCCCGTTTCCGGCTCGGCGATGATCACCGGCAACTACACGAGGGCCGAGGCGGAGCGAATCGTCAATGGGATTGTTGGACGGTAGCGACGGGCTGCCCTCCTCGAACGAGCAGCGGCCGGAACGCGGCCATCACCGCGAGCACGATGCCGAAGGTGCAGACGATGGCCGCGCCGGTCGGAAAGTCGAACTGCACCGACAGGTACATCCCGAGCATCGAGACGACGACGCCCATGACCCAGCCGATCGCCAGCCGCCGCCCGATGTGCGCGGAGTACAGCATGCCGCCGACAGACGGGACGATGAGGTAACAGAAGACGAGCAGCACGCCGGCAATCGCCACCGACCGCGTCACCACCAGCCCGAATGACGCATAGAAGAGGAAGTCCCAGAACCGCACGGGCACGCCGCGCGCGGCCGCGGCCTTGGTGTCGATCGAGATCTCGAGAAACTTCCGCCTGAAGACGTAATGGAAGATGCCGATGGCGAGATAGATGGCGCCCGTCAGCGCGACCTCGGGCCACTGCACCGAGAGGATGTTGCCGACGAGCATGTTCTGGAGATGCTCGGCTTCGCCGGTTGCCTTGCTCAGCGTCAGGATGACCGCGGCGGACGCGACCGCGTACGAGATGCCGATGATCGCTTCCTGCGGGATATTCGCCTCGTGCCCCTTCACCATCGCGAAGATGAACGCGCCAATCAGGGTGAAGCCGAGGCTCATCCAGTAGATGGCCGGATCGTGCGCGTCGTAGCCGCGCCACACGGCGATCGCGGCACCAAGCGAGGCAATCTGCGCCAGCGAGAGGTCGACGAAGATGACCCCTCGCTCGACGACATGCAAGCCGAGATACGCGTGGATGCCCGCGATGATCAGGCTCGCGGCAATCGCGGGCGCCAGGAACTGCAATATCGTCCAGTCCACGTGCGCCTACTTTCCCGTGATCTGCTTCAACGCAGCGGCGAGCTGGTTGACGTCGTACTCGAACAGCTGGATGTAGTCGGTCGCCTCCTTCGTGCCGCCAACCGACGGCGCGAGTACCAGCACCTTGCCGCCAACCTGCGTCGCGATCGATTGCGGCGTCTTCAGGTCGAAGTACGGCTCGACGACGATGAGCTTCGCGCCCTGGCGCTTCATCTCGTCGATGAGCTCGATGGTGTGCGACGGCGACGGCGGGATACCGGGCTTCGGCTCGACGTACCCCATGACATCCAGGCCAAACCGTTCCATGAAGTTCGGCCACGACCGGTGATAGGTCGCCATCTTCGTCCCTTTGTACGGCGCCATCGCCGCGTCCCACCGCTTCTCGCCGGCCGCAAGTCGCGTGTCGAAGTCGGCGTAGCGCTGGGC
>Ga0209438_1000680_pt1 | contig 10649 bp, 9 predicted proteins | sample GraSoi_2013_20cm_FD_185825 | JGI IMG/M metagenome (GOLD analysis project Ga0209438, IMG submission 185825) | Grasslands soil microbial communities from the Angelo Coastal Reserve, California, USA - Sample 9_17_2013_20cm (SPAdes) (version 2) | ecosystem: Environmental > Terrestrial > Soil >...
CGAAATGGGTCGATCGAAGAGTCTTGACGCAACGACGGCCGCCTGTATGGTGACAGCGTCGAAAAATGCGCACCGCCGGGTTGGCTGACCGCTCCACGTTCATCGCCGTGTTGCTGATCGCGTGCGCATCGCACGCGTACGCACAGCCGCCGTCCGGCGCGATCGCGGGCCGGAGAGAACAGGATCACCATTCCGCTCGCCGAGGGGACGACCGCGTACGACGAGTCGGTGATCGTCCGCGGCGATCTGTTCGGGGCGCGCGAGAGCGGCGTGGCCGCGCAGCAATCGCTTGGAAGCGCGGAGCTGCGACAGCTCGGCGGCATGACGCTCGATGATCCGCTGCGCGCCGTGCAGTCGCTGGCCGGCGTCACCGCGGCCGACGACCTCTATAGCGAGCTGATCGTACAAGGGCACGGTGCTCAATCGCGAGAACGTGCGACGCGTGGTGCCCGGGATCAACACGCGCACCGGCCAGGCCTTCGGTCCGCTCGACGCGATGTTTCCCATCGTTCCGTCGATCGGGATGACCGTCGAGTTTTAGCTTGTAGGGCGGGTCCCGCCGGAGACAGGTTCCGTCGACGGCGGACCCGCCACGATCCGCGCGAGCGTCGTGATATCGATGTTCCCTCCGCTCATCACGCACCCGACCTTCTTCCCCGCCAGCTTCGAGCCGTATTGCTTCGCCGCCGCGAGCGGCGCCGCGCCGGACCCTTCCGCCAGGTTGTGCGTGAAGCGAAGCGCCGCGCGCACGCCTTCCTCGAGCTCCGCCTCGTCGAGCGTGACGATGTCGTCCAGTTGCTCCTTGAGGATGCCGAACGTCAGATCGAACGTGACGCGCGTCGCCATCCCTTCGGCGAACGTATTGACGCGCTCCGCGGTCACGCGCTCCGGGCCCCGCCATGACCTCGTAAACGCATCGGCGCCGCACGCCTGGACGCCGATGACCTTCGTCCGGGCCGCCATCCCGCTGCGAACGATGCAGCAGCCGGCGGCGCCGCTACCGCCGCCGATCGGCACGAAGAGATAGTCGAGATCGGCGTCGGCATCCTCGAGCATCTCCAGCGCGTAGGTCCCGACGCCGGCGATGAGATGCGGCTCGTTGGCCGAGTGGATGTAGCGCCACCCTTCGCGCGCGACGAGCGCTTCGACCCGCAGCCGCGCCTCGTCATAGTCGCGGCCGTACTCGATCACCTCGGCGCCGTAGGCACGCATCGCCGCGTTCTTGTCCGGGTTGTTGCCGATCGGGACGAAGATGCGGCACGTCACGCCGTGCATCCGGCTGGCGAACGCGATCGACTGGCCGTGGTTGCCCGTGCTCGCGCTGACGACGCCGCGCCGCCGCTCGTCCGGCGAGAGCTGCGCGAGCAGGTTCAGGCCGCCGCGAATCTTGAACGCGCCGGTGGGGTTGTGGTTCTCGTGCTTGACCCATGCCTCGCAGCCAAGCCACTGCTCGAGCAGCGGATGACGCAGCATCGGCGACCGCTGCATCACCGCGTAGATGCGCGGGCGCGCCTCGAGGACGTCTTGCAGGGTTGGCGGCTGCATCAATGGACCGCCGCGGCCGAGAGCACGAAGAGGAGGGCAACCACGAAGATCACGAAGGACACGAAGAATTATTTGTACACATGCTCGTCGCGAACGCGCACGGCCAGGTCGGGCCGGTTGCTGATCAATCCGTCGACGCCCCATTCCAGCAGCCTTCTCATATCCGCTTCTTCATCGACCGTCCACACCTGCACCTTGAACCCCGCCGCGTGCGCGTGGCGAATGAAGCGCGGCGAGACGATGCGCACGACCTCGGCGCGCTCGGGGACCTGATAGGTCTGATACGCCGCGCGGCGAACCGGGCACCGCAGGAGTGACCGGTAGACCGCGAGCCGGACCTCGGGTTGCGCCGCGCTGGCCGCGACGCCCGGCAGCTCTGCCCGCGCAGCCGTCGCGCTCGCCAGGCCGTAGCCCGCGACGCACACGGAGTCGATCGCCCCCGCGCGCCGGATCTCCTCCGCGACCGCGCGCCCCATCGCCGGCGTGTACACCTTGATCTCGATGATCGTCGGCACGCCGCGGTAGCGCCCCAGCACCTCGCGGAGCGTCGGCACGCCGATGCCGCGGCCGCGGAACGGATACTCCCCACCGCGCGCGAACCGGTAGCCCGCGTCCACGCGCGCGAGCTCGTCGGCCGTCCGCGCCGCAACCGGCCCCGTCGCGTTCGTCGTCCGATCGAGGGTGCGGTCATGGTGGACGACGAGGACATTGTCAGCAGAGAGGTGGACATCGAGCTCGAGACCGTCCGCGCCAGTGGACATGCCGACGTCGAATGCCGCAATCGTGTTCTCGGGACCAAGGGCGCATCCGCCGCGATGCGCGAAGACCTGCGGACGGGAGGAGAAGAAAGGGCTCAAGGGCTCAAGGCTTGCAGCAACATTGAACCACGTACCGGAAGCCCGAAGCCCGGAGCCAGCAGCCTGCCAAGAGCGCTGAGTCCCGGGCCCCAAGCCGGTTAGAATCCAATCATGCCCAGACCCACCGGGATTTCGACCGTCGGCGACCTGCGACGCGCCGTCGCCGACGGCAGCGTGCCGCGCCGCGACGTGCACCAGGAAGTGCGCGAGAACCTGATCCGCAAGCTCCGCGTCGGCGAGCCGCTCTTTCCCGGCATCGTCGGCTACGACGACACCGTGGTGCCGCAGCTGGTGAACGCGCTGCTGTCGCAGCACAACTTCATCCTGCTCGGCCTCCGCGGCCAGGCGAAGACCCGGCTCCTGCGCGCGCTCGTGACGCTGCTCGACGAGGAGATCCCGGTGATGCCGGGGTGCGAGATCAACGACGACCCGCTCGATCCCATCTGCGGCGCGTGCCGCGCGCGGCTCGCGGCGGACGGCGACACGGCGCCCATCGCATGGCTCGGGCGCGACCTGCGGTACGTCGAGAAGCTCGCGACGCCCGACGTGACGATCGCCGACATGGTGGGCGACATCGATCCGATCAAGGCCGCCAGGTCGGGGCTGCAGCTGTCGAGCGAGCTGACGATGCACTACGGGCTGCTGCCGCGCGCCAACCGCGGCATCTTCGCCATCAACGAGCTGCCCGATCTCGCGGGCAAGATCCAGGTCGGCCTCTTCAACATCCTGCAGGAGGGCGACGTCCAGATTAAGGGGTATCCCGTCCGCCTGCCGCTCGACGTGATGATGGCGTTCACCGCGAACCCCGAGGACTACACGGCGCGCGGCAAGATCATCACGCCGCTCAAGGACCGCATCGGCTCGGAAATCCGGACGCACTATCCCGCCGGCCGGGGCGACGCGATGGCCATCACGGCGCAGGAAGCGTGGATGGCGCGCGACGGCGTCGCGCCGCGCACCGAGGTGCCGACGTTCGTGGCCGAAGTGGTCGAGGAGATTGCGTTCCAGGCCCGCCAGGACCGGCGCATCGACAAGCGCTCCGGCGTGAGCCAGCGGCTGCCGATCTCCGCGATGGAGAACGTCGTCTCGAACGCGGAGCGCCGCTCGCTGATGAACCGCGAGGACTGCGCGGTCGCGCGCGTCAACGACGTGTACGCCGCGCTGCCGTCGATCACCGGCAAGTTCGAGATGGAGTACGAAGGCGAGCTCAAGGGCGCGGAGACCGTCGGCCGCGAGTTGATCAAGGCGGCGGTCGCCAACGTGGCCGACGGCTACCTGTCGCACCTGGAGACGCGCCAGGTGATCGAGTGGTTCGATCTCGGCGGCAGCCTTCAGCTCGGCGACACGATGAGCACCAAGGAGGTGCTCACGCACGCGCGCGAGGTGCAGGGGTTGATCGAGCTCGCGCATGCCGCGGGCGTTCCGAAGGAGGCGGCGGCGCCGCTGCTCGCATCCGGCGTCGATTTCGTCCTCGAGGGCCTGTACGCGCTGAAGAAGATCGGCCGCAGCGACGAGCGCGGCTATCACGCGACCGAGTCGCCGGTGCGGCGTCCGTCGCGCGAGGACAAGTTCCGGGACGAGGAGCGGACGATTCCGTCGATCCCGCAGGGGAAGAAGAAGTACTACAACTAGTGAGATACCGCTACACCAAGTACACCGGCGACCTGCTCGATCAGATCGATCTCGAAGATCTGGTCTCGAAGCTCTCCGACCTGCTGCTCTCGAGCGGGTTCAGCAATCCATGGGGCGATCCGTCCTCCGGCGACGAGGACCGGACGATGCAGGCGCTGCACGACGCGATTCTCGAAGCGCTCTTCAGTGACGGCGTGCTGTCGGAGGAGGCGCTGCAGCAGCTGCTCGGCGAGCCGGCCGACGGCGACCAGGAGAAAGCGCGCCAGCAGCTCGAGGATCTCATCCAGCAGATCATCGACAAGATGATGGAACAGGGATTCGTGACCAGCGCGCCGGATCTCGAGCGGGAGCGCGAGCATCGCCGCGGCACCGGCGGCGGCGTCGGCGAAGACGCCGGTCCGGTGAAGTTCGAGGTCACCGACAAGGCGCTCGACTTCCTCGGCTACCGCGCGCTGCGCGACCTGCTCGGCTCGATCGGCCGCAGCAGCGCCGGCCGGCACGACACGCGGCATCTCTCGACCGGCGTCGAGGCGATCGCCGCGCCGAAGCCGTACGAGTTCGGCGACACGATGAACCTGGATCCGAGCAGTACGATTCTCAACGCGGTGCAGCGGCTGCACGCGGAAGGCCGCGCGGTTGGCGGCGGCCTGAGCACGTCGGATCCCGGCCAGGCGCCGATCATCGACGTCGACTACCCCGACCTGATGGTCGCGCAGAGCGACTACCAGAGCTCCTGCGCGAGCGTCATCATGCTCGACTGCAGCCACAGCATGATCCTGTACGGCGAGGATCGCTTCACGCCGGCCAAGCGCGTGGCGCTCGCGCTCGCGCACCTCATTCGCACGCAGTATCCGGGCGACTCGCTCCACGCGGTGCTGTTCCACGATTCGGCCGAGGAGATCCCGCTCAAGCAGCTCGGCCGCGTGCGCGTCGGGCCGTACTACACGAACACGCGCGAGGGGCTGCGCCTCGCGCGCCGCATCCTCGAGCGCCAGAAAAAGGACATGCGGCAGATCGTGATGATCACCGACGGCAAGCCGTCGGCGCTGACGCGCCCCGACGGCCAGATCTACAAGAACGCCTTCGGCCTCGACCCGTTCATCGTCTCCGAGACGTTCGCCGAGGTGAGCGCCTGCCAGAAGGCGGGGATCATGATCAACACCTTCATGCTGGCACGCGACCCGGACCTGGTCGCGTTCGTCCGCCGCGTCGCCGCCATCTGCCGCGGCAAGGCGTACTTCACGACGCCGTACACGCTCGGCCAGTACGTGCTGATGGATTACATGGACCGGAAGACGAAGACCATCCATTGATGCGTCGATGCTCCCGCCGTCGATCCCCCTCTTTCCGCTTCCCAACGTCGTGCTGTTCCCCAACGTCTTCCTGCCGCTGCACATCTTCGAGCCGCGCTATCGGGAGATGGTCGCCGACGCGCTGCGGGGCGACCGGATCATCGGGATGGTGCTGCTGCGCCCGGGCTACGAGGCCGACTACCAGGGGCGGCCGCCGATGTACGACGTCGGCTGCGCGGGCGTCATCACCCACTCGCAGACGCTGCCGGACGGCCGCTACGACATCGTCGTGCGCGGCATCGAGAAGTTCAGGATTGCCTCCGAGGATCGCAGCCGCGCGTATCGCATAGGCCAGATCGAGGCGATCGCCGAGACGATTGCCGTGGAGGAGGCGCAGCCGCTGCGGCGTCAGCGCCAGCGGCTCGAGGCCGTGCTCGCCGCCGCCATCGAACGGGTGCGCGCGGAACCACGGTTCCCGCCGTCGGTGCCGGACGAGGACCTCGTCAACGCGCTCGCGCAGTACCTGGAGCTCGAAATCGTCGAGCGCCAGGCGCTGCTCGAATGTCACGGCGTCCTCGCGCGGTGCCGCGCGCTGATCGACCTGCTCGAGATGAATCTCCATACCCCGCGCGGCTGGAACAACGCTCCCGCACACTGACGCGCGCGCCGCCTGCGGTATTGCTGTATGGTAGTATTGCCGTATGGCAAAGCTGACGTTCTCGCTCGACGAGGAGACCGTCGCGACGCTGCGCAAGACGGCGGAGCGGCTCCGGAAGCCGCAGAGCATGGTCGTCCGCGAGGCGATCGCCCGCTATGCGGCGGAAGAAGACAAGTTGAGCGACGAAGAGCGTGCGCGGCTCCTCAAGGTGATCGACCGGTTCATGAAGTTGCCGCCATCGGGATCGCACAAGGACGCCGAACGTGAGATTCGGGAGATCCGGAGATCCAGACGCATTGGGTGGCATCCCGGTGCGAAGTGATCATCCATCTCGATACGTCCGCCCTGATCGAGATTGCTGCCACGACTCGTCCGCTGCTGCGGGCCGCTCGCGCCGCCGTCGCCCGTGGAGACATCCTGGCCCTTTCGACCATTACCGCCTACGAATGGTTACGCGGTCCACGCACTGAGTTCGACCTCGAGTTGCAGCGCGAGTTGTGTCCCGCCGATCGGGTGGTCACCTTCGGCCCGACGGAAGCGGCGCTGGCCGCCACGCTGTACAGGCAGCTCAAATCGACCCGTGGCCGGGAGGCGGACATCGCGATTGCGGCGTGCGCCCTCGAACATGGTGCGGCGGTCTGGACGGTCAATCCACGCCACTTTCAGGACATCCCCGGCCTCAGGCTGTACGCGGGCCGGCTCAATCGCGGTGCAGGCGGTCGGTGAGCACCTCGATGATCTTCCCCCCGTGGAACCGGCCGTTCTCGATGAAGATGTTGCCCGTCTTCTTGCCGGCGATCGCGCCGCCGGCGATGAAGAGGTTCGGCACGTTCGTCTCGAACGTCTCCATGTTCAGCTCCGGCGCCAGCGTCTCGTCGTCCACGTTGATGCCGGCCCCGCGCATCAGATCCACGTCCGGGTGATAGCCGGTGAGCAGGAACACGCCGTCGGCGGGGATCTCTTCGCGCGTCCCCTGCTGATCGATGACGACCGCCGTCGGCGTAATCGACGTGACGCAGGCGTTGAACCGCGCCCCGATCGAACCCTCCTTGATCCGGTTCTCGATGTCGGGCTTCACCCAGTACTTGATCGACTCGCCGAGCGCGGCGTGGCGGTGCACGATCATCACGTGCGCGCCGGCGCGGAACAGCTCCAGCGCGGCTTCCGCCGCCGAGTTCTTGCCGCCGACGATGACGACGCGGCCGCGGTAGTAGGGATGCGCATCCGTGTAGTAGTGCGACACGTGCGGCAGGTCCTCGCCGGGAATGTGCAGGTAGTTCGGGAGGTCGTAGTAGCCAATCGCCAGGACGACCGCGCGCGCTTCGCGCACCCGCGTCACGCCGCGATTGGTCTCCGTCTCGACGATGAACCGGCCGTCGGGCTCCCGTTCGATCGACGTGACCTTCTCGTGAAACGAGATCGGCAGATCGTAGGTGTCCACGACGCGCCGGTAGTACCGCAGCGCCTCGAGCCGCGTCGGCTTGTCGTAGGGCGTCACCAGCGGGAGCCGGCCGATTTCGAGCAGCTCCGGCGTGGTGAAGAACACCATGTGCATCGGGAAGTTGAAGATCGAATTTACCAGCACGCCCTTCTCGACGATGACGTAGTCGAGGCCGTGCTGCTTGGCGGCGATCGCGGTCGCCAGGCCCGAGGGACCGGCGCCGACGATCAAGACGTCGCGGAGGGGCATCGGCCAATCATACCGGGGCCAACCGTTGTAGTATGTGCCGCCGACACCGTCGTGGTCGTCATTCACCGCCGACCTGGAATGATCCCGTCCGTCACCCTCTGAGGGAGAAGGTCCCATGACGAAACTATTCCGTTCGCGCGTCCTCACACCCCTTGCCATCGCCGCCATGCTCGCGCTGCCTGCGTTCGCGTTCGCGCAGGAAGCGACGTTGAGCGGCACGATCACCGATTCGACGGGCGGCGTGCTGCCCGGCGTGACGGTGACCGCGCTGCACGAAGCCACCGGTAACACCTTCCTCGCCGTCGCCGATCAGCGCGGCGCGTTCCGCCTGCCCGTGCGCACCGGCACGTTCAGGGTCACCGTGGAGCTGTCCGGCTTCGCGACGGCGACCCGGACCATCGAACTGCTGCTCGGCCAGACGGTCGTCCTCAACCTCCAGCTGGCGCCGTCGACGGTGCAGGAGTCGGTGACCGTCACGGGAGAAGCGCCGCTCGTCGACATCACCAGTTCGACGGTGAGCGGCAACATCGATCCACGCCAGATGCAGGAGCTGCCGGTGAACGGACGCAACTGGCAGGACCTGTCGCTGCTGGCGCCGGGAAGCCGCGCCAATTCGGCCGGCGAATCGCCGGTCCCGCGCGACACGGGCGCCTACCAGATCAACATGGACGGCCAGCAGATCACGAACAACGTCGCGGGGAGCGCCTTCGGCAACCCGCGCTACAGCCGTGACGCCATCGCGGAGTTCGAGTTCGTCGCGAACCGCTTCGACGCGACGCAGGGGCGGTCGAGCGGCGTGCAGCTGAACGCCATCAGCAAGTCGGGCACCAACACGCCGACCGGAAGCTTCTCGGGCTATTTCAGGAGCGATCGGTTCAACGCCCAGGACTCGGTTGCCCACCGCGTGCTGCCATATTCGGACCAGCAGATGAGCACGACGTTCGGCGGGCCGATCCGGAAGGATCGCGTCCACTTCTTCCTGAACTACGAGTACGAGCGCGAGCCGCAGACCTTCATCTATACGACCCCGTACCCGCGGTTCAACTTCGACCAGACGGGCACGCGCATCGAGCACAAGGCGGGCGCGCGGTTCGACTTCCAGTTCTCACCGAAGATGCGCCTCACGCTGCGCGGCAACCACTGGGTGCACAACCTTCCGTACGACCCGCGCTACACCGGCGGCGGCGACAAGACGCCATCCTCCGCCGTGAGCCTCGACCGCGGCATGGACCAGCTCTTCTCGAGCGTGACCAACGTCATCGGCACGCGTGCGGTCAACGAGGTGAAGCTCGGGTACGCCGGCTTCAACTGGAACGAGCAGTCGTACGTGAAGTGGCCGAATCACCCCGCCGGCTTCGGCGTCGGCGCGCCGTCCATCCAGCTGCGCGGCCTGACAATCGGCGAGACCCACAACCAGACGCCGCAGAAGATCGGCCAGGAGCTGTATTCAGTCCGCGACGACTACACGGTGTCGTACAACGGCGGCGGCCGCCACGACATGAAGGTCGGCGGCGAATTCCTCAACGACGCAACCTGGATGTTCGTCTGCAACCGCTGCAACGGCCTGCTCGACGTGCAGGGCGGTCCGATTCCGGCCAACATCGAGAGCCTCTTCCCGAACCTGATGGACGTCTCGACGTGGAACATCGCGTCGCTCTCCTCCATCTCGCGGAAGTACGTCGTCGGCGTGGGCAGCTGGAGGCAGAACCCGCCGCGGAAGGTCTACGGGGGGTGGGTGCAGGACGACTGGAGCATCCGCAAGCGGCTCACGCTGAACCTCGGCGTCCGCTACGACCTCGAGACCGGCGTCTTCGCCGAGAAGATCGAGTTCCTGCCGTTCCTGCAGGCCAATCGTCCGTCCGACACCAACAACTTCGGGCCGCGGGTCGGCTTTGCCTACAGCCTGAACGACCGCACCGTCATCCGTGGTGGCGCAGGCAAGTACTTCGGCGAGATCTCCGGTCAGCCGTCGTTCTGGACCAAGCGCTACACCGAGCAGATCCATCCCGAGATCCTCTATGACGGCCGGCCCGATTTCGCGGTGAACCCGTTCAACGGCCCCTACCCCACGTACGAGCAGGCGCTGGCGACGACGTGTGCGGTGTCCCGCACGGCAACGTGCGTGCGGCGTGAGATCCCGTCGCAGCTCGCGGCGTCGGACCTGCAGATTGCGTACAGCTACCAGGGGTCGCTCGGCGTGCAGCGCCAGATTGCGAACTCGGCATCGGTCGAGGCCGATTACGTGACAACGCGCGCCCGGGCAGAGCTCTACACGCGTCCGAACATCAACCTCACCTACAACCCAGCGACCGGCGTGAACTATCCGTTCACCGATTTCAGCAGGCGTCCGTACCCGGACTTCGGTTTGATCAACCAGTTCCGCTCCGACGGCTGGTCGGACTATCACGCGCTGCAGACGGCGTTCACGCGCCGCATGAACAACGGATGGCAGGCCTCGGCAACCTACCTGCTCGCGGTGCTCAAGGACGCGCAGTCGTCTCCCGTGCCGTTCGCGGTGGCGCCGGACCTGGGCGGCGAGTATTCGCTGGCGGCCTCCGACCAGCGCCACCGGATGGTGTTCAACGGCATCTGGCAGCTGCCGCACGCGCTGCAGCTGAGCGGCCTGTATTTCTTCGGCTCGGGCGAGCGCTTCTCGACCAACTACGGCGGCGACCTCCGCGCAACGGGCGCGACCGGCGGCCGCCTGCGTCCCGACGGGACGGTCATGCCGCGCAACAGCCTGGTCGGCGATCCGATCCATCGCGTGGACATGCGGATTCAGCGGCGCTTTGCGCTGGCCAGGCACGCCGCCTTCGACGGGATCGTCGAGGTGTTCAACCTGTTCAACCACGCGAACTACGGGTCGTATATCACGGCAGAGAGCAACACTCGATACGGCACCCCGACGTCGAACATCAACGTCGCCTATCAGCCGCGCATGATGCAGCTCGGGTTCAGGGCGACGTTCTGAAGTC
>Ga0209438_1000685_pt1 | contig 10624 bp, 9 predicted proteins | sample GraSoi_2013_20cm_FD_185825 | JGI IMG/M metagenome (GOLD analysis project Ga0209438, IMG submission 185825) | Grasslands soil microbial communities from the Angelo Coastal Reserve, California, USA - Sample 9_17_2013_20cm (SPAdes) (version 2) | ecosystem: Environmental > Terrestrial > Soil >...
AGTTGATCGCCGATCTGCTCGTCCTCTACCCGCTTGCCGCGTGCGGCGGAGGACTGTGGGCGACGGTCCGGCGTGAGCCGCTCCGGGCTCGGACATGACATTGCGACTGCCGCCGAGGCTTGCCACCGGATTGCTCCGGCTGTTGGGCATCCATCCCAGCGCCTGCTGAAATCCCGGCCCCTGTCGCCGCGTCTCGAGCATGGTCGGCAGCGCAGCAGCAATTGGAGACCCTGTGTCGCCTAAGGCAGCCATGAGCGTCAGCAGATCGTCGGCACTGGAGTGCAACGGTCCCGCCAGCCATCGCAGGCACATTCCAGCAAGGGGCCTTGTTCAACTCGCAATGAATACATTCGGTTTCATGGTCAGTCTGTCAGGCGTGAGCGGTCACAGGAGTTCCGCGGAATCGTGTTAAGAGAGCCTTGAGGAAGCCCCAAGCGCTCGACGCCGCGACAACGACGAACACGATTGACCAGTGCCGTTGTCATGATTGGTGTCGTGTCGTCGGGTTCGGCTCGCCGGCGGCGTAGCCGAGATGGTGGGTGAGCTCGGCGCCCGGGCGCGCTCGATAATCGCCTTCTTGAAGCGGCGCTCCTCATCCCATGCCTCACACAGAATGTCCGACACTCTCGGTGCTGTGGAGGACTGTGGGCATCATCCCGGCGACCATACAATGCCCTGGCGCTGACGCACCGCCTGCACCGTGCACGCGCGCGTTGCCGCCCAGAGGTCTGGATGCATCATCCATTGATCCACGCGCACCAGCCGCGGCCTGTCGAGCGGCCGCCGGGATTCGACGTCGGATTTCTCGGCACGCTGACCAGGCGAAGCTTCGTGGCAGGCATGCCTGGAGAGTTCGCGCCATTTGACGCGTCTACCTTCGCGCCCGATTACCCGGCCTTCGACGAGGAATACTTCGAGTGGATCGCGCTGCTGGAAGCGGTGGCCGAAGCGCGTGAACAATTCGTGTTCATCGAGTGCGGCGCGGGCTACGGCCGCTGGTGCGTCCGCGCGGCGCTGGCCGCGCGCCACCTGAACTTCCACTGCACCGCGGTCGAGGCCGAACCGACACACTGCCATTGGATCGGCGAACACCTCGCCGACAACGGCATCGACCCCGCCGACCACGAGATCATCTGGGCCGCGCTCGCGGCCAGGCCAGGGTTTGTCCCGTTCGCGATCGGCCGGTCCGATGCCTGGTACGGGCAGGCGATCCGGAAACGCGCCCCCGAACCGTTTCCCGACGCCCGTGCACGGCGAACACTTCGCATGCACTCCGTCAGCGGCTTGCCCCCCCTCGCATCACCCGCCACCGACACCTCTATGTGGATTCTGGCCACCACGCTGATGGACCTCATCGCTCCGTACCAGCGTGTTGACGTGATCGACCTCGACGTGCAGGGCGTGGAAGCCGCCGCGCTCGCCCCCGCGATGAAACTGCTCACCGACCGCGTGCGCCGCGTCCACGTTGGCACGCATTCACGCCCGATCGAGGCCGACCTTCGACGGATGTTTCTCAAGCATCGGTGGACGCCGCTCGCCGACTACCCTGGTTTCGCTACAGCGTCGACCCCGTATGGCGAGATCAGGTTTTCCGATGGAGCGCAGACGTGGCTGAACCCGCGGGTCGACAAGCAATGAAGCGTCCGGCTGCCGTCGTCCTTGTCAGCGTCTCTGCTCCAGGGTCGTAATAGCCGTCATTGCAGTTTCGGCGACGGACACCTGAGGACCGGCAAGGTCTCTACAGCAGGAAGTCGAAAAGGTTCGCGATTGGCATCTCCAGCAGAAAACGGATCCGGTGCGTCAGCGGAGAGCTTCCGAGGAGGGCCGAACGCTGCACGATCGTGCCGCGCTCGATGACCTTGCCGGACGCGGCATCGCGCGCGGCGATGCTCGCCAGCACCTCGGCCGCGAGTGCCTTCTGTCCACGGCACACCACCATGAGCTCGGAAGTTGTTGATTGGGTTCGTGGCTTGCCAGCCGTAGCTCGAAAAAGCGTTGCGGTCCGCCGTCGCGTCGTTTCGCGACGCTATGGCGGACAGCCTTCGCACGGCCATCGGAGCGAAGGTTGGTGAGCCTAATTTTCGCCAGTTGGAACCACGTCGCCCGTTTGCTGCTCCAGATCCAGGCACTCCGGCAGGCTGCATGACCCGGCCGAATCGGATGGGCATTCAATACCACATCTGGTATAGTAGAAACTGATGCGGTGGACCGTCGAAACACTGAATGAGACGGTCGATGCGGAGTTGGCCGGGCTGCCCGCCGATATGCGTGCTCGTCTGACGCGGATAGCGGAGCTGATCGAAGCGGTGGGACTGCCCAGCGTCAAAGAGCCGCATGTGAGGCACATCCGCGGACCGATCTGGGAGATCCGCCTCAAGGGCAAGGCCGGGATCGCCCGAGCGCTGTACATCACGGCAAAAGAGCAGCGCGTTGTGATCCTGCGAGCTTTCGTGAAGAAGACCGAGAAGACACCCGCAGGTGAAATCGAGCTGGCGCTTCAGAGGGCGAAGGAGTTGAAGTTATGACCAAGATCAAAGACCTGCATCGAAGCTGGAGCAGGGATGACAACTATAAGGCTGCGTACGACGGTCTCGAAGAGGAGTTCCGTCTGGCACGCGCGCTGATCGAGGCGAGGACCGCAGCAGGCTTGTCGCAGTCGCAGCTCGCGAGACGAATGAAGACGTCGCAGTCGTATATCGCGCGCATAGAGGGTGGCAAGGTACGTCCGTCAACCGATGCGTTAGAGCGCTTCGCTCAGGCGACCGGTACGCGCCTTCGGATCATCTTCGAACCCGAGGTCGCTCGGTGAAGGCCGACCTTCAAGAAGTCCGTTCATGTCGATGACTTGGGTCGTCTTGCTTGTCGTCCTTCTGCCGCCACTCCAAACGACGGCGGCGCAGCCGACGAGCACCATGCAGCCAGACGTGGACCGGCTTGTCCAAGCTGCTGAGAAACTGACGGGAACGTGGCCATCGCAGCCGCCGCCAGCCGTTCCCGAGGTGGCCATTGTGGCCCGCCATGGCAAGGCTGTTGTGCCGCTGCTGATGGCTCTGCTCTCCGACGATCCGGATGCCGAACGCGATCCCAAGCGCTGGAAAGTGCAGCAGCAGGTTTCGCTCGCCCTGAGCCGCATCTATTCGGAGTCGCAACACTGCGGCCGGACCTACTGCGATGGCGACCCGCCCGAACGGATCGCGCGCGTCAGAGAAGGGTGGCTGAACGTCATCGCATCGGACAAGGCGATGCAGGCAATGTCGGCCCGGGATCTGCTCGATCGCTTCAAGATGGAGAAGGTGTTTTGGCGGCAGTTCGAGATCGCGCAGGCGCTGGCTGCTGGCAACAATCGCGGTGCCATTGCTGAACTCGAGGTATGGTTGACTCATGACGATAGGCACGTGCGCGGCAATGTCGCCTTCGTTCTAGGACGGCTGGGTGATCCACGCGGATTCGAGACGATCGCAGCGATACTCGCGGATCGCGGCCCGCGTTCCGCCGGTCAGGGGATCCCGGGCGGGAATTGGAGCGTGCAAGCGCAGATTCGTGCGGATCGCTACTACGCGGCGCATCTGCTTGGAGACTTGAAGGACCGGCGAGGCGTCGAAGCGCTTATTCCATTGCTAGACGACAAGGACGTGCAGGACATCGTGCCATGGTCGCTTGGTGAAATCGGAGACCGCCGCGCGATTGAACCCCTGATCGAGGAGACGAAGCAAGACGATCCTTCGGCACGAGTGCTCGCGATCCTTGCTCTCGAAAGGCTGAACGCTCATGAGGCGCTGCCACGGCTGCGAGCATTGCTGGGGGACAACAGAAAGGCCAACTTCGGAGACCGTACAACTGTTGCCGAAGCGGCGAGACGGGCAATCGCGGTACTCTCGCAATGACGCTGGGTAGACAGCCTCCCTCTCCCCTGGCGGCGCTGGAAGGGGCCTTCGTCGATGAGCTCGCATTGTTGCAGCCAACGCCTGGCTACATGCGGCTGGTCAAGGATCGAATCCTCTGCGTGTGGGAGCAGCGTCGAGCTGAAGCGAAGGACCGGACGACGGAACAGCAACGACGGGTGAGTGCCATCCAGGAGAAGCTGGACAAGCTGGACGAGGCGTTCCTCTACGCGGAGGCGATCGACGTCACGACCTACGGCCGTCAACGCGACAAGCTACGCGAGGGATTGACGCTCGCCAAGATCGACCATCACGCCGAGGCCGTCGATGAACTCGACGTAGAGGGCATCCTGGCCTTCGCAGAACGCATTCCGCCGCGCGCCTCAGACCTCTGGGTGCAAGCCTCACTTGATTACAAGCAGCGGTGCAGCAGCTGTTCTTCCCTGAAGGAATCGCGTACGACGGAAATCAGTTTAATCGAACCGCCGTAACGGCACCACTTTTCAAGTACTTGGCGCCGTCCGAGAGTGCAGATGAAAGAGTGGTGAGCCGCCTCGGAATCGAACCGAGAACCCGCAGATTAAGAGTCTGCTGCTCTGCCAATTGAGCTAGCGGCCCACTCCTTGTGCGGTCCGCCACCGCGCGGCAGCGGACGACCCCACGAGACGTGACCGCTCGTGTGATGCAGGAGGACCGCCTATTCTACCGACCTCGTCGCGAACGCCGCAAGGCGGCCGCGCGGCACTCGGACTCGGATGACACCCCCCGCAGTTCGTCGGCAATCTCCAATGCACGTTCGATCTCGTGCTGCGCCGCATCGTTGGCGCGCTTGGCGCGCTCGGACAGGTCGCTGGCGCGCTCAAGGTGCAGCGTCAGCTCGTGTTCGATCCCGTGCATGATGTCGTACCGGTCCCGCGTCCCCATTACTCCCTCTACCTTCTTAAATTTCAAGATGGTTGCCATTTAGCGTCGAGCTCAAATTGATGGAATTCATGGGAAAAACGCGCTCGAGCCGTGCGGCCGGCCTCCCGGACCCAGTCCTGCCTGAGTAAGACAGCGGCACAGGATGGCCGACGTATACTCACACCCATCCGTTCGCGGCTGAGGAGGTCATCATGCGACGCGCGCTGCCTGCTGTCATCATTTCCGCGGCTTTCCTGCACGCGAGCTCCGCGTGGGCGGCGACGTGTGACAGCCTCGGTGTCCTTCCCCTGCAGAATGCGCATGTCACCTCCGCCCAGCTGGTGGCGGCCGGTGCATTCACGCCGCCCGCGCCGCCCGTGGTGCCGGGGCGCGAGGGGGCGGCGGGACGCGCGGCTGCCGGGGGACGAGAAGGCGCGGCGGGACGCGGCGGCGCGCGGGGCGCCGGCCGCGGGAACCAGGTGAATCCGTACGCGATGCTGCCGGCCTTCTGCCGCGTCGCGGTGACGCTCACCCCGTCGAGCGACTCCGACATCAAGATCGAGGTCTGGCTCCCCGACAGCTCGACGTGGAACGGCAAGTTCCAGGCGGTCGGCAACGGCGGATGGGCCGGCACGATCGGTTACGCCGCGATGGCGACCGCGCTCGCCGCGGGCTACGCGACGACGAGCACCGACACGGGGCACGTCGGCAACACCGCGTCGTTCGCGCTCGGACACCCGGAGAAGGTGATCGACATCGGCTATCGCGCCGTGCACGAGATGACGGTGCAGGCGAAGGCGATCGTCAACGGCTACTACAACAGCGCGCCGAAGTACTCGTACTTCAACGGCTGCTCGCTCGGCGGACGCCAGGGCATCACCGAAGCGCAGCGCTATCCGGCCGACTACGACGGCATCGTCGCCGGCGCGGTCGCATGGGGCGGCATGGACCGCTACGTCGGCGTCATCATGAACCAGGCGGCGATGCTGAAGACGTCGGGCGCGTACATCCCGCCGGAGAAATATCCCGCCGTGCACGAGGCCGTGCTGCAGGCGTGCGACGGGCTCGACGGCGTGAAGGACGGGATCCTCGAGAACCCGCTCGCGTGCCGCTTCGACCCGAAGGTGCTGCAGTGCAAGGCCGGTGAAGACACCGTGTCGTGCCTGACGCCCGCGCAGGTGCAGAGCGCGAAGGCGATCTACGCGCCGTCCCGCGATCCGAAGACGGGCAAGGTGCTCACCGGCGGCCTGATGCCCGGCACCGAGCTGCAGTGGGGCACGCTCTACAGCCCGCAGGGCTACGGCAACGCGATCGAGGCGATGAAGTACATCGCCATGAAGGACCCCTCCTGGGATCCCGCGACGTTCAACGCGGCCACCGACGTCGAGAAGGCGCAGAAGGCCGACCCGGAGGGGGTCCTCAAGTCGGACAATCCCAACGTCAAGGCGTTCTTCGATCGCGGGGGCAAGCTGCTGATGTACCAGGGATTCGCCGATCCGCAGGTCACCTCCGACAACGCCATCCGCTATCACCAGGCCGTGCTCGACAAGGTCGGCAGGCACGTCGAGGGCAAGTCGATCGAGCTCTTCATGATCCCCGGCATGTATCACTGCCAGGGCGGGCCGGGCACCGATACGTTCGACAAGGCCGCGGTGCTCGACGCGTGGGTGACCACCGGCAAGGCGCCCGATCGCATCGTCGCGTCACACCGCGCCGACGGCAAGGTCGATCGCACGCGGCCGCTGTGCGCGTTCCCGAAGGTCGCGAAGTGGACCGGCAGCGGCAGCGCCGACGAGGCGCAGAACTTCGTGTGCGCGGCCGACGCGCCGATCAAGGGCACGAAATAATTCCTTTCAGCAGGAGAACCCCTGCGAACCGCGGGGGAAAACCGGGGGCGACGCCCGCCCCCGACGATTTTTCTTCGCCCGCCGATAGTAGCTGGGCTTAGAATCCGGTCCTCCCGCGCAATTCAGTGCAGTGCATCCAGCAGTCGCGATGGCCATAGACACTGCGTTCTCACGACGGGTCCTTGCTGTTGCCGCCCTGGTTCTGCTGCAGGTGCCGGGTCTGTTCGCGCGTGGCGAATCCGGACGCACACACAGGGCGTGGCACGACACCCGGATCGAGCAGATCGAGCTCGCCGGGATCACATCGAACCGCGTTCGGGTTCTCGTCGAGCTCGGGCCCGAATCCGCGTCCACGCTGCGGTCCATGACGCGCCGCGGCATCCGGCTGCGCCGCTACCATGCCGGCATCGGGAAGTGGGCGATCGATGCCTCCGCCCGTGACCTCGCGTGGCTCGAGACGCTTCAGGATGTCGCGGAGCTGAGCGTCGATGCGGATGTCACGGCCGCGGACGATCTGAGCCCCAGCGGCGGCGGACCCTCCTCGTCGTCAGGACCAGGGGCCGGTGGCGCTGGTCTGCGCGAGCTGCTCGGCCTGTCGAACGCCGACCCCGGTGGAGACGGTGTGGGCGTCGCCGTGATCGACTCCGGCATCGCGCCGGTTCCCGACCTCGCCGATCGCATCACCGACTTCTACGACTTCACCAACGGCCAGCCCGGCGTGCCGACCGTGCCGGTCGATGGCTTCGGGCACGGCACGCACGTCGCGGGGCTCGTCGCCGGCAACGGCGCGCTCTCCGGCGGCAGGTTCCGCGGCGTCGCGCCGGCCGCGCACCTGATCGGCCTGCGCGTGCTCGACGACCACGGCATGGGATCCACGAGCGACGTCATCGCCGCGCTCGAGTTCGCGACCGCCAATCGCGAGGCGCTCGGCATCGACGTGATCAACCTCTCGCTCGGCCATCCGCCGTACGCGCCGGCCGCATCCGATCCGCTGGTGCAGGCGGTCGAAGCCGCCTCGCGCGCGGGCATCGTCGTCGTCGTCGCGGCGGGCAACGTCGGCGTGAGTCCCTTCACGAACCACGTCGCCTACGGCGGCATCCTGTCGCCGGCCAACGCGCCGTCGGCGCTGACGGTCGCCTCCGCGAAAACGATGGGCACCGTCAACCCCTCGGACGACGCGATCGCGAACTACAGCTCGCGCGGGCCGACGTGGTACGAGCGGCTCGCCAAGCCCGACGTCGCCGCGCCGGGCCAGAACCTGGTGGCGCCGTACGCGCCGGGCAGCACGCTCGGCATCACCCATCCCGAGCTGCTCGTCACCGACGGGCCCGGCAGCAACAGCTACCTGACGCTCAGCGGCACGAGCATGGCGGCGGGCGTCGAGAGCGGCCTGGTCGCGGTGATGCTCGACGCGAGCCGCGCGCGAACAGTGTCGCTCGGCAACCCGCCGGCGTATCCGCCGCCGAATGCGATCAAGGCGCTGGTGGAGTACACGGCGCTGCCGATGCACGACGCGACAGGCGCGCTCTACGACCGGATGTCGCAGGGCGTCGGACGCGTCAACGGCCAGGGCGCGGTGGCGCTGGCGCGATCGATCGACGCGAACGCTCCGCAGGGCTCGCCGTGGATCGTCGAGGGCGTCGCGCCGTACAGCTTCTACGGCGGCGCGGTCTACGCCTGGGCGCAGCAGGTCGTCTGGGGAAACAGCATCGTCTGGGGCGAAGGGATCATCACCGCCAACAACATCGTGTGGGCCGAGGACATCGTCTGGGGCGACAACATCGTGTGGGCGGAGCACGTCGGCCTGTCGAACAACATCGTGTGGGGCGAGAACATCGTCTGGGCGGAGAACATCGTCTGGGCCGAAAACATCGTCTGGGCGGAGGGGATCGTCTGGGGCGAGAACATCGTCTGGGCGGAGAACATCGTCTGGGCGGAAGCGCACCTGTGGGAGGCGATCGTTCAATGAGAGGTTGGCGCGCCCTACAGGATTCGAACCTGTGGCCTTCGGCTCCGGAGGCCGACGCTCTATCCAGCTGAGCTAAGGGCGCGAAGTGGTTTCAGATAATTCAAGATGCAAAATTCAAAATGCAAACCCGATGTGGTTCGCAGCAATGGGGTGAACGTCGCGACGACTTTCACCCCGTTACTGCGTACACAGGTCGCGTTTGCATTTTGCATTTTGAATTTTGCATTGAGCTGGCGCGCCCGGCAGGACTCGAACCTGCGGCCTACGGATTCGAAGTCCGGCGCTCTATCCAACTGAGCTACGGGCGCACGGACGGGCATCATACCACGCGGGTTGCTTGCGTTCTCCGCGTCCACCGCCCCACAATGACGACTGCTCCCGATCAGATCCCGAGGAGGGACACCGTTATGATCGTGCGTCTTGCAGCAGCCGGCCTCGTGCTCACGCTTGCTGCGCCTGCACTAGCCCAGGGCACGGGAACCAGCGCGCAGCAACCGCAGACGACGGGCGACCAGCAGCAGACCCCGCCGACGACCTACGAAGAGCAGGTGGTCGTCACCGCATCCAAGATCGAAGAGCAGCTCGTCAACGCGCCCGCCGCCGTCAGCGTCATCTCCACCGAGACGATCCAGAACTCGCCGGCCACCAACATCGGCGATCTGCTGCGCGCGGTCCCCGGGGTGAACGTCGCGCAGACGTCGGCCCGGGACGTCAACATCACGACCCGCGGCGCGACGTCCACGCTCTCCACCTCGCAGCTCGCGCTCGTCGACGGCCGCAGCGTCTACCTCGATTTCTTCGGCATGGTGATGTGGGACCTGGTGCCGACCAACCCGGACGAAATCCGCCAGATCGAAGTGATCCGCGGCCCGGCGTCCGCCATCTGGGGCGCCAACGCGATGAGCGGCGTCGTCAACGTGCTCACGCGATCGCCGCGCGAGCTCGCCGCGTCCGGCCGGGGCACGCAGCTGACGATCGGCGCCGGCTCGTTCAATCGCAACGTCACGGGGGTCGGCCCGACGGGGAGCCCGGTCACGCGGGACCAGGGCAACGGGTCGATGTTCTACGTCAACGGCACGCACGCCGAAGCGGTCAACGATCGATGGGCGTTCAAGCTCGGTGCGGGGTACCTGACGCAGGATCCGATGCCGCGCCCGACGGGAAACATCCCGAACGTGTTCCGGACACCCTATCCGTCGTTCACCAACGAAGGGACCCAGCAGCCGAAGTTCGACGCGCGCGTCGATCGCGAGCTGGCGAACAACGGCGGCGCCCTGTCGTTCGAGGGGGGCATCGCGGGCACGCAGGGGCTGATCTACAGCGGCATCGGGCCGTTCAACATCGCGAGCGGCTCGACGCTCGGCTACTTCATGACGAGGTATCAGAAGGGCGGCCGGCGCCTCGCGTTCTTCACGAACCTGCTCGGCGGCAACGCCTCGAACCTGCTCGCGTTCACGCCGGCCGGGCGTCCGCTGCCGCTCGACTTCAACACCAAGACGTTCGACTTCGAGGCCAACGACGTCAAGGCCGTCGGCACGTCGAACGTCTTCAGCTACGGCGGCAACTTCCGCCACAATACCTTCGATATCTCGATTGCGCCGGCGCCCGGCGAGGACAGCCGGAACGAGGGCGGCGCGTACCTGCAGGACGAAATCTTCATCAACCCGCACCTCCGCTGGGTCGTCGGCGGCCGCGTGGACAAGTTCTCGTCGATCGACAACGCGGTGTTCTCGCCGCGCACCACGCTGCTGATCAAGCCCGCGGGCGATCAGACGTTCCGCGTGTCGTTCAACCGCGCGTTCCGCGCGCCGTCGTTCATCAACAATCACATCCAGACGACGATCCTCAACCAGGTGGACCTGAGCCGCGTAGCGCCCATTCCGCAGCTGTCGCCGTTCATCTTTCCCATCGCGGCGGTGGGCAATCCCAACCTGAACCAGGAGACGATGACCGCGTACGAGGTCGGCTACACGGGCGTCGTCAAGAAGCGCGCGACGGTGACCGCGGCCGCGTACTGGAACACG
>Ga0209438_1000686_pt1 | contig 10616 bp, 11 predicted proteins | sample GraSoi_2013_20cm_FD_185825 | JGI IMG/M metagenome (GOLD analysis project Ga0209438, IMG submission 185825) | Grasslands soil microbial communities from the Angelo Coastal Reserve, California, USA - Sample 9_17_2013_20cm (SPAdes) (version 2) | ecosystem: Environmental > Terrestrial > Soil >...
AACCATGCAGGAACCCTCGGCGTATTTGACCACGCCGCGTTCCAGCGACACGGCGCGCAGTTCATCCGGCGCACGGCGGCTTGGCCGCATGGGAAATCCTCCGAAAATCCAGTGATAATGATGGCTCGCGGTGCTTGTAGGAGGGCGAACGGGCAGCGGCAAGACCCTTGGTCGACCCTTGGTAGTCACTTGGCAGTCACTTGGCGGTCCCTGGGTAGTTCCTTGGTAGTTTCTTTGGGCCACCCGTAGGACCAATGCCTGCTTGTAACCGTCCCCCGAGAGGGACAAATTAGGCTCTGTTGTGAGGAGCATCCTTGGCCCACCACGATCCGATCGGCCTGATCACGCCGCATGCCGGGCTTGCCCAGCTTAACGAGCGTTCGCGGGATATTTTCCGTCAAATCGTCGAGAGTTATCTCGCGACCGGCGACCCCGTCGGTTCCCGCAACATTTCACGCCTGATCGCGGTGCCGTTGTCGCCGGCCTCGGTGCGAAATGTGATGTCGGACCTCGAGCAGCTTGGCCTGATTTACGCGCCGCACACCTCGGCTGGCCGGCTGCCGACCGAATTGGGCTTACGTTTTTTCGTCGATGCCTTGATGCAGGTCGGCGATCTCACCGAACCGGAGCGGGAGTCGATCCAGAGCCAGCTTGCTTCGGTCGGCAAGGCGCAGTCGGTCGAGGCCGCACTTGGCGAAGCCTTGACCCGGTTGTCCGGCCTGACCCGGGCCGCGGCGGTGGTGCTGACGGCGAAATCCAATTCGCGGCTGAAGCATATCGAATTCGTGCGGCTGGAGCCGGAGCGGGCGCTGGTGGTGCTGGTCGGCGAAGACGGTCAGGTCGAGAACCGCGTGCTGGCGCTGCCGCCCGGCGTTCCCTCATCGGCACTCACGGAAGCCACCAATTTTCTCAATGCGCGGATTCGCGGCCGAACGCTGGCCGAAGCGCGTCTCGAACTCGAGACCGCCTTGACGCAAAATCGCGCCGAACTCGATCAGCTGACGCAGAAAGTCATCGCCGCCGGGATCGCAAGCTGGTCCGGTGGTGAAAGCGATGACCGGCAGCTGATCGTGCGCGGCCACGCCAACCTGCTGGAAGATTTGCATGCGCTTGAAGATCTCGAGCGGGTCAGATTGCTGTTCGACGATCTCGAGACCAAGCGCGGTGTGATCGATCTGTTGGGTCGCGCCGAGCGCGCCGAAGGCGTGCGGATTTTCATCGGATCGGAAAACAAGCTGTTTTCGCTGTCCGGCTCTTCCACCATTATCGCGCCCTACAGCGATGGCGCGGGCCATATTGTCGGCGTTCTCGGCGTGATCGGGCCAACGCGCCTCAACTATGCCCGGGTCATCCCGACGGTGGATTACGCCGCGCGCATTGTCAGCCGGCTGCTGGGCGGGTGATCTCACTTGTACCGGGCCGGTTGCGCTTGATTTTCTGCGCTTAAAGCACGATATCCCGCCCCAGCATCTTCCCCCTCGATCCCCATCGATTTCAAGAAGGCAGTCTATGAACGATCCCAACCGGCAGAAGGATGATCCGGTGAACCCGGCGCAGGCCCCCGAGCCCGTGGTTTCCAAGCCCTACATCATGCCCGACGATCCCGAAGAAGGATCGACCGAAGCGCTCGCCAAGGAAGCTGCGGAACTGCGCGACAAGGTTCTGCGCACGCTGGCGGAAATGGAAAACCTGCGCAAGCGCACGACGCGCGAAGTTGCCGATGCCCGCGTTTACGGCATCTCCGGTTTCGCGCGCGACGTTCTCGATATCGCCGACAATCTGCAGCGCGCGCTCGATGCGGTTCCGGCCGAGGCCAAGGCGGCCGCCGATCCCGGGCTGAAGGCGCTGATCGAGGGTGTCGAACTGACCGAGCGCTCGCTGCTCAACACGCTGGAAAAAAACGGCGTCAAGAAATTCGATCCGGCGGGCGAGAAGTTCGATCCGAATTTTCAGCAGGCGATGTATGAAGTCCCGGATCCCTCGGTACCCGCGGGAACGGTCATTCAGGTCGTGCAGGCCGGCTACATGATCGGCGATCGCGTGCTGCGGCCGGCCCTGGTCGCGGTCTCCAAAGGTGGCGCGAAGGCCGGAGCGCCGGGCAACGAGCCGAGCAGCGCGGCCTGATATCCGTCAAATAGAGCATGATCCGGAAAAAACCTGCCCCGCACTTGATGCGGGGTGGGGACCGGTTTTCCCTCGCGACAAACGCGGAACGCGTTTGCGCGGAGATCATGCTCAAACAAAAAAATAGAGTGGGATGACGATTCGAAGAAAAGTCATCCCACTCTAGCTTGGGCTATCCGCGCGGCTGGATGCCGTCGCGCACGGCGCGGAACCGTGGAAATGCCTTCGCCCATTGGTCGCGCGGGGCGCTTCCAATGATGCGCAACGCGTTCGGGCCGCCGAATCGCAGCCACTGCACCACGGTGACGGCGGTATTGTCCTTGCCGCTGGTCGCATCGATACGGGTTTCATATCCGGCCATGCCGTCGATGCGGATGGGCTCGGACATCGTGATCCGCGCGTCGCGCACCCCGGGAATCGTGGTCGCGACCTGTTGGGCAAAGCGGCCGCGATCTTCCGGCTGGGCCGGTGATGATCCGATCACGCCGAGGATCATGAAAGGTGCGGCCTCGAACCCGGTTGCTTCATCGCCGTCGGCGAGAATAATGGCGGCGCCAACCGCCAGTGTGCGGATGTTTTTGAAATCGCCGAGTTCGCTGATCTTGAACGGCATCAGCCCAAGCTGCTCCTCGACCGGAACCTCCTTGCGGATCGCCGCCGACGCGAACATCTGCCGGATGGCCTCGTCGGTATAGATTTTGGAAGCATTCTCGGGCACCTGGACGGCGACATAGCCGGAAAAAGTGCCGCCTGGCAGGATCATCGAGTAGCGCCGCACATTGTTCGCGCCATCCTTGGCGTTTTCGGCGGTGTAGTAGGCAAGCCCGGCCGCGGTCTCGATGCTTTCAGGCTTTATGCCCCCGGTGCCCGCAGGATTGGCCTTGAAGGCGGTGGCGACTTCCCCATAGGCGTCGGCCGGGAGCTCTGCCACCAGTACCTTGACGCTCTTGTCCTCGGTTTCGAATCCGACGAATCCTTTGGCGCGGGAGAGGCCCACAAGGGGCGTCAGGCCGACCCGGATGCCGGCCGGAAAAACCGGATCCGCGGCCAGGGCAGGCAAGGCAGGATAGAAGGCCGAACACACAGCGGCGACGAGCATTGCCACGGCGAACATCAGTCGAATAGGCTTCATGAAAAATCTACTGGGTTTGCATTGAGGCCGTTCAATGGTCGGCCGGTCCGGCCCCCTATGCCGGGGGCCACGTTTTCAGTCTGCTCGCTTTTAACCGTTTTGCAGCTGCAGCAACAGACCAGCCGGCGATTCCGTTCCCTTAACCTTTTCCTTACCCGGACCAGTGCTGATCACGCCGGCCTCCGTCGTCGTCTGGTAACGAGGCTGCGCGGCACGCCCCGGCCGGCCCGGTCCAAAGGGGACACTATCTTCCAAAGGTTAGAGTTTTCGGGGGCTAAGGTTGCGCTCCGGTCCTTGCAGGGACCACCCCCCCTCCTATATGAGGCTCACCGTCGCAATATCGCGAGCATTTGATCGGTTGGGGGTTTGGATTGGTGCGCCGTCAGGGCCCAGCCAACCTGCCGCAAAAAGAAGGATATGAGGACCATGGGAAAGGTCATTGGGATCGATCTCGGCACCACCAATTCGTGCGTCGCCGTAATGGATGGCAAGACAGCGAAAGTCATCGAAAACGCCGAGGGCATGCGGACGACCCCGTCCATCGTCGCCTTTAGCGACGACGGCGAGCGCCTGGTCGGCCAGCCCGCCAAGCGCCAGGCGGTGACCAATCCCGAGCGGACCTTCTTTGCGGTCAAGCGTCTCGTCGGCCGCCGCTATGACGATCCGATGGTCGAAAAGGACAAGAAGCTTGTCCCCTACAAGATCGTCAAGGCATCCAACGGCGACGCCTGGGTCGAGGCCGATGGCAAGACCTACTCGCCCTCGCAGGTCTCCGCTTTCATTCTGCAGAAGATGAAAGAGACCGCGGAAGCCCATCTCGGCCAGAAGGTCGAGCAGGCCGTCATCACCGTTCCCGCCTATTTCAACGACGCGCAACGTCAGGCCACCAAGGATGCCGGCAAGATCGCCGGCCTTGAAGTGCTGCGCATCATCAACGAGCCGACCGCAGCGGCGCTCGCTTACGGTCTCGACAAGACCAAGGCCGGCACCATCGCGGTGTACGACCTTGGCGGCGGCACGTTCGACGTGTCGGTCCTCGAGATCGGTGACGGCGTGTTCGAGGTGAAATCGACCAACGGCGATACCTTCCTCGGCGGTGAAGACTTCGACATGCGGCTCGTCAGCTATCTGGCCGATGAATTCCAGAAGGAGCAGGGCATCAACCTGCGCAACGACAAGCTCGCCTTGCAGCGCCTGAAAGAGGCCGCCGAAAGGCCAAGATCGAACTGTCGTCGACCACGCAGACCGAAATCAATCTGCCGTTCATCACCGCCGATGCGTCCGGGCCGAAGCATCTGACCATGAAATTGACGCGCGCCAAGTTCGAGGCGCTGGTCGACGATCTCATCCAGAAGACCATCGAGCCCTGCCGCAAGGCGCTGAAGGATGCGGGCCTCACCGCCGGCGAAATCGGCGAAGTGGTGCTGGTCGGCGGCATGACCCGCATGCCGAAGGTCCAGGAAGTTGTGAAGCAGTTGTTCGGCAAGGAGCCGCACAAGGGCGTCAATCCGGACGAAGTCGTCGCCATCGGTGCGGCGATCCAGGCCGGCGTGCTGCAGGGCGACGTCAAGGACGTGCTGCTGCTCGACGTGACGCCGCTGTCGCTCGGCATCGAGACGCTGGGTGGCGTGTTCACGCGCATCATCGATCGCAACACCACGATCCCGACCAAGAAGAGCCAGGTGTTCTCGACCGCCGAGGATAACCAGAACGCCGTCACCATCCGCGTCTTCCAGGGCGAACGCGAAATGGCCGCCGACAACAAGGTTCTCGGCCAGTTCGATCTGATGGGCATTCCGCCCTCGCCGCGCGGCATGCCGCAGATCGAGGTCACCTTCGACATCGACGCCAACGGCATCGTCAATGTGTCGGCAAAGGACAAGGCGACCGGCAAGGAGCAGCAGATCCGGATCCAGGCCTCCGGCGGCCTGTCGGAAGCCGACATCCAGAAGATGGTCAAGGACGCCGAAGCCAACGCCGCCGAGGACAAGAAGCGTCGCGAAGCGGTCGATGCCAAGAACCATGCCGACGCTCTGGTGCATTCCACCGAGAAGGCGCTGGCCGAGCATGGTTCGAAAGTCCAGGAGAGCGAGCGCCGCGCCATCGAAGACGCCGTCAGCGATTTGAAGGAAGCACTGAAGGGTGACGATGCCGAGGCGATCAAGGCCAAGACCAACACGCTGGCGCAGGCTTCGATGAAGCTCGGCGAGGCCATGTACAAGCAACAGGCCGAGAGCGATGCGGCCAAGGACGCCGCAAAGGACGACGTGGTCGACGCGGAGTTTACTGAGGTCGACGACGACAAGAACAACAAGAAGTCTGCTTAATCGGGCGATGATCATGACCCTCATTCTGAAGAGCGCGAAAGCCGCGTCTCCAGGGATGGGGGTCATTTTTCGTTAAGCCGGAGGCTGCATTCTTTAAAAAACGCATTCCTTCGGAATGAGGACGAACTTCGGGCGGGTTTGACGGATGTCCACCAAGCGCTGCTACTACGAAACCCTTGAAGTCGATCGCACTGCGGACGAGTCCAAACTCAAGGCGGCATTCCGCAAGCTGGCGATGAAATGGCATCCGGACAAGAATCCGGGCGATGCCAACAGCGAAGTCCGCTTCAAGGAAATCAACGAAGCCTACGAAGTTCTCAAGGACGGCGACAAGCGCGCTGCCTATGACCGGTTCGGCCACGCGGCCTTCGAGCAGGGCGCGGGCGGCGGCGGTCCCGGATTCGGCGCGGGCTTTGCTTCGTCGTTCTCCGATATTTTCGAAGACCTGTTCGGCATGGCCGGGCAGCGCGGACGCGGCGGCGGGCGCGAGCGCGGCGCCGATCTGCGCTACAATATGGAAATCACGCTGGAGGAAGCCTTCACCGGCAAGACCGCCCAGATCGAGATTCCGGTTTCGGTCACCTGCGAGTCCTGTTCGGGCACCGGCGCCAAGGCCGGCACCAAGCCGAAGACCTGCTCGTTGTGCGGCGGCGCCGGCCGCGTGCGGCAGGCGCAGGGATTTTTCACGCTGGAGCGAACCTGCCCCGGTTGTCAGGGTCGCGGCCAGATGATCGAAGACCCGTGTCCCTCATGCGCGGGTTCCGGGCGTGTGACGCGGGAACGGACCTTGTCGGTCAATATCCCGCAGGGCGTGGAAGACGGCACGCGCATTCGGCTTGCGGGCGAAGGCGAGGCCGGCGTTCGCGGCGGGCCGCCGGGCGATCTCTACATTTTTCTGTCGCTGGCCACGCATTTGTTCTTTCAGCGCGACGGCGCCGATCTGCATTGCCGTGTTCCGATTTCGATGGTGACGGCGGCGCTGGGCGGCGAATTCGAGGTGCCGACCATCGACAAGGGCAAGACCAAGGTGAAAGTCTCGTCGGGAACCCAATCCGGCCGGCGCTTTCGCATTGCATCAAAAGGCATGCCGGTGCTCCGCTCGCGTCAGACCGGAGACATGTATGTTCAGGTCGTTGTCGAAACGCCACAGAATCTGACCAAGAAGCAGCAGGAATTGCTGGCCGAGTTCGAAAAATTGTCGTCTGGCGCAACGCAACCCGAGGCGGCGGGTTTCTTTACCAAGGTCAAGGACTTCTTCGGTACCCGCGCCGGCCCCTAGCGCGATCAGCAAACTTGACCGTACCGGCTGCTACCTATACGTCATTGTGACTGTTTTCTGACAGTACCGCGAAACCGCGGCCCCGCCTGGTAACGACATGCCCTTGCAATCGTCTGTGCGTGCGTTGAAGAAACCGCCTCGTCTTGACGATGAGGTTCGCTTTCTTCGTTCATGGATCGAGAAGCCGCTTCACATGGGCGCGGTGATGCCTTCGGGAAAGCTGCTGGCGCGCACCATGGCGCAATATGTCGACGTTAATTCGTCGGGGCCGGTCGTCGAACTTGGGCCGGGGACCGGTGCGATCACCAGCGCGCTGATCGAGCATGGCGTCGATCAGAAGCGTCTCGTACTGGTCGAGTACAATCCGGGTTTCTGCGCGTTGCTGCGGGACCGTTATCCGCAAGCCAAGGTCGTACAGGGCGATGCCTATACGTTGCGCGACTCGCTCCGGAATGTGTTGAACGCCCCCGCCTCCGCTGTCGTCTCCGGCCTGCCGCTTGTCACCAAGCCGATGCTGACGCGCCTGAAACTGATCCGCGATGCCTTCGCAGCCCTCGCGCCGGGTGCGCCATTCGTGCAGTTCACCTATTCGGTGGTGCCGCCAATCCCGAAGTCGCTGCCGGGCGTGTCCACGGAAGCCTCCGAGCGGATCTGGATGAACCTTCCGCCGGCCCGCGTCTGGGTGTATCGCAAGGGCTGATACCGATAGCGCGTATTCCGCAAAAGTGGGTACCGGTTTTGCGAGCAGAATACGCGCAACTTAATGATTAAGAGCATTTTCTTCCGGCTAACCGGATTTCACTTAGCCGGAAGAAAATGCTCTGCCGCTGCCAGCGCGGCGGGTTCGTTCTGAACGCGATTTCTAAATCATGTCGGCGCTGAAAATCCTCGTGATCCCCGGCTCGCTGCGCACCGGCTCGCTCAATGCGAGGCTTGCGGCGGCCGCAGCCTATGAACTCGCGCAAGCCGACGCGGAGGTCACGCGCATTTCGCTCGGCGATTTTCCGCTGCCGATTTATGACGGCGACCTGCAGACGAAATCGGGCGTGCCGAAGAATGCGATCAATCTCAAGCGCATGATCGGCGCGCATCACGGCGTCCTGATCGTGACCCCGGAATATAATTCTTCGGTGCCGCCGCTGGTCAAGAATACCATCGACTGGGTAACGCGGGTGCAGGATGCGCCCGAGGCGCGGGGCCAGGTGTTTCGCGAACGCGCGTTTGCGATCGCGTCGGCGTCGGGAAGCCGGCTCGGCGGAAGCCGGGCTCTGGCGGCGCTGCGGCTGATACTGTCCGCCTGCCACGCCACCGTTATTCCGAACCAGCTCGCGCTGTCATTCGCGGATCAGGCTTATGATGATATGGACAGATTGAAACATCCGGGCGATATCGAGGCGCTCAACGCGCTGGTGCGGCAGCTGATCGACGTTTCCCAGCGCATGATGTGAGGTGACATGCAGCCAGTGAATATCGCTCCCCGCGACCGACTGATCGTGGCGCTCGATCTGCCCAATGTGGCCGCCGCGGAAGCGATGATCGCCCGGCTCGGCAACAGCGTGACATTCTACAAGATCGGCTATCAGCTCGCTTATGCCGGCGGCTTGCCGCTGGTCCGTCAACTCGCCGATAAAGGCAAGAAGGTCTTCGTCGATCTCAAGCTGCATGACATCGGCAATACGGTGGCGCGCGGCGTCGAGAGCGTCGCGCAGCTCGGCGCGACATTCCTGACCGTGCACGCCTATCCGCAAACCATGAAGGCGGCGGTCGGGGCACGCGCGGGATCGGGCTTGAAAATCCTCGCCGTCACGGTGCTGACTTCCTATGACGACGGCGATCTGCACGCCGCCGGCTATCGGCTCGGCGTGTCCGATCTGGTCGAGGCCCGCGCCCAGCAGGCGCAGGTGCTCGGCGTCGACGGCCTGGTGTGCTCGCCCGAGGAGGCGGCCGCCTTGCGCAAGATTGTCGGTCACCAGATGAATTTGGTGACCCCAGGTATTCGGCCTGCGGGGGCTTCAGCCGGCGACCAGAAGCGTATCATGACGCCGGCGCGCGCGATTGCCGCCGGCGCGGATTATCTGGTGGTCGGCAGGCCCGTGCTGGAAGCCGCCGATCCCAGGGCCGCGGCGGACGGCATCCAGGCCGAGATCGCGCAGGCGCTGGCCTAGAGCATGATCCGGAAAAGTGGGTACCGGTTTTCCGAAAAGATCATGCTCAAACAAAAAGATAGAGCGGGATGACGATTCGAAGAAAAGTCATCCCGCTCTAGCTAACAAAAAGGGAGAATGCAGATGGCAAAGGGTTACTGGATCGCGCGGGTCGATGTTCACAACATGGACGGCTACAAGGAATACGTCGCGCAGAACGGCGCGGTATTCAACAAATACGGCGCCAAGTTTCTGGTCCGCGGCGGCCGGTTTGTAGGTCAGGAAGGCTCCTCGCGGACCCGCAACGTGGTGCTGGAATTCAAGGATTATGAAACCGCGCTCGCCTGCTACAATTCACCGGAATACGCTCGCCTGGTCGCGATCCGCAGTCCCCACGCCGAAAGCGACCTCGTGATCATCGAAGGTTACGACGGGCCGCAGCCTTAACCGGAAGCCTGATTGGTTGCCGGAACTGCCTGCCCCGGCTATACGCAAGGGCGAGGTTCGAAAAATGTCCGACATGCGCTTGATCGTTGCGGGTGCCGGCGGCCGGATGGGCCGCGCGCTGACGCGTGTCATCGCGGAAACCCCCGGCGCCGTCCTCACCGGCGCGCTGGAAGCGCCCGGCTCTGAACTGCTGGGCAAGGATGCCGGGGTGCTGGCGGGCCTGCCCCCCAGTGGGGTCCTGCTCTCGATCTGTGGTCGCTGTCGGCCAACGCCGACGGCATCCTCGACTTCACCGTGCCCGCCGCCACCATTGCCAATGTCGCGATCGCCGCCCAGCGGGGCCTGGTCCACGTCATCGGCACGACAGGTCTTTCGGTGTCGGATGACGCCGTGATCAAGAGCGTCACGACCCGCGCCATCGTCGTCAAGTCCGGCAATATGAGCCTCGGGATCAATCTGCTGGCAGCAATGGTCAAGCGCGTCGCGCAGTCGCTGGATGACGATTTCGATATCGAAATTCTGGAGATACACCACCGGGCCAAGATCGATGCGCCGTCCGGTACCGCACTCCTGCTCGGCGAAGCCGCCGCAGCGGGCCGCAAGATATCGCTCGACGCGCATTCCGCGCGCGGACGCGACGGCCAGACCGGTGCGCGCACAAGGGGTGACATTGGCTTTGCGTCGTTGCGAGGCGGCACCGTCACCGGCGATCACAGCGTGATTTTTGCAGGCGCGATGGAACGCATCGAACTGACGCACAGGGCCGAGGACCGGACGATGTTCGCGCAAGGTGCCATCAAGGCCGCATTATGGGCGCGCGACAAGAAGCCTGGATTGTATTCGATGGCCGACGTACTGGGTCTTGGCGAGTTCTGAGAATCTTACATTCCCCAATCGAAACGGAATTATGGAATGAGCGACCGTCTTCTCGTGCTGGTGCGTCACGGCCAGAGCGAATGGAATCTGAAGAATCTCTTCACCGGCTGGAAGGATCCCGACCTCACCGAGAAAGGCGTCGCCGAGGCCATCGATGCCGGCCGCAAGCTGAAGGCGCAGGGGTTGTCGTTCGACATCGCGTTCACGTCGGTGCTTTTGCGCGCGCAGCACACGCTGGATCTGATGCTGACCGAACTGCGGCAGACCGGCCTTCCGGCCAAGAAACA
>Ga0209438_1000688_pt1 | contig 10603 bp, 10 predicted proteins | sample GraSoi_2013_20cm_FD_185825 | JGI IMG/M metagenome (GOLD analysis project Ga0209438, IMG submission 185825) | Grasslands soil microbial communities from the Angelo Coastal Reserve, California, USA - Sample 9_17_2013_20cm (SPAdes) (version 2) | ecosystem: Environmental > Terrestrial > Soil >...
CCGCCGGCGGTGTCCTACTCGAAGACCGGCGGTCGCGGTACTGCTCACCCTGTTGATCGGAGTCGCCCTGGCCTCGCGCGAACGCACCTCGTGATGGAGGATCCGATGCTCGAAGCGCATCACCTGGTCAAACGGTTTTACGGCACCGCGGTCGTGGACGATGTGAGCTTTGCGCTCAGGGCCGGAGAGATCACCGGCTACCTTGGACCAAACGGATCGGGCAAGACGACGACGGTCCGGATGCTCACCGGCCTCGTCGACCCGACCTCCGGATCCGTGACATTCCGCGGCACGCCGATCGGCGATAACCTCGTCGAGTTCCGGCGCCATCTCGGATACGTGCCGGAGGAGCCGCACCTCTATCCGTTCCTCTCCGGCCGCGAATACCTCGAGCTCGTGGGCCGGCTGCGCGAGCTGCCGGAACGCCTCCTTCTCGACAAGATTCCCGCGATGCTCGGGTCGCTCGGCATCGGTGACGCCGCGGAGCAATCGATCAGCGCGTACTCAAAAGGGATGAAGCAGAAGGTTCTCATCTGCGCGGCGCTGCTGCACGACCCGGACGTCGTGATCTTCGACGAGCCCGAGTCAGGGCTCGATGTCGGGACCGCGCTGGTGCTTCGACACCTCGTGCGAGCGCTCGCCGCGCGAGGCAAGGCGATCCTCTACAGCTCGCACATCCTCGAAAGCGTCGAGAAGGTCTGCGAGAAAGTCATCGTGCTCCACCGCGGCCGCGTGGTGGCCGACGCCTCCGTCCGTCACCTGCGCACGGTGATGGCGCGAGGTTCGCTCGAGGAGGTGTTCTCGGAACTGGTGCTCCACGAGGACCCGCAGCGCACGGCCGCAGACCTGGCCACGCTGGTGTCCGCGCGGTGAGGCGGCGATGGCAGCATCACGCACCGCCCGCCGCCTCCTGCGGGAGCACTTCCTCAGAAGGTTTCTCGACAACGACCTGATATCGCCCAACGCCGACCGTCACGAGGTGCTCGTGCTGCTCGCCGCGGCGCTGGTGGTCCCCGGCCTCGTGATCACGGTTCTCATCCTCGGACAGAAGTACGTCATCGGCATTCCGACGCCGGCGCTCACCTCCATCGCCGCGCTCGACGACAAGTTCCTCTACATCACGGCGTCGATGCTCGTCATGGCGTTGATGGCCGCGGTCCAGTGGGATGCGCTCGGGCTCGACGAACGCGACACCGCCATTCTCGGCACGCTGCCCGTCGACACGCGCGACATCGGCCGCGCGAAGCTCGAGGCGCTGGCGATGTTCGTGGCCGCCTTCGCCGTGCTGCTCAACGGCGTGCCGAGCGTCCTGTTCCCGCTGCTGACGCTCTCGCACTTCCACGTGAACATCATCGCGGTCGTGCGAATGATCGTCGTGCACGCCGCAGTGACGATGGGCGCAGGCGCGTATGCGTTCGTGACGATCCTCCTGTTGCGCGAGCTGTTGCGCGTGCTCCTCGGACCGCGCGGGTTCCGTCGAGTGGCTGGGCTCGTTCAGGCGGCGCTCGTCGTCGCGCTCGGCACGACGCTCCTGCTGCTGCCGGCGATTGCGTCCAACGTGCCGGCGAAGTGGCTGAGAGGCGGTGACGTGTGGCAAACCGTGCCGCCGGCGTGGTTCCTGGGACTGTACGAGGCGGGCACAGGGCAGGTGACGCTGACGATTCGCGGCCTCGGCCTTCGCATTCCGGCGGGGCTGGTCGTGCCCGAGCGCCAGGCCGTTCTCCTCTACGATTCGCTGCTTCCACGGTTCTCGGAGCTTGCGCGGGTGGCCACCATCGTGCTGTGTGCAACCGCATGTGCAGCGCTCGTGCTGTACATGTGGAACAACAGGCGACTGCCGCTGCCACGGGTCGCTCAGGCTCGCCCATCAGGCCAGGCGCGTAAGCGGGTCGCGCGGCTCATTGCCGGCGCGCTCGTCCCGTCTCCGGTCCCGCGCGCGGGGTTCTTCTTCACGGTCCAAACGCTCACGCGCAGCGCGCAGCATCGCATCGCGATTGCCGGCGCCTGCGCGGTCGCGATGGCGGCGGCCATCCTGCTGATGCACGGCATTCGTGCGATCGGCTCCGCTGCTGCCGCGCATGCGCGTCTGCTGGCCCTGCAGACCGTCGTCACGGTCATTGTCCTCGCCGGCGTGCGCCAGGCGCTCGCCATCCCCGCGGAGCTGCGGGCGAACTGGACGTTCTCGATGGCGTGGAACGGAGACATGGATCCGTTTGTGGCGGGAGTGAAACGCGCGGTCATCGCCGCGGTGGTCCTGCCGCTGCTGGCCGCAATGGCCGGCCTGCACGCCTACATGGTTGGCGCGCGCGCCGCCGTGGAGCACGCCGCGGTCGGCGCGCTCATCTCGCTGATCGCCGTGGAGTGGCTGGTCCGTCCGGACAAGCTGCCGTTGACGTGCAGCGCGCGGCCTTCCGGCAACCTGAAGGCGCTCGGCCCGATCTACGTCATGCTGCTGTTCGTGGTCGCCTACAACGTCGGACGCCTCGAACAATGGGCGCTGAGGGGCGGCATGGTGCGGTTCGCGATGCTGGTGGGTGGTCTGATACTCACTTATGCCGGCTCGCGACTCTTCCCTCTCCGCCGGCGGTTATCGGGCGCCGGCTCGAGGAGCCCCGTGCTCGCACGAATCGAGCTCGACGACCTCCCCGACACGCCCACGCAGCGGCTGGGGCTCAGCGAACCGGTGTGAGCAGCTCAGCCGCCCACTGGCACTCTTATTGAAATTCGTGCCGGCATGACGGGATCGACCGCTGAACGCCACCCACGAAGCCTCCTTCGCTGGATCTTTCAGCGCGGACACCAGCGAGTCACGTGCCGCGTCGATCAGCGTCCTGGTGAACAGACGTTCACCTTGTCGCTCGTGCCGCATGCCAGCATGGGAATCGGCGTCGCCGAAACGTTCACGAGCGCGTGGAGCGCCTTCCGTCGCCACGCGATGATTGCTTCCGAGCTCCGGCGCTCCGGCTGGAGGCTTGCCGCCTATACGGCGGACTGATACGCGAGGATCCTGGCGTATGCCACCGTTCATCTTTACGCCGCCGCCAACGCCCGAACACACGCCGAGCCCGTGCCCCGTCTGTCACTCGGATGAAGGGGTGCCGCTGTACGCGACGTCCCGCGCGCAATACTACCGCTGCACCTCGTGCCGCCAGATCTGGGCGTACACGGACAGCGACCACCCCGCACCCGCGGCGGCCTGATCAGGCCGCTTTCGGGATCGCCTGCACCGACAGGCTGATCTTCACCTCGTCGCCGACGAGGAAGCCGCCCGTCTCGAGCACAGCGTTCCAGTTCAAGCCGAAGTCCTTGCGGTTGACCGCCGCTTCGGCCTCGAACGCGATGCGTTCGTTGCCCCATGGGTCCTTCGCCTTGCCAAGGAAGGTCACGTCGAAGGCCACCGGCCTGGTCACGCCCCGAATCGTCAGGTCGCCGGTCACATCGAACCGCTGATCGCCTTTCCGCGCAATCGCGGTGCTCCGGAACGTCAAGGTCTGGAACTTCTCGACGTCGAAGAAATCGGCGGACCGCAGGTGGGTGTCGCGGTCGCGCTCGTTCGTGTCGATGCCCGCCGCATGGATCGTCACGGCGACCAACGAGCGTTCGGGGTTCAGCTCGTCGTACTCGATCGTTCCTTCGAAGTCCGAGAAGCGGCCGCGGACTTTCGACAGGAGGTGGCGCACCTGGAAAGTTGCGTCCGAATGGGCCTTATCAATGCTGTAGGTCGTCGTCTTCGTGGAAGTGGCAGTGGTCACGGGTTGCTCCTTTGCGTCAGTCGGACGGTGGTTCCCCACGGGTCGGTCATCAATCGATCGGCCTCGTCTATGCGAACGCCGTAGCCGGCGCGCGCCGCGCTCGCCGCGGCCGCGGCGATGTCTTTTGCTGCCGGAAGGCGGAGCTCCCACTCGAGAAGCCGCGCGTCATCCGCGCCAGCGGCCGGCGCTCCAGCCGCCCACGTGTTGGTGCCGACGTGGTGGTGATAGCCGCCGGCGGAAAAAAACAGCGCGCCCGGATAGCTCCACACGACTTTGTCGAAGCCGAGCGCGGAGTGATAGAACGCCTCGGCCTCGTCGAGCGCGCCCACGTGGAAATGAACGTGGCCGATGGTCGTGCCGGGCGGCATCCCGGTCCACGGCTCGCCGCCGGATGCCCGTACGAGCGCGCGCAGGTCGAGTGGCGCGGTCGTCATCGCGATCTCGCGCCCGTGACACGTCCACTGCCCGCGCGGACGGTCGGCGTACACCTCGATGCCCAGTCCGTCCGGATCCGAGAGGTAGAGCGCTTCGCTCACGAGGTGGTCGGCCGAGCCGGCGTAGGCGCCGACCTCGCCCAGGTGGGCGACGAATCGTCCGAGCGCCGCGCGGTCCGGCAGCAGGATGGCGAAGTGGTAGAGACCGAGCAGGCCCCGACGCGGAACGGGACGGGCGCCTGGCCGTTCGTGCAGCTCGACGAGCACCGGGCCATCCTGGGGCCTGAGCTCCGCGACCGTTCCCTGCTGCGACGCCACGCGGAAGCCGAGCACGCGCGTGTAATACGCGAGCGAGGTGTCGAGGTCGCTCACCTGGAGCCGCACCCGGCCAACCCTGGCGTCGTCCGGCAGCCGATGGCCCACCGGCTGAATACCGATCTCCAGCAGTTCGTTTGTCATGACACTGGATGTGATAACACGTATTGTGCGCGAATTATTCCCTCACGGCCGCGCACGGACCACCTCCAGCAGCGAGATGAGCTTCCGGAGCTGCGATTCGTCCAGGTGCCCCAGCTGCTCGTCGTGAATGTCGTCGATCCGCTGCTCGACCTGGGCCAGCAACTTCAAGCCCGCCCGCGTGATGCGGGTGAGCACGAACCGGCGGTCTTCTCCGCCGCGCGTCCTGGCAATCAGCTTCGCCTCCTCCAGCCTGTCGAGGAGGCGCGTGACATCTGGCACCTGCCGGACCAACCGTACACCAATCTCGTTGCGGCACAGGCCATCGGGCTCCGAGCCACGGAGGATTCGCAGGACGTTGTACTGGGTCGCGGTGATCCGCTGCGGCTTGAGCGCACTCTCGAAGGCGTGCTCGAGCAGCGCCGCCGTCCGCTGGATGCTCAGGTGCGCCTCTTCCTTGAGGCTCTTGAACGGCTTGCGCTGCTTCAGTTCGGTCTGGAGGGCCGAGGCCACCTGCCCAGACTACGTGTTATCACACCTATTGTCAAACGCCGGCGCGGCGTACGAAAAAACGGCCGGGCGTCTGAAACGCCCGGCCGATGATGATGACGACCGAATGCGGAATCTACTTCCCACCCGGACAGACGATCGGTCCGCAGAGACCATCGCCCTCGTGGCAGGCCTGGATGCACTCGGCGAGCTCCCGGCCGCGCAGGCCGAGGTTCTTCACGCAGCATTCCGCACACAACTTGCCGCAACTGTCGTCTGCTGCGGCTTCCGCACGAAGGCCGAGAGACACCAGCACGGCGGCTCCCAACCCGATGCCCAGACGCCGGATTCCCTCCCGGCGCGAGAGCGTTTCGGACAGCGTCTTGGCTAGGGTATCAAGACGATGTTCCATCACTACCTCCTCTATGCCGGCGCCGTTCGTGGCCGCGGCTTGAACCAGTCTCCAAGAGTACTCTTTTCCGGTATGAGCGCGAGAATCCGCTGTGCGCCGACCGCTACCGGCGCCGCGATCGTGCCCTGTTCGTCGACGAGAAATGCAATGGGCGTCGCGAACATGCCGTACAGCTTGGAGATTTCCCATTGCCGCTGCAGAACGACGGGGAACGTCACGCGCAGCTCCGCGAGCTTGCTCGCGTTCGCGGCGTGGTCGCCCCGGCTGACCATGACGACGTCGACCTCGCTGCCGGCCGCGTAGCGTTGCTGCACGTCCGGCAGAAGGGCGTTGCATGGCCCGCATTTCGGATCGGAAAACAGGAGGACAACCTTGCGGCCGCGGTACTGCGACAGGGACAACTCCCCGCCGCCGACGCGCGGTAACCGGAAATCGGGAGCCGCAGCGCCGGCCGGCAGGCCGTCCCGCAGCAACTGGCTTCTCTTCAGCGATTCCTTCCGGCCCTCGTCAGCGGCCGCGTCGGTGCCGGCGTCCGCTCGACGGCCCGACTGGACCAGGTCCTCGAGCGCCTCGAGCCGCGCGAGAATCCGGCCGTTCTGGGCGAGCAGCTGGTACGCGAGCCATCCCGTGAAGGCGACCGACGCCGCCACCACGCCACAGAGAAGTATGACGATCATTCAGTGGGTTGAGGTCAGGTGCTCCTCGCACCCCAGATGGCCTTGGAACGCCATAACGTCCGATTGACTTTTCCGCCGAAGAATACATCGCGCATGTGACGTTCCAATCTAGAAGATTGAAGTGGACCACACGAGGCTTTCGCCCCAGAGAATGTTGGCGGCCGACAGTTCGCCCCAGAGGATGTTCGTGCCGTCGATGGTGACGAGGTTTTCACCCCAGATGATGTTCTCACCCCAGAGGATGTTCTCACCCCACAGAATGTTCTCGCCCCAGAGGATGTTCTCGCCCCAGAGGATGTTCTCGCCCCACAGGATGTTGAGGCTCCAGGAGCTCTGGTTCGTGTACACCGAGTCGCCCCAGAGGATGTTCTCGCCCCACATGATGTTCTGCGACCAGCCGATCGTCTCGCCCGCGATGGTCGTCCACGGCGTCACACCCGTCATCAGCCACTGCGAGCCGACTGGCGCGGCCGTGTTGATCGCGCGCGCCAGGTCGATGGCGCCCGCGGCGTTCACCGCGCCCGCGCCCTGCGTCAGCCGGTCGTAGTCGACGCCGGCCGCGTCGTGCATCCGGAACGCCGTGAACTGGAGGATCGCCTTCACCGCATTCGGCGTCAGCGACGGCCGCACCGGGTAGCCGTTCGCCCCGCGGTTCGCCTCGAGCATCAGTGCGACGATGCCGCTGACGACACCCGTCGACATGCTCGTGCCGCTGAGCATCAGGTAATTCGAATTGATTCTCAGGTTCGGATAGTTCTTGTAGATCGTCGTGCCCGAGTACGTGTCGGAGCCGAGCCGATGGCCGGGCGCGACGATGTCGGGCTTTGGCTGACCGTCGAACCACGTCGGCCCCCGCGAGCTGTACGGCGCGACCACGTCGTCTCTGCGCGTGGCGGTGCCGTTGGTGTTGATGGCTCCAACGGTGATAGCCGACCGCGCGTTGCCGGGCGACGTGATGCCCGCGTATCCCGTCTCCCCGGTCTCCGGGTTCAGGCCGACGTTGCCGGCGGCCGCGACCACGATGATGCCGGCGCGCGTCGCCCGTTCGACCGCCTGGACGAGCGGATCGCTTGCGGCCGGTTCGTAAATCGGATGGCCCAGCGACAGGTTGATGATGTCGATGCCGAGCAGCTGCTTGTTGGCAATCGCGAAGGTGATCGCGTTGATCACGTCGCTCGTGCGGCCCTGCCCGTTCTCGTCGAGCACGCGCATCCCGATCAACCGGACGCCCGGCGCGACGCCCTTGTAGAGACCGTTCGAGCTCGCGCCCGTGCCGGCGACCAGGCCGGCGACGTGGGTGCCGTGGCCGTACGCGTCACTGTTGACCGCGTAGCTGCTCGCGCCGTTCATGAAATCGTAGAAGCCGACCATGCGGCCCTGGAAGTCGGAGACCGACTTGACGCCCGAGTCGATGACGGCGACGCCGATGCCGTTGCCGGTGTACTGGGTCGACGACAGTCCAAGGGTTTCACGCACCGCGGACACGAGTGCAGCGGTCGTGGCGCCGCCCGCGTCCGGTTTCGCGTTCGTCTGGACGAGCGAGTCCGTCGAGATATCCGCGACCGTCATGTCGTCGACGAAGCGCACGATGTCGCCGCCGGCGACCTGCGCGGTCAGCACGTTCAGCGCGGCGTTCTCGCTGAGAATGGTGGCGCCGCTGGACTTCAGCGTCTGCTTCAGCGCGGCGCGGTAGCCCGGACGCGCGGTCAGGATCACGCGCTGGCTGCCATTCGGATTCGAAGTCAGAGCATCGCGGACGGCCTGGTCGATCTTGTGGCTGTTGCCCTGGGCAAAGGCTGGCGACGCGCACGCACAAATGGCGACCGCGAGGACGACGAAGGGGCGGAGGAGCCGGGTCATGTCAGCCCATCCGTGCGCAAGAATCCGGCCAGATGAGCTATGAGAGCCATAACTGATTCGCCGATCGTGATTTAGCGCCGGTCGGAACGGTTGGGTGATAACCCTAGTTGTTGCCATGCCGGGTCAGAATGGAACAGCAGAGATTGCCGACCGTGCGGTTCCTTCGCAATTTCCGAACGAAAAATGCAATCCCGCCGGGTGTTCCAGGTTGGATCGCCACTGTGCCTCTCTGGGACACGCGATTTTGGCGATACCGGAATTCCGGAACAATGCGCGGCGATCGTTCCTGTGCCATCCGGCGACACGCCCTGCCCGTTTCGGAACATAGACGTTTTCCGTGATTTCACTGGCAATTTTGCATTCGGCGTCGCGGCGCCCACACCCTGACGTTCCAGCCTGAAACACCGATACACGGTTCTGTGGGGTGACGATTTCGTCGCGCGTCACGGTTAACTCGCATGCGGACCAACGGTTTAACTCCCAAACGCGAATGGTGGCTGCCGAATTGCTGAGCCTGGCACCGTGACTTCCCCCTTCCGTCACGTCCTCGCGATTGTCGCGGGCCTGCTCCTGGCGCCGGCTCTACCCGCCGATGCCGCGAAAGTCGATCGCGCGCTTCGCGAGGCGTTGGCGACCGGTGCCCCGACCCAGTCCGTCATCATCTCCGTCAATCCCGGATGCCGCGCCGCCGTCAGGCGCGCGATCGAGCAGCACGGCGACGTGGTCCGCTCGGAGCATGACGTGATCGACGCGCTGTCGGCGCGGCTTCATAGCGCCGACGTATCGACCCTCGCACAGAGCTCCTGCGTGACGGCGGTTTCCATCGACGCGCCCGTTCACGCCGTCGGCACCACGTCCGACACGAGTGGAGCGGTGCTCGAGGGCTTTGCCGCGTTGATGCCGCCCACCACGCGGAACACGCTCCGCGACACGCTGGGGCTGCCGCACCGTGCGTCGCTCGACCCGTCGTTTCCCACGGGCGCCACCGGCATCACGGCGGCGATCATCGACTCAGGGATCCAGCCGAACGCCGACTTCATCGGCCGCATCGACGGCTTCTGGGACTTCACCAGGGGCGGCATCGCCACGCTGCCCTACGACGATTTCGGCCACGGCACGCACATCGCGGGTCTCATCGGCAGCAGCGGCAAGCTGTCGAACTACGAGTACCAGGGCGTCGCGCCCGACATTCACCTCCTGGCGTTGAAAGTGCTCGACAGACAAGGCGTCGGCAAGACCAGCGACGTCATCAAGGCGATCGAGTTCGTCGTGGCGAACCGGGCGAAGCTGAACGTTCAGATCATCAACCTGTCGCTCGGGCACCCGATTTTCGCGCCGCCCGAGGACGACCCGCTGGTGCGGGCCGTCGAGAAAGCGACCCGGGCGGGCATCTACGTCGTCGTCTCGGCGGGCAACTTCGGGCTGAAGGCGGACGGCACCGTCGGCTACGCGGGCATCACCTCACCCGGTAACGCGCAATCCGCCATCACCGTCGGCGCGGCCATGACGCAAGACACGGTGACGCGCGATGACGACGGCGTCGCTCCATACAGCTCGCGTGGGCCGACCTGGTACGAAGGGCTGGCCAAGCCGGACATCGTCGCGCCCGGCCACCGGCTCGCGTCGGACGCCGCGATCGGCTCGACGCTCTACAACACCGCGCTCGCCTCGGGAAAGGCAAACACTGCCGACCGCCTGCTGATGCTCAACGGAACCAGCATGAGCGCGGCCGTCTCCACGGGCGTCATTGCGCTGGTGCTGCAGGCGCACGACCAGAACGGCTTCTACAAGCAGAAGGCGATGACGCCGAACCTGATGAAGGCGATCGTCGAGTTCAGCGCGATCCCGCTGGCCGGCGCCGATGCGTTGAGCCAGGGGACCGGCGAGATCAACGCGGCGGGCGCCGTCGCGCTCGCCCGCGCGATAGACACGTCCAGACCTCCGCATCGGTGGTGGCTTGGCGCACCTCTCAACACCTACACCTCGATCGGCGGGACGACCTACACGTGGGCCTCGAACATCCTGTGGGGCGAGACGCTGTTGTGGGGCGACTCGGTCTACTGGAACGCGCACGCGTGGGGCCAGAACATCCTGTGGGGTGAAAACGTCCTCTGGGGTGAGAACGTCCTCTGGGGCGAGAACATCCTCTGGGGCGAGCACGTCGTCTGGGGGTCGACCATCCTCTGGGGCGAGAACATCGTGTGGGGAGACGGTCTGATCGGGATGATGAAAGGCAGCAACATCCTGTGGGGCGAGAGGAACATCCTGTGGGCCGATCTCGGCGCGAGTAACATCCTGTGGGGTGACGTGTCCAGCAGCAACATCCTCTGGGGCGACAACATCCTCTGGGGCGATTACGCGGTGTCGGGTCAGGGGTTCCAGGGGGTCTTCTAGTCCAACACTCGTCGCGAACAGCCGATGATGGAAAGGCCGATGCGTTCGACCGATGAGACGATGAACGACTGGAGAGTGGCGCTGCCCGAACTGGAGGGACGGCGCATCACCTTGCGGGAACCGCGAACG
>Ga0209438_1000690_pt1 | contig 10600 bp, 10 predicted proteins | sample GraSoi_2013_20cm_FD_185825 | JGI IMG/M metagenome (GOLD analysis project Ga0209438, IMG submission 185825) | Grasslands soil microbial communities from the Angelo Coastal Reserve, California, USA - Sample 9_17_2013_20cm (SPAdes) (version 2) | ecosystem: Environmental > Terrestrial > Soil >...
CGATCTGCGCACCAATTATCGCCGGACCGCCGCGATGCCCTTCCTTAGTCACGGATCTTACCGAATCCGCTACGAGCTCGACGGTCCCGCCAACGCCCCCGCCTATGTGCTGGTCAACGGGCTAACCCAATATGCCGAGTTGTGGGCGGCCTATCGCGACGCGCTGCTCGCCAGGCAATTTCGCGTCGCAACATTCGATCTGCTTGGCCAGGGCACTTCCGACAAGCCGGCTCTATTCATCACTCAGGACGACCAGGTTGCGGCGCTTCATCTGCTGATCGGCGAGCTCGGCGACGGCCCTGTCTTTCTCAGCGGCATCAGCTTCGGCGGCCTGATCGCGCTTCGCTATGCCATTGCACATGGCAAGCGGCTGGCCGGATTGGTTCCGATGAGCTGCTTCGCGGAGCTCTCGCCGCAACTCTCCCTGCTCGGCAATGCCATGCGCACCGGACTGATCCTCGGCGGCACCAGCTATCTGCAGGATCTGCTGCTGCCGATGAACCTATCCAATCAATGGCTGAAGCCATTACTTGACAAGCTCGACGGCGTGAAACGACAGGGTTGGCTGGTCAACGATGTGTACGCTTTGCAGAACCTGATGGAGTCCTTCCTCGACTTCCAGCCCCTGACGCCGCAGCTGCCGTCAATCGGCGTGCCGACGATGATCCTGAACGGCGAATTCGACTTCCTGACGCCACGTGCCCTGCACGAAACCCTGCGCGTCCACATTCCCAACAGTTCGCTCGTGATCATTCCAAATGCCTATCACGCCTTCACCCTGGAGAAGCCGGCTCTCACGGCAGATCTGCTTGCGCGCTTCGCCGAAGACGTTCTTGCCGGGCGTTGGCAAGGCAACAAGGCGGTGTGGATCGCCCCGGAAGAAGCGGGTGGCGCGCTTGCTCCGTTTCCGGCCGGCTACGATCATCTGCGCGCCATCCCAGCGCAGGGAACGACTACATGAGCGAGCTCTTTGGACCACTGGACTCCGCGGGCCGCGTGTCGCCGCGTCAGCAGACGCGGGTCGCGGCGTTCCTGATCTCGGCCCATGGCGCATTAGCGCGGCAGTTCGCATTCGCACTGCCGATGAAGCTCGAGTCCGCCTGGCAAACCGAATTGAACGCGCAATTTTATCGCGAGACCGAGATCGTCTCCCTCCTGTTGCGCGCGACCACGTGGGTGCCAGAGCTCGCCTTGGGCTATATGGCTGCATCCTGGGAGACGGCTTGGTTTCCAACGCCGATTGATGGGATCGCGGATCACCCCTTGGCCTTGGCCGTCGGTCTCGCGACGCTCGCACATGCCGTACATGCCGGCATCCGGCCGGCCGCCCTGCTCCCGGTGCAAGCCAATGCCAACGATCCCTTTGTGATGGCGCTGCGCCGCATCGAATTCGAAAGCGGCCGCTTGCTGCAGGCGCAGATCCTCTTCCTGAAAGGTCCGGAGCTCGTGCCATTTCGCGACGCTGTGAGCTCAGCCCTTGAAAGGCGTCACACTGAGATCCGCAAGCTTTGGACCGAAGCGCTCGAAAGCGTCGGTATTACCAACTCCCGCGCGGAATAACAGGAAGCCTTGATGCAAATCAAAGGAACACCGGTGGTCCTCGCCAACATCACTGTCAGCTCTGCCCTTTCAATGATCGCTTGCTGACCGGAGTTTCAATCATGAGGGCCGTTTCCGTCGAAGAAGCCATTGCGATGATCCCGGCCGGAGCGAGCATCATGGTCGGCGGATTCATGGGTGTCGGAACACCGGAACGCCTGCTCGACGAAGTCGTTCGGCAGCAAAAGACAGGTCTTTCGGTGATCAGTAATGACGCAGCGATGCCCGGGAAAGGCGTCGGCAAGCTGTTCGATGCGGCTCTGGTCTCGCGCCTCACGGCAAGCCACATCGGCCTCAATCCGAAGGCGCAGCAGCAGATGCTGGCCAACCAGATCGCCGTCGATCTCATACCCCAGGGGACCTTGGTCGAGCGCATTCGCGCCGGTGGTTGCGGTCTCGGAGGCGTGCTCACGCCCACCGGCGTCGGCACCTCGGTGGCAGAAGGCAAGCGCCAGATCGAGGTCGACGGAACGACGTTCCTGCTCGAAACCGCGCTGCGGGCGCAGTTCGCCCTGGTTCACGCCTTCTTGGCAGATTACCTCGGCAACCTCACTTACGCGCTGACCGCACGCAACTTCAATCCCATCATGGCGATGGCGGCTGACACCGTGATCGTGACCGCAGAACACATCGTCCCCGTTGGCGTCATCGCACCTGACCACGTCCTGACCCCGGCGCCGCTCGTCGACTACCTCATTACGAACGGGTGAACCATGGATGCACAGACGATCATCGCCCGCCGCGTGGCGCAGGAACTTCGGCCCGGAAATCTCGTCAATCTCGGCATCGGCATCCCTACCCTGGTGGCGAATTACGTTGCGGCCGGGCTCAAGGTTTTCTTCCAGTCGGAGAACGGACTGATCGGCACCGGACCGATCCCGGAGCAAGGCCTGTCCCATCCCCTGCTTACCGACGCCGGCGGAAAGCCGATCAGCGCGCTTCCCGGTGCATCCACCTTCGATAGCGCGATGTCGTTCGGCTTGATTCGCGGCGGCCATGTCGATGTGACCGTGCTCGGCGGCCTCCAGGTCGATGCGGCTGGCCATCTCGCGAACTGGACCATCCCTGGCAAGATGGTGCCCGGAATGGGCGGCGCGATGGATCTGGTGAGCGGCGCGAAACGCGTGATCGTAGCTATGCAGCATGCTGCCAAGGGCAAGTCCAAGATCGTCTCGAAGTGCAACCTGCCTTTGACGTCGTCTCGGCCGGTCGACCTGGTCGTGACCGATATGGCCGTGATCGGCTTTCCCGACGGCAAGGCAACATTGCTGGAGACCGCGCCGGGCACCAGCGTCGCCGAGGTGATGGCGGTAACGGAAGCTGAACTCGTGATTCCGGACCATGTTCCGGAGATGAAGCTCTGACGAAACCGAGCGAAGCATAAAACCAGGTGACGCCAATGCGCATATTCAACGGCTTCGAGGAAATCAAATCCGCTGTTGGTACCGAGGTCGGCGTCAGCGACTGGATTGAAGTGACCCAGGACCGCATCAACCTGTTCGCGGACGCAACCTGCGACGAGCAATGGATCCACGTCGATCAGGAACGCGCCAAAAAGGAATTGCCCGGCGGCACTACTATCGCACACGGCCTGCTATCGCTGGCGCTGACGCCAATGTTCGTTCGATCGGTCATGGGCCTGAAGGGCCTGAAAAATACCTTGAACTACGGCGCCGACCGGATCCGCTATTTGTCGCCGGTGCCGGCCGGCTCGCGGTTGCGAGGCCGCGTCAGCATTGCCGAAGCCGAGGAAGTGCCGCCCAACGGATTACGCGTCAACTACCGGGTCGTGATCGAGATCGAGGGCGGTCAGCGCCCGGCTTGCGTCGCCGAACTCATCGCCCTGCACTACCGCTGATCCTCTGCGGCGAAGGGCGACGTAGCGGCCCTCAATCGACGATGTGATAGCCGCCGTCGATATAGGTGACGCCGCCGGTGATCAGCTTTGCCCCGTCGAGCGCCAGGAAGGCGGTCGCCCTTCCGACATCGTCGATGCTCACCAGGCTCCGCGTCGGCGCCTGCGACTGCGCCTTGTCCATCAGTTCGTCGAATTCCGGAATCCCCGACGCCGCGCGCGTCGCCAGCGGCCCCGGCGAGATGGCGTGGACGCGAATGCCTTTCGGGCCAAGCTCGGCCGCAATGTAGCGCACTGCGGCTTCGAGCGCAGCCTTTGCCACCCCCATGATATTGTAATTCTTCACCACCATCTGGCTGCCGTAATAGGTCATCGTGAACAGCGTTCCGCCATTCTTCATCAACGGCTCGGCCAGATGGGCCATCCGCATGAACGACCAGCACGAGACATCCATCGTCTTAAGGAAGCCGTCGCGGCCGACGTCCACCACGCGTCCATGGAGCGCCTCCTTCGGAGAGAAGGCGATCGAGTGCAGCAGGAAGTCGAGCTGCCCCCATTCCTTCTCGATCTGTTCGAATACCTGCTCCGTCTGGCCCTCGACCATGACATCCATCGGCATGAAGATCGGCGCCTCCAATGCCTGTGCGAGCGGCTCGACGTGCTTTTTGGCGCGCTCGTTCAGATAGGTCACGGCGAGATCAGCCCCGAGCGCACGAAAGGCCTTGGCGCATCCCCAGGCGATCGATTGGTCGTTGGCGATGCCGACGATCAGGCCCTTCTTGCCCTTCAGCGCGACCTTGGTATCGGGGAATACGGGAATCATGACACCCTCTCATGTCTGGCACTGGACGATGGCCGGTTCAACAGCAACGACAATGTATGCTGCGCGATCATCAGTTCTTCGTCGGTCGGTATGACGTAGACCGGAATACGGCTGTCGAAACGGGATATCAGGCATGAGTGACGGGAATTCTCGGCCTCGTCGAGCGTCACACCAAGCCATCCGAGTTGACCGGCGATCTGAGCCCGGATGCGCACCGAGTTTTCGCCGATTCCGGCTGTAAAGACGAAAGCGTCGAGGCCCTGCAACGCGGCCGCAAGCATGCCGGCGTTGAGGCCGATCCGATAGACGAAATAATCGATCGCCAGCTTCGCTTTGGGATCTTCGCTGGCCTCCAGCTCACGCATATCGTTGCTGATGCCCGAGAGTCCCTTCAATCCACAGTCGCGGTAGAGGAAATTCTGTGCGTTGGACACCGACATTCCTTTTTCGGAAATAAGATAGAGCACGACGCCAGGGTCGATTTGCCCCGGCCGCGTTCCCATGGGAAGCCCGTCGAGGGCTGTGAACCCCATGGTGCTCTCGGCACTGCGTCCCTTCTTTAGCGCGCACATGGAGGCGCCGCTGCCGAGATGCGCGACGATCACCCGCCCCTTTGCGGCTTCGGGTGAGATCTGTGGCAAGGTCTTCGCTACATATTCGTACGAGAGACCGTGAAATCCGTAACGGCGCACGCCTTCGGCGTGAAGCTGATGCGGGATTGCGTAATAGTCAGCGACCGCGTCATGGGTGCGGTGAAACGCGGTGTCGAAGCAGGCCACCTGTGGAAGGTTCGGAAAATTGGCCAGAAGCGAGCGGATCGGCGCCAAGTTATGCGGCTGATGAAGCGGAGCCAGCGCAACGAACCGCTCCAGTCGGGCCACGACGCCATGGTCGATCAGCACCGGCCGGTCATAGTCCGGACCGCCATGAACGACGCGATGACCGACAGCCATCGGGTTGATGCGAAATTCATCGCGTAACCATTCGCTTGCGATACGTATCGCAGCGGGAACGTCCGGGACCGCTTCGATCGGATAGACGCGGTCGGCCACCGGATCGCCGTTCGTACCGCTCGCCCGCAGGCGAGGACGACTGCCAATGCCATCCATCTGGCCCTTGATATGCCGCCGTAACTGCCCCTCCCCTGCAACCGAAAAGATCTGGAACTTGACGCTTGAGGAACCTGCATTAACGACGAGGATCGTATCCATGGCGATCACGCGGCAACTGTTGGAGCATGTTGGCGCCTTGCATGCGCATAGAGCGCCGCCACCGCGCAGGAGGCCATCCGTGCGCGCGCCGAGTCCGCACGCGATGTCAGGACGACAGGCACCCTGGCGCCAAGCACGATGCCAGCACCATCCGCCTTGGCGAAGTAGGCCAGATTCTTCGCCAGCATATTACCGGCTTCAAGGTCAGGAACGAGCAGGATCTGTGCCCGGCCGGCGACCTCGGATTTGATTCCCTTGATCCGTGCCGCTTCCACATCGATGGCGTTGTCGAAGGCAAGCGGTCCGTCAAGCACACCGCCAGTGATCTGCCCGCGATCTGCCATCTTGCAGAGCGCCGCCGCCTCGATCGTGGATGGAATCTTGGAGGTAACGGTTTCGACCGCCGACAGGATCGCCACCCGTGGTGATTTGCCGAAGCCGGCTTGCGTATAGAGATCGATGGCGTTCTGGATGATGTCCCGCTTGGCATCGAGATCGGGAAAGATGTTAATGGCCGCGTCCGTTACAAACAGGGTCTCGGCATAGGCAGGCACGTCCATCACGAACACATGGCTTATCCGCCGGTCGGTCCGCAGGCCACCCACCTTCGCCGTGACGCTGCGCATCAACTCGTCGGTGTGCAGGCTGCCCTTCATCAGCATTTCGCCCTTGGCAGCGTGAATAAGCTCGACGCCCTTTGCAGCCGCTTCCTCGCTATGCACTGCATCGACGATCTCGAAGCCGCTGATGTTCAGGTTATGTTTGGCCGCCGTGTCCCTGATCTTTGCCGCTGGCCCGACGAGAATCGGCTTGATAATGCCGGCTTCGGCGGCTTCGACAGCGCCACGCAGGGAGCTCTCATCGCAGGGATGCACGACGATGGTCGACACCGCCGGGATGGCCCTGGCCAACGCGATCAGTCGTTCATACTTGCCGCCGGGTCGCTTTTCGTTTGCATCTGCTGGCATGACATTCATTCCGTCACTCCGGATTTTGCCAGATGGCGTTACGACGCTTTCGCTTGCGGATCGAAAGGGACAACATCCGATGTCCTTCCCGGGATTCCTGCGGTATCGACACTGAAGAGCTCACCAATCCGTTTCAGGCGCATCGCGGCTTCGCCGGAGATCGCGGCGCTCGCGGACAATACGTCCTGGATCGCGGCGAAACCGGCGCGACGCTCGTCCGCATTTTGAGGCAACAGCTTGGGAATGGCCGCCAGCGCGGCATCCTGGTCGAGCAACAGCATGAAGAACTGTTCACGCACCATCGCCTTGAATTGCGCAACCGTCAGACGCGGTCCGCTGTCGATCCTGCGAACGCGACGCAACGCTTCGAGGCTGCGCTCATCGACCATTCCGCGCACCGAACCGACATAGAGCAGGCCGCGAACAGCGGCCTCCCTGAGGCCGCCATTGCCGATTTGAGACTTCAATTCGGCCATACGCGCTTCCAGGCGCGCACGGTGCTGCGCGGACATCTCCGGCTTTCGCGATGGCGTGGACTGTGGATCGATACCGACCGCGGCCTGAAGCGCGGGCGATCCGTAGACTGAAAGGAACAGCGCTTCGCTGAGTGCTTCCTGCGAGTCACGCCATTTATCGAGGGCACTCACGATTTGTTTCGACATCGTCTCCTGGAAGGCGACAAATGGATTGTCCGAAGCGGTCGGCTTGCGCTGCTCGCGGACCTTCTCCGCCGCTGTTTCCACCGTCTTCATCAGCGGATTTGCGTCGCTGAAAGCTTCGTACTGCATACGCAGGGGATGCATTTTCCGCATCGATTCGGCCATCTGCGGCGTCACCATGGACTTGATCCAGGGCTGCATGAATTTTTTATACGCCGCCAGATTCATTTCCGACACCCGCGCCGCGGTCGCGAACCGCCGCTCATCCTCAGGCGAATTGCCGCCCATGGCCCGGATGTCGTCGAGCGTCCGCGCCTCGCAGTGCATCACCCACTGGCCGACGACCATATCGGCACTTGTGGTATCAGCGTCCTTGGCCTCGAAAGTCGCTTCATAGAGGCCGGGCGGCAGCACATCAATCAGATCGATGTTGCTGGAAAATTCCGCATGTTCCTTCTTGGCAATGCCGCCGGAAACGAAGATGCCGAGATGGCCGACGCTTTCGTGAACCGTGTAAACGATCGTCTGCCCATAGGCCCTGATTTCGTCGACGTCGGCGTAGAGATCGAGGATCCAGCCCAGCGCCTGTTGCGGCGGAGTAATATTGTCGCCCTTTGAGCAGAACACCAAGATCGGTGATCTAATATTGCGCAAATCGACCGGTTGGCCGTCAGACATCTTGATCCGACCGGCGGCGAGATTGTTGCCGACGAAGAGTTCATCGACGATGAACTGGATTTCCTCGGCATTCAGATTGACGTGCCCGCCCCACCAGCGTTCGAATTCGAGGTATCGGTTGGCCTCGGTATCTACCTTTGAATAGACGTTGTACTGCTTGGTCCACAGCGTATTAGAAGGATTCTGACCCTCGAAGTTTTGAACGAGCCAGGCGCCATCGAACTTGCCGGCTCCGAGATCGCTCGTCAGCGCGGTCAGCCAGCTTCCTCCCAGCAGGCCACCGGAATAGCGCATCGGGTATTTGCCATGCACGCCCGCCCAATAGGCCAGCGGCGCGCCTGCGACGATGACGGGTCCGAATAGTTCCGGCCGCAGCGACGCCAGGATCATGACGGCCCAGCCGGCCTGGCAGTTTCCGATCACGCAAGGCTTGCCGTCGGCGTCTGGATGGCGGCTGATGACCTTCTCGATGAACAGGGCTTCGGCGCGCGCGATGCGCTCGATCGTTTGTCCTGGCATCGGTTCCGGCAGGAAGCCGATGAAATAGCAGGGATGACCCGCCTTCATCGCGACGCCGATTTCGCTGTCCGCCTTGAACCCGCCGATTCCCGGGCCATGCCCGGCGCGCGGATCGACCACGATGAACGGCCGCCGGTCCATATCGATTTCGACGTCTTTGGGTGGAATGATGCGCACGAGCACATAATTTACCGGTTCATCCAGCTTGCGGCCGTCGACGATCAGTTCGGCGGCATATTGCAGGACGTGCGGCGCCGTTTGCGCGACATGTTCCCGGTACTGATCGCCGCGCCGACGCATGACGTCCAGGAACAGCACACTGCGCTGGCCCGCATCCATCATGTACTCCACGGCCGAAGCGACAAGCCCTGACATCGGTCCACCTGGCAACGTTGCATTGTTCATCGGCATTTTTCGACCTCACTGTCGTGTAATCCATTCAAGGAGCCTCGCGGCATCGAACGTTGATTTAGGTCAACGTTCGACCGTCAGTCCGGCAACGACGCCGCGCCGGCGCGATCAGCGCGTATCCAGGCCACCGTCAATTCCCAGGCCAGGGAGAGAATGATCGGACCGATAAAGAGGCCGACAATTCCGTGCGCGAGCGTTCCTCCGACCACTCCGATGAAGATGACGAGTGTCGGAGTCGTCAGGCCGCGCCCCATGACGAGCGGTTTCACGATGTTGTCGAATATGCCGACGATGCCCAGGAACAACGTCAGCAGGAGCGCCGTGGTGAAATCCTTGTCTATCCAGATCCAGATGATCACGGGAAGCAGGACGATTGCCGCGCCGATCTGCACGATTGTCAGGAGCATAACCGCGAAGGCCAACAGGCCGGCACCGGGAACGCCTGCCAGCTTGAAGCCGATACCGGCCAGCAAGGACTGGATGATTGCGACGCCGATGACGCCTTGGGATACCGCGCGGATGGTCGCACCCGCCAAGTCCAGGAAATGTTCGCTCTGCTCGGGCACGATGCGATGGAGAAAGCCCCTGCCCGCCGTCACAAGCTGCGAGCCATAGGGAAAGAGAAAGCCGGCCAGCGCCACAGACAGGAGAAATTTGAGCGTACCCACGCCGGCATTGCCCGCAAGACCGAGCAAAGTGCCCGCCACCGGCTTCAGATGGGGAGCCACCTCGCGCAAGGCCGCCCGAATATTGTTGGACGCTTGACTCCAGAGTTCGTAGAGCCGTGGACCGATAAGCGGCCAATCCTTGACGCCCTCCGGCGGAGAGGGAACCACCAGGTTACCAGCGCTCAGATTTCCGGCGAACTCCTTCAACCCTTCCACGGCACTCAAGCCGAGCCAAGTCGCCGGCCCGATGACGATCCCGAGATTGATTATGGTGAGAATTGCCGCTGCGAGCTTCGGACGGCCGCCGAGAAGTCTGGAAAGGAGACTAAAGACAGGATAAAGCGCGACGGCGAGCACGATGCTCCAGGCCAGGATCGGCACGAAGGGGCGGATCAGAACGAACGTCCAGTAGATCAGGAAAGCGAGCAATCCGAGCCTGATCACAAGCTGGATCACGTCGTCTCCGGGCAAATACTGGCGAAGGGTTTTCAAAGACGCGCCTTCTGGGAACGGACATGCTGTTGCGAAGCTACCTGCCGCTCTCGCGCAATAGTCTTGATCCATATCAAACGGATGCACGCCGGTCCGGGCCTCATCGGTGCAGGCCGATCGAGGTCGCTTCCTTGTTTGTCTGCACATGAGGGCCAATGCCTGAGGCCATCACCTACACTGCACGCGAGCTTCTCCGCGACGGTGGCCAAATCGAAATCCGCGCTCTTCAGCGGGAGGATGAGGCTGACATGCTCGCGGCGGTCGGTAAGGCCAGCGCGCAATCGCTGCAGCGTCGCTTTTTCGTCATGAAGCGCCACTTCTCGGACAAGGAACGCGCTTTCTTCATGGACATCGATTTCAAAAATCATGTCGCGATTGTCGCGCTCGCAGAGGAAGCCGGCCGCAAGGTCATCGTGGCCGGCGGCCGGTATATTGTCTTCGAGCCGGGGCGGGCCGAGATGGCGTTTGTCGTCATCGATGCCTAGCAGGGACGCGGCATCGGTTCGATCCTGATGCGTCATCTCGTCAAGATCGCGAGCGATTCCGCACTACAGGAATTGACGGCAGAAGTTCTGCCCGAGAACGCAGCTATGATCTAGGTCGGTTGCAGCATGAATCCCCTATATCGCTGCTGAGGTCCCCGCCTGGCGGCTTTTTTACGCGTCCAGCGTGGCGCGGCGGCCGGGCATCTGTGGGACGTCGCACCGACCAGCCCAT
>Ga0209438_1000692_pt1 | contig 10564 bp, 10 predicted proteins | sample GraSoi_2013_20cm_FD_185825 | JGI IMG/M metagenome (GOLD analysis project Ga0209438, IMG submission 185825) | Grasslands soil microbial communities from the Angelo Coastal Reserve, California, USA - Sample 9_17_2013_20cm (SPAdes) (version 2) | ecosystem: Environmental > Terrestrial > Soil >...
GGACGCAACCGAGACGGGTTGGCCGCGGGCCGTGGACCGTGGTGCTGCCGGGCGGCCCGTTGACGCTGCTGCAGATCGCGATCGGAATTGTCGATCTCAGTTTTTGCGCGCTGGCAATGTACGTGCTGGTGCCGGACGAACCCAACCTCGGCTTCGTCGTGGTCGCCGTCATTTTTGTGTCGGCGACGCTATTGGGCTTCGCCAGCCACTCCCCGGGCGGGCTCGGGGTGTTCGATGCCGCGATGCTGGTCGGGTTGTGGCAGATGGATCGGGAGGACCTGCTTGCGGGGATGCTGCTGTTTCGCGTCCTCTATTATGTTGCTCCGTTCGTCCTATCTGTAATCCTGCTGACGCTTCGAGAGGTTATATTGGGGGCACGAATGAAGCGGCTGCGTCAGGCGACGCCGAGGCTCGACCCCGAGCCGTCCCGCGAAGCCGCCTATGTGAGAGAGCGTAGGGACACTGGCGTCTGACAATTGAGACCCCGAACGGGGAGAGAGCCGCCCGATGGCGACAGACGCTCCTTCTTCCACCTTCTTCTCGCCATGGCCGGATCGATTGCGGCATTCGGCCATTATCCTGCTCGCCGCCGGTCTGGCGCTCGCCGTCCTGGTCGCATTCGGCGAATTGTCGCTGCTGCGCGCCGCCGCGGTTTTCACCTGCATCGCCGCTGCGGCGCTGGTGCCGTGGCGTCTGCACAATGTCCGCACGTCGCGTGAAGATGTCCGCGGGGTCAACCCGGTTGAAACCGCGGTTGTAAGCGCCGTCGTTGCCGGCATGCCGGATCCCGCCGTGCTGCTCGACCGAGCCGGCCGCGTCATCCACCTCAATGCCGCGGCGGCGCAGCTGGCGCCGGCGCTGCGCAAGAACGAACTCGCCCAGTTCGCATTACGCTCGCCCGAAATCATCACCGCGCTCCGCGAAGCCATCGCGACCTCGGAAAGCCGGCGCGCGACCTATCTCGATCACGTGCCGGTCGATCGCTGGATGGAATTGATCATCACGCCGGTGCCGGTGCCGACTCCGTTCGGCGGCACGGACAAATGCATGCTGATGACGTTCCACGACCAGACGCCGCTGCGCCGGGTCGAGGAAATGCGCGCCGACTTCGTGGCCAATGCCAGTCATGAATTGCGCACGCCGTTGGCCGCGCTGTCGGGCTTTATCGATACGCTGCAGGGGCCGGCCAGGGATGATGCCAAGGCGCGCGAGCGCTTCCTCGGCATCATGCACGGGCAGGCGACGCGGATGGCGCGGCTGATCGACGATTTGCTGTCGCTATCGCGCGTCGAACTTTCCGCCCATGTCCGTCCCGACACGCTGGTGGACATCGTGCCGATCATCCGGCAGGTCGCGGACGGACTGGAGCCGCTGGCGCGGGAACGCCAGGTCACGGTCGACATCGAGCTGCCGGACGCGCCGGTGTCGATCGCCGGCGATCGCGAGGAACTGTTGCGGGTGTTCGAGAACCTGATCGAGAACGCGCTGAAATACGGCGCCTCCGGCGGCAAGGTTGTGGTCTCGCTCATCCAGGCGACCTCGGGTGAGGGCGTGCCGGAAGTTCGCGTCATGGTGCGCGATTTCGGTCCGGGGATCGCGCCGGAACATCTGCCGCGGCTCACCGAACGCTTCTATCGGGTTGACGTCGGCGACAGCCGCGCGCAGGGCGGCACCGGGCTTGGTTTATCGCTGGTTAAACATATTCTTAACCGTCATCGCGGCCGGCTTTTGATCGAAAGCGTGCCGAAAAACGGCGCCACCTTTACCGCCTGTTTTCCCCAGGCGAAGGCCCCGACAGGGACTTGAAACCGAGCGATTTCAATCGCTTGGTTCTGTCATCCAACTGTCATCAAACCTTCGTAAAAGCAGCATTGACCGCTCCTAAACGGGCGCCGTGAGCGCGATCGGGTGCATTTGGCGCTTCGCTCAGTACAGGGAGACCAGCAAATGAATTTCATGAAAGCTATCGTCGCTGCCGGCCTTATCGCCGCATCGACGTCGGCGTTCGCGGCCGACATCACAGGTGCGGGTGCGACGTTCCCATTCCCGATCTATTCGAAGTGGGCCGATGCCTACAAGAAGGAGACCGGCAACGGTCTGAACTATCAGTCGATCGGCTCCGGCGCCGGCATCAAGCAGATCCAGGCCAAGACCGTGACATTCGGCGCCACCGACGCGCCGCTGAAGCCCGAGCAGCTCGAGAAGGACGGCCTGGTGCAGTGGCCGATGGTGATGGGCGCGATCGTTCCGGTCGTGAACCTCGAAGGCGTCAAGCCGGGCGAACTCGTGCTGTCGGGCGAACTGCTCGGCGACATCTATCTCGGCAAGATCGCGAAATGGAACGATCCCGCGATCGCCAAGCTCAATCCAAAGCTCAAGCTGCCGACCGACGCCATCACCGTGGTGCGCCGCTCTGACGGTTCCGGAACCACGTTCAATTTCACCGACTACCTGTCGAAGTCGAATGCGGAATGGAAGACCAAGGTCGGCTCCGGCACCGCGGTCGAATGGCCGGCGGGCGTCGGCGCCAAGGGCAACGAAGGCGTTGCCGGCAACATCAGCCAGACCAAGAACTCGATCGGCTACGTCGAGTACGCCTATGCCAAGCAGAACAAGCTGACCTACGCGGCCATGATCAACAAGGCCGGCAAGACCGTGCAGCCGACCATGGCAGCGTTCCAGGCCGCGGCGTCCAACGCCGACTGGGCAAAGGCTCCCGGCTATTACGTGATCCTGACCGACCAGCCTGGTGAAGCCTCATGGCCGATCACTGCGGCGACCTTCATCCTGGTACACAAGGAGCCGGTCGATAAGGCGGCGTCCGCCGAGGCCATCAAGTTCTTCAAATGGGCTTTCGCCAAGGGCGGCAAGATGGCCGAGGAACTTGACTACATTCCGATGCCGGATTCGGTGGTCAAGCTGATCGAAAAGACCTGGTCGGCTGATATCAAGAGCTGATCGCGCTGATGCAAAACTCGCGAACGGTCATTCCGGGCGCGAGTGAAACGAGCGAGCCCGGAATCCATAACCGCCGTCGGAAATATGGATTTCGGGTCCGCGCATCCCGGTCGGCTGGTGCAGACGCGGGGCAATGATATTGCCGAACTCGGGCAAGCCCGGGTTCGGTGGCGCATCCCGCGATGAGCGGGTTGGCTTGCAGTGACTTTCTCCAGGCGCGTAGCGACTTCTCCGTGGCTTTGAAGTAGACAGGGGATTTGGCGTGGCAGACATGGCCGTTCAGAGCGATGTAATGGAAGCCGCCGGACCTTATGATCGCGCCAGGGCGCTCAACGCCTTTAAGCTCGGCGACGTTACTTTCTACTGGATCACCCGTGCCTGCGCGATCTCGGTTCTGCTCATCCTGGGCGGCATCATTCTCTCGCTGATCGTGGGCGCATGGCCCGCGATGAAGACGTACGGTCTATCCTTCCTGTATGCATCGCGCTGGGCGCCGTCAGCCGACCGCCTGTGCTCGGTGCGCTCGGGCCGATCTACGGAACCCTGGTTACCTCGGTGATCGCCATGATGATCGCCATTCCGGTCGGGCTCGGTATTGCGATGTTTTTGACCGAACTCTGTCCGCAATGGCTGCGCCGGCCGATCGGCATCGCGGTGGAACTGCTCGCGGGTATCCCCTCGATCATCTATGGGATGTGGGGCTTCTTCGTGCTCGGCCCGTTCATGGCCGACACGTTTCAGCCGTTCATGATCAGACTGTTCGACGGCGTCCCCGTTCTCGGATCGATTTTCGCAGGGCCGCCGTCGTACCTCAGCATGTTCAACGCGGCGCTGATCCTCGCGATCATGGTGCTGCCGTTCATCACCTCGATTTCGGTCGATGTCTTCAAGACCGTGCCCCCGGTGCTGAAGGAAGCAGCTTACGGCGTCGGCTGCACGACCTGGGAAGTCGTTCGCAACGTGGTGATCCCCTATACCCGCGTCGGCGTCATCGGCGGCATCATGCTGGCGCTCGGCCGGGCGCTCGGCGAAACCATGGCGGTGACCTTCATCATCGGCAACTCGTTCCGCATCTCCTCGTCCGTGTTTGCGCCGGGCACCACCATTTCGGCGGCGATCGCCTCCGAATTCGCCGAGAGCGACGGGCTGCATCAGTCCGGCTTGATCCTGCTCGGCCTGTTGCTGTTCGTGCTGACCTTCTTTGTTCTGGCGTCCGCGCGGCTGATGCTGATGCGCCTGGAAAAGAAGGCGGGGGGCTGAGATCATGAACCCCATTTACGTATCGCCGCCGCTCGGACATCGTCGTTAAATTCCTGTGCCTCGGGGCTGCACTGTTCGGCGTGACCTGGCTGGCGTTGATCCTGTTCACGCTGTTCTACAACGGCCTCGAAGGGATCAATCTGCAGCTCTTCACCCAAAACACTCCGCCGCCGGGGTCGACCGAAGGCGGCTTGCTGAATGCGATCATTGGTTCGATCATCATGACCGGGATCGGCGTCGGCATCGGCGCGCCGCTCGGCCTGTTGGCCGGCACTTATCTCGCCGAATATGGCAGGAACGACCGCCTCACCCCGGTGATCCGCTTCATCAACGACATTCTCCTGAGCGCGCCCTCGATCATCATCGGGTTGTTCATCTACGGCGCCATCGTGGTGCCGATGGGCGGGTTTTCCGCCTTCGCCGGATCCCTGGCGCTGGCGGTGATCGTCATTCCCGTCGTGGTGCGCACCACCGAAGACATGCTGCTGCTGGTGCCCAATCCGCTGCGCGAGGCGGCCTCTGCCCTGGGGCTGCCGCGCTCGCTCGTCATCAAGCGCATTGCCTACCGCGCCGCGCGCGCCGGCCTGATTACCGGCGTGCTGCTGGCGACCGCACGTGTTGCCGGCGAAACCGCGCCGCTGTTGTTTACCGCGCTATCCAATCAATTCTTCAGTCTCGATCTGACCAAGACGATGGCCAACCTGCCGGTGACCATCAACAATTTCGTGCAAAGCCCCTACGTTTACTGGAAGCAGCTGGCCTGGAGCGGGGCCTTGATCATCACGCTTACCGTACTCGCTTTAAACATTGGTGCGCGCATTCTTGGCGCCGACAGGACACCAAAATGAACGAGCTTTCTGTATCGATGAGTGCCGCGGGCGGACCCGTTCCCCCGGTGGCGTTGCCGGAGGCGCCTGCCAAGGTCACCGCGCGCGGCCTGAACTTCTATTATGGCGAGAACCACGCGCTCAGGAACATCAACCTCACGCTCGGTACTAATCGCGTCACGGCCTTCATTGGCCCGTCGGGATGCGGCAAATCGACCTTGCTGCGGACGTTCAACCGGATGTACGACCTCTATCCGGGGCAGCGCGCCACCGGTCAGTTGATGCTTGATCAAACCAACATCCTCGCTCCCAAGCTCGACCTCAATCTGCTGCGCGCGCGCGTCGGCATGGTGTTCCAGAAGCCGACGCCGTTTCCGATGACGATCTATGAGAACATCGCGTTCGGGATCCGGCTCTACGAGAAGATTTCGAAATCCGAGATGGACGGCCGTGTGGAAAAGGCGCTGCGCGGCGGCGCGCTGTGGAACGAGGTCAAGGACAAGCTCAACGCCAGCGGCCTCAGCCTGTCCGGCGGCCAGCAGCAGCGGCTTTGCATCGCCCGCACCGTGGCGGTGCGGCCCGAGGTGATCCTGTTCGACGAGCCATGCTCCGCGCTCGATCCGATTTCTACCGCCAAGATCGAGGAATTGATCCAGGAACTGGCCGACGACTACACCATCGCCATCGTCACCCACAACATGCAGCAGGCCGCGCGCGTCTCGGACAAGACCGCCTTCATGTATCTGGGTGAGTTGGTCGAATTCGACGAGACCAGCAAGATTTTCACCTCGCCGAGCGATCGACGTACCCAGGACTACATCACCGGCCGGTTCGGCTGAGGAGAAAAACATGGCTACTGAACATACCGCCAAGGCATTCGATAGCGATCTGCAGGAATTGACCCGGCTGGTCGCGGAAATGGGCGGCCTCGCCGAACGCATGATCGTGGAATCCGTCGATGCGCTGATCCGCCGCGATGTCGTGCTCGGCCAGCGTGTCGTGGCCGCCGACGCCGAAATCGACAACCTGCAGCGCGTGATCGAAGAGCGCGCGGTGCTCACGATTGCCCGGCGTCAGCCGATGGCGGTGGACCTGCGCGAGATCGTCGGCGCCATGCGGGTCGCCATCGATCTCGAGCGGATCGGAGACCTTGCCAAGAACATGGGTAAGCGGGTCGCCGCGCTGGAGAGCGATTTCCAGCCGCTGAAGCTGATCCGCGGCCTCGAGCACATGACCGACCTTGTGACGTCGCAGGTGAAATCCGTGCTCGATGCCTATGCGGCCCATGATCTGCCGGCGGCGATGACGGTCTGGAAGGGCGACGAGGAAGTCGACGCCATCTGTACCTCGCTGTTCCGCGAACTCCTGACCTACATGATGGAAGATCCGCGCAACATCTCTTTCTGCATCCATCTGATGTTCTGCGCCAAAAACATCGAACGGATCGGCGACCACGCCACCAATATCGCGGAGACCGTGTTCTATATGATCGAAGGACAGCAGATTCTCGACAAGCGCCCGAAAGGCGACATGACCAACTTCGCCACGACGGTACCTGGCAACTGAAAGATTGGTTTGGAGCGAAGTGGAGTTCGCGTGAACAAAACGCGTCAAGACAACGGATAGCGTTTTCGAGCGAAGTGGAGACCGGTTCGCGTAAAGAAAACGCGTCAAGACAACAGAGAAGGCTGATGCATATGAGCGCGCGCATTCTGGTGGTGGAAGACGAGGAAGCGCTGACCACGCTGTTACGCTACAACCTCGATGCCGAAGGCTACGACGTTGAAACGGTGGGACGCGGCGACGATGCCGACACAAGGCTGAAGGAGCGCGTTCCCGACCTGATCGTGCTCGACTGGATGCTGCCGGGCCTGTCCGGGATCGAGCTGTGCCGCCGCCTGCGGGCGCGTCCCGAAACCAGGCAGTTGCCGATCATCATGCTGACCGCGCGCGGCGAGGAAAGCGAACGGGTCAGGGGTCTGGCGACCGGCGCCGACGACTACATCGTCAAGCCGTTCTCGGTGCCGGAACTGCTGGCGCGGGTGAAAGGCCTGTTGCGGCGCGCGAGCCCCGAGCGGCTCGCCACCGTGCTCAGCTATGGCGACATCGAGCTCGATCGCGAGAAGCGCCGCGTTGCCCGTTCGGGCCGTCCGATCGATCTCGGCCCGACCGAATACCGGCTCCTGGAGTTTTTTCTGGAACATCCGGGCCGGGTGTTCAGCCGCGAGCAATTGCTCGACAGCGTCTGGGGCCGCGACATCTATATCGACGAGCGCACGGTCGATGTGCATATCGGGCGGTTGCGCAAATTGCTCAACCCCGGCCGCGAGCAGGATCCGATCCGCACCGTGCGCGGCGCCGGCTACGCGCTCGATGACCGGTTTGCCAAGGCGGCGGAGTAGCGATCGATATTAATAGCCGTCGTCCCCGCGCACGCGGGGACCCATAACCACCGATCTGAATTTTGCGAAAAGCTGGAGCACCAGCCGAGTCCAACCACGAACACTTGTGGTTACGGGTCCCCGCGTGCGCGGGGACGACATTGATGGGGCAGTTACCTTGTCTGCTTCGGTGGCTGGCGGCGGCGGTCGCCGGCCGGCTGATAAGCGATCCGCGAGTGATAGGCGCAATAGGGCAGGCTGGTCAGCGCCTTGCCGCCGCAGAAGAAGAATTCAGGGCTTGAGGGATCGCCCACGGGCCAGTGACAGGTGGCCTCGTTCAATTCCAGCAGCGACAGCCGCTGACTGATCGGCACCACGTTGTCGAAGGCGATGGGATCCGGCTCAAACTCGGCTTCGAACGCGTGGGCCAGCGCGGTATTGCCGCGCGAGACGCTACGCGAGACCCGCATCATTGGCTGGGCCGGACGCGCCTTGCGCGGGCGCGGCGCCGCCGAGGAGGGGCTCTTGGCGCGGCCGGAAAGGCCGAGCCGGTGGACTTTGCCGATCACGGCATTTCGCGTCACATTTCCAAGTTCGGCGGCGATCTGGCTGGCCGAAAGCCCAGAGTCCCAGAGTTTCTTCAATTGCTCGACGCGATCGTCAGTCCAGGTCAATACCGTCATGGCACTCTTTCCTTCGCGTCGCACTGGCCAAAGGCGGGACAGCGCTGTGATGCCAAATCTGTCAAAATCCCTGCGGGCAGAATCCCTTAGCCCTCGCCGGGGCGCAGCAAGCGCGCCCGAACGTGTACGCCGAACAGCTGGGCTTAGAAGATCAGAACTGCCGCACGAGATGTCGTACCTAACAGGCCAGAGGCTACAATATGGCGTGACTCCGGCGCAAGAGTCCGCGTGCGTGCGTCCACATGTTCCGTCACTTAACCATTGCAATGGGATTTTTCCACGGCATCGAAGGGTTGACGGGTCAGCCTGCCCGTCCCGTGACCCGTTGACACCTATCGCCGTGCGCATAGAATGTTGCCACGTGCCGCCCCGAAAAGGCGGCACGTTTTGTTTTTCCGCGGCCTGGCCGTCGATGCGATTGCGCCAATGCGCGCATTGTGGCCGGGCCCAACCCTCAGTGATCGCCATGACCAACAGCGCGACGTCCCATCTGCTTCCCGTATTCGCCCGGGTTGATCTCGGTTTCGAGCGCGGCGAAGGCGCCTGGTTGATCGCGACCGACGGCGAGCGCTATCTCGATTTCACCTCCGGCGTCGCGGTGAATGCGCTCGGCCATGCGCATCCCTATCTGGTCGCAGCGCTTCAGGAACAGGCGACAAGGCTCTGGCACATGTCGAACCTGTTCAGGAGCCCGGACGGCGAGCGGCTCGCGGCGCGGCTGTGCGAACAGAGCTTCGCCGACTTGGCGTTTTTCGCAAATTCCGGCGCCGAGGCGATGGAATGCGCGATCAAGATGACGCGCAAGTACCATGCCGCCAAGGGCCACGCCGAGCGCTACCGGATCATCACCTTCGACGGCGCGTTTCACGGGCGGACGCTGGCGACGCTGGCCGCGACCGGCTCGCCAAAATATCTCGAAGGTTTTGGGCCGCCGGTGGATGGCTTCGACCAGGTGCTGCTCGGCGACCTCGAAGCCGTCAAGAAGGCGATCGGGCCGCACACCGCCGGCATCCTGATCGAACCGCTGCAGGGCGAAGGCGGCGTGCGCGCCGCACCGCATGCGTTCTTCAAGGCGCTGCGCCAGCTCTGCGACGATAACGGCCTGCTGCTGATCTTCGACGAGGTACAGACCGGCATGGGCCGCACTGGCGAGCTCTTTGCCTACAAGCGCATCGGCGTCACCCCTGACGTGATGTCGCTGGCGAAAGCCCTCGGCGGCGGGTTTCCGATCGGCGCCTGCCTGGCGACGTCAGAAGCTGCCTCCGGCATGACGCCGGGGTCGCACGGCTCGACCTTCGGCGGCAACCCGCTAGCGGTTGCGGCCGCGAACGCGGTGCTGGACGTCATGCTCAAGCCCGGTTTTTTCGAGCACGCGCAGAGGATGTCGCTGCTGCTAAAGCAGAAGCTGGCCTCGGCGGTCGATCGCCATCCCGACATACTCGCTGAAGTGCGCGGCGAGGGACTGCTGATCGGCCTGAAGGCGGTGGTGCCCTCGGGCGATCTGGTGACGGCGTTGCGCGAGCAAAAGTTGCTCACGGTGGGCGCGGGCGAAAACGTGGTGCGCTTCCTGCCGCCGTTGATCGTGACCGAGGCGGAGATCGAGGAATCGGTAGCACGGCTCGAGCGCGCCTGCGTAGCGCTTTCCAGCGGTCAGTTGAAACGGGCGGCCGGGCAATGAGCAAAGCGCTCCGCCATTTTCTCGATCTCAACGAGATCCCGACCAAGGAGTTGCGCAACATGCTCGCCTTAAGCGTCGCCATGAAGGCGAAGCTGAAGGGGTGTGGCAAGCCGAAAAAGCCGCTCGAGGGCAAGACGCTGGCGATGATTTTCGAAAAGCCCTCGACCCGTACCCGAGTGTCGTTCGACGTCGGCATGCGCCAGCTCGGAGGGGAATCGATCATGCTGACGGGTGCGGAAATGCAGCTCGGCCGCGGCGAGACCATCGCCGACACCGCGCGGGTGCTGTCGCGCTACGTCGACGCCATCATGATCCGCATTCTCAACCATGATGCGCTGCTGGAGCTCGCCGCGCACGCCACCGTGCCCGTCATCAACGGCCTGACCCGGCGCTCGCATCCGTGCCAGGTGATGGCTGACCTGATGACCTTCGAGGAGCATCGCGGTCCGATACAAGGCCGCACCATCGCCTGGACCGGCGATGACAACAACGTGCTGGCGTCGTGGGCGCATGCGGCGGAGCGTTTCCGGTTCAACCTGCGCGTCGCGACGCCGCCGCAGCTCGCGCCGAACAAGTCGATGAAGGACTGGATCAAGGCGACGCAGGCCCCAATCGTGCTTGGCAGCGATCCGGAGGCCGCGGTGCGCGGCGCCGATTGCGTGGTCACGGATACCTGGTTCTCGATGGGCGACAAGGACGGCGAGTACCGCCACAATCTCCTGAAGCCGTATCAGGTCAACGCCAAGCTGATGTCGCTGCCGAAGCCCGACGCGCTGT
>Ga0209438_1000693_pt1 | contig 10562 bp, 12 predicted proteins | sample GraSoi_2013_20cm_FD_185825 | JGI IMG/M metagenome (GOLD analysis project Ga0209438, IMG submission 185825) | Grasslands soil microbial communities from the Angelo Coastal Reserve, California, USA - Sample 9_17_2013_20cm (SPAdes) (version 2) | ecosystem: Environmental > Terrestrial > Soil >...
GAGGGCATTCCAGAACACGCCGGTGAAGAGCGGGCTGTAGACCGTGCGGCCGTCGATCACGCCGGCGCGGCGGATGTCGTCGCCAGTGACGACGGAAATAGCAGTCGGCGCGGTAGCGATCGGTTCGGGCCTGCGCGCGGCCAGCGTCACGTCGATCTGCATGAGCTGTTCGATGGAGAGCCGCTTGAGATCCTGCGGACCCGGCTCTGACGACGACATCGCCTGTCGAGGCAGCAGCAACAGCAGAGCGATGGAGCCAATCGATCGATAGCTCATGCGCGCGGATCATTGTGGTCGATCCACGCGCGGTGCATATTCTGACGTCTTTCTGCGTATCGCGCGCGCGATTACAGCTGAGTCGGATCGTCCGTGCGAGTGCGACTTATCTTGGTTCGCATACTGCCACGATCTATACTGCCTCGGTTCGCGTGACCTTCGTGCCGGGCACCATGCCCGCGGTCGCTCGACGAAAAGCCAGCCGACCACACTTTCTGCATGCCGCCGACCGAGCTGACAAGAAGTCCGAGCCGCGGCAGTGCCGGGCTGGTCGACATTCTCGATCGCGTGCTCGACAAGGGCCTCGTTGTCGCGGGTGACATCAAGGTATCTCTCGCGGAAGTCGAGCTCCTCACGATCCGCATCCGCCTGATGATCTGCTCGATCGACAAGGCTCAGGAGATCGGTCTGGACTGGTGGAGGTACGACCGTCATCTCTCGCCGGGCCGTGAGCAGATGCTGCAGGAAAACCTCGAACTTCGCGAGCAGCTCCGACTGCTCGAGCGGCGGATCGCGTCGTTGACGCGTGCCGCCGGCCGGCGCGGCCGCGCGACCGGCAAAGCATGACACCGGACTAAGGAGTTCACGATGGCCGTCGAACGAGCTGCTGGCGGAACAAGTCTTATTGACGTCCTCGACCGCGTTCTGGACAAGGGGATCGTCATCGATGCCTGGGTGCGCGTGTCGCTCGTCGGGATCGACCTGATTACCGTCGAAGCGCGCGTGGTCGTGGCATCCATCGACACGTACTTGAAATACTCGGAGGCGGTCGGCGCCGCGGCGTCCGCCGCACGGCCGACGATCGAGACGCAGCGCCCGTACGATGAACTGGCGGCGGAAAATGTCTCGCTCCGCGCGCAGCTGGAAGCGCCCGGCGGCGGCGGGACGAGACGGACTCCGACCGGCGCTCGCCGGCGGACACGGCAATAGTCGCGGGCGCCGCCGCGCGCGGCGCCGCGATGGACCGAACCACAGGGTAGGCCATGAGCTCGCTTCAGGCGCGAACCTTCACTCGCACGTCAGCCGGAACGGCCGTCAACCACGCGGCACGCCTGGAGTTGCTCGAGCACTATCTCGCGCACCACGAGGACGTCGTCCGCTGCGCGGAGTTGAGCCTCGAATGGCTGACGCGCCACGCCGGCGTCAAGCAGTCCGTCTGCCTCGCGGTCGACGCCGAATCGAACATGCTCGTCGGGATCGCCGCCCGCGGGACCGTCGGCGAGAACATCGAGCTGTCGTCGTGGCCGCTGTCCGACGCCTACGATCCGCTGATCGCCGCGCTGCAGTCTCCCGTTCCCGTCCAGTTCAAGTCGTACCGTCCGAACGGCTACGCCGCGAACGCGCCGTCGACGCCGCTTGGCCGCGGGGCGTTCATGGCCATCCCCCTCGGCTTGCGCAGCGGCCTCATCGACACCGACGACATCGCCCCCGGCCTGCTGCTGTTCCGCGCGCCGGCGATGACGCCGGAGATCACCTGGCTCGTGACGGTGCTCGGGCAGAAGATCGATCAGGTGCGCGGACGCGGCAGTCTCGCCGAGGAAGCGCGCAAGCTGCGCCGCGAACGGACGCTCTTTTTCACGATCATCAACGCCGTCACCGACCCGATCATGCTGACCGACATCGAAGGCCGGCTGATCGTCGCCAACGCGCGCGCGGAGAAGCTGTTCGCGGCGAGCGAAGAGGAGAGCGAAGGGCGCCGCCGGGCCGTCGAGTTGAACAACATGCTCTTTTCGGCGGCGCTGTCGCGGTCGGCGGTGGAGGGCTCGCCGGAAGCGCGCGAGCTCCTGCTGGTGGACCCGAGCGACGGCTCGGACCTCCTGTTCGAAGTGCTGTCGACCACCGTCGAGGACCCACGTGAGGGAACCGGCGTGGTCTCGGTGCTCCGCAACATCACCGACCTGCGGCGCGCCACCGAGCAGATCGAGGAGAACTACCAGAAGCTGCGCGTGGCGGAGGCGGCCGTGCGCGCCGAGCGCGATCGGCTGAACCTCATCATCGACTCGGTCGCCGACCCGATCATCGTCACCGACTCGGCCGGCGCGACCGTCCTGATGAACGCCCCGGCGGAGGACCTGTTCACGTTCGTGACGGACGCGAGCGAGCTGGCGTCGCGCACGGTGCAGGCCAACGACGCGCACTTCTCGTCGTTCATTTCGGGCCTCCTGCTCGGCGAGACCGGGCCTGGAGAAATCCGCCGCGGCGAGATCGGATTGATGAACCCGTCGACGAGCGCGCCGATTCCGGTCGAAGCGATCGCCGGCAAGGTGCTGACGGAAACGGGCGAATTGACCGCGGTCGTCACGATTCTTCACGACCGCCGCGAGGCGCTCGAGCGCGCGCGCCTGTACGAACAGTTGAAGGCGGCGTCGGACGAACTGCAGGCGCGCGTCCAGGCGGCGACGGCGGAACTGGCGACGCAGAACGAGCTGCTGCGCCGGCAGGCGATCGAGCTCGAGCAGGCCTCGCGCCTGAAGTCGCAGTTCCTCGCCAACATGTCGCACGAGTTCAGGACGCCGCTGAACGCGATCCTGGGCTACACCCACATGCTGCTGCAGGGCGTCGCGGGCGACCTGCTGCCCGCGATCAAGCGGCAGCTGCAGCGGATCGACTCCAACGGCCGTCACCTGATGACGATCATCAACGAGATTCTCGACATCACCCGCATCGAGGCGGGGAAGATGCCGATGCAGCTCAGCGAGTTCAATCTCAACGAGCTGGTGCCCGAGGTGATGACGGAGCTCGACCCGGTGATCGCGCGCTCGAGGCTGACGGTGACGCCGAAGCTCTGTCCCGAGCTGCCGATGGTCTACAGCGACCGGCAGAAGGTGAAGCAGATCATCGTGAACCTGCTCAGCAACGCGCTGAAGTTCACGCACGAGGGCGGCATCCAGATCACGGTCGGCTACGATCCCGGTGACCGGACGGCATTGGTCGCGGTTTCGGACACCGGCATCGGCATTTCACCCGAGAACCACGAGAAGATCTTCGAGGACTTCCGCCAGGTGGACGATTCTCCGTCACGTCAGTATGGCGGCACTGGCCTGGGTCTTGCGATCTGCCGGCGGCTTGCCACCGCGCTCGGCGGACGCATTACGCTCGAGAGCACGATGGGGAAGGGTTCGATCTTTACGTTGACTATCCCCGCTGAAGCAGAACAATGACTCAGCAAGAGGCCCCGTTGATTCTCGTCGTCGATGACTATCAGGATGCCCGCGAGATGTATGCCGAGTACCTGCAGTTCTCCGGGTTCCGCGTCGCGGAAGCGAAAAACGGCAACGAAGCCGTCGCGCAGGCGTTTTCGCTCCGGCCCGACCTCATCCTGATGGACCTGTCGCTGCCGGGCATGGACGGATGGGAAGCGACCAAGCTCTTGAAGGCCGACGAGCGGACCAAGCACATTCCCGTCGTCGCGTTGACGGGCCACGCGCTGGCCGGTGCGTCGGAAGGCGCGCGGAAGGCGGGGTGCGATTCGTTCGTCACCAAACCGTGCCTGCCCGACGATCTCGTCGTCGAGGTGCGGCGCATGCTCGAAACGGTCAGGAAGGGCTGAGGAAGACACCGAGATGGCGAAGGCCCCCAAGCAACCATCCGGGCGTAAGCCCACCGGCCGCGCCGCCGCCGCTGCCCGGCCACGGGCCGTCGGCGGCGCACGACCGGTGAAGCGGGCGGCAGGAGGCGCGGCGCCGGCCCGCGCACCGCGCCCGGCGCCGAGGAAGAAGTACGAGGACGACACCGCGGTGACGCGGGTGACGCACGAAACGGCGGTGCGCGGGAACGAAACGCGCGTCGAGCGGGTGGTCGAGCGGGCGTCGAAGTCGAGCATGCCGGAGGTGGACCGCGCGGCGGGCCGCGGACGCTACGTCTACTGCATCATCCGCGCGAGCCAGCCGCTGAAGTTCGGCGCCATCGGCATGGACGAGCAGTGGCCCGAGGTCTACACGATCAACTTCAAGGACATGGCGGCGGTCATCTCGGACATCCCGCTGGCGCCGCTCGATTCCACGCGCGAGAACGTCCTCGCGCACGAGCGCGTCAACGAGACGGTCATGCGCGATCACACGGTCATCCCGATGTCGTTCGGCACGATTTTCAAGACGCGTGAAGACATCGTGGAGCTGCTGCGGTCGGCGTACGACGCGTTTGCCGACGTGCTGTCGAAGATGCAGGACAAGCTCGAGTTCGGTCTCAAGGTGCTGTGGGACCGCGAGGAGATCGTCCGCGCCATCGAGCAGGAGGACGAGGACATTCACCGGCTGAAGACCGAGATCTCCTCGCAGAAGGGGTCCACCTACTTCGCGCGGATGCAGTACGGCCGCCTGATCGACGGCGCGCTCCAGCAGCGCTCGGAGCGCTACGTCGCCGAGTTCCTGCAGCGGCTCCGCGACGTCTCGGTCGCCTCGCGCGTGAACCGCGCCATCGGCGACAAGATGATCATGAACGCCGCCTTCCTCGTCCAGCGCGACCAGGAGCCGGCGTTCGACCGGCGCATCAAGGAGATTGCGTCGACGTTCGACAAGCTGACGTTCAAGTACACGGGCCCGTGGCCGCCGTACAACTTCGTCAATATCCGGCTGAAGCTGGAGCGCGCAGGGCAACACTAGGGCGGACCTGAAGGTCCGCCCCTACAATGTGTGTAGGGGCGGGTCTTCAGACCCGCCCAACAACTCCGATGTTCCTGCTCGACTCGCTCATGATCGACGGCATCGCGTGGACGCTGAAGACTGTCGTCAGGGCGGCCGAGGCCGAGATGAACGACGACACGGCGTTGCGCGAGCAGCTGCTCGCGGCCGAGATGCAGCGCGAGATGGGGGAGATCTCGGACAAGGATTTCGTCGAGATCGAGCGCGACCTGCTGGCCCGCATCCGCGAGATCAAGGAACGGCGCGAGGGCGGCTCCGGGCCGCTGGCGTTCGGCGAAGGCGAGCCGATCGAGACGGGCGGGGACAGCCGCTTCCAGATCGAGGCGAGCGTCTCCGGCGACTTCCACGACCCCATCGACGCGCCGCACACCACCATCATCGAGGAAGCGCCGCCGCGGCGCGGCCTCATCGGGGTGAAGCACGGACAGACCGAGCAGGTGCTCGACATCGAGCCAACGCGCGCGGAGACGCTGGAAGAAAGCGGCCTGCCGCTGCCGACCGGCAAGTTGCGCGCGAAAGGAAGCGTCCGGACGGCCCGCGCCCCGCGCACGCGAAGCACTCGAGCGACGCGAACCGCCCGAACGCCGCGAACATCGCGAACCTCCTCCCGCAGGACTAAGATCCGCTGATTGTGAGCGCGACGCTCAGCTACGTCTTCTGCCTGGTCCGCAGCGCCAGGCGGCCGACCCTGCGCGGCATCAGCGAGGGGATGCCCGGCGGAGACGAGCTTCGCGCGATCGAGGTTGGCGACGGTGTGTGGGCCGTCGTCCAGAGCGTGCCCGAGGCGGAGTACGGCGAAGCGGCGCTGGCGCGGGGCCTCCAGAATCTCGACTGGGTCGGTCCGCGGGCGATCGCGCACGAACACGTCATCGAATCGTTCCTCTCCGCAACCGCGCTGCTGCCGATGCAGCTCTTGACCCTGTTCACGTCCGACGACCGCGTGGCCGAGCACGTGCGATCGGATCGCGCGCGCATCGGGCGCATCCTCAAGCGCGTCGAGAAGAAGGTCGAGTGGGGGCTGCGGCTCACGTGGAACGAGAAGGAGGCGCGCGAGAAAGCCGCGAAGCGGCCGGCACGGACCGGGACCCAGTTCCTCGCGCGCAAGCGCGACGTCCTCGATGTCAGCCGCCGGCGGCTCGCCGAGGCGCGGACCGCGGCGAACCGTGTGTACAAGGCGATCGATCGCCAGGCCGCCGCGTCGCAGCGGCGCACGAGCCTGGAGCGCGCCACGCCGGGATCGCGGCTGCTGCTCGACGCGGCGTTTCTCGTGCCGGTCGCGAAGAGCGGCGCGTTCAGGACGGCCATTCGTGAACAGACGCGGGCGCTGCGTGGCACCGGCATCGACACGTCGCTGACCGGGCCGTGGCCGGCCTACAACTTCATCCAATGAGCCCGCGCAAGGCGCCGCGTCAACGCACCGAGGCGGAGGAGATCCTCGGCCCCGAGGATGGGTCGCTGCTGGACATCGTGGACAACCTGTTGAACAAGGGGGTCGTGCTCAGCGGAGACATCACCATCGGCCTTGCCAAGGTCGACCTGGTGTACGCGCGCGTGTCGCTGCTGCTGTCGGCCGCGGACCGCGTGCTGCCCGGCGAGCAGGTCGATTTCACGGAGCGGCATCACGCGCGGCGCCAGGCACGCCTCAGGCGCCGCCGGGCGCGTGCGTGATCGTCTGCGTCTACGCGCTGCTCAGCCCGGCGCCCGCGCGCCTGCGCCTGACGGGGATGGCGGGCGAGCCGCTGCGCGTGGTCACCGCCAATCGCATCGGCGCGGTCGTCGGCGGGATGAGGCGCGCGCCCGCGCCGAGCATCAGGAATCTGCGGCGGTACGCCGCGGTGGTGGAGGCGATTGCGGCCGAGGCGCCGGCGATCCTCCCGGCGCGGTTTGCGACCACGGTTACCGGCGACGAAGAGCTCGCCGTCATCCTCGCGTCCCGCGGGGCCACCCTTCGGCGCCGCCTGCGCGCCGTCCGTGGCCGCTGCCAGATGACCATCCGCGTCGTCTCGCCCGTTTCGGAGTCGGAGTCGGATGACGCCCCGTTGGCGAGTCGGAGTGCGATGGCGGGTCGTGCGCGACTCCGACTCGCGCATGGGGCGACTCAAGGTACGCAGTATTTGCGGCGGAGGGCGGCGCTGGCGGCCAGCGCGCGCGCAATCCCGGGGTTTGCGCCGATTCGCGCCGCGGTCCGGCGCTTCGTCAAGGACGAGCGGGTCGAGAAGCGCGCCAACATCGTGACAGTCAACCACCTGATCCCCCGCACGGCGGCGCCGCGTTACCTCGCCGCGGTCGAGCGCGCGGCGACCGCGAACCACCTCCGCCTGATGGTCAGCGGGCCGCTGGCGCCCTACGCGTTCGCGGACAATTGGTGAATGGCGAAGAAGGCGGCAGGCAAGACGCCGCGTCGGCGTGGCAGGGCTTCGGCGGGAAAGCCGGCTCGGAAGCGGGTCGTGACGAAGCGGGGCGCCCTGACGATCACCGAGGTCGCGCAACTCGACGACCTGCGCCGCGAGCTCGAGCGCGTCGGCCGCTCGGCATCACCGCTGCGGTGGAACGCCGATCCAGACGATGTGCAGCGCTCGGTCGCGCAGCTGGTGCTCACGCTCGTCGAATTCATCCGCCAGCTGCTCGAACGGCAGGCCATCCGCCGCATGGAAGCGGGCACGCTCACGACGCGCCAGACCGAAGAGATCGGCCGCGCGCTGATGAAGCTCGAGGAAACGGTCGTCGACATCGCGGCGAAATTCGGCATCCCCCGGGAGGAGTTGAACCTCGATCTCGGCCCCGTCGGAAAACTGCTGTGAAGCCGCGCGTCGGAATCTCGCGCTGCCTGCTCGGCGACGATGTTCGGTACGACGCCACGAACAGGCGCAGCCCCGCGGTCGCGGTGCTCTCCGCCGACGTCGAGTGGGTGCCGGTCTGTCCCGAACTGGAAGTCGGCATGGGCGTGCCGCGCGAGCCGATTCAGCTCGTCGCGCATCCGGCCGGCATCGCGTCCGCCGGCGAGCGCGTTCTCCTGCTCGGTGTGGACAGCCGCGCCGACTGGACGGCGCGCATGGACGTGTGGGCGAGCACGCGCGTCGCGGCGCTCGCCGCGGAGCGCATCAGCGGCTTCGTGCTGAAAGCGCGCTCACCGAGCTGCGGGCCGGCGGGTGTCCTCGTGCATCACGCCGATGGCGACCCAACCGCAACCGGCAGAGGGTTGTTTGCCGATGCACTCGCGCGCGCGATGCCGGGCCTTCCGACGATCGACGAGGAAGCGCTCGAGGATCCGGCCGAGCGCGATCAGTTCATGCGCGAGGTCCTGGCGTTCGCCCGCCTTCGCCGCTAGCGCGGCTTCCGACTTCGCGCTTAGCGCTTCGTCGGACGAGTCGGCGAGGCAGGCTGACAGCGCTCGCACCAGTAGGTGACCCGCGCGTTCTCGCCCTGCATCCTCCGCGAGATCGGCGTTCCGCACCTGCGGCACGGCCTTCCACTCCGCCCATATACCGAGAACGCCGCCGGCCGCTCGACGGCGCTCGCGCGCATCAACCGCCTCGCCGCGTCGACGACCCGTGAGACATCGTCACGCGAGAGCGTGGCGACGCGCGCGAACGGATCCACGCGCGCGACGAACAGCGATTCGGACTTGAAGATGTTGCCGATTCCAGCGACAGCCTGCTGATCGAGCAGCGCCTCCGCGATCTCCGCCTCGGTCATCGCCTGGATGCGCGAGACGGCGTCCGCCGCGTCGAAACCCTCAGCGAGGATGTCGGGCCCGAGATCGCGAACGGCCGAGTCGCGTTCGAGATCGCGCGCGGTGGTCAGTTCGGCCACGGGAACGCTGAACGCCACCGCCTCGTACTCCGCCGTCCCGATGACGACGCGCATGTCGGCGCGCGGGCGCTGCCAGCGTTCGCCCGGGCGGTAGATATGCCACGAGCCGTGCATCCGCATGTGCGTGCGCAGCACGAGATCGCCGGAGAACCAGATGAGGAGATGCTTGCCGCGCGCGTCCACGCGCTCGATCGTGCGGCCGGCCATCCGCAGGTCGTCGTTCGCGCGCGCCAGTTTCGAGAAGACGGAATCGAAGCGGGTGACCGTGCGGCCCGCGAGCGCCCGGTCGAGCGTGCGCGCCGCACGGAATATGGTGTCGCCTTCAGGCACTATTCGTCGACAGTGTCTTCCCGGTCCACGTCGGACGCCGCGCTGTCGGGATCGAGGTCGCGCTCCTCGACGTCGCCGAGGTCCTCGCCCCGGACGGCTTCATCGTAGCCCTGGTTCCGCGTCGATTCGACGCCCTGGCGTTCCATCTGCTGATCCTGGTCGTTCGATGAACGCACCCGATCGTGTTCGATGTCGCTGTTCTCGTTCGCCCGAGGGCGCGTGTTCTCGAGCGTCTCTTCGGATGAATTCCGCCGCTGCTGAGCCATCCGTTCACCTCCGCTTTTCGCCGCCGCAATGCCGATGCCAGTGTCGTACAGGGCGGATCCTTCCGATCCCGCCGATCCATATCCTCGAGGTCGCAGCCGGTCGGTGCGGGCTTGAATACCCATGGCCGTGGCGGCGAAGCCTTCCTCGATGAAGAGCCGCGCCGCCGGATGCCCGGTCGCGGCTGCGCCGTTGATCTCCGCGATGAGCATCCCGCGGCGTCCTTCGCGGGTGGCGGCAAGGTGCAGCAGCATTCGCGCGACCTCACGGCCGACGCGCGAGCGCGACGGTTCCGACTCAGGCAGGAACAGCAGCAGCTCGCGTTCGCCACGGCGCAGGTACGCCGCGGCGCGGCCGTCGACGAGGATGACGAGCGCGCCGGCCGTACGCGTCGGCCCCCTCGACTCGCTGCGCTCGCTCGGGGCAGGCCCCCTGGACTCGCTGCGCTCGCTCGGGGCAGGGCCCGGCGCGGATGAAGTCGTCGGCCACTTCGTGATCGCGCCGTACGGATTGGCGGGGTCGGTTGCCGCCATCACGACCGTACGCGGCTCTTCGGGAACGTCGCGCATCGACCGCAGCAGATCGAGCGCGGCCGGTACCGCAAACTGCGCCGCGCCAAGGCCGGCAACGAAGTAGCCGCGACGAATGCGCCCCGCCTCCTCCATCGCCTTGAGCACCTGGTAGACCGCCGAGAATCCGCCTGCGACCGATTCCGCCGCCACCGTTTCCCGCGTGACGACACCGTGGCGCGCGAGCAGCTGATGCGCCATCGCGGTCGCCCACTCCGTTGCCGATCCCCTGGAGGCGCGCGGCCCCGCAACGAGCGACCATCGGCCCTCGGCGCGCGGCGGCACGAGGCGGCGCGAGCGGAACGGCGCGCCGCGCGGACGCTTCGGCGACCGCGTGTCCTCGGTCCGCGTGTAGGCGCGCAGCGGCTGCATCGTGTCGTTCGTCACGAGCCCCTGCCACACCAGGTTCCACAACGCGTCCACCGTCTCGGCGGGAAACCCGCCGCCGGTGCCCTCGTGAATCGCGCTGAAAAACGACGCGCCATGTTCGCGGAGGTGGTCCAGGATGTCGGCCACGCGCCCTTCGACCTCCGGCCTGGCGGCAAACGGGGGACGCAGCTGCGCCAGCTGGTCGGTCAAGTACAGCGCAACACGGCCGTCGCGTTCGCCGAGCGGCTCGACGCCAGCCCAGACGACTTCCCCCGCGCTCATCAGCGTGTCGAGCATCGCC
>Ga0209438_1000695_pt1 | contig 10550 bp, 8 predicted proteins | sample GraSoi_2013_20cm_FD_185825 | JGI IMG/M metagenome (GOLD analysis project Ga0209438, IMG submission 185825) | Grasslands soil microbial communities from the Angelo Coastal Reserve, California, USA - Sample 9_17_2013_20cm (SPAdes) (version 2) | ecosystem: Environmental > Terrestrial > Soil >...
GATGCAGAGGTGCATGCAATGCTGCTCGACATCGTCATCGCGAAGCAGGCGGCCGTCGTCACCACGGCGGAGTTCGCCGGCGCCCTGCCTGGCAGGTCTTCATGAACGAACGCGAGCGATAGACCTGGAGAAGCGTCGCCACTTCCTCACCAATCCCTTTGCTCGGCGCTTTGATCCTCGCGCTCTGCGTCCGCTTCATAAGACGGGAATGCCGGTCACTGGCGGGGGCAGGATTTGAATTTGCGGCCTTCAGGTACGAGTCCGATCGTCCCTGCATTCCCTATCGCGAGAATTGTTTAAACTTGCGCGACAAGACACTGGCGTGACGCCGAAGCTCAACGAGGTTTCACGCCATTGAGGAAGAGTTTGACGGCAGCCTGTCTCCGCAGTTCCTGAAGCTTTGGCCGGGTTACGATGCCGTGCAGTTTGTCGGAAGTCCCCAGCACCAGGCTGAGGAACAGGTCGGCCGCCATTGCGGGGTCGTCGATCTTGATCTGGCCACGCTCGGCAAACTGCTGAAGCAGGATGGAGATGGCCCGAACACCGCGCAGCCAACCCTCTTCGTGCGCGAGCTTTGCGAGCTCCGGAAACTGGACGGCCTGCGCCGCGAGCGTCCGGCGCAGCATGATCACCTCCGGGGTCGAGGCGTGGGCCAGCATGTGCCGGCTCAGATCGTGCAGCGCCGTCTCGATGCTTTTGGGATTGACCTTGGCGGCCTCGGCCGCCGCCCACAGCGGTGCGAGCCAGCGTTGGATGGTGGCGCGCAGCACGGCCGTGAACAGATCGCGCTTGTCATGATAACGCGCATAAACCGTCGGCTTGCTGACGCCGGCGGTTTCCGCGACCGCATCGATCGATGTGCAATCAAAGCCGCGCTCCATGAACAGCTTGGTTGCGACGTCGAGCAGGCGCGCATCGCGCCGCACCGCCTCCTCACGGGTGGGACGGCCGCCGCCCCCCCGCCGGGCAGGGCGTGTCGCCACAATAGTTGCTTCCTTCGCCATCCAAAGCCCCTTGTCAGCGCGCCGAAGCTGGATTATATAAACGATACAGTATAGTTTTAGTGTGGCCCGGTATCAATGGTTCGTACCATGAGTCTCCAAGGCGCCGAATACCCGCGCATGCCGCGGAACCGGTCACAAAGGAGGGTAGCGATAGAACATGTCCGCTGAACCATGCCCGAAACGGCTTTCAACTTTTCACCGTTAGCGCTGGCGAACAATCCCCGTCCCCCAAGAACGGTCGCCGCGCGGGAGCCGCCGAGCAGCCCGCTCGGCGGCTCTCATTTGGTTGAAATTCAACAGAGCTGCGCTCGATGTGCCGAGGCGCCGATCCGACAGGGCGGCTTCTTCCTCTCGATATTTGCTGCATAGTCGAATAGTTTGTTTTGACCGTCCCGCGAGTCCCCCATGTCCCTCCAGGTCTATCTCGCCTTTGTCGCCGCCTGCATCGCGCTGGCGCTGTTGCCGGGTCCGGTCGTGACGCTGGTGATCGCCAACGGCCTGCGGCACGGCACAAGCGCGGCGCTGACCAACATCGCCGGCGTCCAGGCCGGCCTTGCAATCGTGATCGGCATCGTCGCGATTGGGCTGACCTCGCTGATGGCGACCATGGGCTACTGGTTCGACTGGGTGCGCTTTGCCGGCGCGGCCTATCTGGTCTGGCTCGGCATCAGGCTGATCCGCAGCCCCGTCGAAGGCGTCGACGCCGATGCGCCGCCGCCTCCGCCGCGCGGCGGATTTTTCCTGCAGGGTTTTGTGGTGCTGCTCTCCAACCCCAAAGTGCTGGTGTTCTTCGGCGCGTTCATTCCGCAGTTCATGGACATGAGCAAGGATCATTTCTCGCAAGTGGCGCTGCTCGGCTCAACTTTCATGGTCACCGGTGCGATCACCGACTCGGTCTACGCGCTGCTCGCCGGCCGCGCGCGAAAATTCTTCTCGGCGCGGCGGACGCGGCTGTTGTCGCGCATTTCCGGCGGCTTCATGATCGGCGGCGGCGTCTGGCTGGCCTTGACCCGCGCCCGGTGAGCGCGGGTCGTGAGTTTGCAAAAATCCTGTGGCAAACGCAGGTCGGCTCCCTCCCCCCTTGTGGGGGAGGGTTGGGGAGAGGGGTAAGCCGACAAGGCGGTGCTCGTGGCCACCCCCTCCCTAGCCTACAAGGGGGGAGCGAACGCAGCAACGGTGCGGCGGCCAGATTGCCCCAGCATCAATTGCTAAACTCGCAGCAGCCCTTGCGCCCGCAACGTGGTTTCGATCTCGCCAAAGATGCGCGCCAGCCGCTCGGCCCATTGCCGCTGGCCTGCCTCGTCGGCGATCAGGTCCTGGCGGATCTCGATGCCTGAATTCATCAACCCGCGCGCCTCGCCGTGCACGGGAATCGTGTAGTCGGTCTCGTCGCTCACCGCATAGGGCTCGTTGTCGCCGACCACCAGCTCGGGCTCGTCGCGCAGAAGCTTGAGCAATAGCGGCGGCAGCCTGGTGTCGCGGTGATACAGCGTGCCGATGTGCCAGGGCCGCGCGATCCCGGCATAGACCGGTGTAAAACTGTGCAGCGACACCAGCACGGTCGGAATGCCATCGCGCGAGCGGCGCTCGATAACCTCGGCGATGCGGCGATGATAGGGATCGAATACCGCGCGGCGGCGGGCTTCCGCCGCGTCGCGGGCGAGGCCTTCGTTGCCGGGAATAACAGTGGCTTCGCTGATGCGCGGGATCGAACTCAATGCATCCGGCGGGCGGTTGCAGTCGATCACCAGCCGCGAGTAGCGCTGCGCGATCAGATGTGCGCCAAGATGCTTCGATAGCGCATCCGCAACGCCGGCGATGCCGGGATCCCAGGCGATATGCCGCGCGAGCTCGGCTGCCGGCAGCCCGAGGTCGCCGAGGATGGCCGGAATCGACCGGCCATAATGATCGCAGGTCAAAAGGAACGGCGAGCGGCCTGCCGCATTATCTTCAACGACCGGCGGAACATCTCCGCTGCCGAGGAGTAACGATGTGTCGCCGGCGCTGTCCAGGACCATTTTTCCTCAACTGTTGCCTATCGAAGCAGCATACCGATTTAGGAATCGGCAGGGATCGGTATAGATTAGATTGCAAGAAGTCACGATGATTGCTGCGACGATGCCCCTGCTCACGATCCATCACAAGACCATATATCGCTATGCCCACCCGGTGGCGTTCGGCGAACACCGCATCATGCTGCGCCCGCGCGACGGCCACGACCTGCGGGTGCGCTCGAGCCGTCTCGAGATCGTGCCGGAGCCGATGTCGCTGCGCTGGATCCACGACGTGTTCGGCAACAGCGTTGCGATTGCGACCTTCGACGAGCGCGCCGAAACTCTGTCATTCGTCTCAACCGCCACCGTCGAGCACAATCCTGCCGAGGAGTTTGCGCTGACCCCGGACGATCCGGCGTATTTCTATCCGTTTATCTACGACAACGAGGAATTTCCCGACCTCGTTCAATTCATCAGGCCGCAATACAGCGATCCGAACGGCGAGCTTTCCGCATGGGCCCGGAATTTTCTCGATGCGGAAGGGCCGACGCCGACCTTCAATATTCTCAGCAGTATGACCCACGGCATCCGCGAGATGTTCATCTACCGCAAGCGCCATGAGCAGGGCACCCAGCATCCGCTCGATACGCTGCAGACCAGATCCGGCACCTGCCGCGACTACGCGCTGTTCATGATCGAGGCGTTGCGCAGGCTCGGCATCGCCGCGCGCTTCGTGTCGGGATATCTGGCCATCCCAAGCGATCGCGCGCATCGCTATGCCGGCGGCGGCTCGACCCATGCCTGGGTGCAGGTCTATCTGCCGAGCGCCGGCTGGATCGAATTCGACCCCACCAATGGCATCGTCGGCAACCGCGACCTCATCCGGGTGGCGGTGGCGCGCGATCCGCGCCAGGCCATCCCGCTGCACGGCACCTATCTCGGTTCGGCCGATGCATTCGTCGGCATGGAAATCGGCATCCGCGTAGTTTCCACCGGCGAAGAGGCAAAAGTCTGATCATGGAAATCAGGGTCGGTTTCGAGATTGCCTACACCGCGCTGCAGCCGACGCCGATGGTGATCATGCTCGGCATTCACCCCTCGCGCTTTGCTGATATCGTCGGCACCGAAACCATCGTCGCCGAGCCGGACGTGCCGATCGGATTTTATCGCGACAGTTTTGGCAATGTCTGCGGCCGGCTGGTGTCCCCCAGCGGCGGCGTGACCTTGCGCGGCAGCGCGCTGGTGCGCGATTCCGGATTGCCCGACGTCGTGATGCCGACCGCGCTGCAGGTGCCGATCGATCAGCTGCCGGACGAGCTGTTGCTGTATCTGATGCCGAGCCGCTATTGCGAGACCGACAAGCTCACCGACATCGCCTGGTCGCTGTTCGGCAATACCGCGCCGGGCTGGGCGCGGGTTCAGGCCATCACCAACTTCGTGCATAACCATGTCACCTTCGGCTATCAGCACGCCCATCACATGAAGTCGGCGCACGACGTCTACGAGCAGGGCAACGGCGTGTGCCGCGATTTCGCGCATCTGGCGCTCACCTTCTGCCGCTGCATGGGCATTCCGGCGCGCTATTGCACCGGCTATATGGGCGATATCGGAATTCCCCCGGATCCCGCGCCGATGGATTTTTCCGGCTGGTTTCAGGTCTATTTGTCGGGGCAGTGGTACACTTTCGACGCCCGCCACAATCACCCGCGGATCGGCCGCATCCTGATGGCCACCGGCCGCGACGCCGCCGACGTCGCGCTGACCACGAGCTTCGGCCGGATGGATTTGACAAAATTCCTCGTCATCAGCGATGAGGTGGTGGCGGCGTAGCGAGCGGGTCACCGCATTCGTCATTGCGAGGAGCGGAAGCGACGAAGCAATCCATTCTTGTCTGCGGCCCTATGGATTGCTTCGCTAGCGCTCGCAATGACGGGGTAAGAGTATTCCATGACTTCCGACCACCTCTTCGTCTACGGCACGCTGATGCGCGGCTTCGACCATCCGATGGCGCGGCTATTGTCGCGCAACGCGGAGTTTCTCGGCGAAGCACGCTGCCGGGGCCGGCTCTATCGGATGAAACATCATCGGATAAAATATTATCCCGGGCTGGTGCTGTCGGACGATCTGGCCGATATCGTGTTCGGCGAACTGTTTCGGCTGCGCGAGCCAGGGCAATTGCTGCGCGAATTGGATATCTACGAGGCCTGCGGCGAGGGATTTGCCGAGCCGACCCAATACATCAGGCGGATGCTGCCCGTGACGCTGAACGGCAACACGGAAGAAGCATGGACCTACCTCTACAACTGGCCGGTCGCGCACCTGCCCCGCATCGCCTCGGGGCGGTTTTTGGAGCGGTAAACGTATTCACCGCGAGCCGCAGCGCGCTCCCTCTCCCGCGCTTGCGGGGGAGGGCTGGGGTGGGGGCTCTCTCCGCGAGCGCCGACGCTTGATGCAGGCGCGCCGACAAAACTGGCGCAATCAGGTCGCCGGTTTCGCATCTCTCGACAGTCCCCGTGACGAGAGAGCCCCCACCCCGACCCTCCCCCGCAAGCGCGGGAGAGGGGGCGACTGGCCTCATCCTGTGAATAGCCGGGAGAATCCCAACAATCTTCGTATTTTAGCCGGATGCCCCTGTATCGATGGCCGGTTGGCAGCGGCCCGCGACTCACCGAAAATCCCAGCATGCGCTTTACGCCCCAATTCCTCGACGAGCTGCGCGCCCGGCTTCCGGTCTCGGAAGTCGTAGGTAAGCGCGTGAAGTTGAAGAGGGCGGGACGCGAGTGGAAAGGCCTGTCGCCGTTTCAGCAGGAGAAGACCCCGTCGTTCACCGTCAACGACCAGAAGGGATTTTACCACGACTTCTCCTCGGGCAAGCACGGCGACATCATCTCCTTCCTGATGGAGACCGAGGGCGTCGGCTTCGCTGAGGCCGTCGAGCGGCTGGCGTCGATGGCCGGCGTGCCGCTGCCCGCGGCGACCCCCGATGCCGCGCGTCACGAGCAGCGCCGCAAGACGCTGTACGATGTGATGGAGCTCGCCGCGAAATTCTTTGCCGACACGCTGGCCTCGCGCAACGGCGCGAAAGCGCGCGGCTATCTCGGCGACCGCGGGATTTCGCCCACCGTCCAATTGCAGTTCCGCATCGGCTATGCGTCCGGCGACCGGTTTGCGCTGAAGGAGCATCTTGGTGCGCAAAACATTCCGGTCGAGGACATGGTCGAAGCCGGGTTGCTCTATTCGGGGGACGACATCCCGGTGCCCTACGACCGCTTCCGCGACCGCGTGATGTTTCCGATCACGGACTTGCGCGGCCGGGTGATCGCGTTCGGCGGCCGCGCCCTGGAAAAGGACGTCAGCGCGAAATACCTGAACTCGCCGGAAACGCCGCTGTTTCACAAGGGCGACAATCTCTACAACCTCGCGTCCGCGCGGCTCGCCGTCCATAACGGCAGCTCGCTCGTGGTGGTGGAAGGCTACATCGACGTCATCGCCATGGTCGGCGCGGGGTTTCCGGCGAGCGTCGCGCCGCTCGGCACGGCACTCACCGAAAGCCAGCTCGCGCTGTTGTGGAAGATGGCGGACGAGCCGATTCTTTGTTTCGACGGCGACAAGGCCGGCCAGAAAGCGGCGTGGCGCGCCGCCGACATGGCGCTGCCGCACCTCAAGCCCGGAAAGAGTCTTCGTTTCGCGCTGCTGCCGGAAGGCCAGGACCCCGACGATCTCGCGCGCTCCGGTGGCCGCGGCGCGATCGAGGAAGTGATCTCAGCGGCGCGCGGCCTGGCGGATGTGATCTGGTCGCGCGAAATCGAAGGCGGCACGTTTGCAACGCCCGAGCGGCGCGCGGCGCTGGAGGCGCGGATTCGCGAGCTGTCCAACGGCATCGGCGATGAAGCGGTGCGGCGCTATTATCGCCAGGATTTTTCCGAGCGGCTGCAACGGACGTTTGCGCCCGAGGTCGCGCGCGGCTTCTATGCAAGAGGCAACAACTATCGCGGCGCTGGAAACAATTTCGGCGAATCAGGCCGGCGTTTTGCCCCGCGCGGCGTGTTCACGCCGGGCGCCGCGGGCCGGTTCGAATCTCGCGGCGGGCGCGCGCAAGGGCCAGCCGGCGGCCAGACCATCAACCGCGGGCCTTACCAGGCGGCAAGCCCGCAGCTTGCGTTGAGCCCGCTGATGCGCGGCCAGCGCAGCGCGATCTCCCGCCGCGAGGCGCTGATTTTGCAGTCCCTGATCAATCATCCCTGGCTGCTGCACGACCATCTGGAGGAGGTGGCGGCGCTGGAATTGGCCCATCCTGAGGCCCACAAGCTGCGCGCCGGCATCATCTCGGCTTTCGCCAGCGACCATCACCACTCCCCGGAACCAGCCGAGCAAGCTGAGAAGATGCGCGCCGACCTTGCTGCGGCCGGATTTTCTCAATCCCTTCAAAGGGTTGAGCGGGCGATCACGACCTCGGCGGTTTGGGGGGCGCAAGCTGGCGCCGCGCGGGAGGATGTTCTTTCCACCTGGCGCCAGCTCGTCTCCTTGCATCGGCAATGGCACTCATTACTTAGGGAATTGAAAGATGCGGAGACGGCCCTGGGCGATGAGGCCAGCGAGGCGAATCTCGCTTGGCTGCGGGACGTCAAGGCGCGGATGGCCGAAGTGGATGGCACCGAGGCTCTGATCGAGGGTTTTGGTGAGCTTTCCGGCCGGTTCCAGCGCGGCGTTTGATTGAAAAATCATGCGGGATGGCGTTGGCCGGAACCACGAAATGACTCGCCAAATCCATGGTTTGGCTGCAAAAACAGGGTTAAGCGAAAGTTAACGGCCTTCGGGCTAGGTGTTTGAAATCCAGCGAAGCAGATTCGGGGGTGGCGAAGCTTTTGCGCCGCCCTTTCCGCGTCGTAAGTGAGTTCGGTTGATCAAGGCGGGCGCGGTGACGCCTCCCGCATGAGCGTGTTTCGGGAGCAATGAATGGCCAGCAAGGCAAAGGCGCTGCAGGTAAAGGACAAGGAAAAAGACGACAAGGCAGCGGACACGCCCGAGAAGGATTCGCCGGACGCGCCGTCGCCGTTGCTCGACCTGTCCGATGCCGCCGTCAAGAAGATGATCAAGCAGGCCAAGAAGCGCGGCTTCGTGACCTTCGATCAGCTCAATGAAGTGCTGCCCTCCGACACCACCTCGCCGGAGCAGATCGAGGACATCATGTCGATGCTGTCCGACATGGGCATCAACGTCTCCGAGGCCGAGGAGGCCGACACCGAGGAAGACAACAAGGAAGAGGCCGAGGACGAGACCGACAACGAGCTGGTCGAGGTCACGCAGAAGGCCGTCACCGAAGTCAAGAAATCCGAGCCCGGCGAGCGCACCGACGATCCCGTCCGCATGTATCTGCGCGAGATGGGCACGGTCGAGCTGTTGTCGCGCGAGGGCGAAATCGCCATCGCCAAACGCATCGAGGCCGGCCGCGAGGCGATGATCGCAGGGCTGTGCGAAAGCCCGCTGACCTTCCAGGCCATCATCATCTGGCGCGACGAGCTCAACGAGGGAAAGATCTTCCTTCGCGACATCATCGATCTGGAAGCGACCTATGCCGGCCCCGACGCCAAGAACAATTTGAACCCGGCGCTGCTCGCGGTGCCGCTCGGCCCCGACGGCCAGCCGCTCGTGGCTGCCAATGGCAATGGCAATGGCGAAGCGATGCCCGCTGCCGCCGCCGCGCTGTCGGCGCAGGCCACGCCGGCGCACGTTGCGCCGCCGGCCGCGCCGCCGACGGCGACCCCGTTCCGTCCCGAGCCGGCTGTCGAGCCCGTCGAAGGCGAGGAGAAGGATCCGGCCGAAGCTGCCGCCGAGTCCGACATGGACGACGACGAGTTCGAAAACCAGATGTCGCTCGCCGCGATCGAGGCCGAGCTGAAGCCGAAGGTGGTCGAGACCTTTGACAAGATCGCCGACAACTACAAGAAGCTGCGGCGTCTTCAAGAACAGGACATCTCCAACCAGCTGCAGAACGAGACGCTGTCGCCGGCGCAGGAGCGCAAGTACAAGAAGCTGAAGGACGAGATCATCGTCGAGGTGAAGTCGCTGCGGCTCAACCAGGCCCGCATCGATTCGCTGGTCGAGCAGCTCTACGACATCAACAAGAAGCTGGTGTCGTTCGAGGGCCGCCTGCTGCGGCTCGGCGACAGCCACGGCGTCGCCCGCGAAGACTTCTTGAAGAACTACCAGGGCTCGGAGCTCGATCCGCGCTGGCTCAACCGTGTCTCGAAACTCTCTGCAAAAGGCTGGAAGAATTTCGTCCACCACGAAAAGGACCGCATCAAGGAATTGCGCCACGAGATCCAGTCGCTGGCGGCATTGACCGGGCTCGAGATCGGCGAATTCCGCAAGATCGTGCACGGCGTGCAGAAGGGCGAGCGCGAGGCGCGCCAGGCCAAGAAGGAAATGGTCGAGGCCAACCTGCGTCTGGTGATCTCGATCGCCAAGAAATACACCAACCGGGGCTTGCAGTTCCTCGACCTGATCCAGGAAGGCAATATCGGCTTGATGAAGGCGGTCGACAAATTCGAATACCGCCGCGGCTACAAGTTCTCGACCTATGCGACCTGGTGGATCCGGCAGGCGATCACGCGCTCGATCGCCGACCAGGCGCGCACTATCCGCATTCCCGTGCACATGATCGAGACCATCAACAAGATCGTGCGCACCTCGCGCCAGATGCTCAACGAGATCGGCCGCGAGCCGACGCCGGAGGAATTGGCCGAGAAACTCGGCATGCCCCTGGAGAAGGTGCGCAAGGTTCTCAAGATCGCGAAAGAGCCGCTGTCGCTGGAAACCCCTGTGGGTGACGAGGAAGACTCTCACCTTGGCGATTTCATCGAGGACAAGAACGCGATCCTGCCCATCGACGCCGCGATCCAGAGCAATCTGCGCGAGACGACGACGCGTGTGCTGGCCTCCCTGACCCCGCGCGAAGAACGCGTGCTGCGCATGCGCTTCGGCATCGGCATGAACACCGACCACACGCTGGAAGAAGTCGGCCAGCAGTTCTCGGTGACGAGAGAGCGCATCCGCCAGATCGAAGCCAAGGCGCTGCGCAAACTCAAACACCCCTCTCGCAGCCGTAAACTTCGCTCGTTCCTCGACAATTGACGAAGCCGAGTCCTCGGGCTTGACCGAGGGTGAGGCATCCGAGCAGGTCAAGGGAGGCTGCGGAGCTCTTTTCGAAAGCACAGCTTCCGGGGCCGATCAGAAGCGGCGTTTCTTTTAAACAGATTGTCCAACCAAAGCGCTGGGGAGGATTTTCGCTTTCGTCCCTGTGACAAGTTCTGTTAGCCGTTGAATCCCGCTGTCTTCTCCCAGGACGTCGAGTGGACGTCTACCCCCAAGGTCACTGTTGTAAGAATTTAGCCAGTCCTGAAATTGCTGGATGTCATAAAAATACTGAAATAACGCCGTCCTTAGCACGCTGATCCTGTCGGGCAGGCGCTTCTCTTCCGCCGCACGATATCGCCTGATCTCGGCGGGCAAAATCGCTCCAAGGACGCATCCAAGGCAACCGTAAATAGCG
>Ga0209438_1000698_pt1 | contig 10538 bp, 9 predicted proteins | sample GraSoi_2013_20cm_FD_185825 | JGI IMG/M metagenome (GOLD analysis project Ga0209438, IMG submission 185825) | Grasslands soil microbial communities from the Angelo Coastal Reserve, California, USA - Sample 9_17_2013_20cm (SPAdes) (version 2) | ecosystem: Environmental > Terrestrial > Soil >...
CCGGCCTTCAACTTCTTCTGCCCGTCGACGCCGACCTCCGGCATGATCAGGTGCCGCGAGTAGCGCTTGATTTCGTCAGCGCTGAGGTCCACCGCGCCTGCGGCGCGCGGGCCGGTCTGAAGACCGGCCCCTACGCGATCAGCGGGCGCCGTCGGAACGCCGCCGGCGACCGACGGCACGATGCTGAGCGAATCACCCGGCTTGACCGGAGTCTTCTCCTTCTGGAGGTAGCGGATGTCTTCGTCGTTCAGATAGATGTTCACGAAGTTCCGCAGCCGGCCGTCGTCCGCGTAGAGATGCCGGCGCAGCCCTTCGTACTTTTTCGTCAGGTCGGCGAGCAGCTCGCCGACGGTGGCGCCGGAGACCTCGACCGATTCGTTCTTCTCGGTGAAGGGGCGGAGCGGCGTCGGGATGTGAATGGTGTTAGGCATAAAGTCAGCTGTTCAGATCTTCCTGGTCGAAGGCGGAGCGGTCCCCGCGAAGACGCCACGACGTCATGTCTCCTGAGACGCCTTCGCGGACGGAAACGATGACGTACGAAAAAAACGGCCACGCGTAGTCCAGGTCGGTCTGCGACGGCTTCGCCGGATGATCCGGGTGCGAGTGGTAGAAGCCAAGCAGCTCGCCACCAAGCTGGGCTGCGCGCCCTTCGGCCGCGCGATAGTCCTGCGGTCGCACCTTGAAACGGCGCCGCGGCCCTTCTTCCGTCATGTTCGGCAGCGCCAGCGTTTCGGTCACCACGCCATCGCGGCCGATCAAGGCGCCGCAGCACTCGTCCGGATACGTTTCGGTGCCGTGAGCACGAATCGCCGCGTCCACCTGCGGTTTCAACTGCAGTCCCACTATCGGTTCCGTGGCCCCGAAAGGGCCGCGCCGCCCTGGTCGGGCGACTCGTCCCAGAATCGCTCTGACAGGTACTTCTCGCCGCCGTCCGGGAAAATGACGACGATCACCGAGTCCGGCGATCGCCGGGCCACGTCGAGCGCGGCCACGAGGTTCGCGCCGCTCGAGATGCCGACGAACAACCCGCTGCGCGCGAGCTGGCGCGTCAGCTCGAACGCGTCCTCCGTCGAGACGCCGAGATCCTCGTCCGCGAGCGACGGCTCGTAGATGCCGGGGACGATGGCCGTCTCCATGTGCTTCAACCCTTCGAGCCCGTGCAGGGGCGAATCGGGCTGCACCGAAATCAGGCGAATCGCCGCGTTGAACTCGCGGAAACGGCGGCCGGCGCCGATGAACGTGCCGCTCGTCCCGAGGCCGGCGACGAAGTGCGTGATGCGGCCACCGGTCTGATCGATGATTTCCGGCGCGGTCGTGTCGTAGTGCGACCGCCAGTTTCCCTGGTTGTTGTACTGATCGACGTAAAAATACAGGTTCGGCTCGGCCGCAAACATCTCGCGCGCCTTCAGGATCGCGCCGTCCGATCCCTGCATCGGGTCCGTGAACACGATCTCGGCGCCGAACGCCTTGAGGATCCGCTTGCGCTCGGGCGTGACGTTGCTCGGCACGCACAGCTTGACGCGGTAGCCGCGGGCGGCGCCAATCATGGCGTATGCGATGCCGGTGTTGCCCGACGTCGCGTCCAGGACCACCTTGTCGCGCGTGAGCGCGCCCGACTTTTCGCCGTCCTGGATCATCCGCAGCGCCGGGCGATCCTTCACCGAGCCGCCCGGGTTCTTCCACTCGGCCTTCGCATACAGCTCGACGTTGCGCAGGCCGGCCTCGAAGCCCGACAGCCGGATCAACGGCGTATTGCCGATCAGGTCAACGATGGACGTAGCGGTACGCGGAAGCCCCGGTATGGCGACTGGCATGTCCGACTAGGAAAGTCCGAATTATAGACTAGCTGCCCGGCTTTCCCTCTGGCGTCACGACTTCGACCGGCGCCACGTTCAACTTCCGCAGCTCCGGCTCGATCTTGGCGCGGTCGCCCACGGCCACGATGACCATCCGGTCGGGCACGAGGTACTTCTTCGCGGCGGCGAGCGCCTGGTCCGCCGTGACGGCGTTCACGCGCTCGGCGACGTGCGTGTAGTAGTCGAGACCGAGGTCGTAGATGAACACCTGGGCGAAGCTCGCGGAGGCCGCCTGGTTGGTCTGGAAGCCGGCGGGGAGCGTCTGCGTCCGCGAGTCCTTCGCGCGCTCGAGCTGCTCCGTCGTCATCGGCGCCGACGCCATGCTGCGAACCTCTTTGAGAATCTCGGTGACGGCGGGCGCCGTGACATCCGTCCGCACGCCGGTCGCGATCTGAAACGGCCCGGCGCCGTGGCGGAAGTCGAATCCCGAGCCTGCGCCGTACGTGTAGCCATGTTCCTCGCGCAGGTTCATGTTGATCCGGCTGGAGAACAGGCCTCCGAGCTCGGTGTTCATCAGCTGAATCGCCTGGAACTCGGGCACCGACCGCGCCGCGCCGATGGCGCCGACGCGAATCTGCGTCTGCGGCGCACCGGGACGATCGACGATGAGAATGCGCGCCTGCGTGGCCGCGGGGCTGGCGACCGCCGGCTTCGCCGGCGTGCCGCGCTGCCACGCGCCGAACACCTTCTCCGCGAGCGGACGCAACTCCGCCATCGTGATGTCGCCGGCGACGACGAGCGCCGCGTTGTTCGGGACGAAATTCTGCTTCCAGAACCCGAGCATCGCGTCGCGCGTCAGCGCTTTCACCGACGCCTCCGTCCCGATCTCCGTGAACCCGTACGGGTGGCGATCGCCGTAGAGCGCGACGTTGACGATGCGCGCGGAGAGGATGTTCGCGTTCTCGCGCTGCTGCACGAGCTGCGCGAGGCGGCTGGCGCGCTGACGCTCGATCTCCTCCGCGGGGAACGACGGGTGCAGCGCGACGTCAGCGGCGAGGTCGAGCGTCGCGGCAAAGTTCTTCTTCAACGACCGCGCCGCCACGATGGACGCGTCCATCGAGCTGTTGGTATTGAGCGTCGCGCCAAGCTGCGCGGTCTCGTTCGCAATCTGCACCGCGTTCCGGGTCGCGGTCCCCTGGTCGAGCATCGACACCGTGAAGTTCGCGAGGCCGGGCATGTCGGCCGGATTGGTGTCGCTCCCACTCTTCACGACGAGGTTCGACGCGACAATCGGCAGCCCCCGGCGGGTGCTGAGGATCAGCGTGAGCCCGTTGGCGAGCTGCGCGGTCTCGGGGACCGGCACCTGCAGCGTCCGGCCGGCGCCCGGCTTCGGCATCTCGTTGCGCCACGGCTCGTCGACGTTGACCGATTCCGTCCCCGCGCCCGCTGTCGTCGGCGCGGTCGGCGTCGGCACCTGCGGCGCCATCACCGGGTCGCCCTTCACCGCGTGGACCACGGCGCGCGTCGACGGCTGCAGCTGATCGCGCGCGAAGGCCATCAGCGTCGCCGGCGTGACCGCGCGATAGCGCTCGACGTCCTTCTGCAGGTAATCGGGCGTCTTCAGGAAATGGTTGTAGCTGTTCAGCATGTTCGCGACGCCGTTCAGGTTCTCGAGCCGCGTGATCGCCTGCGTTTCGATCGTGTTGCGCGCCTGCTCGATTTCGCGCTGCTCGACGGGACGGGTGCGAAGCGCGTCGAGCTCCGCGTTGATCGCCGCTTCCAGCTCCTCGGCCGTGTGGCCGGGGCGCGCGGTCGCGTCGATCTGGAACTGCGAGCCGAGGAGCAGCGACTGCTGGTTCGCCTCGACGTTCTGCGCGATCTGCTTCTCGTAGACGAGCTTCTGATACAGCCGGCTCGCGCGGCCGCCGCCGAGAATCTGGGCGGCGATGTCCGCCTCGGCATCGCCGGGCTTGAAGATGGACGGCGTGAGCCACGCCATGTACACGCGCGGGAGCTCGATGCGATCCGGGACGACCTTGCGCCGCTCCATGGCGATCTTCGGCGTCTGCACGTCGATGGGCGGCACCGCCGCGCCGCGCTTCAGCGACCCGAAGTACTTTTCGACCAGCTTCTTCGTCTGCGCGGGATCGAAGTCGCCGACGATGGCGACGCTCGCGTTGTTGGGCGCGTAATAGCGCTTGAAGAACTGCTTGGCGTCGTCGAGCCGCGCCGCCTGGATGTCGGCGTGCGATCCGATGACGTTGGCGTAGTACGGATGATTCGGCGGATAGAGCATGTGCACGAGCTCCTCCTCCGCGTTGCCGTACGGGCGGTTCTCGACGCTCTGCCGCCGCTCGTTGCGCACGACGTCCTGCTGGTTGGCGAACTCCTTGCCGTCGATCGCGTCGAGCAGGTAGCCCATCCGGTCGGATTCAATCCACAGCGCGAGCTCGAGCCTGTTCGACGGGACCGTCTCGAAGTAGTTCGTCCGGTCGTAGTCGGTGGTGCCGTTGATGCCCGTCGCGCCCGCGCCTTCGAGCATCTGGAAGTGCGAGTCCTTCGGCGTGTGTTTCGACCCCTGGAACATCAGGTGCTCGAACAGGTGCGCGAAGCCGGTCCGGCCCGCGGACTCGTTGACCGGCCCGACGTGATACCAGAGGTTCACCGCCACGATCGGCAACCGACGGTCCTGGCTGAGGATGACCTCGAGGCCGTTCGGAAGCGTGTACTTCTCGAACTGAATCCTCGGGATCTCGGTCGGTCCCTGCGCCGCGCGGTTCTGCGCCGCGAGCGGGACGCTGGCGGCGAGGAGGAAAAGCCCCAAGACCTTAGCGATCGAAAGACGGAATCGTGTCTGCATGGTCAATCCTTCGTCGGGTCGTTGTTCAGACTCGCCCACAAGTACCAGCACGCCACGGAGCGATAGGGTCTCCACGCCTCGCCGATGCGCGTGAGCCGGTCCGGCGACGGCGCCTTGCGAAGTTTATACGCGCGCTGGACCGCTTTGACGATGCCGAGATCGCCGACCGGCAGCACGTCGGGCCGCTGGAGGCGGAAGATCAGGAACATCTCCGCCGTCCATCGGCCGACCCCTTTTACCTGGGTCAGCGTCTCGATGACCGCTTCGTCGTCCATTCGATCGAGGACGTCGAGCGGCAGCTGTCCTTCTTCAATCCGCCTACACAGATCGCGCAGATAGCCGAGCTTCTGCGAGCTCAGACCGACCCCGCGCAACCGCTCGTCCGGCACGGCAAGCACCTGCGACGCCGTCGGAAACGCCTCGAAGAGCCCTTCGAAGCGCGAAAAGATCGTGGCCGCCGCCTTCGCCGAGAGCTGCTGGCCGACGATGGCGCGGATCAACGCCTTGAACGGATTCGCATGCTGGCGCGCGGCCAAGCCGCAGGGGCCGTGCGCGCGCATCAGGTGGCGCAGCACGGGGTCGCGCCGCGCGAGCAGGCGCTGAGCTTTGGTGTAGTCGAGCGACATTTACGCGTCCGCCGCCTTGGCTTCGAACGTCCGGAGCACGGGAACAGGTGGTGAGCTTACACCCTGCTCGTCGATGCGGACGTTGATGCTGTTGCGCGCGACATTGCCGCGCAGCGTGCGCCGGTTGTTGCGATCGCCTCGTCCGGGACGCCCGCGGCAGCGAAAAATCTCATCACCATCTCAGTCCTCTACAATAAACGTCGCGAGGCAGACGTGGAAGTATCCGAAGTCAGGCGGCAGCTCAGGCATGCGGTCGATCGCGCGAAGGCACGCGCCCAGCAGAAACGGCAGCACGCCGCCGATGCCGAGCGCGCGTACGCCGCGTTTCTCGAAACCGTCGCGATACCGACGACGCGCATGCTGGCAAATGCGCTGAAAGCCGAGGGATACCTGTTTACGGTTTCGACGCCGAGCGGCGGGCTGCGGCTTGCGTCCGACCGCGGCCGCGACGATTACGTCGAGTTCGCGTTCGACGGCAGCGGTGACACCCCCACGGTGGTGGGACGCATCCGGCGGACGCGTGGATCGCGCACGCTCGAGGACGAGCGGTCCATCAAAGCCGGCGCCGCGCCGCAGGACCTCTCGGACGCCGATGTGCTCGCCTTCCTGGTTGAAGCGCTGGAGCCCTGGCTCGAAAGATAAAAGGTCCGGCTTCAGCCGGACCTCCTGGCGGTGTGAATCGCCATCAGTCCACCTAGCAGCGGCAGAACCCGGACCTGCTCGAACCCGCGCTTCTCGAGGAGACGCGCGACACCTTCGGCGCCTGGATAGTTGCGAATCGATTCCGGGATGTAGCGATACGTGTCCGGATCGCGGTGCAGGACGAAGCCGAGCGCCGAGCCGACGATCGTCAGGTAGGTCAGGTAGGCGGCGCGAAGCACGGGCTGAGCAGGCCTGTTGAAGTCGAGTGAGAGCAATCGCCCGCCCGGGGCGAGCACACGCGCGATCTCGTCGATCGCCTGCTCGAGGTCCGGCACGTTCCGCAGCCCGTACCCCGTCGTCACCACGGTGAAGTTCGCGTCAGGAAACGGCAGCGCGAGCATGTCGCCCGTGACGAGCGGAGCCTTCGCCTCCGCGCCGCCCGCGCTTCGGCGGAACAGGCTGCGTTTCGCCGCGGCGAGTTGCAGCATCCGGAACGTGACGTCCAGGCCGACGGCGAGCCCCGACGTCCTTGCGGCGCGGAACAGGATGTCGCCGGTGCCGCACGCGAGATCCAGCACGCGATCGTCGCGGGTCAGCGCGGCGAGCGCAATCAGCCGATCCTTCCACCTTCGATCGCGGCCGTACGACAGCGCGACGGTGATCAGGTCGTAACGATCCGCGATGGTGGCGAACATCCGCCGGACGTAGCGCTGCTTGCCGGCTGGCGTTGCGATGGTGGATCGGAGACTCATGGTGGGCCGCCCGAAGGCGGCCCTAACGGTACCGTACTGAAGGCGGCCCCTAGGGTACCGCGCGGACCAGCAGCACCGGAATCTTGACGAGATGGCGAACGCGGTTGACCGTCGTGCCGCGGACGAGATCGTTGAGGAACCGGTGGCCGTGCGTGGACATCGCCAGCAGATCGACGCCGCGCTCCTCGGCGAGGCGAATCAGCTGGTCCGCCGGATCACCCATCGCGAGCTCGGTGGAGACCTTCAACCCGTGCGCGGTGAGATCCGCCGCGAGCTTCGCCAGGTAATCGCGGTCGTCCTTCATCTCCTCCGACTCGCGCAGCTGCAGCTGATCGAAATTGCGCGCCGCCCAACCGTCGGCGACATGCACGAGATGCAATTCGGAACCAACCTGCGCCGCGAGCTGGCGCACGTGATCGAGGATGGCCTGGTCGGCGGCGGAATGCTCGATGGCAACGAGAATGCGGCGGTACATCGTTATGCCAGCGTCTGCACCAGCAGCCACGTGTTGAGCGCCGCAATGATAACCGCGACCGTCCACGCGAGCACGCGCATCCAGGCGGGCGAGACGAACGGGCCCATTTTCGCCTTGTCGGACGTGAACATCACGAGCGGAAAGACCGCGAACGACAACTGAAGGCTCAACACCACCTGGCTTGCAATCAGCAGCGCGCCTGTGCCGCGCTCGCCATACAGCGCCACGACGATGATGGCCGGAATGATCGCGAGCAGCCGGGTCACCAGGCGCCGCAGCCACGGCCGCACGCGCAGGTTGATGAAGCCCTCCATCACGATCTGCCCCGCCAGGGTCCCGGTCAGCGTCGCGTTCTGACCCGAACACAGCAGCGCCACCGCAAACAGCACGCTGGCCGCGCCCGTCCCGAGCAGCGGCGACAGCAGCTGGTACGCATCGCCGATGTCCGCCACGTTGTCATGGCCGGTCCCGTGGAACGTCGCCGCCGCCATCACGAGAATGGCGGCGTTGATGAAGAGCGCGAACATCAGCGCGGCGCTCGAGTCGATCGACGCAAAGCGAATGGCTTCCGCCTTGCTCGCGTTGGTATCGACGTACTTCCTGGTCTGCACGATGGAGGAGTGCAGGTACAGGTTGTGAGGCATCACCGTCGCGCCCAGAATGCCAATCGCGATGTAGAGCATGTCCTGGTCGCGCAGGATGCCGGCCGTCGGAATGAACCCGACCGCAACCCCCTCGAGGGCGGGCTTCGCGAGCCACAGCTCGACGGCGAAGCAGCCGGCGATCATGAGGATCAGCGCGACGACGAGCGCCTCGACGTACCGAAACCCGCGGTTCTGCAGGAACAGGACGATGAGCACGTCGAGCGCGGTCAGACAGACGCCCCAGATGAGCGGCAGGCCGAAGAGCAGGTTCAGCGCGATGGCCGCGCCGATGACTTCTGCGAGGTCACACGCGGCGATCGCGATCTCGCACAGGATCCAGAGGCCCACGGTGATGGGCCAGGAGTAGTGATCGCGGCAGGCCTGCGCCAGGTCGCGCCCGGTGGCGATGCCGAGGCGCACCGCGAGCGCCTGCAGCAGGATGGCCATCAGGTTGGACAGGAGAATCACGCTCAACAGCGTGTAGCCGTAGCGCGCGCCGCCGGCGAGGTCGGTCGCCCAGTTGCCCGGGTCCATGTAGCCGACGGCCACGAGGTATCCGGGCCCCGCGAAGGCGAGCATTTTCCGCCAGAAGCCCGCGTCCTGCGGCACCGGGATGGAGCCGTGCACCTCGCGGAGGCTGTTCTCTCCGCGAGGTAGACGCCATCCGCTGGTCCGAGGCTCGTCGAACTCTTGCGCCATTTTGATTCATCAAAATTTACTTCGTGATGAGTCGAAAAGTCAATTATGATCGCGCAACATGCTGCCGTCGAGCACGGTCGAGAACTACCTGAAGAAGATTTACCTCGGTTCCCAGGGCGCGCCCGGCGCCGAACCTCGGCTGTTCCCCATGGGCCAGCTCGCGGCGGCGCTGGGCGTCACTCCTGGAACCGCGACGACGATGGTCAAGACGCTGGCGGAGTCGGGGCTGGTCAACTACGAGCCGTACGCCGGCGTCTCGCTCACGCGCGCCGGCCGCAGGCTGGCCGCGCTCGTCCTGCGCCGGCACCGCCTCGTGGAGCTGTTCCTGGTGCAGGTGATGGGCCTGCGGTGGGACGAAGTGCACGACGAAGCGGAGCTGCTCGAGCACGTGGTCTCGGATCGCCTGATCGATCGGATGGACGAAATGCTCGGCCGCCCCGAGGTCGATCCGCATGGCGACCCGATTCCCGATTCCGAGGGCGTGGTGAAAAAGCAGCAGGCGCAGACGCTGCTCAGCTGCCCCATCGGCGCGCGCATGACGGTGACGCGCATCATCGACCAGGACAAGCAGTTCCTCCGGTTCGTCGAGAGCCACGACCTCAAGCCGGGCGAAACGGTCGAAGTCGAGGAGCGCGACGAGGTGTCCGACAGCGTCCGGCTGCGCGGCAAAGGCGACCGCCGCATCACCCTCGGAGCGCGGGCGGCCTCGAAGCTGCTCGTCCAGGCCGCGCGCGTCGTCCTGTTCGTCCTTGCCCTCGCGACGGCCGCGCGCGCGCAGCAGGCGGACCCCGACGCGGGATTTCCGTCCACCGGCCCCATCTCCGGCTACATGGACTTTCACGTCAACAAGGCGGACGGCGAGGCCGCCGTGATCGACTTCCATCGCTTCGTCCTGCTGGTCAGCCACTCGTTCACCTCGAAGATACGGTTCGTCGGCGAGCTCGAGGTCGAGCACGCGTTCGTCGAAGGGTTGGAAGAGTCGGGTGAGCTCGAGCTGGAACAGGCCTATATCGACTTCCTGCTGTCGCGTGGCTTCAACATCCGCGCGGGCATGCTGCTGCTGCCGATGGGGATCATCAACGAGCGGCACGAGCCGCCGGTGTTCAACGGCGTCGAGCGGCCGTTCGTCGACACGGTGATCATCCCGACGACCTGGTTCGACGCGGGCGCGGGCGTGCACGGCGAGGTGGGCCGCGGCCTGCGCTATCGGGCGTACGTCGTCGCGCCGCTCGACGCGCGGGAGTTCAGCGCCGACGAAGGGATTCGCGAGGGGCGTCAGAAGGGCGGGCAGGCGACCGCCGCCAGCGCCGCCTTCACCGGCCGCGCCGAATATCTCGGCATTCGCGGGCTGACCGCCGGCGCGGCGGTATGGCGGGGCACCTCGCAGGTCACGCGGACGCCGGAATTGAATTCGGCCGTAACCGCCGCCGAGGCCGACGCCCGGTATCGTCGCGGCCGGCTCGAGCTGCGCGGCGAGATCGCGCGAGTGGACGTCGGCAACGCGGCGGCGCTGAACGACAGTCTCGGCCGGGCGGTCGGCGTGCCTCCCAACATCGCGAGCGCGTTGCGCGGCTTCTACGGCGAGGCCGGATACCGTATCTGGGATGCCGGGGCGCCGCGCGACCTCGTGGCGTTCTTTCGCTACGAGAACTTCGACACGCAGTTCCGCATGCCCGCCGGCCTCCTCCCGCTGAAGGAATTCGACCGCGACGCCTTCGTGGTGGGAACGACGTACTACCCGGATCCCGACGTCGCCGTGAAGGCCGATTACATCCACCTCAGGAATCAGAGCGGCATCTTCGCCAACCGCCACCTGCTCAACGTCGGGCTCGGATGGTGGTTCTAGGAGACGTGATGGGAGCGACCATTCGCATGCTCGTCGTGCTGCCGCTGTTCCTGATGGCGGGCGAGCCGTCGAGCGCGGCACGAGCCGCGCAGCCGGGGCCGCCTCGCGTCATCGAGATCAGCGCGGAGCGCTTCCAGTTCTGGCCCTCGGAAGTCGTCGTCCGCGAAGGCGAGGAGGTCGAGCTGCGGCTGCGCAGCG
>Ga0209438_1000700_pt1 | contig 10530 bp, 10 predicted proteins | sample GraSoi_2013_20cm_FD_185825 | JGI IMG/M metagenome (GOLD analysis project Ga0209438, IMG submission 185825) | Grasslands soil microbial communities from the Angelo Coastal Reserve, California, USA - Sample 9_17_2013_20cm (SPAdes) (version 2) | ecosystem: Environmental > Terrestrial > Soil >...
GCTTCTTGACCCTCCCCGCGATCGCGACGTAGAACTGGCCGCTCAAGGCCGCCACCGAATCGACGACGACCGAGTCTCCGTCGAGCAGCGCTACGGAGGGAATCTGGACCGTGGCCAGCCCTGGGAGGGAGCGTCCTTCTCCCATCTCCCTTCTCCCAGCGGTGATCGCGATGTCCAGCACCGCCCTCGCCGGACTTCCCGGGCCCCGTTCGGCCGCCGGCAAAAGACGATGCACCGCGATGCGCTTGAATTGTGCGTTGGGCCGGAAGCCGCCTGACGCGGACAGCAGATCGCTCAGCGTTTCGCCCATGCGCAGCTCGTAGATCGCCGGCCGCGTCACGGCGCCCGAGATCTCGGTGCGAATGCCGTGCACCGGCACGAACACCACGTCGCCCGTCTGGAGGCGGACGTCGTCGTGCACGTCGCCGCGCAGCAAATAGTCGTACAGATCGAGCGTCGCTACGGCGCACCTCGACCGATCGCAGATTGGCCCGCTCGGTCACGCCGCCCGCCGCGTACAACGCCGTGAGCACGGTGCCGAGCGAGCTGATCTGATAGGCTCCGGGCTGCGACACCTCACCGACGACATAGATCTGATTGGCGCGGACGTTGGCGACCGAAATGTCGAAGCGCGTCGTCGGGTTGGTGCGTCGCACCCCCGAATAGACTCGCCCCAGCCGGTCATATAAAACATTTCTAAGCTGCTCGAGCGTCAGGTTCGAGACGAACACCTGGCCCACCTGGGGGATCAGAATGAACCCCTCGCGGGTGACCGAGAGCGTGTGCGCCAGCTCGACGTCTCCCGTCAGGATCAACACGAGGTTGTCGCCGGGGCCGAGCTTGTAGTCGGGCGGCACCGGCCCCGACAGCAGCGGCAGAAACTGCGTCGTGGTGCGGCGGAACACATCCACCCCGAACACTCGGCTCGGCGCATACCCGGACCGCGAGCGCATCAACCCTGTGTCAACGGGAAGCAGCGGGGCTGCACGCCCCCCGCCGCCGCGCCGCCCAAGTAGGCGTCGAGCAGGGTGGGGGAGTAGCCGCTCGCCGAGAGCCGAGCGCGAATCTGGTCGGGGGTGAGGCCGGAGGACTGGATGCGCGAGCGCAGTTGATCGGCGATCCCTGGTTGCTGGAGCGCCTGTTGAACCTGACCCTGCGTAGGCTGCTGCGCGCTGAGGGGCAGCGCGACTACGACCAGGCCGAACAGGCATGTGCGAGTGAACATCGGGCCGAAAAGATGGGAGCTAAGTAGCGCTCGGTCAAGCTTTTGGCTCGAATTGTCTCGCGTCTTGGCTGACCCCGGGCCGGCGGCCCGGGGTCAAACAATCCGGGGCGGTGCTCGTCGAGTTTGGTTTACCCCGGGGCACCGCCCCGGGGTCAGCCGAGCCCCAGGGGCTGCCGGTATAGGCCCTAACTCGCCGCCTTCAGGAGCCCGGGCACGGAGATCAACCGCTGATTCACCGGATCGGCCGCCAGGAGGAACCCCTCGAGCGTGAACGCCCCCAGGAGCGCTTCGGTCCCCGGCTCGCCCAAGACAGTGATTGTGGGTTGCACGCGCTCACCAATCCGGACGGCAATCCAAGCAACTTCGTATCGGACTTCGCGTCCGTCCGCCAGCACGAACGGCCATTCCTCCTCACCGATCACACCCAGGGTGTCGAGCACGTCACGGGGAATCCACGTGAACATGGCGCCGGTGTCCACCAGCGCGTCGAGAGGCACGAATCGGTCGCCATCCCGGTTGCCCGCCTGGATTGGCACACGGAAAATACCCATGCCAGAACTTGCCGTGCTTCCACCTGGAACCGGTAACCGCATTGTCGCACCCTCGACGCTGAATCACGCATCATACGCTCGGCTGACCCCGGGCGGCAGCCCGGGGTGAACGAAAACCCCACCCCGGCAGTCTCGAGTCTCGGCTGACCGGGAGTCTCGAGTCTCGGCTGACCGGGAGTCTCGAGTCTCGGCTGACCCCGGGCCGACGGCCCGGGGTCAAACGCCGGTCGCGGTCGGTTTACCCCGGGGCACCGCCCCGGGGTCAGCCGCGCCCCAGGAACTCTCTGTACACGTCCCCAGTCTGAGTTGCAGTCCGCTGCCACGTGAAGTGCCTCGCCCGCGCCCAGCCCTTGTCGATCAGCTCTTCGCGACGGTCCGTGTCCTCCGACAAGGCCTCCAGCGCTTCGACATACGCCGCAGGATCCCGCCCCTCGACGACGACCGCCGCGTCGCCGCCGACCTCCTTTAACCCACCCGCGCCAGACGTGACCACCGGCAACCCGGACGCAAACGCCTCGAGGACGGGAAACCCAAAGCCTTCGTACAGCGATGGAAACAGCAGCACATCCGCTGCGCGATAGGCGCGCCGCAACGTCGTCTCATCGGCCGCGGCCACGCTGCGCACCGCGCGCCGCAGGTCCAGCCGGTCGATCAGCTGCTCCTGCTCGGCGGTGAACCGGCCCCCTACCTGGAGCAGATACACGTCGGTGTGCTGGCGCAGCCGCGCGACCGTATTGATCACCAGCGGCACATTCTTGCGATCGACGGTGCTGCCGACGTGCAGCACCACAAACGCCTCCTCGGGAATGCGCCAGTCGTGCCGTCCGCGCTCGCGCGCGCTCGTGGACTCGCCGAAGAACGCGCGATCGACGCCGAACGGAATCACGCGCACCCGGCGGTCATCCCCAAGCCAGGTGGCCAGCTCGCCCTTCAACCACTCGGTACCCACGATGTAGGCGTCGGCCTGGCGCAGCGCCTTTAGTGCCTGCCGTAGAAACCGATTGCGTACGCCCTCGCGCCACCCGTCGGTCGGCGAGCGCAGCACAATCACGGGCATCAGATCGTGCACCGTGACCACGACGGGCCGCTTGCGCGCCGAGGGCAGCATGTGCGCGTAGCTGTGATCGAGGATGTGCACCAGATCGGCGCGACGCGCCTCGCGCTTCACGCGCCACGGATAGAAGAAGTGGCGCGCGGCATAGCGGTGCGGACCGCGCAGCGGCCCGGGCAGCACGATGCGCGACGGATCGACCGGCTGCGTCCACCACCGCACGAATGCTCCCGAGCTGCGCTCACCGCGACCGTCGCGCAATTCCTCCGTGAGCGCCCCGATGTGGGCGGCGAGTCGCACGTCGAATCCGGGATTGCTGCTCTCGAGCCAGTCGTGCAACCGGTGGGCGTATTTATCCATCGAGGGCCAACGCTCGAGGGGGAGATCGGGGACGAGGAGAACTCGGGCCATTACTGGGTTCGTTTACCCCGGGGCACCGCCCCGGGGTCAGCCGGGGCTGGAATGGTATTGAGCTCGGTTGACCCCGGGCCGGCGGCCCGGGGTGAACCCAATCTACGCCGGCGCCTGCACTACTCGTTTCCAGAACTCCATCGTTCTCTCCGCCACCGCATCATCCGAGTACAGCCTCATCGCCCTCGCTCTTCCCGCCGCCGCGATTGGCTTCCGCACCGCGTCATCGGCCAGTCGAACCAACTCCGCGGCGATTGTGGGTGCGTCGCCCGCCGGCACCACGACGCCTGCATCGCCGACGATCTCCGGTATCACGCCGCTCCCCGAGCCGAGCACCGCTACTTCGTGCGCCATCGCCTCGACGAGCACGTGGCCGTTGGGCTCCTGCCAGTCGGGCAACGCGCGCGACGGTTGCACCAGCACGTCGGTGTCGGCCCAGAGCCGCGCCAACTGCTCGGCGGGGAGCCCGCCCATCCAGCGAATTCGGGCCGCCAGGCGCAGCTCCGATGCTAGCGCTTCCAACCGCTCGCGCTCCGGCCCATCGCCCACGATCGTCAGATGCCACGCGGCGCCGCGATTCAGCGCGAGCGCCTGCAGCAAGTTATCGAGTCCCTTCCGCGCGACCAAGCGTCCGACGTATGCGATCGCGAGCCCTTCGTGGGGCGCGTGCAACGGGTCGGGCGGCACCCCGGCGCCGAGCTGCGGAATGACGGCGACCGGCAGGGTCGCGACCTCACGGCGCACCAGCTCGGCACCCGCTTCGCTGCCCGCGACGAGACCCTTGAGGCGGCGCAAGGTGCGGCGCCGGCTCCAGCGCTCGAGGATGGGGAGCCGCGGGTCGACATTCTGATGAGTGAAGAGTACGGCAGGGATGTCGAGGTGACGCGCCGCCTTGATGACCTGGCGCGCGACCGCCGTGGCGGGCTCTTCCTCTATTTGGACGAGGTCGGGGCGCTTGTCGCGCAGCAGGGCGCCCAGGGCGCGCCGCCCGAAGCGGGACTTCTGTGGGTCACTCCCCGTGGCGGGGATTGGGAAGACCTCGAGGCCGCTCTGGCGCTCCCAGGCACTCTCGATCTGTTCGCCCAATGCCGGCTCGCGCCAGCGCTGCGGCACGCCCACGGTGACGTCGAGGCCCTGCGCGGCGAGCGCGCGCAGTTTCCCGCGGTGCGCGGGCTGGACATAGGTGTGGGAGATGACGAGGACTCGACGCATCAGGTCGGGTAATGGGCGGCACAGGACTCGAACCTGTGACCTCCGGTATGTGAGACCGGCGCTCTAACCAGCTGAGCTAGCCACCCAAACTACTAGACGCCGAGACGCCTAGACGCCGAGACGTCTAGGAAAAAAAATACACCAGCTTGACTGTCTATCCAAGACGTCACTCGACTGTAACAGCTTTCGCGAAGGCGAGAACCCCGGCCACCACACCGGCGATGAGCAGCAGGAGAAAGGCCGTCCCGCCCTCATCGGTTTTTTGCACCTCAACCCGCTGAATGTTGCTGACGGCAATGGCTCTGCGCTCCGAGTCCGTCCAGACGAGGCTGTCGCCGACCAGGACGGGACGTTGGGCGGTGACGCGCGTGCTGTCGTTGAGGATCAGCCGCACCTCGTCCGGGCTCTTCTCGGCGCTGAACTGCTGCGGTTCCAGAGGAATCACGCTCCACGCCATGCAAGCGCAAGGGAGCGTGCACACGACCAATAGGACGATGATCTTCATAGTGGGCCCTCCAGGATTTGAATCCTAGGGTTCCGTTCAACCAACGTGTAAGAGACCGTTCACGACGACGAGCACCCCGGCGATCGTACCGCCCAGCAAGATGAGTAGAAGCGCCGTCCCAGCAGAGTCGCGTTCGTGCACCTCCACCCGCCGAATGCTGCTGACGGGAACCGCCACCCGCGCCGAGTCCACCCAGACGAGGCTATCCCCCACGATCACCGGATGGCTCGCGCTGAGTCGTGTGCTGTCGCGGAGAATCACCTGGACCCGTGCTGGGCTCTTCTCAGCGCTGAACCGCTGCGGTTCCAGAGGAGTCACGCTCCACGCCATGCAAGCGCAAGGGAGCGTGCACACGACCAATAGGACGATGATCTTCATAGTGGGCCCTCCAGGATTTGAACCTGGGACCTACGGATTATGAGTCCGCTGCTCTAACCGCTGAGCTAAGGGCCCGAGCGGATCTACAATAGCCCCCCGCGCCGCAGCTTCCCAATCTGATCGTAGTACGCCTCGTGCATCCCGAGCACCTCGGCGGGCGCGACCGTCGCGACGCCGGCCTTCGAGACCTCGATCCCCGCCGCAAAGTTGGCGACATCCGCCGCCTCGCGCACGCTCGCCCCGGCCGCCAGCGCCGTCCCCACCCAGGCCGTGACGGTGTCGCCGGCGCCGGAAACGTCGTACACCTCGCGCGCCATCGTAGGAATGCGCGTAATCTCGCCGTCCTTCGTCACCAGAATCATCCCCTCGGCGCCGAGCGTGAGCAGCAGGTTGTCGACCGCCAGCTTGCCCAGGGCGCTGGGCAGCGCATCGGGGTGCGCGAGGTCCAGGGCCGCCCCCATCGCCTGCTCCAGCTCCTTGCGGTTCGGCTTGAACACCGTGGCGCCGCGGTAGGCGAAGAAATTCTTGAACTTCGGATCCACCACGACGGGGACGCCGCGCTTCTTGGCCAGCGCCAGGCCCCGCTCGATCACCTGCGGGACCACTGTCCCCTTGTTGTAATCCTCTATAAGGAGCGCATCGGCGTCGCGCATGGCGCGCTCCAGCTCACCCGCCACGATCTCCATGGTGCGCGCGGGGATCGGCTCGTCGACTTCTTCATCGATGCGCAGCATCTGCTGGCCGCGCGCCACGACGCGCGTCTTCGACGTGGTGGGTCGCGCGGCGGCGACGGTCAGGTAGCTGTCCGCGAGCCGCGCCTGGGCCAGCTCGGAGCGCACCGAGTCACCGCGCGGGTCGTCGCCGATGACCGCCACGAGGCGGCACTCCGCGCCGATCGCCGCGACGTTGGCCGCGACGTTCGCCGCGCCGCCGAGCGCGTGGCGCCGGCCGTGGACCGTCACCACGGGGACCGGTGCTTCCGGGGAGATGCGCTCCACTTCACCCGCGAGATAGATGTCGAGCATCGCGTCGCCCAGCACGACGATGCGGGCGCCGGCCATCTTGCGGAGCAGGGCCTCGATTTGGTCGCGGGTCATGAGGGCAACAACGTGCGGGGTGCGGCGTGCGGAGTGCGACGCCCACCGTTACACCCCGCACCCCGCACCCCGCACTCCGCACCAATCATGGTAGCAAACTCTCCCACCGATAGCGCCACGTCACCCCCACCGTCCCCACCCACCGCGTCTTGGCCGCCCCGGTCACGTGCCCGAAGTTCGAGATCAAGTGCACGCCGCCATCGCCCGAGAGGCTCCACGAGCCCGCTGACAGCTGACCGCTGATGGCTAGCCTCACTGTTTTTTCCACCACACCGGATAGGAATGCAGGCGTCGAATCATACGCGCTCACGGGCGGGTAGGGGAGGCGGAAGTCGCCCTCGCCCTGGCGCAGCAACGTGACTTCAGGCGTGAGCAGTACGCGGCGCGCGGTGAGCAGCGAGGCGCGCAACGTGAGCTGATCGTAGTCCGAGAAATTTCGCGCCAGCCCCACGCCGCGGCGCATCACCGCGTCGGCGGGGTTGTTGGTGCGATACGTGAGATTGGCGATGCGCGTGTAGAATCCCGTCCACGCGAACGCGCCCAATCCTCCCTGCGCGCCCAGCGTGAAGCCGTATTGCGGCGGCTCGCGGTCCGTCGTCGCGCCCTTGTCCACCTGGATGTCGTCGATCAGCAGGGACCCGAAGACGCGCGTCTGCTTGATCCGCGTCGTCACGTCGAAGCCGACCAGACTGTTCACCTGGCCCTGTTGATCGTATTGCGCCAGCAGGCCGAGCGTGAAGATGTTGGCGAACCACGGCTCGAGCTGGCGGCCGGGACCGGCGATGAGCGAGCCTTCCCACAGCGCGAGCGTGGTCTTGCCCGGGGGTCGGAGCACCAGGCGGTGCGCGACCCAGTAGCGGTGCGCCGGCGCGCCGCTCGTGTCGACCACGTCGTCCAGCTGCGTGAGGATGCCCTCGAGCCGCACGCCCTGCGTGCCGAGCGCGATGCCAAAATGCTCGTAACTGTAGGGGCTCGGTGAGACGAGCAGCCCTTCGAGCGCCGGGGGCCCCCAGTTGCGGTCCAACGCGCCGAAGAACACCTCCCCGTAGCGCCACTGCGCCGACGCGTAGGCCTCGGCGTTGCGACCGGCGATCACGCGGTCCTTCTTGCCGAAGTAGTCGGGATCCCACTTGAGCCGAGTGTCGATGTACGGATGCGTGGCGACGACGGCGGGTCCGAAGTACAGCGTGAGCCCCGCGCCCCCCGACACCGTGCCGTGCCCGGGACCCGCGGCGCGCAGGGCATCGCGCCGCGCGTGCGAGCTGGCCGCGACGCCGGCATCCAGGTCGAGCCGCGCCGTGGGCCCGCGCTCGCGCCGCGTCAACTCGGCCGTGAGCTGCTTCACGACGCCCCACTCGGCGGCGCTGAGGCGCGCGCTGTCGGCCGCCTCGAGGGCGCGCAGCAGGTCGGCCTCGCGGAAGGGGCGCGTCAGCGGCGTCGGGTCGGTGAGGCGGCCGCGGGCGATGAGGTGCTCGACGTAGGGCATCGCCCAGTGGCTCAGTGGGAGGTATGGGGAGGCGTCTCCCTGGGCGGCGAGAGGCGACGCAAGTAGAAGAAGGAAGAGCACGGTGCGCATTGAGCGAGCAATTTAGGGGACATGAGCCGTCTCGGGTAATCCGTGCCCTAAAGGGCCGGCTCGGCCAGAGCACTCGTCCTGAAGGACGTCCTTCAGGACGCGTGTAGTGGCCGAGCCGGGGCTTCAGCCCACGGTTAACTTCCCCGCGCCCATGTCTCCTCTCCTAGTCCTCATCCTCGCTGTCCTCGCGACCACCTACGCCGGCCCCATCGTCCGGCTGGCTGCGGCGCCGGCCTTGGCGATCGCGTTCTGGCGCTTGACCCTCGTGCTTCCGGTGACGGGGGGATTGGCGGTGTTGGAAGGGCGTGGGGCGTTGGGCGTCGGACGTGACGCCCCACGTCCCACGTCCCACGCCCTCTGGCTCATGGTGCTTTCCGGTCTGCTCCTGGCCCTGCATTTCTGGACCTGGATCGCCTCACTCCGCTTCACCACGGTGGCAAGCTCCGTGGTCCTCGTGTCGCTCAAGCCGATCTTCGTGTGGGCGCTCGCCGCGGTGTGGCTGCACGAGCATCCCAGCCGGCGCGAGGGGTGGGGGATCGGCGTCGCGGTGCTCGGCGCCACGCTGATCGGAATCGGCGACGCGCGGCTCTCCCTCGGCGCCTTGGGTGGCGACTTGCTGGCTCTCGCCGGCGCGCTCACCGCCGCGGGCTACTACGTCATCGGCCGGCGCGTGCGGGCGACGGTGGGCGTCTGGACCTACGCGACCGTCGTCTATGCCGTCGCCGCCGCAACACTGCTCGTGGCCGCTTTGGCGCGCACGATCCCCCTCACCGGCTTCGCGGGACGCGACTGGGCCGTCTTCGGCGCCCTTGCCGCGGGGCCGATGCTCGTCGGGCACACCGGCATGAACTACGCGCTCAAGCACTACCGGGCCACGACCGTCAACGTCGCCGCGCTGGGCGAGCCGGTGGGCGCGACGCTGATCGCGTGGTTGGGCTTGCACGAAGTCCCCGGGGTGCTGGCGCTGGTGGGGGCCGCGGTAGTGCTCATGGGGATCGGAGTCACGTTGGGTGGTGCGGAGTTCGGCGTGCGGGGTGCGGAGTTTCAAGGGAGGCGTCATGTCGCGAATGATCCTTCATAGCAATGCCGCACTCCGCACCCCGCACTCCGCACGTGACGGAGGGGGAAAGGATAGCCGTCGTGGAAGTTGAACTCCGCCGGGGCGCCGTGGTCGAGTCGCGCCACCGCGTGCACGTGGCTGTGGTCGACGGGGAGGGGACGCTCGTCGCCCAGGCCGGCGATCCCCAGCTCGTCACGTTCTGGCGATCGGCGGCCAAGCCGTTTCAGGCGATGCCTCTTGTCGATGACGGAGTCGCCCAGCATTTCAATCTCAAGAGTGAAGACCTGGCGCTCATCTGCGCGTCGCATTCGAGCGAGCCGCCGCAGGTCGCGCTCGCGCGCGAGCTGCTCCAGAAGATCGGGTGCTCGGAGCGAGATCTGTTGTGCGGCCCGCACCGACCCCTCTCGGAGGCGGTCGCCAAGGACTACGAAACCCGCGGTGTGCGACTCACGGCCGTGTACTCGAACTGCTCGGGCAAACACGCGGGGATGTTGGCGCTGGCGAAGCATCACGGTTGGCCGACCGAGTTCTACACGCGGCTCGAGCATCCCGTCCAGCAACGCTGCCTCGCGGAGGTGGGCAGCTGGACGGGAATGCCCGCGGAGGAGATTAGCGTGGGCGTGGACGGCTGCGGCGTCGCGTGCTTCGCGATGCCGCTCGTCAGCATGGCACTCGCGTATGCGCGGCTCGAAGGCCCGATCCGGGATGCGATGCTGAAGCATCCCGAGCTCATCGCGGGCGAAGGCCGGCCGTGCACGGAGATGATGCGCGCGCATCCCGGGCGCGTGATCACCAAGGTCGGGGCCGAGGGGGTGTACAGCGCGCAGCTCGTGCGCGAGCGCATCGGCGTTGCCTTGAAGGTCGAGGACGGCCACAGCGTGGCCTCGACGCTCGCGATGGCCGCGGTACTCGGCGAGCTGGGCCTGCGGCCGCAGCCCGAGTCCCTCTCGGCTCGGCCGACGCAGAATTCGCGCGGCGAGACGGTGGGGGAGATGCGTGTAAATGGGGGACTGGTGAGATGAAAGGATTGGGGAGAAGGGAGATGGGAGAAGTATTATGGGTTCGGGTGGGTTAACCCCGGGGCGACGCCCCGGGGAAAAAACGACGGTGGGATGGGACGCACCGACCCTTGCCCTGGTGCGCATTGCCACAGCGACCGCAACCGGCGACGAGGCCAAGCTGCGTGAGCGCATGATCGCCGCGCGCGCCGCCGATGTGCCCGGCGCTTGGGTCGAGGAGCTGCTGCTCCAGGGCTTCCTCAATGTGGGCTATCCGTTGACGCTCGTGGCGTTCGCCGTGTGGCGCGAGGTCGCGGGGCCCGTGAAGGATGCGGGCGAGCCGATCGCGCACCCGGAGTGGGACCGCTGGACGGAGCGGGGCGTGAAGGCCTGCGCCGAGGTCTATGGACGGACCTATCACAAGCTGCTGGTGAATCTGCGGGCGCTGCATCCGGCGATCGAGCCG
>Ga0209438_1000701_pt1 | contig 10528 bp, 6 predicted proteins | sample GraSoi_2013_20cm_FD_185825 | JGI IMG/M metagenome (GOLD analysis project Ga0209438, IMG submission 185825) | Grasslands soil microbial communities from the Angelo Coastal Reserve, California, USA - Sample 9_17_2013_20cm (SPAdes) (version 2) | ecosystem: Environmental > Terrestrial > Soil >...
GGCGGAGGGAAATCGGCGGTGTCACTCGCGGCGTATCTACGCGGCGCTGGCAGGGCCGAAGCGGCTGATCCTCGTGCCGGGCGGCACGCACAACTCGTCGCTTCGGCCCGACGTCTGGCGGGAGATCGACCGGTGGATCGACGCCCTCGTCGCTACACCTCCACCAGCGAGTCCATCCGCTCGAGCGGGATGATCTCGCCGGTCTTCTTCGCGCCCGCCTTGATCGCGTTGTACTCGAGTGTGGCCAGGCGGACGCGGTTGCCGTCGTAGTCGGGCGTCAGCGTCCCCTCCCACTCCTGGTACCACCGGACCGTGTCCATGATGAGACGCTCGGGGCCGACCCAGTTGTCGAACCGGCCGAGACGGATCTCCGCCGCGGCGGCGCCGGCGGTCATCTTCGCGTCGTAGCGCTTGCGCGCCTCGACGCCGAGCACGCGGAAGTAGTTCGCCATCTCGGCGAGCTCCTTCTTGCCCGCGATCGGCCCGTGGCCCGGGACGATCACGTCCACGTCCCACCCGGCGATCTTGTCGCACGTCTCGATCCACTTCGTGATGTAGCTGTTGTTCGCGTACGGCGCCACCCAGAAGAACGCGACGTCGCCCGCAAACAGGATCTTGTGCTGCGGCAGGTACGCCATCACGTCGCCCCACGTGTGCGCCGGCCCCGCGAAGCGGTACTGCACCTCGGTGTTGCCGAGGAAATACGTCACGTCGTCCACGAACGTGACGGTGGGAGGCACGAGCACGCGCGGCTCGCCGCCGTCGGCGAGGTTCGGCGTCGCGTTCCACGTCTTCGGCGTGCTGGCGACCGCTTTCAGCACCTCGTTGCGACAGTACGGATGGCTGCTGATTTCGGCGCCGGTGAAGAACTGGTTGCCCGCGACGTGATCGCCATGATGGTGGGTGTTCATCAGCCGTCCAATCGGCTTGCCCCCGCCAGCCTGCCGGGCGCGCGTGATGAAATCCTTCGCCGGGATCGGTCCCTGCAGCGCGTCGATGGCGAGCGCGTAGTCGGGTCCGACGATCAGCCCCGCGTTCGAGACGCCGGGACCGCTCATGTCGGGACCGCCGCCCTGCGTGTAGGCGTAGACGTTCGGCGCGAGCTGGCGCAGCTCGCGTTGCCAGGTCGGCGGCAGCGGGTAGCGCGAATCTCTCGCCGGCGGAGGCGTCGGGTTGACCGCGCCGCCCTGCGCGGATAGTTGCGAGCGTCCCGCAATTGCCGCGGCGGCTCCAACGACGGCGCCCGCGCCGGTCTGCATCGCTTCGCGACGAGTGAGTTTCTTCACGGCCACCTCCTCAAATCGTGGCCTATGCTACGTCGAAGCAGCTTTCAGTGGCCACTACCCTTCGTGGCCCACGCGTGGGCCGCGTCGATGCGGGCGCTGATCGGCGGGTGCGTGTAGAAGAGGATCTGGACGAGCCGGGATGGATTCTCCTCGGCGAGGTTCTGCGCGCCGAGCCGCTTCATCGCGCTGACGAAGGCCGGCACGTTCTTCGTCATGTCGAGCGCGTAGCGGTCGGCGCGGCGCTCGTGGGCGCGCGACAGCGCGTTGGCGAGCGGCATCAGGGCCAGCGACACCGCGCCCGCGGCCAGCAGCAGCAGCGGCAATGCCGCGACATCGCCCTTCCCAGCCAGCCCGAACGAGCCGGCAAACCGCGTCAGCGCGACGTCCGCCAGGTAGAAGCCGAGCGCGATTAACACCGCCTCGAGCGCGATGCCCTTCCAGATGTCGCGGTGCACGTGGTGCGCGAGCTCGTGCGCGAGGATCACCTCGATCTCGTCGTCCGAGTGCTCCGCCAGCAGCGTGTCGGAGATGATGATGCGCCGCGTCTGCCCGATGCCGGCGAGCGCGGCGTTCGCCTTCTTGGTCTTGTCGCTGAGCCGCCACTCGAACACGCCCATCACGCGCGCGCCCGCTCGATCCGCGAGCGCGACGAGCCGCGCAACGAGCGCCTCGCGATCGAGCGGCTTGAACTCGTAGAAGAGCGGGAGCAGCAGCACCGGCGCCAGCTGCACGAGGCCGACGATGATGATCGTGAAGACGGCCGCCGCCAGGATCCACCAGCGATCGGGATCCCACCGTATCAGCGAGCAGACGATCAGCGCCGCGACCAGCCCGAACACCAGCGCCACGAGTCCTGCCTTGACGTGATCGAACCACCAGCGCGCCGTGGTCTGCGTGGACAGCCCGTACCGCCGCTCGAGCGTCACGCCCTGGTAGAACGCGAACGGGAGGCTGATGGCTTCGTTGATGAGCGCGAGCAGGACGACGTAGAGCGCGAGCGTCATCACGAACGACGAGCCGGCGAGCGACGCGGCGTACGTGCGGAGCGCGGCGGAGGCGCCGCTGAGGACGAGCGCGACGAGGAGACCGATACCGAGCACGGTGCTGGCAATCGAGGCACGGCGCCGAAGGCGGTTGTATCTGGTGGATTTGTCCTCGTTCACGGTATGGCGCCCCGTAAAGGGGCGCCCCACGAAAGACTAATTGAGTTGGACCGAAATGAGCTTTGAAACTCCGGGCTCTTCCATCGTGACGCCGTACAGCCGGTTGGCGATTTCCATCGTCCGCCGGTTGTGCGTGATGAGGATGAACTGCGTGCGGTCGAGCATGCCCCGCAGCATCTCGACGAACCGTCCGACGTTCGCATCGTCGAGCGGGGCGTCGATCTCGTCGAGCAGGCAGAACGGGCTCGGCTTGTACTTGAAGATCGCGAACATCAGCGCGATGGCGGTCAGCGCCTTCTCGCCGCCCGAGAGCAGCTGCACGCTCTGCAGGCGCTTGCCCGGAGGCGATGCGACGATGTCGATGCCGCTTTCGAGCGGATCGTTCTCGTCGAGGAGCGTCAGTCCCGCGTGTCCGCCGCCGAAGAGCGTGCTGAAGGTGGCCTGGAAGTTCGCCTGGATGGCGGCGAACGCTTCCGCGAAGCGCGCCTTGCTCGTCTCGTCGATCCGCTTGATGGCTTCGATCGTCTGCGCGATGGACTCGACGAGATCCCGGCGCTGCGTGGTCAGGAACGCGTAACGCGTCTCGAGCTCGTCGAACTGCTCGATGGCCATCATGTTGACGGGGCCGAGGCGATCGATCTTGGCCTTGAGCGCCCCGATGGCTTCCTCGGCGCTCATGGACGCCGGTGGTTCGGGGTTCGCGGGTTCGAGGTTCGCAGGTTCGAGGTTCGCAGGTTCGTCGCTGTCGGCGTCCGGTTCTTCGGCCCGGATTGCCGCGGCGTCCGGCGTCGTCTCCCCCGCCCGCTCCATCTCCTCGACGTCGGCGAGGACCGCGTCGAGCGGCATCTGCACGGTGTCGCCGCACGATTGCGCGAGGTGAGCGAGGTCTGATTCCGCGGTCGCGCGCGCGATGTCGAGGCTGCCGACCTCGGCGCGAATCCCCTCGAGCAGCTGGCGGGCTTCCCGGATGGTCGTATCCTGCGCGTCCACGGCCGCGCGGAGGGCGCCCGCGGCCTCGTCCGCCAGGCGCAGCTGGTCGCGCATCGCCTCGAGCGCGTGGATCTCGTCGTCGAGCGTCCGCTCGCCGATGCCGATCGACTGCAGCAGCTCCTCTCGGCGCCCCTGCATCTGCGCGCGCTCGGCCGAACGCGTCGCGATCCGCTCCTCGAGCTCGCGCGCGGCTTCGCGCAGGCGTGCGGTCTCGCCGGCCAGCGCCGCCGCGCGCTCGAGCAGCCCCGCGTGCGCGGCGCGCGCCGCCCCGGCCTTGTCGTTCAGCTCGACGGCCGCTTCCTTCGCGGCAACCAGGCCGCGCTGCGCCTCCGAGAGACCTTCGTCGGCCGCGCGCTGCGCCTCCTCGAGCCGCGCGATCGCCTGCTGGCCCTCGGCCGTCCGCGCGTCGAGCGCGACCCGCTCCTCCTCCGCCTGGCGCCGTTCGAGGCCGATGACTTCCGCCTTGCGCGCCAGCCGCATCGTGTCCTCGGCGACCCTGGCGAGCTGCCCGTCGTGGCCGACGATGACTTTCTCCTGCCGGTGCTGCTCCGCAGTGAACGCCGCGATGGCGCTCGCCGCTTCCGCCATCGCGACCTCGAGGGCCGACACCCGCTCCGTCAGCGTCGTCAGCTCGGCGCGGTCGGCCACGATTCGCTCGCGAAGCTCCTTGATTTCGCGCTTGGTCGCGAGGATGCCGCGCGATTCCGCCCTGGCCCCACCCGAGACGAGGTGGGGGCCGCGGAAGACGTCGCCGCCAATGGTCGCCACCGGCGCCGTCGTTTCGCGCGACACCGCCACGGCCTGCTCGAACGTCTCGGCGACGTACGCTTCCGGAATCACGTTCTGAATGGTGGTGGCGTGCGGGCCGGCAATGCGAAGGACGTCGCTGACGGGGACGACGCCCGGCAGGCGCAGCGCCTCGCGCGCGTGGTGGCCGTTCGACCCCGGGTCGATGACGACGAATCCGCACCGTCCCGCGTCGTGCTCGCGCACCAGCGCCAGGCCGGCGGCGGCCTGGTCGTGGCGCTCGACGATGACGTGCTGCAGCAGGTCGCCGAGACACGCCTCCACCGCGCGCTCGTAGCGCTTGTCGACCTCGAGGTAGTCGGCTACGGCGCCCTGCTGGCCGACATGGCCGTTGGCCTCCACGAGCACCATGCGCGCCGCATCGCCGAACTCGCCGCGCGTCGAGACGAGCTCTTCGAGCGAGGCGAGCCGGGCCTCGACTCCGGCCAGGTCCTGCTCTCCCGAACGCACCCGCCGCGTGCTGCCTTCGTGCTCGCCGCGAGCCGCGGTGAGCGCTGTCTCCTGCTCGGCCTGCCGCGCCCTGACCGCGTCCAGCGCCTCGTGCGCGCGGCGCAGCGCGTCGCTCGCGGCGATGCGGTCCGCCTCGACTTTCTGGACCTCGACGAACACGTCGGCTTCCTCGACGTCGAGCTTGGCGAGCGTCTCGCCGACGCGGCCCCGCTGCGCCGCGGCGTGCTCCATCGCGTGCCGCAGCGTCGTGAGCGAATTCAGGATGGCGTAGGCGTGCGTCCGCGCGGCATCGACGGCTGCTTCGGACACGTCGATCCGCTGCTGCGCGCGCGCCAGCGATTCGCTCGCGTCCGCGAGCACCGCGGCCGCCTCGTCGCGCGCGCGTTCCGCTTCGGCGCAGGCCTGTTCGCGGGCCTCGATCGCCAGGCGCGCCGGCTCGCGGCGTGCCTCGAGGTTGCGGATCTCGTCGGCGATCTCCGTGGTGCGCGTCCCGAGCGACGCCGCCTGGCGACGGTCGAACTCCAGCTGCTGCTGCCGGCGGTTGATGTCGAGCTCCGCCGCATGCGCGCGCTCGCGGACGGACGCCGCGTGACGGTCCGCCTCGGCCTGCTCGATGCGGAGCCGCGCCAGGTGCGCCTCGACCTCCGCGACCCGCGCGGCCGCGGCGGTTTCGCGCTCGCGCGCCGCGGCCAGGCTCGCACGCGCCGTCTCGATGCCGCGCGCGAGCTCGCGGTAGCGCCGCGCGAACAGCACCTTTTCCCACCGGCGCAGCTCGTCGCGCAGCCGCCTGTAGCGCCGCGCCTTCGCCGCCTGGCGCTTCAGCGTTCCGCGCTGCTTCTCCACCTCGAACACGATGTCGTCCACCCGCGTGAGGTTCTGCTGCGCGGCCTCGAGCTTCAAATCCGCGGCGCGGCGGCGCGACTTGTACTTGGTGATGCCCGCCGCTTCCTCGATCAGCTGGCGGCGATCGGTCGGCCGCGAGCTGAGAATCATGCCGATCTTCCCCTGCTCGATGATGGCGTAGGCCTTGGCGCCGAGGCCCGTATCCATCAGCAGCTCGTGGACGTCGCGGAGCCGGCAGACTTCGCCGTCGATCAGGTATTCGCTCTCGCCCGAGCGATAGAGCCGGCGCGTGACCTCGACGTCGCGCGTGAAGGCTTCGACGATCTCCTGGAAGCTCGCATGGTGGCCGTTGCCGTTGCCGTTCCCATTTCCATCCCCGCCTGCCCCGAGCGAAGTCGAGGGGTTGCCATTGCCATTCGTCGGCGGCAGCCCCTCGACGCTGCTCGGGGCGAGCGGGAGGCCCGTGAGGCGGAGGCGCACTTCGGCGGCCGCGCCAGGCTTGCGCCCATCGCTGCCGCTGAAGATGACGTCCTCCATCTTGTCGCCGCGCAGGCTCTTGGCGCTCTGCTCGCCCAGCACCCACGTGATCGCGTCGGCGACGTTGCTCTTGCCGCACCCGTTGGGGCCGACAATGGCGGTGACGCCCTCGTCAAACGCCAGCTCCGAGCGATCGGAGAACGACTTGAACCCGGCAATCTCGAGACGTTCGAGGCGCATAATTTTTTTAGAAGACTAACAAGGCCTAGCCGTAGTGGCAAGCGCGTAACGACACCACAATATTTTGGGTTGGGGACCCAAAGGGCGGGCTTGTGGTGATCGGCAGGCAGCTGGCAGTAAGGACACGAAGCAGGCAGGAGCACTGCCTCTCCTGTGTCTTTAACTGCCAGCTGCCCGCTGCCAGCTGCCGGCTTTCAGCTGCCGGCTATCTCGCGGCGCGCTGCGTCGACGTGATCTTGCCCATGTCGAGGAGCCGCTGCGCCTCGGGGAAGAGCGTCACCGCGAACTGCAGCTGCGGGTCGGTCTTCACCAGGTCCTTCCGCGCGGCCTCGACGCCGAACAGATCGAGATCGATCTCGTAGCGAATCATCGCCTTGATGAAGGTGAGATCCTTCTGCCAGTCGGCCTCGTCGATCTTCAGTTTCGACTTCTCGACCAGGTCGCGGAACTCGGCCACCATCGCGTCCGTCACCTCGAAGCCGGGCGACAGCTCGCGCAAGGCGGCCGTCGGCGCCTGCGCAATGCGCGTGTCGCCCTTGCGGGCGAAGCGCTGCGCGTAGACGTCGAAGATGTTGCGCGCGTAGAGCGTGCGTCCGAAGCGCGTCGGGTTGAACCCTTCGAACTGGCCATCGAAGCGCCGATCCGGCTCGATGCCGCCGCCGCTGTACACCTTGCGGCCGGCGTCGGTCAGCTTGAGGTCCTCGGCGCTGTGCGCCTTGTTCGGATCCTGATCGCGCATCGTGTAGGTCAGGTACTCGTCGAAGCTGTCGTCCCACGGCCGCTGAATCAGCCGGCCGCTCGGCGTGTAGTAGTGCGCGGTCGTCACCGCCACGCCGGCGCCTTCGCTGACGCGATAGACCGACTGCACGAGCGCCTTGCCGAACGTCGTCTCGCCGACGATGAGCGAGCGGTCGTGGTCCTGCAGCGCGCCCGACACGATCTCCGACGCGCTGGCGCTGCTGCGGCTGGTCAGCGTGACCATCGGGATGTTCAGGTAATCGCTCGACTCGGTCGCGCGGTAATCCTGGTCGCTGTTCGGCACGCGGCCGCGCGTGTAGACGACCATGTCGCCGCGCGGCAGGAAGCGGTTCGCGACCTTGATCGCCTGATCGAGCGCGCCGCCCGGGTTGCCGCGCAGGTCGAAGACGAGGCGCTTCATCCCCTGGCGGTTCAATGCGCGCAGCGCCTGCCCGAGCTCCTGGTCCGTGTTCTCGCCGAACTCGGAGAGACGCACGTAGCCGGTCTGCGTGTCGAGCATGAACGCGGCGGGCACCGTCGGGATGTGGATTTCGTCGCGGATGACGGCGAGATCGATCAGCTTGTCGTAGCTGCTCCGTTTCAGCGAGATCCTGACCGGCGTGCCCTTCGGCCCGCGCAGCTTTCTCACCGCGTCGTCGCTCGTCCAGCCCTTGGTCTCCTCACCCTCGATCTTCCCTATGATGTCGCCGCGGCGAAGGCCCTTCTGATACGCGGGCGAGCCCTCGAAGAGCGACACCACCGTGATCTCGCCGTCCACGACGGCGATGGTGATGCCGAGGCCGTAGTAGCGGCCTTCCTGCCGCTCGCGCATCTGTGCATAAGTGCGCGGATCCATGAAGCTCGAATGCGGATCGAGCGTCTGGAGCATGCCGGTGATCGCCCCGTACACCAACCGGTCGGACTCGACGGTGCCGACATAGGTGGCGTCGATGGCGGTGAGCGCGGCAGTAAAGACCTTATATTGGTCCGGAACCTGATCTTCGACCGCCAGGGCGCTGCGGCCGTAGAAGCCGCCCACCAATGCGCAGAAAACAATGGCAAAAACAGCCATGGACATGGAGCGGTAGCGACGCATATAGCACTAAATATTAAACCGTCTCCTTGACCCCGTCCAGACCGATTTCTATAATCCGATCAACCATTTAGCGGAGATTCCTATGTTTGGCTCAATCGGCATGCCCGAGTTGATTATCATCCTGGTAATTGCGCTCATAATTTTCGGCCCGCGCAAGCTCCCGGAGCTCGGCCGGTCGCTTGGCCGGAGCATCAACGAGTTCAAGAAAGCCTCCAACGAGCTGCGCAGCACGCTCGAGGAGGAAATCCGCGTCGAGGATCAGCGCGAGCGGACGACGGCCGCCGCGTCGGCCACGCCCCCCGCCGCCACGCCACCGCCCGTTGATGCGACCGTGAGCCGCAGCACGACGACGGACGCGGCGCCGGGCACGGGCACCCACTCGGCGTAAGGGGCACCCCATGGCCCTGGTGCCGTTTCCGGGCCCCGGAGGCTCCGGGAAGCCCTCACCTCACGATCTCGATCCGGATCCGGATTTCACCACCGAGGGGAACCGGATCCTCCGTCGCGATCCGGGCGCCGACGGCGATCGTGACGACGACGAGCAGGACGATGGCGAAGCGAAGATGTCGTTCCTGGAGCACCTCGACGAGCTCCGGAAGCGCATCATCTATTCGGCGGTCTCGATCTTCGTCGGCTTCCTGATCGCGTTCATCTTCATCCAGCAGCTGTTCGACTTCGTGATGAAGCCGCTGCAGGCGGGCCTGCCGGCCGGCCAGCACCTGGTCTACACGGAGCCGACCGAGGCCTTCGTCCTGTACCTGACGATCGCGGGAATCACGGGGGCGGTCATCGCGCTGCCGCTCGTGATGACGCAGGTCTGGCTGTTCATCGCGCCGGGGCTGTACTCGCACGAGAAGAAGATGGCGATCCCGTTCGTCGTCCTGTCGACCATCTTCTTCATCCTCGGTGCGGCGTTCTCGCACTACGTCGTATTTCCGCTGACGTGGAAGTTCTTCGTCAGCTTCACGAGCGACTACCTGACGTTCATGCCGCGCATCGAGCCGGCCTTCGCGCTCTACATCAAGATGGTGCTGGCGTTCGGGCTCGTCTTCCAGATGCCGACGATCGTGCTGTTCCTCGCGCGCATGGGGGTCGTGACGGCGGGCTTCCTGTGGAAGCACACGAAGTACGCGCTGCTCATCATCGTGATCGTCTCGGCGATCGTGACGCCCGACGGCGGCGGCGTCTCGCTGGTCGCGATGTCGGTGCCGTTGTTCTTCCTCTACCTGTTCAGCATCGGGCTCGCCTGGATGTTCGGCAAGCGGCGGAAGAAGGAGACGGACGAAGAATATGCGTAGGAGCCGGCCTCCAGGTCGGCCCCTACTGCGCCGCGCGGTACAAGACTTCGCATGCAGCTGACATCGCGCATCACGATGCTCGCGCTCTCGGCGGCCGTCGTGGCCGTCTCGCCGGCCGCGGCGCAGACGACCACCGTCATCAGGGCCCGCACCGTCATCGACGGCAAGGGCGGCACGCTGAACAACGTCGCCATCGTGATCCAGGGCTCGAAGATCGTGCGCATCGAGCCGGCGGGCGCCGGCGTCACCTACGACCTGACGACGCAGACGGTGATGCCCGGCCTGATCGATACCCACACGCACATCGTCGATCACTTCAACCGTTCGAATGGACGGCTGCGCACCGCCGCCGATCCCGAGACGCCCGAGCAGACCACGCTGTACGCGTACGAGAACGCGTACAAGACGCTCATGGCGGGCTTCACGACGATTCAAAGCCCCGGCAACCCGGTGGACAAGGACATCCGCGACTGGATCAACGACGGCCGGCTGGCGGGACCGCGCATCCTGACGTCGATCCACCAGATCTTCGACGACACCGGCACGCCGGATCGGATCCGGATGCTCGTCGACACGTGGATCAACGACGAGGGCGCCGACTTCGTCAAGATCTTCGCGAGCGGCAGCATCCGCGAGGGCGGTCTCAAGACGATGACCGACGCGCAGATCGAGGCGGCGTGCGGCGAAGCCAGGCGGCTCGGCAAGCGGTCCATCGCGCACGCGCAGGGGCCCGACAGCGCGAAGTCGGCGATTCTCGCGGGCTGCACGGCCATCGAGCACGGCAACCGGCTCAGCGACGAGGACATCGCGCTGATGGTGCAGCACGGCACCTACTTCGACTCGAACAACCACCTGATGATCCACAACTACATGGAGAACAAGGCGCACTTCCTCGGCATCGGCAACTACACCGAGGAAGGGTTCGCGTACATGGAGCGCGGCCTCGTCTCGGGCAACGACGCGTTCAAGCGCGCGCTCGCCGCGAAGGTGAAGATGGTGTTCGGGACGGACGCCACGGCCGGCGCGCACGGGCGCAACGCCGAGGAGTTGATCTATCGCGTGAAGGACGGCGGGCAGGCGCCGATGGACGCCATCGTCACGGCGACGTCGCGATCGGCGGAGTCGCTGCGTCTCGGCAAC
>Ga0209438_1000703_pt1 | contig 10516 bp, 9 predicted proteins | sample GraSoi_2013_20cm_FD_185825 | JGI IMG/M metagenome (GOLD analysis project Ga0209438, IMG submission 185825) | Grasslands soil microbial communities from the Angelo Coastal Reserve, California, USA - Sample 9_17_2013_20cm (SPAdes) (version 2) | ecosystem: Environmental > Terrestrial > Soil >...
ATCGGCGTCGTCGGTAACACGCGCGAGATGTCGCTGTCGGCCGCACCTCCGCCGGTGATCTACGAGCCGTTGGCCGACGACGCGCAGGGCTTTCTCAAGGTCATCGTCCGCACCGCCGGTGATCCTGGGGCGCTCGTAGCTTCGCTCCGTGCCGCGCTGCGCACGCTCGACCCCGAGCTCCCCGTGGACGCGCTGCAGCCGATGCGCCAGATGATGGCCGAGTCGGTTGCGACCGAGCGCTTCTACGCCACGCTGGTGGCAATCTTCGCGGGGCTCGCACTCGTCATGGCAGCCGCGGGCCTCTACGCGCTTATCAGCTACGGCGTCGTCCGGCGCACCCACGAGCTGGGCGTGCGCATCGCGTTGGGCGCGGACGCCGGCCAGGTGTTGCGACTCGTCGTGGGTCGCGGTGCGGTGCTTGCCTTACTCGGAATCGTGCTGGGTGCAGGTGGTGCAATCGCCACCACGCGCGTGCTCAAGAGTTTTCTGTTCGAAATCACGGCGACTGATCCTGTGACCTTCGGGGGCGCCGCGCTGGGTCTGGTCGTCGTCGCGCTTATCGCGAGCTATTTGCCGGCCCGTCGCGCCACCCGGGTGGATCCGATGGTGGCGTTGCGAACTGAATAGGGGCCTGGGGTCAGGAGCCCGGGGACCGGCGCCGCCGCAGTGCATTGGCGAGTCCGTGGAGCATGCGGGCGACCTCGGCGGCGTTGCGCAGGATCTCCTGTAGATCTGGATCGGTGAGGTACTTCAACCTGCTCGCGATCCGGACGTGGGTCTCGAATTCGCGCAATGATCCGTTAGCGATGGACATATGATGGAGACACTCGCCCATGTGGCGTCGCCCATGCCCCTCCGCGATGTTCGCCGGAATTGAGACAGCTGCCCTACGCATTTGGCTGGTGAGTCCATAGATCTCGTGCTTGGGGAACGACGCACTGACACGGTAGCTCTCGACCACGAGATCCATCGAGAGTTGCCACACTCGGAGCGCTTGGTATCCGCGAAGCATCGGAGCATTCTTGAGGATACGACCATCGGAGCATCATCATTTTTCCGCACAGCGGACCCTTCGGATGCGACGCCCTGGCCCCGGACCCCTGACCCCGGTCACCTTTAGCAGATGTCTGCCCCCCGTCTCCTCGTAGCTGACGATCAACCAGATATCCTCGAAGCCCTCAAGCTCCTGCTCAAGGGCGAGGGCTTCGACGTAGAGACCGCAGCCTCTCCCCGCGCCGTGTTGGCCGCCGTCGAAGCCCGCGACTTCGACGCGCTGCTCGTGGACATGAACTACACCCGTGATACGACGTCGGGCGCCGAAGGGCTCGACCTGCTCTCGCGCGTCCAGGGACTGGAGAGCCCACCCCCGGTTGTCGTGATGACGGCGTGGGCGAGCATTGACGGCGCGGTCGAGGCGATGCGGCGCGGCGCCCGCGATTACGTCGAGAAGCCGTGGGACAACCGGCGTCTGCTGGCGACCATGCGCACGCAGGTCGAGCTGGGTCGCGCGCTGCGCAAGAGCCAGCGCCTCGAGGTCGAGAACCGCAGGCTCCGTAAAGAAGGGCTTCCCGAGCTCGTCGCGGAATCGCCCGCGATGCAGCCGGTGTTACGCCTGATGGAACGCGTGGGTCCATCGGACGCGAACGTGCTCATCCTCGGTGAGCATGGCACAGGGAAGGAGGTCGTGGCCCGCTGGCTGCACGCGGCGTCGGCACGGGCGGAGCGGCCGATGGTCGCGGTGAACCTGGGCGGCATCCCCGACGGGCTGTTCGAGAGCGAGCTGTTCGGGCACGTGCGCGGCGCGTTCACCGACGCGAAGACTGACCGCATCGGTCGCTTCGAGCTCGCCGAGGGTGGCACCCTGTTCCTCGACGAGATCGCGAATCTGCCGCTGCCGCAGCAGGCGAAGCTGCTGCGGGTGCTCGAGACGGGCGAATACGAGCGTGTGGGCGCGTCGCGCGCGCGCCGTGCCGACGTGCGCGTCGTCGCGGCCACGAACGCCGACATCCACGCCGAGGTGAAGGCCGGCCGCTTCCGTGAGGATCTGCTGTTTCGGCTCAACACGGTCGAGATCCGGCTTCCCCCATTGCGCGAGCGGCGCGACGATATCCCGCTGCTCGCCGCGCATTTCCTGCGCCGCTACGCCGCCCGCTACCGCAAGGCGGCGAAAGAGTTCGCGCCGGATGCGATGGAGGTGTTGCTCCGCCATTCCTGGCCGGGCAATGTGCGAGAGCTCGATCACGCGATCGAGCGGGCCATGCTCATGGCGGAGGGCGGGCGCGTGCAGGGCCGTGACTTTGGGCTGGACGGCGGAGGGGGCGCCGCCGCGGCGCTCGACCAGATGAGTCTGGAAGACGTCGAGCGCGTGCTGATTCAGAAGGCGCTTACACGCGCAGCGGGCAACGTCAGCGATGCGGCGAAGGCCCTCGGCCTGTCGCGCAGCGCGCTGTACCGCCGGCTCAAACGGTATGGTCTCTAAAGCGAGTCCGCGTCACGAGCGGCGCGTCTTTTGGCTCGCGCTGCTCGGCGGCTTCCCGGCGCTCGCGCTCGCCCTGGGCCTGCTCTGGTTCGGCGACTTCGCTCCCCGCACACAATGGACGCTCACGCTGCTGGTCGCGGGCGTCTGGCTCGCCTGCGCCGCCATCGTGCGTGAGCACGTCACGCGGCCACTGCAGACCGTCTCCAACGTGCTGGCCGCGCTGCGCGAGCGCGACTATACGCTCCGCGCCCGGGGGTCGAATCCCGAGGACGCGCTCGGACTGCTGCTCCTCGAGCTGAACAGCCTGGGCGACGATCTCCGCGCCCAGCGGCTGGGCGCCCTCGAAGCGACCGCGCTGCTCCGCCGTGTGATGGACGAGATCGACGTCGCCATCTTCGCGTTCGACGCCGCGCACGCGCTGCGGCTCGTGAACCGCGCAGGCGCCGCCCTGCTCGGCCGCGCGCCCGAGCAGCTGCTCGGCCGCGACGCGTCGAGCCTCGGTCTCGCCGGCTCCCTCGCGGGCGAGACGCCGCGCGTCGATGCGCTCGCGTTTCCCGGGCGCGCTGGCCGTTGGGAAGTGCGGCGCGGCATGTTCCGGCAGGGCGGCCTCCCACACCAGCTGCTCGTGCTCAGCGACGTGAGCCGCGCGCTGAGTGATGAGGAGCGACAGGCATGGAAGCGCCTGATTCGCGTTTTGAGCCACGAGCTCAACAACTCCCTGGCGCCAATCAAATCCATCGCCGACAGCCTCCTCGCGCTCATCAGCCGGGACCAGCGCGACGACCTCCGCAAAGGGCTCGGCGTGATCGCGAGCCGGTCGGAGTCACTCAGCCGCCTGATGGCAGCCTATGCCCGCCTGGCGCGCCTGCCCCCACCCCGGCTCGAGAGCGTCGCGATTGACGACTGGGTGCGGCGTGTAGTCGCCCTGGAAACTCGCCGGCAGGTCGCGGTCCACTCTGGCCCCAGCGTGACGATCCAGGCCGATGTGGGACAGCTCGATCAGTTGTTGATCAACCTCGTGCGCAACGCAGTGGACGCGACACTCGAAGCGGGCGCGGTGGAGGTTGGCTGGGAAACGCGCAACGGTCAGCTCGATGTGTGGGTCCGCGACGGGGGCGCCGGTCTCGCCGACACCGCCAATCTGTTCGTGCCGTTCTACACGACAAAGCCCAATGGGTCGGGGATCGGTCTCGCGTTGTCGCGGCAGATCGCGGAGGCGCACGGTGGTACGTTGACGTTGTCGAATCGCGCCGGACAGCGGGGCTGCGAAGCGCGGGTGTCGCTCGCGCTGAAACTCGATAATGAGACCCGGATGAGAAGTCTCTCATAAGTCAAAAAGGGTAGTCCGCTTTCTCGGCCGAGCGTGTTCATTCTCCCGAGCAGCAAATCACCATTCACTTCTCGGGAGGGTTCAGTCATGACGAAGCATCTCGCCACACTCGCGCTCGCAGCCGTTGCATTCGCGGCCTGCGAGCCGAATCGTAGTGTCACGGCACCGATCCAATCATCGCTGTCGGCACAGCTCGACGGCGACGGCGATAACGGTCCGGGCGCCGTCTACACCAGTACCAATCAGGTTGCCGGCAATGCGGTCGCGGTCTTCGCCCGGTCGGCCGACGGCACGCTCACACCGGCGGGCAATTTCGCGACCGGTGGCACGGGCACCGGCGCGGGCCTCGGCTCGCAGGGTGCGGTCACGCTGAGCGACGACGGACGTCTGCTGTTCGCCGTGAACGCGGGCTCGAACGACGTGTCGGTGTTCCAGGTCGATCCGCAAGGACTGTCGCTGGTAAGTCGTACGCCGACCGGCGGCACGCGGCCGATCAGCGTCACGGTCGCGCGCAACGTCGTGTATGTCTTGAATGCGGGCGGTGCGGGGAACATCACTGGTTTCACCGTCGGCTCGACCGGCGGCCTCACGCAGATCGCGGGGTCCACGCGGTCACTTTCCGCGGCGAACGTCGGCCCGGCGGAGGTGTCGTTCAGCCCGGACGGCAGGCAGCTCGTAGTAACCGAAAAGAGCACCAGCCTCCTCGACGTCTATCCGGTCGACGAGAACGGTGTCGCGGGTGCGCTCACATCGAACACGTCGGCCGGTGGGACGCCGTTCGGCTTCGCATTCGGCCCGCGCAATCTGCTGTTCGTGTCTGAGGCGGCAGCGCCTGGCTCGGCGTCGTCGTACGAATTGAGCAGGAGTGGCGACGTCAGGGTCGTCAGTGGAGCCGTCCTCACCCATCACGGGGCGCCCTGCTGGGCCGTCGTAACCGCCGATCGCCGCTTCGGCTACACGGGCAACGGGTCGGGATCGGTTTCGGGCTTCAGCATAGCACCGAACGGATCGATTCGTCTCCTCGGAGACGGCGCGACCGCGCTCATCGGCAGTGGTGTGAACGACATCGCCTTGAGCGCGAACAGCCGTTACTTGTACGTCCTGCAGACTGGCGGCGCGCGGGCCATTCACGCGTTCCGCATCCAAAACGACGGAAGCCTCAGGGCTCTCGGTCCGATCGGCGTACTGCCGGCAGGCATCCAGGGACTCGCGGCGTTCTGATTCCGGCACTCCAACATTCGACACATGAGGGCATTACCATGACAAAGCGTAGATCCATCCTCGTCAGCACGGCCCTGGTCGCGGGCGGCCTGCTGTGGTACCTGTTCCGGCCCGACGCGCTCGTGATCAGTAAGACCGTGAACGAGCCGTTCCCCGCGGCAGAGGAATCCGGCACCATGATGCACGAATCCTCGACGATGAACCAATCACCGCAGATGGCTCACGCGGCGATGGATCCGTCGGCGATGGGCGCCATGGACCACGGGCAGATGGCGGACGCGAAGGAACCCGTTAAGCTCGTCAGCGGTCGATTCCACACGAACGCCCACGAGACCAAGGGCGTGGCCACGATCTATCGGCTCGATGATGGCCGACGCGTCTTGCGGCTGACGGAGTTCACAACCTCGAACGGCCCCGACGTCCGCCTCTATCTCGTCGCGGCAAGCGATGTACAAAAGGAGGATGCTGCGAAGCGGGCAGGCATCGTGGATCTGGGCGCCTTGAAGGGAAACATCGGTGACCAGAACTACGACGTGCCCGAGGGATTGGACCTGAGCAAGTATCGCGCGGTATCGATCTGGTGCCGGAGGTTCAGCGTCAACTTCGGTGCGGCGCCGCTGGCCGACGTGATGTAGCGAAAAGGCCGCGGCAGCAACGGTAGGGGCGCAGCATGCTGCGCCCCTACCTATTTATGGATCTCGGCGGGCAACCACAGCGTAAATGTGCTTCCCTGGCCAGGCGTGCTGTTCACTTCGATGCGTCCCCCCTGCAGCTCCGCCAGCAGTCGCGCGATCGCGAGACCGAGCCCGGTTCCTCCCAGCTCGCGACTGCGGGACTGATCGATCCGGAAGAAACGATCGAAGATCCGATCCAGATGCTCCGGCGCGATCCCGGGGCCCGTGTCCTGCACGCTCACACCGACTTCCTTCCCATGTGGTATGATCGCAAACACGACGCTGCCGCTCGGCGTGTAGCGCACCGCGTTGGACGCGAGATTCAGCAGGATGTGGCGTGTGCGATCGGCATCTCCGACGACATCGATTCGCGCGGACGGCTCAGCGTGCACGACCAGCGATTTGTCCAAGGCCATCGCTTCCGTGATCTCTCGGACCTCTTCGACGACCGCGGCCAGGTCGAACGGGGCATGCGCCAGGGCGAGCTGGCGATTCTCACCGCGGGCGATGAGGAGCAGCTCCTCGACGAGCTTGGTCGTGCGGTCGAGCCCTCGCTCCATCGCGACCAGGGCTTCTCGGATCTCGGCCTCTGTCCGACCTTCGGCGGAAGCCCACTGCACCTGCGCGCGCAGGTGCGTCAGGGGCGTGCGCAGCTCGTGACTCGCATCTGCCGTGAAGGACTGCAGCGCGCGGTGGGCGCGATCCACGCGCTCGAGCATCCGGTTGATACTCTCCGCCAGATCGGTGACCTCGGCCTGACCCGTCGGACTCGTCAGCCGCGTGCCGAGCTCGGACGGTCCGATCGCTCGGGTCTCGCTGGTCACGCGATCGAGGGGCTGTAACGTTTGGTCTACTGCCTGCCGCGCGCCGCGAGCCGACGCGAACGCCGCGAGCGGCAGGAGCAGGGCGGCGGCGGCGATGAGGATGGCGAGCGGCACCAGGTACGACTCCCGGCTCGCCACGACGTACACGTCGAACTCGCCCAGCTCGCGGTGCAGCACACGATATCGCCAGCGGGTGCGCTCTGTGATGGCTGAGACGAGCGCGGCGCGGGCGCGCTCGGGCGAGTCGTCGGGCAAGCCCTCGAGCCGGCGTGCGGGCATGTCGGGCGAGAGATAGAAGACCTGCGGCATCCCGCCTGCATTCATGCGCGTGCGGGTGATCACGACCTGGCCACCCATCCCCACAAGCTGATCGGCGAGGGCGGACGGCATCACGCCGCCCGGCTCCGTCGTCGAGTCGCGATACGCGCCGAGCAACGACTGGGTGACATCCGCCGTATGCTCGAGCGAGCGGCGCAGCGCCATTTCCGCGGCCCCGGCAAACAGCAACACGACCACGACCGCGTAGCCGGCAAGCGCCGTCCAGGCAACGCGGCTGAAGCGCCGCGTGAGCACCTGGCTGAGACGCCGCTCACTCACCGCTGTCCGCCTCGAGCCGATAGCCCACGCCGCGCACGGTTTTGATCGGCGCCGTCCTGCCGCCAAAGCTCAGCTTCTTGCGCAGGTAGTTGACATACACGTCGACCACGTTGGTCTCAGGGTCGAACTTGTAGTTCCACACCGCTTCTGCGATGCGGGAGCGCGAGACGGTGCGGCCCGCGTTGCGCATCAGGAACTCGAGCAGCGCGAATTCCCGCGGCGAGAGATCGATGACGCGATCGTCCTGCGTCACGCGCCGTGAGAGCGGATCGAGCGACACGCCCCCGACCTGCAGCGTCGCATCCTTGTGGCGCAGCTCGGCGCGGCGGATCAACGCATGCACGCGGGCGAGCAGCTCGGGGAGATCGAACGGCTTGGTGACGTAGTCGTCGGCGCCGCCCTCGAGGCCGCGCACGCGCGACTCGAGCTCGTCCTTTGCCGTGAGCAGCAGCACCGGCGTCGCCACGCCGCGCTGGCGCAGCTCGGCGACGACGCTGAAGCCGTCGCGGCCCGGCAGCATCACGTCCAGCACGACGCAGCTGAAGCCGCCCTCGAGGGCGCGTTCCAATGCGCGATCCCCCGAATCGGTTTCGGTTACGCCATATCCTTCCTCGCGGAACGCCTTGCTCAGGAAGCGACGGAGATCGCGATCGTCTTCGACCAGCAGTATTTGCACGCCGCAAACCTATGGCGGGCGCGCGGCCCGAGGCAATGTGAACATGATGAGAAAGCTCTAAGAAAGGCGCGCGCCACTTCCCTGGGGAATGGCGTCTTGGCACATTCAGCCCATGAACATTGCACTGTTGTTGGCGCTCAGCCTCACGACTCCGCTCGATACCGCGACCTTTGCCGGCGGCTGCTTCTGGACCATGGAGCACGCCTACGACGATCTGCCCGGCGTCATCTCGGCGACGTCGGGGTTCATGGGCGGCTCCACGAAGAATCCGTCATACATGCAGGTCGTCGAGGGCAATACGGGGCACCTCGAGTCGGTGCAGGTGGTTTACGATCCCGCCAAGGTCAGCTACGAGACGCTGCTGTGGACGTTCTGGCACAACATCGACCCGTTCCAGGCGGACGGGCAGGCGTGTGACACCGGGCCGAATTACCACACCGCGGTGTTCGTGCGTGGCACCGAGCAGCGCCGTGCCGCCAGCGCGACGCGCCAGCAGATCATCGACCGCTTTCACCGTGATGTCGCAGCGCAGGTCCTCACCGCCGGCCCGTTCTATCCGGCCGAGGAGTATCACCAGGACTACGCCAAAAAGAATCCGGTTCGCTATGGGATGTATCGCACCGGCTGCGGCCGCGACCGGCGGCTGCGGGAGATCTGGGGCGATGAAGCGGGTCGGGTCAGTGCCGCATCCACCACTCAACTCAGGCAGGCGATGTATACCGTGAAACAGAGACCGAGCGACGCCGAGCTACGGCGCACGTTGACGCCTTTGCAGTACGAAGTCACGCAACACGAGGGAACCGAGCGTCCCTTCCAGAACGAGTACTGGGACAATCATAAGGACGGGATCTACGTGGACGTCGTATCCGGCGAGCCGCTGTTCAGCTCGCTCGACAAGTACGATTCCCGCACCGGATGGCCGAGCTTCACGCGGCCGCTCGAGACGAGCAACGTCCAGGAGAAGACCGATCGCACGCTGTTCATGGAGCGCACCGAAGTGCGGTCCGCGCACGGCAATTCGCACCTTGGCCACGTCTTCCCCGACGGGCCGCGGCCCACGGGGCTACGCTACTGCATCAATTCGGCGTCGCTGCGGTTTATTCCGGTGGATTCGTTGGAGGCAGAGGGATACGGGCAGTATCTCGCCGTATTCAAGAAATGAATTGCTGCAGGTAGGGGCGCAGCATGCTGCGCCCCTACGTTTTGTTGCGCGCTATTTCCGCTGACGTTCGAGCAGACCTACGGCGCGGTGCAGGCGTTCGATGGCCGCGCCGAGGTCCTCGCCCGGTCCCGGCGACAACTCTCCGACTAACGCGACTTCCCTGAGCAGCTGCAGGGCGTTGCGCACGTGCTCGACTGGCCGCTCGGCGTTTGGGGCCCGCGAGGCGCGGCCGCGTCGATCGAGCGTGCTGCGGCGCTCCGAGCCCCGCCGCCGGTCCACGACCTGGCGGCGCTCGTTCCCCACCCCCGTGACCGACCGCCGCCGCGGTTCAGCGCGGCGATCCGTGCCGGTGCGCCGGTCGGCCCACAGCCGGGAGAATGTCATTAATCCTGACTGTGTCCGGACAGCACGATGGGTGCCCCGCACGCAAAGGTGAGGAGCGCAGATCGGACCATGTGGTTCATTGCGACCTATGGTTGGCGGCCAGGCGAAAGTACCACGAAACCAACCATTTGGCGAATCGTACCATCAAAGGAATAGCCAACTCCCGGGACAATCCATGCCGCTCATGCCGGTCGCAGCCATCGTCTTGGCCTTGCAGACAGCATCCTCGCCGCCGCCCGCGCCGGCTCGGAACGCCACGACTGCGGCAGCGCAGCGGGCCGCCACGCCGCCGGTCATCGACGGCAAAGACAACGACGAGGTGTGGCGCCAGGCGCCGGTCATCAAGGACTTCCGGCAGTTCCAGCCGAATGAGGATGCGAATCCGAGCTTCCCGACCGAGGCCAAGGTCGCCTACGACGAGCACAATTTCTACGTGTTTGTCCGAGCCTTCGACTCGCATCCGGACAGCATCAAGAGCCTCCTCGCCCGCCGCGACACCCGCATCTGCTGTGACCAAATCAAGATCATGATCGACTCCTACCACGACCGCCGTACCGGCTTCGAGTTCGCCGTGAACCCTGGCGGGGTGAAGCGTGACTACGCGATGTACGGGGACGATCAGCAGGAAGACGACGCGTGGGACGGCGTGTGGGAGGTCGCGACCCAGATCGACTCGCTCGGCTGGACCGCGGAGTTCCGTATTCCGCTGTCGCAGCTACGGTACGCGCATGCACCGAGTAATACGTTTGGATTCGCGATCTGGCGCGACATCGACCGCCATAATAGCGAACGGGTGGGTTGGCCGCTGTACCGCGTGTCGCGCCGCGGCTTCGTCTCGCAGCTGGGCGACGTCGTCGGGCTGGACGGCCTCGCCGCGCCGCGGCGCCTCGAGCTGGCGCCGTACACGGTGTTGAAAAACGTGCCGAGCCCGGGGTTCCAGCGGGATCAGCAGTACGATGCCGGCGCGGACATCAAGTACGGCATCACCTCGAACATCACGATCGACGCGACGGTGAACCCCGATTTCGGGCAGGTCGACGCTGATCCGTCCGTCGTCAACCTCACGTCGTTCGAGACGTTCTATCAGGAACGGCGCCCCTTCTTTGTCGAAGGGACCGGCACGTTCAGTTTCGGCGTCAACTGCAACATCGTGAACTGCAACGGCGAGG
>Ga0209438_1000704_pt1 | contig 10511 bp, 8 predicted proteins | sample GraSoi_2013_20cm_FD_185825 | JGI IMG/M metagenome (GOLD analysis project Ga0209438, IMG submission 185825) | Grasslands soil microbial communities from the Angelo Coastal Reserve, California, USA - Sample 9_17_2013_20cm (SPAdes) (version 2) | ecosystem: Environmental > Terrestrial > Soil >...
AGACGCGGTTCAGTGAGATCCACTATGACAACTTCGGGACCGATGCCGGCGAGGCAATCGAGCTCGAAGGGCCGGCGGGAACCGATCTGGCCGGGTGGAAGGTCGTGCTGTACAACGGGAACGGCGGGGCCAGCTACGACACGCGGACGTTCCTGCTCGCCACGATCACGGACCAGTGCGACGGCCGCGGCGTCGTGCTCCTCCAGTACGGGCAAGACGGCATCCAGAACGGCAGTCCCGACGGGTTCGCCCTGATCGACGCGAGCGGGCAGGTCGTGGAGTTTCTCTCGTACGAGGGCACATTCACGGCGACGGACGGCCCGGCGGCGGGGATGCTCTCTACCGACATCGGTGTCCTCGAGACGTCGGCGCCGGTCGGTCAGTCGCTGCAACGCGATGCCGCCGGCGTCTGGCATGGACCGACCGCGAACACGCTCGGCGTGTGCAATAGCGCGCCGCCGCCGCCGCCCACCAACACGATCACGTTCACCGGCCGCCTGGCGACCGATCCGCCCCTGCCGGTCGGTTTCCAGGACCAGCTGTTCGCGACGCTGCGGGACGGAACGGGCACCCCCGTGGTGACGACGTTTACCTGGTCGTCCGAGACGCCGGCGGTTGCCGACATCGACCAGAACGGCGTGATGACGGCCTTGAGCGAGGGGACCGCGAACTTCCGGGCCACGGCGGCAGAGGGCACGACCGCGACCTTCTCGTTGCCGACGCGCGTGGCGGTGGCGAGCACGACCGCGTTGTACGCGGGGAACACGGAGTTCGGCGAGCCGGCCGATGGGGATCCGAGCGATGATTTTATCATCCGGCACGACCAGTACACCGCGTCGTACAATCCGAATCGCGGCACGCCCAACTGGGTGAGCTACGACCTCGACCCGACGCATTTTGGCCCCGAAGACCGGTGCGATTGCTTCACGTTCGATCCGGCGTTGCCCGCGACGTTCACGCACTACACGACGGCCGACTATACGGGGGCCGGGGCGTTCCACGGATTTGGGATCGACCGCGGCCATCTGGCGCGCTCGTTCGACCGCACGTCCGCGAGCCTCGACAACGCGTTCACGTTCTACTTCTCCAACATCGTCCCGCAGGCCGCCGACTTGAACCAGGGGCCGTGGGCCAATCTCGAGAACTTTCTCGGCGACCTCGTGCGTGCCCAGAATCGCGAGGTGTACATCATCGCCGGCGTCGCCGGCAACCAGGGGACCATCAAGAACGAGGGCAAGATCGTCATTCCGACGAGCACCTGGAAAGTCGCGGTAATCCTGCCGCACGATCAGGGGCTCGCGGACATCCACGACTATCGGGACCTCGAAGTGATCGCCGTGAACATGCCGAACCAGGCCGGCGTGCGGAACGTCCCGTGGGAGACCTACAAGACCACGGTCGACGCGATCGAGGCGCTCAGTGGCTACGACCTCCTCGCGCTGTTGCCCGACCCGATCGAACGGATCGTCGAGGCGAACGATCACGCGCCCACGGCGAGCGCGGGCGGGCCGTACGCGGGGGTCGAGGGCACGAGTGTGGCGTTTAGCGCAGCGGGGTCGAGCGATCCCGACGGGGACGCGCTCAGTTACGCTTGGGATTTCGGGGATGGCACGGCGGGCACGGGCGCGGCGCCGACGCACGCGTACGCCGACAACGGCGCATACACCGTGCAGGTGATCGTGAGGGACCCGTACGGCGCGGCGGACACCGCTGCGGCGCCGGTGACGGTGGCCAATGCGCCTCCCGTCATCACGTCGCTCACAACGCCCGCGGCTCCAATCACGGTCGGGAGTCTTGCGACGGTGGCGCTGACGTTTACCGATCCGGGGAGCGCCGATACCCACACGATCAGCGTGAGCTGGGGCGACGGAGCGACGACCGCTGGTCTGACCCACGCTTACTCGGCGGCCGGGTTGTATACCGTCCGTGCGACGGTGCGGGATGATGACGGTGGGGAGGATTCACAGGTCGCGACCAGCTTCGTGGTCGTCTACGATCCGGACGCGGGCTTCGTGACCGGGAGCGGCTGGTTTGGCCCATCGTCCGATAAGGAGCAGGTCCACGTCGTCGCGAAGTACAAGGACGGGGTCATCGGGTCCGATGCCGCGGTTTCCCTCGACCGCACGGGACTCTCGTTCACGAGCGCCACGATCGAGTGGCTCGTGTTGCAGCCCGGCCGGGCGAAGGTCGGCGGCAGCGGCACGCTGGCCGGCTCGGCGGCGACGTACCAGTTCCTCCTTACGGCCGTGGACGGTACCGAAGGCGTCCGCATCAAGATCTGGAACGCGGCGGGCGTCGTGTTCGACAACCAGCCGGGCCTCCCCGACGACGCGTGGACCGTGACGCCGCTCGGCGGCGGCAACATCAGCGTCAAGGAGCGGTAAGGCGGCCATGAGCGATCTTCGCTATCCCATCGGCAAGTTCACACCCGTGCCGGGCCTGACGGCGGAGCAGCGTGCGACGTGCATCGAGCAGGTCGCCGCCGCGCCCGGCCAGTTTCGTCGGGCCGTGACGGGGCTGACGCCCGCGCAGCTCGACACGCCGTACCGCGAAGGCGGGTGGACGGTGCGCCAGGTGGCGCATCACGTTCCCGACAGTCACATGAACGCGTACCTGCGTTTCAAGTTCGGCCTGACGGAGGACGCGCCCGCGATCAAGACCTACGAGGAGAAGGACTGGGCGCGGACCCCTGAGGTCGCCGCCACGCCCGTCGAGGTGTCGCTCGCATTGCTCGACGCGCTCCACATCCGGTGGGTGACGCTGCTGCGCGCGATGACGCCGCAGCAGTTCGCTCGCACGATCAAGCACCCGGAGTGGGGCACCCCGAGCCTCGACGCCATGCTCGCGCTGTACGCCTGGCACGGCCGGCACCACACCGCCCACGTCACGAGCCTGCGCGAGCGCATGGGGTGGCGTTGAGCATTACGCTCGTGGCGCTGCACGCGCTGTTGGCGGTGTCGCAAGGGTCCGGCACCTGCACTTATCAATCGTTCTGGTGGGACGTCGCGCGGCAGCGGGCGGTCGAGCCCGTCACAGTGCGCCATCCGTACGCCGAGGTGGTTGCGGAAGAGCAGGACGCGGCCACGGGGTGCACCGTCTGCGAGGAGGACCAGGACACGGTGGCGGTGCCCGGGGTGACGCCCTTCAGGATGTGTCGCCGGCTTGCGCCGGCGGTGCGCGTGGCGCTCGCCGAGCTGATCCGCGCCGGGGCGCCGGTGCACGAGGTGGTGGGCTACCACGTCGGCCGCACGCGGGGGGACGCGGACGCGCAGGGGAGGCGCACCGGGTTCAGCAACCATGCGTACGGGATTGCGTTGGACATCAATCCCGCGCAGAACGGCCTGTACGATCGGTGCGAGGTGTTCGGGCCTCAGTGCCGGCTGCTGCGCGGTGGTCCGTGGCGGCCGGACGCCCGAGACCCCAGAACGCTCACCGGGGAAAGTCCGGTCGTGCAGCGGCTGGCGGCCGCGGGGTTCAAGTGGGGTGGGGCGATCGCCGGCCGGCAGAAGGATTTCATGCACTTCTCGCCCACCGGATACTGATTGTGAACCCGCGCGCGTTCCGCTGCGCCGTCATCGCCGGGGCGGCTCTGCTCGGCGGAGGCGCGCTGGGCGGGCAGTCCCCACCCGGACGTCCCGCCCTGGATCGATCCGCCGACCGCAACGATTGGATCGCGTACTTCGATTACGGCGCCGCCGCGATTCGGACGCGACCGCACCGCGCGGACTCGGCGTTCTACTGGGCCTCCCGGCTCGATCCGTCGCGCGCGGAGCCGCTGTTTGGTCGCTGGGTGGCGTTCTGGCTCCAGGACATTGGGCGCTTCGAGGCGTATCTCGCGGATCGGCCGCAGACCCTGGCATCGCCGGAGGTGGTGCGCGCGGACAGCTTCTACCGTCGCTCGCTGGAACGGAACCCATTCGTCGCGCAGAACCTGCGCATCTTGCCGTACGCCGCGCTACCCGGGCAATGGGTCGCAGACGTAGGCACGCAGGGTTGGCTCGCGTATGCCAAAGGCGACTATCAGCAGGCCTTGGAGCGCTTCGGGCGGTTGCTCGCCCGGAACGCCGATAAGTACGTCGGCGTCCATTACTACCGCGCGCTCGCCTTCGTCCCGATGCATCGTTTCGATAGTGCGGGTGCCGAGATGAAGGCGATGATCGCGACCCTGCGCCGGAGGGATACCACCGGGACGACCTCGCACGTCTACGACTCCAAGGAGCTGGTCGAGTACGGCATCGGATTGCTCGCGCTGGTACAAGGGGACAACGACAGCGCTCGAGCGGCGTTCGAGCGCGCCCTTCAAGAAAACCTGGGTTTCGCACCCGCGCATGCGGAGTTGGGGAACCTCGCCCTCGCGCGGCGCGACTGGACTGCCGCCGCGGCCGAGTATGCGGAGGCCGTGGAGCTCGCGCCGGCCGACGGGTGGATCCGCTCTCGTTACGGGGCAGTCTTGGCGAATATCGGGCGGCCGGCGGAAGCCGTGACGGAGCTGCGGCGGGCGATCGAGCTCGAGCCGGACTACGCCGACTCCTACCTGTCCTTGGGAAACGCCCTGGAGGCCACCGGGGACCGAAGTGGAGCGATCGGCGCCTTCCAGGCCTTCCTTTCCCGTGCGCCACGCCGTGCGGCGGAGCAGATCGCGGCGGTCGAGCAGCACCTCGCCGTGTTACGGTCGCCCCCCTGATGGTGGACTTTGCGGACGACGGACTCGACGACGAGGAGTTCCCCCTCGGTGACGGTACCGCCGAGACGGAAGCCATTATTACATGCCCCTACTGCGGCGAGCCGAACGAGATCGCGCTCGATGCCGGAGGGGGCGCCGATCAGGATTACGTGGAAGACTGTCAGGTGTGCTGCCGGCCCTGGCGGGTGACCGTCTCCTATGATGAAGAAGGGAATGCCCAGGTCTTGGTGTCGCCGCTCGACGAGTGAAACGCGCTAGACGGAGCGACGCCTTCTGACGTATCTTGCTCCCCGGAACGTGTCCGACTTCCCACTTCCGGAGGCCGTCGATGTCGCTCTTCTCGAGCGCAGGCGTCGAGTTCCTGCTCCGCTGGCTCCATTTCCTTGCAGGCATTACGTGGATCGGCCTGCTCTACTATTTCAACTTCGTCCAAGGCCCGTTCTTCGCTGAAGCGGACGCGGCCACGAAGAGCCAGGCAACCCAAAAGCTCGTGCCGCGCGCCCTGTGGTGGTTTCGCTGGAGCGCGCTGGGCACCTTCCTCTCCGGCGCGCTGATCATCGCCAAGCGCATCGGCGAGGCGCCCGCGGGGACCGCTCCGTGGTCGAGCCCGTGGGCCGTCGCGATCCTCACGGGCGCGCTGTTCGGCACGCTGATGCTCTTCAACGTGTGGCGTGTGATTTGGCCCAACCAGAAGATCGTCATCGCGTCCGCCGTGGCGGCCGCAACGGGCGGCCAGGCGAACCCCGTCGCGGCGGCGGCCGGCCGTCGCGCGTTCCTGGCTTCGCGCACCAACGTGGTGTTCTCGATCCCCATGCTCTTCTTTATGGGTGCCGCGAGCCACATGCCCCCGAGCGCACCTACGCACCTGGCGGGCTACTGGATCGGCGTGGTGATCCTGGCCGCCCTGGTCGAGATCAACGCGTTGACCGCGACCACGGGGCCGACCACGAAGCCGATCGAGAAGATCCCGGGCGTCATCACGACGGGCTTCGTCGTGTGGGCGGCCGTGTACGCCCTTGTCCAAATGGTCCTAGCGCCGTAAAGCCTCGGGGCGACGCGTCATGGCGTCGGTGACGCTCCGCGGCCTGACCCTGGCCTTCGATGGCGCGGCGCAGGCCGCGCTGCGCGACCTTACGCTCGAGGTCCGGGACGGGGAGCTGCTCGTCCTGCTCGGGCCGTCGGGCTGCGGTAAGACGACGGTGCTGCGGTGCATCGCCGGCCTCGAAGATCCGACGGCGGGCGACGTCCTCATCGGCGAGCGGGTCGTGACCTCCCTGCCGCCCGCGCAGCGCGACGTCGCGATGGTGTTCCAGAATTACGCGCTGTACCCCCACCTCACGGTCTCCGAGAACATCGCGTTCGCGCTCGAGCTGCGCGGCATGCCGGCCGCCGAGATTGCTCGGCGCGTGACCAGTGCCGCGGGCCGCCTGGGCCTCGCCGACCTGCTCGAGCGGCGACCCGCCGAGTTGTCGGGCGGCCAGCGTCAGCGCGCCGCCCTCGCCCGGGCGATGGTGCGCGAGCCCTCCGTCTTTCTGCTCGACGAGCCGCTCTCGAACGTCGATGCGAACCTGCGCATCGAGCTGCGCGCCGAGCTGGTCGCGTTGCACCGTGCCCTCCGCGCCACGATGGTGTACGTCACGCACGACCAGGGTGAGGCGATGACGATGGGCCAGCGCATCGCCGTCCTGCATGAAGGGCGCCTGCTCCAGGTGGGCACCCCCGCCGAGGTGTACCAGCGGCCGGCGGACGTGTTCGTGGCCCGCTCCCTGGGCACCCCGGCCATGAACATCCTGGCCGGCCGGGCCCGGGGCACCGCTGAGAGCGGCGACGACCGGATGTTCGAGAGCGGCAGCCTCCACATTCCCATCGCGTTGCCGACATATGAAGGAGAGTTGCAGATCGGCGTGCGCCCCGAGCACGTGGGCGTCTGCGCGGTGGACCAGGGCGCCGGCAACGGCGACATCCTCATTGTCGAGCTGCTCGGCAACGAAACCGTCGTCCACTTGAACGCCGGTGGCCAGCCGCTCGTCGCGCGGCTGCCCGGGTTGGTCGATGTGCAGGTCGGGACCCGTGTTGGCCTCAAGCTCGATCGCCGCCACCTGCATCTGTTCGACGCGAGCGGAGTGCGCATCCAGTGAACGGGAGCGGGATGCGACGCTGGGCCGTGCTGGCCACTGCCGTCGCGGCCGTGGTCGCGCTCGCGGTGCTCGCGGTGGCACGCTGGGAGGAAGGTCGCTATGCCCGCGCCAGTGCGGCGCGGATTGCTCGCAGCACGGCGGCGTACTTCGAGGCCGTCACGCCCGCCAACCGCGCGGACTCCAGTGACTTCGATCTCCGCCACCTCCTGGCACAGGCGCGCGCGCTGACAACCCTGCCGGGGTGGGAGTGGCCCGTCGAGATCTACCACGGGACGGCGCCCCTCGTAGACGCGGCCGCGCCGCCACTCCCGCCGGCCGAGCTCGAGCGCCTCCCTGACTGGAGAGACGGAGCGGCGCTCGTCCCGCTGCGGGGACCCCTCAATGGCGACGGCGATGGCGAGGCGGTCGTGGGAGTGGTCGCGGTTCGGCCGGCCGGACGCGGCGGATTAGGTGGGCTGCTCTTGAGTTGGGCTTTCCTCGCCGCGCTGCTCGCCGTGGCGGCCGCGGCGGGCGCCAAGTTCCGGGGCCGGCCGCACCGTGAGTACGTCGCGGCGGCCCTCCTGCTGGGGCTCGCCGCATACACCGACGTACGAGGCGCGGCCCGATGCAGCACCAACGACTGGCTCACCGCCACACGCCTGCTGATGCAGGAGGCGGCCACGCGTCTCCCGGGGCCCCGTGTTCGCGTCGTGCTGGCTGATGTCGCGCCGATCGGGCTTGGCGCGGATCTCGTTTGGGCGGACAGCGGGACGCAGCGCCCCCGTCGCGTTCGCATACGGGGAACGGAGCGCGCGGTCGTGGCGGCGCGACTCGGCTCGGGGCGCTGGGCCGACATCCGGACCGCGCCGGCCGAAGCCTTCACCAGCGTCTGGTTGGTGGCGCTGCTCGGCATCGCCCTCGTCGGGCCGTTCGGGTTCGCAGCGCTACAGTGGGCCGAGCGCACTCCCGCGCGGCCGCTGCGAGAGACGGCGACCGCCTGGGGGTTCCTGGCGCCCGCGGGATTGCACCTCGCGGTCTTCTCGGTCGGGCCGATGCTCTTCGCCCTGTACCTCTCGGTGCATGGCGCGTCCGCAGGGTTCCTCGAGCCGGTCCGGCCGTACGTCGGGCTGGAGAACTTCCGAGCGGTCCTGGGCGACCCGCTGGTCTGGGCGTCGCTCGGGAAGACGGCGCTGTACGCGCTCTACGTCCCCGTCTCGATGGCGCTCGCGCTCGCGGTCGCCCTCGTCCTGAACCGGCCGGGGCGCGCGGCGCTGGTGCTCCGTGCGGCGTTCTTCCTGCCGTTCATGTCTTCGGTGGTCGCGGTCGGGTTGGCGTGGCAGTCGTTCCTGAGCATCGGGCCGCGCGACTGGTTGGGAAGTCAGCGGACGGCGCTGCTCGCGCTGATCGTCCTTTCCATCTGGATTCAGGTGGGCTACCAGATGATGGTGTTCGTCGCGGGATTGCAGCGGATCCCCCAGGCGTACCTCGAGGCCGCGCGCGTCGACGGGGCAGGCGCGTGGCAGCGCTTCTGGCGCGTGACGTTCCCGCTGCTGCGGCCCGTGACCCAGTTCGTGCTGGTGACGGGCGTGATCGGCGCCTTCCAGATGTTCACACTGGTCTACGCGCTCACGGGCGGCGGTCCTTTGTATGCCACCGACGTGATCATGCGCCGCCTCTACGAGACGGGGTGGGCGTCGCTCGAGTTTGGCCGCGCCAGCGCGCTGTCGTTGCTGGTCTTCGTGGTGCTCCTCGGCGTCACGTGGGCGCAGTTCAAGTTGCTGGCGGGGCGGCGTGCGGTGGAGCATGCGTAAACGCGGCTGGAGTGGGCTGGTGATCGTCGGTCTCGGCGCACTCGTCGTGCTCGCGCCCTTCATCTATATGGCGGCGACCTCGCTGATGGATGCATCGGGGACCGTGCAGTGGCGCTCGGACAACTACCGGGCGGCGCTCAACGCCCTCCCGTTCGGCCGCTTCCTCGTGAACAGTGTGTTGCTCGCCGGCTGTGCGGCCGCGGGCCAGGTACTGACGAGCGCGACCGCCGCGTACGCGTTTGCGCGCCTGCGCTTCCCCGGGCGGGATCGCGTCTTTCTAGCGTTCCTGGCGGTGCTCATCATGCCGGCGGTCGTGCTGCTGATCATCAATGGCCTCGGGTGGGTGGACAGCTACGCCGGCCTGATCTCGACCGAGCTCGTGTCGGTGTGGGGCATCTTTTTCTTGCGGCAATCGTTCCTCTCACTTCCTCGCGATCTCGAGGACGCCGCGCGTCTCGATGGGGCGGGGGAGTGGACGATCTTCTGGCATGTGATGCTCCCGCTCGCGAAGCCGGCGCTCGCGACGCTCGGACTGCTCGCGTTCGTGGACCAGTGGAAGAACTTCCTGTGGCCGCTCGTCGCGACCCGGTCGCTGGACATGCAGGTGGTGGAGGTTGGGCTGGCGCGGTTCCACGGCCTCTACCCGGCGAACTGGCCGTATCAGCTCGCGGCGGCGGTCGCGGCGACGCTGCCCCTGCTGATCGTCTTCTTCGTGGCGCAGCGTTACGTCATTCGCGGGGTGCCGCTGGCCGCGTCACGTTCCTGAAGGTCAGACTCCAGCTGACGTCCTGCGTGGTCCCCTGCGGCCACTCGATGACTGCGTGTTCGCTCTGGAGCCTCCGCACTGTGCACGGCACCTCGCTCTTGCAAGCACCGGCGCGCATTCCTCTGGGTACCGACACCGTCACCGCGTAGGGCCGCCCGTCCAGGTTTACCGACTTCGCGGCGAGGGTGCGCGTCGCGGCGTCCCAACGCTCGTCGATAACGTCGATCGCTCCCTGAATGATGTGGCGCGTCGTGCCCACCACCTGCGGGTGCGATGTCGCGGGCCGCAAGGCAACGGTGAGCGTCGTGTGAGGTGCGATGGTAGCCTTGAGCGCCTGTTGCACGTCGGCGAGCGGGCGCTCGGCCCAGACATCGAACGCCGCCAGCCGGGCCGCAGGGATGCCGAGCGCGGCGAGCGCCTGCGTCACGACCTGCGCCTCCTCCTCCCAGTTCACGAGAACGACCGTCCACCAACGCGGCGCGCCCTCCACCACCCACGTGGCCGCCGGCCGGTCGCGGCGGACGCTCCAAAACCCACCCGGCCCGCCGCCGTCCAGAACGCGCATCGCCAGCACATTCTCCCCACCCCAATTGAGCAGTTTGGCCGGGACCGCGTAGCGGCGATACGTGCGCCAGCCCCGCGTCTCGCCCACCTTCTCTCCGTTCACGAACGTCTCGTCCGCGTCGTCCACTTTTCCCAGTTCCAGCGTGACGGGTCGATCGCCCGCCCCCGACCGGCCGGGCGGGAGGGTGAAGCGGGTCCGATACCACGCCTGGCCGTCATAGTCGGGGTGGCCGGCCCGCTCCCAGACTTGGGGTACGGCGATGGTCTCCCAGGTATCGTCGTCGAAGGCGCGTGCGGCGTAGCGGGGATCATCGCCGGTCCGGAAGCGCCAGGGGCCGCGCAGCGGGACGACCTCGTCGCCCGCGACGATCGCCGGTGCCACCTCGCGTTCATCCACCTGGGCTCCCACGGGACGGGCCGGATGCACGGGCAGCGCGACGGGGAGCGTCTTCTGGAGAACGGGGATGCGCTCCGCGGGAAGTTTGGGGAGGTTGTCGGAAAACATGGTCACGCCGGCCGACGCCGCGATCACCGAGGCCCACACGCGCGCCTCGTCGAGCGTGAGCGGG
>Ga0209438_1000705_pt1 | contig 10510 bp, 10 predicted proteins | sample GraSoi_2013_20cm_FD_185825 | JGI IMG/M metagenome (GOLD analysis project Ga0209438, IMG submission 185825) | Grasslands soil microbial communities from the Angelo Coastal Reserve, California, USA - Sample 9_17_2013_20cm (SPAdes) (version 2) | ecosystem: Environmental > Terrestrial > Soil >...
CCACGATCTTGGCGCCGCGGTCGTGGCCGTCGAGGCCGACCTTGGCGACGAGCACGCGGATCGGGCGCTCCGTCATCGGGAGGCGGTGGGAGTGCGCCGGGCGGAGCCGGCGCTAGCGGGAGCGAGAGCCGCCCGGCGCGACGGACGCGCCGGCGCCCACCCCGTCCAGCAACTCGCGCACCTTGAGCGCGAGCGCGTCCGGGGTGAACGGCTTGGAGAGAAACGCGATGCCCGAAGCCAGCACGCCGTGCCTGACGATGGCGTCATCCGTGTAGCCGGACATATACAGCACTTTCAAGTCCGGGCGCAAGGTCGCCAGCCGCTGGGCCAGCTCGCGGCCGCTCATCTGCGGCATCACCACGTCGGTCACCAGCAGGTGGATCGGTCCCCCGTGCCGGTTGGACAGCTCGAGGGCCTCGGCCCCGTGGTGCGCCTCGAGGACGGCGTAGCCGCTCATCTCGAGGATCTCGCGCACCACTGCCCGTACCCGCGCGGCGTCCTCCACGAGCAGGATGGTCTCGCCGCGCCCGGTGACCAGGCCTTCGGCGGTGGCGGCGGGCCGGGCCGCGGGAGCCCCGCCGGTGCGCCGCGGCTCCGGCGCGATCACCGGCGCGGCCACGCGCGGCAGGTACACCCGGAAGGTCGAGCCCTGTCCCGGCTCGCTCTCGACCGCGATGTGTCCGCCGCTCTGCTGCACGGTGCCGTAGACGGTGGAGAGCCCGAGCCCGGTGCCCTTGCCCTGCTCCTTGGTGGTGAAGAAGGGCTCGAAGAGGTGCGCGCGCGTCTCGGGATCCATGCCGCCGCCGGTGTCGCTCACCTCGAGCATGACGTAGGGCCCGGGCCGGGCGTCGCTCCACTCCTTGGCCGGGTCCTCGTCGAGGTCCACGTTGGCGGTGCGGATGGTGAGGCGGCCGCCGTCCGGCATCGCGTCGCGCGCGTTCACGCAGAGGTTCAGGATCATCTGCTCCATCTGGCCGGGGTCGGCCTTGACCCCGCCCAGGTCGGGCGCGGTCACCGTCACCAGGTTGATGGTCTCGCCGAGCAGCCGCTCCAGCATCGCGTGGATGCTGGCCACGATCCCGTTGAGGTCGACGAGGCGCGGGGCCACCACCTGTTTGCGGCTGAAGGCGAGGAGCTGGCGGGTGAGGGTGGCGGCCTGGTCCGCCGCCTCGCGCACGCCCTCCGCGTTCGGGCGGAGCGGGTGGCCGGGGGGGAGGCGGCGCAGCATCAGGTCGCTGTCGCCGCGGATGACCATGAGCAGGTTGTTGAAGTCGTGCGCGATGCCGCCGGCCAGCTTGCCCACTGCGTCCATCTTCTGGGCCTGACGCAGCTGCTCCTCGCTCTGATGCAGCGCGCGCTCCGACCGCCGGAGCTCGGTGAGGTCGACGGTGAGGCCGCGGAGGGTCACCGGCTGCCCGTCCACGTCGCGCACCACGTGCACGATGTCGCGCAGCCAGACCTCGCGCCCGTCCGCGGCCACCGCGCGGTACTCGAACTCGTGGTCGCGGCTGCCCGCGAGGGCCTCGCGGTACACGCGCATCACGCCGTCGCGATCCTCCGGATGGATGCGGCGGGCCCAGAAGTCGGGCTCCCGCAGCCAGCGATCCACCGGGTAGCCCAGCACCGTCTCCGCGCGCCCGCTCACGAAGGAGAAGGTCAGGGTGCGCGCGTCCGCCTCCCATACGATGGCGTCGAGGCCCTGGATCAGGTCGCGGTAGCGCTCCTCCGACTCCTGGCGGGCCGCCTGCAGGCGCTCCTCCGCGGTGAGGTCCTCGATGACCAGCAGCAGCTCCGGCGGGACGTCGTCGCCCATGCGGATCGGGGTCATGGCCACCCGCGCCGGCTTCGTCTCGCGCCGCGCGTACACGTAGAGATCGTAGAGGACGCCCGGCTGGGCCGCGCCGGTCTCGAGCACCCGGCCCGCGCCGCGCACGAGCCGGTCCGCGCGCACGAGCTGCTTCAGGTCGCGACCGACCACGTCATCCTCGCCGAGGCGGAACGCCTCCAGGAAAGCGCGGTTGGCGGAGAGCACGTGCAGGTCGGCCGAGAGCAGGAGCAGGCCCGCGGGCACGCTCGCCACGATCGTGTCGGCGTAGCCCTGCAGATTGGACAGGGCCCGCTCCCGCCGCATCTGCTCCTGGAGCAGGCGCCCGCGCTCGCGCTCGCGGTGCAGCGCGACGAGGAAGCCGGCGAGGGCCAGGAGCAGGAAGGCGGCCGCCGCGCCCGCGAGCCGGCCCGAGCGCTCGAACTCGGCGAGCACCTCGCTGCGGTCCACCTTGAGCGCGAGGGTCCAGCCGGTGGGGCTCACCCGTCGCACCGCGACCACCACCGGCACGTCGCGGTAGTCGATCGTCTCCGCGACCGGCGCGTGGCCCTGCGCGGCGGCCTGGGCGAGATCGCGCAGCGTGGCGAGCGAGCGCTGCACCACCGCCGAGTCGGCCGGGGCGGGCTGGCGCGGCGGCGAGAGGTAGACCGGCGGCGAGCTGTCCAGGTCGACGAGCAGGGTCTCCCCGGTGCGGGTGGGCTCGGCGTCGTCGGCCAGCAGCGGATAGAGGGAGGCGTCCGGCTTCATGCCCAGGGTGACCACGCCGAGGAGCGGCCGCGGGTCACCCTCGGGGCCGGCGGGCGCGCCGTCGATGAAGACCGGCACCGTGATCGCGAGCAGCCGCCCGGCGCCGGTACCGGCCAGCTCGAAACGCGGCTTCCGGCTCGCCGCGACCTCGGCCACCGCCCGCGCCGGCTCGAGCGCGGCCGCGACCGCATCGGCGGCCGAGCGGGCCACCGGCCGGCCCTGGGCGTCGGAGACCACGATGCCCGCGTAGCCGTACGCGGAGGCGACGCGGGTCAGGTGCCGGGCGAGCGACTCCTCGTCCTTGCCCTGGCCGGCGAGGAGCGCGCGCACCGCGGGGAACGCGGCGAGCACCTCCGCGTCGGCGCGCCGGGCCGCGAGCCATCCCGAGACGAGCCGGGCCCGGTCGGCCGCGATGGTGGCGATGCGCGTCTTCCAGTGCAGCAGCGTGGTCTCGCGCTCGGTGCCGATCTGGTGGGCGGTGAAGAGGACGACCAGCACGGTGCCGGCGACGAAGGCGCCGACGTGGACCCACGGGATTCGCTCGCCACCGGAGGCCCGGCGCTCGACGCGTCCCCGCTCCCCGCGCGGGCGAGCATGAGGCACGTTTCCAGGATAGCTCAGACGTGGTTTTGGAGCATCAGCTCCTTGGGATGGGGATGGAGGTAGATCTGGTCCCGCACGTAGGCGGTGTCGAAGCGCGCGACGTAGTGGTTGATCAGGGTGATCGGCACGATCAGGGGCACGAGCCCGCCCGCGTAGTCGTCGATGACCCCCTGCAGCTCGCGCTTCTCGGCCGCGACCAGGCGGCTCTTGAAGAACCCCAGGATGTGCTGGAGGACGTCGACGTGCTTCCGCGGCGTGGCCGCCACCTGGAGCGCGCGCATGAACGCGTCCGCGTAGCGGTCGAGCCATGAGGCGAGTGGCTCGCTCTTGATCTTGGCCACCAGGCGGCCGAGCCGCGCGGCGGCGGCCGGGCTGTGGGCGAGCAGGAGGTACTTGTGCGCGGTGTGGAACGCGACGACGTCCCCCGGTCGCGGCGGCATGTCCCGCAGTGCGGTGAGGCGCCGGTAGGCGAAGACGCGGGTGATGAAGTTGTCGCGCCGGCGCGCGTCGTTGAGGCGGCCTTCCTCCTCCACCGGCAAGAGCGGCAGCGCGTCCATGAGCGCGCGCGCGAAGAGCCCGACCCCGGTGCGCGCGGGCGGCCCCCCTTCGTCGCGGTGGAGTCTTACCCGCTCCATGCCACAGGAGGGCGAGGCGCGCTTGAGCACGTAGCCCGAGAGCGCGCGGCGCTCGAGCTCCTGCACGCGCCGCCGGGCGAACTCGTTCATACGAAGCGTGTGGTCGGTGCCGCTGGTGACGCCCCGCAGGCGCGGCCCCTCGGGATCGCCCACGAGCCGGATCGGCTCCCGGGGCACGCCCATGCCCACCTCCATCTCCGGGCAGACCGGCACCCACGTGAAATGCCGCGCGAGCACGCCGGTGATGTACGGATCCTTCTGGTGGCCGCCGTCGTAGCGGACCTCCTCGCCCAGGAGGCAGGAGGAGATCCCGACCCGGATGGGCAGGTCGGGCGCGCGCCAGGCGGGGAGGGCGGCCGCCATCAGCCGGCCCGGTAGCGGACCTCGAAGCTCACGCAGCCGGTCGCGGACCGGAAGGGCCCGTGCGGCATGCCGGGCGGTCGCACCGCCACCGAGCCCGCCGGATAGGGGCGCCCGCCGCACTCGAGCATGCCGGAGACGATGTAGATCTCCTCCCAGAAGTCGTGGGTGACCACGCGGTCGTTGCCCGAGCCCGGCTCGAAGCGGAGCAGGCGCGTGGTCACGCCCTCGTCCTCGCCGCCGCTGATGACCTGCTCCCACACGCCGGGCGGAAAGCCCGGCGCGGGGCGCCACGGCAGCGGTGCCGGATCGAAGAACTCCCGCTCGGCTTTCGTGGTCGCCATCGCTGGGTTATTGTAGCCGACATGCCGACCATCGACCCCGCCCGGCTCGAAGCGAAGGCCACCCGCATCTTCACCGCGATGGGCGCCCCCGACGGCGACGCGGCGTGGATCGCCGCGCTGCTCGTGCGCGCGAACCTGCGCGGCCACGACTCCCACGGCGTCATCCGCATCCCGCAGTACTGGGAGTCGGTGAAGCGCAAGGAGGTGGATCCCCGGTCCCCGGTCACGGTGACCGCGGAGACCCCCGCGCTGGTGCGGCTCGACGGCGGCGGCGGCTTCGGGCAGGTGGTGGGCCGGCGCGCGATGGAGATGGCGATCGCCAAGGCCAAGACGGGCGGCCTCAGCGCGGCGTCCACCTCGCGCACCAGCCACGTGGGGCGGCTCGCCGACTACGCCGAGATGGCGGCCGGCGCGGGGCTCGTCGGCATGCTCTGGGCCAACTGCGTGCACGGGCTCAACGTGGCGCCGTGGGGCGGCGCCGCGCGGCGCCTCGGCACCAACCCGCACGCGGTCGGCATCCCCGGCCAGGGCGGGCCCGCGATGGTGCTCGACTTCGCCACCAGCGTGGTGGCCGAGGGCAAGCTGCGGGTGAAGCGCAACCGCAAGCAGCCCGCGCCGCCCGGCTGGTTCGTGGACAGCAAGGGCCGGCCCGAGACCGATCCCGAGATCTTCTACGGCGATCCGCCCGGCGCGCTGCTCACCGCGGGCGACCACAAGGGCTACGGCCTCTCGCTCGCGGTGGAGATCCTGGGTGGCATCCTCTCCGGCACCGGCCCCGCGGGCCCGCCCCCCGGCGTCTTCGCCAACGGGACGCTGATGATCTGCCTCGACGTGGAGCGTTTCCTGCCGCTGCCCGACTTCCACCGGCAGGTGGCCGCGCTCTTCGGCTGGGTGAAGGCGACGCCGCTCGCCCAGGGCGCGACCGAGATCCTGATCCCCGGTGAGCCGGAGGCGCGCCTCGAGGCCGAGCGCCGCGCGAACGGCATCGCCATCGAGGATCAGACGTGGAGCCAGATCGAGACGACCGCGGCGGAGCTGGGGGTCGGCTAGACCCCGGCCTCGATCAGGGGAAGAGGCGCTCCGCGTTCCGGAAGGCGATCTTCTCGGCCACGTCGCGCGGCAGCTGACCGAGATAGCCGCGCACCTCGGTGACCGAGCCCGGCAGAGCCTCCCATCGAGAGGTCATCCAGGTGTCGGTACCGGCCAGGAACCGATCGGGATGGCGGAGGAACACCGCGCGCCAGCCCGGGTCGAGCGTACCGCCGGGGGCCACGTCGCCGTTCCGGATGGCCAGGTCCACCCACAAGCTCGGATAGCGGTCGAGCAGCGCCCCCACCGCCTGCGGCCCCGCGCTCATCCCCGCGTGGGCCCAGATCACCCGCAGGCGCGGCTCGAGCGTGAACAACTCGACGATGGCCAGCTCGTCCGAGTGGGCGTGGAGGTAGATGTTCTCCTGCACCGCCAGCTCGGTGATGCGCTTGACCACGAAGGTGCCGGTCTGGCCGCCGAAGAGGTGGAACTCCCCGATGCCCTTGTGCACGCCCTTGTTCTTCGCGAGGCGCTCCTGCACGTAGGCCAGCACCGACGGGTCCTGCCACCAGTGGCCGATGTCGTCGCGCGTGCGATAAGGACGGAGGATCGGCACGACCCGCTTGGGATCCTTCTGGTAGAGCGTGAGCGTGCCGTCGTCCGGAGTGCTCGACACCAGCGCGCGCTTGATGCCCGCCTTCTGGAGGATGCCCAGGATGCGGTCGGGAGGGTACTCGACCCAGTCGGGCGCGCTGTAGTGGATGTGGGTATCGAAGATCGGGAGGTCCGGGCTCTGGGCGCGGAGCGGCATCGCGCCGAGACCGACGAGCATCACCGCGAGGAGGGCGACACGCCGCACGGCGACGAGCCTAGCACGGCCACGTCGCCTTGCGCTGCCCCATCCCGTCCGCTACGCTGGGCGACGTCATGAGCACGGTACGAACGGTTCTCACACTCGGGTTGCTCGTTCTTGCTACCGCCGCGCCGGCCGCGGCCCAGGGCCTGCCCGGCGGCCGCCGGCCCGACGCCATCGACCAGGCGCGGGGGCTCGCGACCCAGCCCTTCCAGACCCCGGCGACGCCGGACCGCCCGGCCGACCGCTGGATCTCGCCGCGGCGCGTGTACTCGCCCGAGCTGGGGCGCGACGTCCTGGTTCCCGGCCACTACGAGCGCGACGTCAACGGGCAGCGGGTCGAGCGGCCTCCGCTCATCGTGACCACGCCGGAGGGCGGGAGCCCGACGATCTTGCCGGGCGGCGAGCGCCCGCCGGTCGAGCAGCGGACCGGCCCCTGATGCTGGAGGCGGTGGGCATGGCGGAGATCAACAAGATCTTCGCGGTCACCGACGCCCTCGGCGTCCACCGCGAAGCCCTCGTCATCCCGCTCGGCACCGGCACGGGCCGCGTGCGCAAGCTGCCGAGCGGCAAGTTCGAGATCATCGTCGACAAGAACGTCCCGATCGACGAGTGGCTCGAGGGACTGCCCGCGCTGATCCAAGCCGCCATGGCGTGAGTCCCCGCCGACGCGGGGAGATCGGGCTCCTTCCCCTCGTCGCCATCCTCTTCTTCAACGTGAGTGGTGGGCCGTACGGTGTCGAGGACGCGGTCGGCTCGCTCGGTCCCGGCCTCGCCCTCCTGCTGCTGGTCGTCACCCCGCTGGTGTGGAGCCTGCCCGTCTCGCTCGCCATGGCCGAGCTGGCCTCGGCGCTGCCCGAGGAGGGCGGCTACGTGGTCTGGGTGCAGCGCGCCTTCGGCCGCTTCTGGGGGTTCCAGGCCGGGTGGTGGAGCTGGATCAACTCCTTCGTGGACGTGGCGGTCTACCCGGCGCTCTTCGCCGACTACCTGGCCTTCTGGCGGCCGGGCATGTCCACCCTCGAGCGCTGGGCGGTCGTCCTCGCCTTCGTCTGGATCCTCACCGCGGTGAACCTGGCCGGCGTGCGCATCACTGGCTGGACCGCGGTCGCGCTGGGCGCGGTCTCGCTGGTGCCGGTCGTCGTCCTCACCATGGTGGCGGCCACCCGGCTCGAGACGGCGCCGTGGCGGCCCTTCGCGGCCGGGGACGGCGGGCTCCTCTCGAGCCTCGGCCTGGGTCTCGCGGTCATGATGTGGAACTACTCCGGCTGGGACACCCCGACGACCACGCTCGGCGAGACGCACGAGCCGGGGCCCAGCTTTCGCCGCGCGGTGTGGGTCGCGCTGCCGCTGATCACGCTGGCCTACGTGCTGCCGGTCGCGGCCGGCCTCTCCGCGGCCGGCGACTGGGCCGCGTGGGACACCGGGCACTGGCCGGCGGTCGCGCTGCACGTCGGCGGCACGTGGCTCGCGCACCTGGTGACGCTCGGCGCGGTCGTGGCGGCGGCCGGGCTCTTCCTCTCGCTCTTGCTCACGAACTCGCGCCTGCCCTACGTGCTGGCGCGCGACGGGCAATTGCCGCCTGCGCTCGGCCGGCTCCATCCACGGTTCGGGACGCCGTGGGCCGCGGTGGCCCTCTCGAGCGTGGGCTACAGCGTCTGCGCCTTCTGGAGCTTCAAGGAGCTGATCGTGCTGAACATCTGGCTGTACTCGATCGCGCTGCTGCTCGAGATGGCCGCCTTCGTGGCGCTGCGCCTGCGCGAGCCCGCGCTGCCGCGACCGTGGCGCGTGGGCGGCAGCGCGGTCGGGATGTGGCTCGTGGCCGGGCTGCCCGCGCTCTGCTGCCTGCTCGCGATGGCCACCGCGGGGTGGGCCAACACGATCGTCGGCGTCCTCGCCGCGCTGACCGGCCCGCTGGCGTACTGGCTCTGGCGCGCGCCAGCCCACCGCGAGCCGGCCTAGCCGGCGCGGCCGGCCGGCGCTAGCAGGTTGCTGAAAAACCCGACATCGGATGGCGGGTCGGCATGAGAGTTCGGCTACGATGCGCGTAACTCTTCTCGAGGAGGCGCGCATGCGCGGCGACGACGAGCAGCAGGCCTCGGTGTGGAGCTACATCCCCCTGGAGCAGCGGGTGCCGGCCGACCATCCCCTGCGGTCCATGCGGATGATGGTCGACGAGGTCCTGCGGGACATGTCGCCGCAGTTCACCCGGCTCTACGCGAAGGTCGGCCGGCCGTCGATCGCCCCGGAGCGGCTGCTGCGCGCCCTGCTGCTCCAGATCCTCTACAGCGTGCGAAGCGAGCGCCTGCTGATGGAGCAGCTCGACTACAACCTGCTCTTTCGCTGGTTCGTGGGGCTCAGCGCCGACGACCCGATCTGGGACGCCACCGTGTTCACCAAGAACCGGCAGCGGCTGCTGGAGGGGGACATCGCCCGGGCCTTCTTCGACCGCGTGGTGGCGCAGGCCCGGCAGCGCGCGCTGCTCTCGGACGAGCATTTCACGGTCGACGGCACCCTCATCGAGGCGTGGGCCAGTCTGAAGAGTTTCAAGCCGAAGGGGATGCCCCCGGCGCCGCCGCCCGATGACCCCGGCAATCCGACCGTGAACTTCCATGGCGAGCGCCGGAGCAACGCCACCCACGCCTCCACCACGGATCCTGACGCCCGGCTCTTTCGCAAGGGGGACGCCCACGAGGCCAAGCTCTACTACCAGGGGCACGTGCTCATGGAGAACCGCCATGGGCTCGCCGTGGACAGCAGCCTGACGCCGGCCACGGGCTTCGCTGGCGATGGCCACCCGGCTGCCCGCCCGCGCCACCCTGGGCGCGGACAAGAGCTATGACACCCGGGACTTCGTCGACGCCCTCCGCGGGCTCGCGGTGACCCCGCACATCGCGCAGCACACCACGCACCGGCGGAGTGCGCTCGATCGCCGTACCACGCGGCACGCCAGCTACCACGCGAGCCAACGACACCGCAAGCGGATCGAGGAGATCTTCGGCTGGCTCAAGATGATCGGCCTGTTGCGCAAGACTCGCCATCGGGGCGTCGCCCGCGTGGGCTGGATGTTTACCTTGGGACTGGCCGTCTACAACCTGGTTCGGCTGCGGCGGCTCGTGGCGCAGCCACCATGAACCCCCGCGCTCGCCATTCCCGGCTCGTCGCTGCGGCGTTCGGGCCGGGTCAAGCCCACGAGACGCGCTAACCCCCGACCCGAATGTGGACAGAGATGCGCAGATCACCTAGTTTTTCCGTAGCCTGCTAGCGCTCCTCGTCAGTTGCCCCGGCCGATCGCCCGCTGCAGATCGGCCAGCGGCACCATCCGCCCGTGCAGCGGCAGCAGCCGATCCACGGAGAGCCCGAGCTGCGTGATCTGATCGGCCAGGTCCACGCTCAGCGGATTGATGATCGCGGGGGTCGGAGCGTTCGGCGGGCCGGGGGTGAAGGCATCGGCCTGGATCAGCAGCCGCTCCTTCGGCAGATACACGAGCAGCAGGCCGTCGGCGTGGGTGTTGCCCGCCATGTGATGGATCTCGACGGCGCGCGCGCCGTCGGTGAGCACCCGCTTGTCGCGCACGCCCTCGACCGCGACCTTTCGCTGGGCGGCCTGCTGCCGGTCCGGGGTCATGGTGGCGGGCGCCATCAGGGCCGTCTCGAAGAAGGCCCGGTTCGTCTCGTGGGTGATCACCCCGAAGCCCTCCGCCGCGAACGCGCGAAGCCCGCCCGCGTGGTCGAAGTGGTGGTGGCTGTTGATCACCGCGCGGATCGGCTTGCCCGGCACCAGACGGCGCGCTTCCGCGATCACCGCGGTCGCCCGCTCGTCGTTGAGCGGGGCCTCCACCACGATGACGTGGTCCTTCATCTCGATCACCACGCTGTGGTGGCTGCCCCCCGTGACGTACCACACCCCGTCCGCCGCCGCCTCGCTCGTCACCCGCGCGTAGGGCTTGGTCGCCTGCTGTATGGCGTCGGGCACCTGGATGTCTACCGGCGCGTTCGGGCGCACGTCGGTGACCGTGAAGTCCACCGTCGGGAACCCGCCCGCGGCCTGACGGATGCGCGTCGGAAACTTCACGTCGCCGAACTCGCGGTAGTCGGCGTACCGGATATCGACCGG
>Ga0209438_1000706_pt1 | contig 10506 bp, 6 predicted proteins | sample GraSoi_2013_20cm_FD_185825 | JGI IMG/M metagenome (GOLD analysis project Ga0209438, IMG submission 185825) | Grasslands soil microbial communities from the Angelo Coastal Reserve, California, USA - Sample 9_17_2013_20cm (SPAdes) (version 2) | ecosystem: Environmental > Terrestrial > Soil >...
GGCGCCCGCCGTGACCACGAAGGCTCCAGCGACGTGTGGCAGCCTTGAGGACTTTGTCGTCACGAGCTGCCCATTGACCTGGAATGGCGTCACGGTCTACGGCACGATCGACGCGGGTGTGACGTGGCGGAGCCATGGGGCGCCCTTCAATGGGACATCCGCCGTCGGGGTGGATTATCTCATCCAAAAGTACAGCAATCGCCCGCGGTGGGACCTCGCGCCGAACGGTTTGACCCAGTCAAACATCGGAATCAAAGGGAAAGAGCCGCTCGCTCCCGGATGGGATTTTATCTTCGATCTGCAGGCCGGGTTCGATCCTTATTCGCTGCATTTGGCCAATGGCCCGCACTCGGTGGCTCAGAACGCCGGCATACCACTCACCAGCCAAGACTCGAACGCCGACTCGAGCCGGGCCGGGCAATTTTACAATTCCGTGGGCTATTTGGGCGTCAGTTCACCCTATGGCACCTTGACCGTTTTCCGGCAAAACTCGCTGACTTTGGACGCTGTTTTTGCCTACGATCCGATGGGCGCTTCGTACGCTTTCTCGCCGATCGGCTGGCAGGGAATTACCTGCGGCGCGGGCGATACCGAGGACTGCCGATTTAGCACGGCGGTGAAGTACCGTGTTGCCATTGACCAGTTCAGGGTTGCCGCGCTCTGGCAATTCGGTGGCTACGATCTGAACAACGCCGCGACTGGTTCCTACCAGCTCCAACTCGGCGGGGACATTCCCAATTTGGCTGGCGGCACGCTTTCGCTCGACGCAATTGGCAGCTACGTCCAGAACGCCGTGTCGATAGGGCTTGCCGGCAGCACGCTGCCAGCGGTGCTGCCGCAGGTTCTCACCGCTACGCTCTCCGATAATACGAGCGTGATGCTGGTTTCCAAATACAGTAACGGGCCGGTTAAGCTGTTTGCTGGATACGAATTCATTCGATATGCGCCCCCCAGCAATCCTTTTGCCCCCCGTACTGGTTTTAGTGATATCGCGGGAGACTTCGTCTGCGCCGGCTGCGCTGCGATCAACAACACGAACATTAACAACACGGCTTTCAACGCCGGCGACAAGTTATTCCATGTATTCTGGACTGGAGTGAAATACGCCATCACTGACAATTTAGCTGTGATTGGCGCTTATTATCATTACGACCAGCCCGCCTTTGGTGCACCCGTCAACTGCGCGGACGCCGCGGCGTTCCCAAACTGCCATGGGACGTTCGACGCCGTTTCTTTCGTCGTCGATTGGCAGTTTGCGAAGAAGTTTGATGCCTACGCCGGACTCATGTTCTCACAGGTCAATGGCGGCTTGGCGAACGGCTTCCTCCATCGCAACACGATCGATCCCACGGTAGGCCTTCGCTTCCGCTTCTGAGAAACCTATACGGAAATGAGCCATTCCCCGACTTGCCGTCTCGCGGCTGTCGAAGAGCAGAAGGATCTTGCCTTTTCGACCGATTGCCCGCCAACGCCTGACGAGAAGCGGCGGCCTCGCGACGTGGAGTTCGGCTCCTAATGCCCGCTCCCCCGGCCGGTCCATCATTGTGTGTACCACAAACCGTATCAGCACGATCATCGCACCAAACTTATCCGATGACCGCGAAGACCCTTGGCCTTGAAGTTCCGGCGATGCTTTTGGCCCGCGCCGACGAGGTGATCGAATGAGGTGGCTATTGCTGCGGTGCATGAGTCCGGAAATGGCACAAACGCGAAGTGCCACCCGGCTCTGAAATTGTCTGCTTATTGGGGGAAACCGGAAGTCATCGGCGCACCGGCGCGAGGCGAGCGGAGAAGCTAGATGCCTGCGCCACCTCGGCTAGATTGGATCACGGCATTGCGAAACTCAGTGCAATTGTTCCCCAAAAGGGGCTCCCGTCGCAGCAATCTTGTGTCGGGCAATACCAACGCGGCGATCACCATGATCGCTGAGAAAGCCTCGGAGATGATTTTGGAAGATCGCTAGTCGCGCGCAGCCAAAATCACAAACGCGCAAGGTCAGAATGCGCTCTTATATCGTGAGAGCCTGCCGGGACTACCATAGACCCACATGGGCTCGTCGCACTGGCTTGGACCGTGGTCGGTCATGCAAGCGGCGCTCCAGGCTGGAGCAGCGACTTCGCGGCCTATCTCGTATCCCTGCGTCGGAGCGCGGCTTTCGTTGGTTCGCGCCTGAGCCGCAGCTGACATCGCGAGTGAGATTATGAGCGGCAGCGCTGCCAGAAAGCATTTCATCTTCATTATTCGGGTCCTTGATTGCCGGCCTCTCGGCCACTTGAGCCATCAGATGCAGTCCCCGCATAACGTAAGGCCAGAAATCACCCGCACCATTAAATTAGATTTCGGAAATCTAAATTCGGGTTTAGAGAAGGCTCGAGATGATATCTTCCCGCCTGAAATCAGCTGCTGGTTCTGCGCGGCGCCGAATGGAGCGTGAGTGGTGGCAATACGTAAGGGCACGCGCAAGAGCGTCATGGCGCTGGCGCAGAGCTGAACTCGCGGACGGGCCGCCTGTTCTTTGGACGGCTTACGGCGCAATCTCACGACGCAGTGTCTGCGTTCACCGGCAGGGTGAACTGAAACGTGGCACCGTGGGGTACGTTTGCCGTGGCCCATAGGCGGCCGCCGTGAGCTTCCACGATCGAACGGCAGATCGAGAGTCCCATACCCATGCCACTGGATTTAGTGGTGAAGAAGGCGTTGAACATCCGGTCGGCGTTCTCGGCGGAGATCCCGACACCGGAGTCAGTCACAGTCAGAACTCGGTGTGTTTCGTCTTGGTGCGATCCGATCACCAGTTCGCGGGACCGATCCGTGACCGATTGCATTGCTTCAATGCCATTCATCACCAAGTTAATAATCACCTGCTGCAGTTGGACCCGATCGGCCAGGATCATGGGTAGAGTGGGTGCCAACTCCATTCGCAACGACACCCGGTGGCTGATTAACTCATGCTGCACCAGCGCGATCACCTCCTTGACCACATCATTAACGTCGAACGGCACCTTCTCAATGTCGGTCTTTTTCGCGAGCGCCCGGACGCGCCGGATCACCTCACTCGCTCGATTGCCTTCCTTGATGATCCACTCCGCAGCGCGGCGCGCTTCGTCCAGGTCGGGACTTCCGCGGTCGAGCCAACGCAGGCAGGCCACCGCGGCATTGACGACGGCGGCGAGCGGCTGGTTCACTTCATGGGCGATCGAGGCGGTTAGCTCGCCCAGCGTCGTCACGCGCGTTACATGGGCGAGCTCCGCCTGCGCCTTGCGCAGTGCCTCTTCGGCGTGCTTGCGCTGCGTCAGATCGAGCACGAAAGCGACGCCCTCGTCTTGGCGGTCGCCGAACGTCGTCGAGCCGAGCAGAACCGGCACGCGGCTGCCGTCTTTGCGAAAGTACTCTTTCTCACGCGGTTGGACGGTTCCAGTCGCCTTCAGCTCTGCGATGGCCCGGTCGTCGGCGTCGCGCCATTCGGCCGGCGTCAGCTCCGTCCATCGCAGCCGACCCGAGACGAGATCTTCCCGGGCATATCCGACAATATCGAGAAAGGCTTGGTTGGCTTCGATGATCCGGCCCTGAGAATCCCAGATCAGGACCCCGATGATGTTCGAGTCGACCAGGCGGCGGATCCTGGCCTCCCGTTCCCCGAGATCGTTGTACAGACGGGCGTTCTCCAGCGAGATCGCCGCTTGCGACGCGAGCAGTTCCAGTACCGAGATCCGGGCGGGCGTGAACACGTGCGATGCCAGGTTGTTCTCGAGATAGAGCACCCCGATCAGCTTGGCCTGCTTCACCAGGGGCAGGCAGAGGACCGACCGGGCGTGCTTCTGACAGATGTACACATCCGCCGAGAACGGATTCTGCGCCAAGGCGTCATCAAGGATCACGCTTTCCCGCGTCCGGATCACGGTGTGGAGCACGGATTCGGGAAGTTCGGCCGGTGACGCGGCCGTCTGGCGCAGCGTGACCTCGACCTGGCCGCGGCCGGTCGTCGCTTCCGCCGCGATCCGTGGCTCGTCGCCATGGAACAGGATGAGCAGGCCACGCTCGGCGCCGGCATGTTCGACCGCGATCCGCAGCAGCGTCTTGATAAGATTGCCGAGGACGATCTCGCCCGACACCGCCTGCGAAGCTTTGACTACCGTCCCGACATCCAGCTGTTCGACGGGCGCGCCGAAGGTTGCGGTGGGCGAAGACGATTCCAGGTGCAGCCGCGGGTAACGCTGGTCGAGTTGCCGCACTTTGCCGAACGCGCCCCACCGAAGATAGCAGTGCCGCGCGTTTCGCAGATAGGCGTGGGCGATGGTCTCAAAGCCGCGCGCCGCGTAGAAGCGCGCGGCCAACTCATGGGTCAGGCCCTCGTTCTGGACGAAGCCGTGCTCGCGCGCCGAGTGGATGGCCTCTTCGTAGAGGCGCTCGGCGTCCAGTTCCCGCTCTTCCAAACGCGCGAGCTCGGCGCCAACCAATGCCGCCCGGTTTGCGAACGTTGCAGGACAGTTGTCTGCCCAGACCGCTATCTGCTTGAGATGCGATGCTAGCGCTTCCAGATGCTGGGGCCGCTCCTCGGCCGCGGCCGTATCGAAACGCGCCGCCCGACCAAGTGCCCCGTAGAAATGGTATTCAGACAGCTCTACTTGTGTCGGCACGGTCCAAAGCAGCGACGCGGCTTTCGATGCAGCCGCGACAGCAGATGCGCCGTTGCCGGCGTAAACGCACGCTTGCAGCTTGCGAATCCAATAGCGGGACGCGGCGATAGCCAGACGGGGATTATTATCCAGATGTTGCTCGAAGCGGCTCTCGTCGAACTCCGCATCATTGAAGGAGTTGAAGTCCGGTGTAAGTCCACGGAGCGTCCGGACGAGTCTGTGCTGCGCGGTAATGAGGTCGCTGATGAGACCGAACCGCACCTTCCCCACGAATTCGAGCGCGTTCTCGACCTCGTGCTCGACTTCACCGAGCGGATCTCCGGAGGCGAGAAGATTCGTATTCAAGTCGGCGCAGCTATAGGCTGCATAAGTAAGGTCTCCGGCGTGCTGCGCCGCGTCGAAAGCGCGCCGCAGGAAAACGCGGCAGGTCGGCAGGTGCTGCGTCCAGTGCGCGACGTGGACGGCGAAGACCAGGTAGACGCGGGCGCTAAGACGGTCAAGCCCGCGCTTTTCGACTAGATCCAGGCCAAGCCTGCCGAAGCGGAACCCTGTTTGGTAGTCTCCAAAGTACGTACCGAGGATGCCGCCCAGCCACACATAGGCGAGGCATGATCCGTCACTGTTGCCATGCTCCAGGCTGAGTGCGGCCATCCGACCGACGACGAGGCGAAAAAGATTCAAGTCCGTGAACAGGGCCGGCGAGGTGAGCACCGTGAGCACGTCCATCGTTGCACACCGGTCCGGATCGCTCATCAGCGGCAAGTCGAGCAGCGCCTCGATCGAGCTAGACCCCAGCCGCTGCCACAACCGATCGTATTCCTGCCGGACGTCCTCCTCCGTCGGGTGCGGCGACCACTGGCCGTTAATCCGCCGGAGATACTCCAGGCCCACCTCGACAGCGCTGTCGCTGTGGTCCAGATTCGTATAGAGATTGATGCGCACGCGGGTGACGGCTGCAGAGTCGACGATGGTCCGTGCGCGGGTTGACAGCAACGAGAGCCGTGCTTCAGCCGACGCTAACTGTCCGGTCAGATACTCGCACTCTGCGCGTTCGAACCACAGGCTGAACGTTAAATCGTAGTGGCTGCCCCAGCCGCTTTCGTCGAGCAGGGCCATGCCGGCCACGAGATAGACGCACGCGGACGCATAGGCCGTCGACGCCTTGGCCTTTCTCCCGGCGCGCAGCTCGATCGTCGCCACCTGCGCTTTCTCGTCCCGGTCGACCAGAAGCGTGGCGCCCCGATTGAAGTGGTTCGCGACATCGAACAGATGCTCGGCGAACTCGTCCGCCGTCATGCTCGCCAGCAGCACGCGGCCGATGCGCAAGTGGACCTCGGCACGCTGCGCTTCAGGAATTAGTGAGTACGCCGCCTGCTGGATCCGGTCGTGCAAGAATCTGTAGGCGTTATCCTGATGGACGACGAGACCAGCGCGGACGGCTTCCCAGAGTGCCGCGTGCATCGCCTCCTCTGTTTCTCCGTGAACCAGGGTCAGAGTGGCGATCTCGGCGACATTGCCCAGGCAGGCGAGCTGCTTCAGGGCTTCCTGTGTGGTGGCGGACAATCGCTTCAGCTTCCCTGCCATGAGGTCCACCACATTGTCGGCGTAACTCTTGGCGCGGATGCGATCGATGTTCCATTGCCAAGCTGACGCGACTGGGTCGAATGCGAGCAGCCCCTCGTCGGCCAACGCGATAAAGAACTGGATCGCGAAGAACGGATTGCCGCCGGTCTTCTCCTTGACTAGCTCCGCCAATGGCCGCGCGAGCTCCGGCTTGCAGTGGAGCGCGTCGGCGATGAGCCGGCCAACATGGTCGAGCTCGAGGGGCGCCAGCACGATCTCATGCACCCTCGCATCGACTGCGCGGATCGCCTCCAGCGTCCGCAGCAGCGGGTGCGCGGGGCCGACCTCGTTGTCCCGGTAGGCCCCAACCAGCAGCAGGTGCCGCACCTCCGGGTGCGTGACTAGGTGCTCGAGGAGGTCGAGCGTCGCTGTATCCAGCCATTGCAAATCATCGAGGAACAGCGCGAGCGGGTGCTCCTTGCGCGCGAACACCCCGAGGAAGCGTCGGAAAACCATCTGGAAGCGGTTCTGCGCGTCCTGCGGCGGCAGGTCCGGGACCGGCGGCTGTTTACCGATCACCAGCTCCAGCTCGGGAACGAGGTTCACGATGAGCTGTCCATTTGGGCCCAGCGCCTCGCTTAGGGAGTCCCGCCAGCGGCCAAGCTCGGTCTCGCTCTGGCCCAGAAGCGGGCGCACAAGGCTCTGGAAGGCTTGTGCCAGAGTGGTGTACGGGATGTCGCGCTTGTACTGGTCGAACTTGCCGGACGCGAACAGGCCGCGCGGCGGTACGAGCGCCTTGTGCAGCTCGTTCACCACTGAGGACTTGCCGATGCCGGAATAGCCGGACACGAGCACGAGCTCCGGCGTGCCGTTCGTCACGACCCGCTCGAACGAAGCGAGGAGCGCCTCGATCTCGCGCTCCCGGCCGTAGAGCTTCTCCGGGATCAGCAGCCGGTCCGATACGTCGTGAGCGCCGAGCAGGAACGGGTCGATACGGCTATGCGACTCCCATTCCGCCAGACTCCGCCGCAGATCGGCCTCGACGCCCGCGGCGGTTTGGTAGCGCTCCTCGGCGGTCTTGATGAGGAGCTTCATCACGATAGCCGAGAGCGGCCCCGGGACGTCCGCGACCCGCTCGTTGGGCGGCACCGGTTGCCGCGCGATATGGCAATGCACCCACTCCATCGGATCGGCAGCCGTGAAGGGCAGCGTCCCCGTCAGCATCTCGTAGAAGGTGATACCCAGTGCGTAGAGATCGCTGCGGGAGTCCACCGAGCGGTTCATCCTGCCGGTTTGTTCCGGCGCCATGTAGGCGAGCGTCCCGGCGATCACCTCCGGCGGCGCGGCGGCTTGATGCTCGCGCGGCAGACGCGAGGCTATGCCGAAACCTGTCAGCCACACGCAGCCGCTTGCCGCGTCCACCAGGATATTTGCCGGCTTGATGTCTTTATGAATAAGGCCTCGCTCATGCACTCGGCGGAGCGCCCCCGCGAGAGGGATCGCGATGCTCAGGAAATGCGATACCTCCAGTGGTCGGCCAAGCAGTCGATCGGCCGGCGCCCCGCCGGGATCCTCGAGCACCAGCGTCATGCGGTCGTTGTAGCGCGTCAGCGCGACTGGTCGCGCCGCCCAGTCAGCGTCAAGTTCGGCTTTGAGCGCATATTCGTGTTCAAGCCGCTCGACGCAACCGAGCGAGGTTTCCTCCGCGGCAACAAGCAGGATCGGGGGCAAGCCGTTGCCGGAGCCCCGGTAGAGAGCGATGTCCCCCTCCCTCAGCGGCGAGAATACGTAGCTCAAGAGCTCCCTCACGAGGGCCTCCTGCCAGGAGGACTACTTTAGTGATTAGGTTACGTTTGCTCTGGCCCGTCAATCCAAAAACAGACGCCAAAAAATGCGATCCTATCACGATCGACGCCATGTTATGGCTAGTCGATGACGAGAACCGCGCTGGCCTTATACTCATAAAGCCGAGATGCTTCGTCGAGGAAGAATGCGCCGACGAAGCGATCGATAAATCAACTGACTTCCGGGATGGCACTTTTGCGACGTGTCGGCGAGTCCGCGATGTGGTCGCTATCAGGCGAAAAGCGGACGTAGCGCGGACAATCAATTTCGGTAGCGATTGACCCACATGTATGGACCGGCTGCGTTTCGCAAGAGAGATGTGCGTGGATAGCAGAAGTCGCTGATATGTATCCGGCCTGTTTGATCGGCTCGCGGGCCGTGGCCTTGATGGGAATACGCACGCATCTTTGGTCTCATTAGCGGACAGGTTGACGAGCAACCATTTGGGTCACCAGACTCTTGATGCGTTCATCGATCCGTTCCATGCATTTTCTCTGTCGCGAACTCGGAAGAGGTTTTGGCTTCAGATGGCCATCACCTCGTGACGGTTGAGGTCGAAGGTCTTCTCGTTGCGCAGGATACTCCACGCGATCCGCGCCAATCTACAAGGTCGATCGTCTGACAAGATCACTCGCCGATTTTGCTAAGCTGGTCGAACTGTTCGATGCCCATTGCGTGTCGTTCGTCTCGGTCACCCAGCAATTCAACACCACGACGTCGATGGGCCGGTTGACGCTCAACGTGCTGCTGTCCTTCGCCCAGTTCGAGAGGGAGGTTACTTCCGAGCGCATCCGGGACAAGATCGCCGCTTCTAAACGGAAGGGTCTCTGGGTCGGTGGTCCCCTGCCCCTCGGCTATCAGATGAAAGATCGGAAGATTGCCATCGTCGAGGGCGAGGCTGAGCGGGTCCGGCTGATCTTCCAGCGCTATCTCGAACTCGGCGGCGTCAATGCGCTGGTGCGAGACCTCCGGCAGCGGAATATCCGGTCCAAAACCAGACTGCTGGCAACGGGTGCGACCCGGGGCGGCGTTCTCTTCGGCCGGGGCTCGCTATTCTACCTGCTGCGCAATCGCTTCTATATTGGCGAGGTCAAATACAAGGACGAGATCTTGCCCGGCGAGCAGCCGGCGATCATGGATCGCGCGCTATTCGATGCGGTCCAGCAAAAGCTTACGGAGCAGTGGAGCGCTCAATCCAGGACACGGAACGCAAGCGCTCACCTATTGACGGGACTGCTGTTCGACGATTCCGGTCATCGTCTTCGGCGGCATCGGCATGGTGTTGCTCGGTCAGCACTCCGACCGCACCATGGAGCGAAAAGGCCACGTCGCCGGTATGGTCCCGACCCATGCGACCAAGGCCGGCGTACGCTATCGCTACTATGTCTCGCTTCCGCTCCTGCACGGAGAATCCAAAACAGCAACTGTCGGATCGGTTTCCCGCATTCCGGCTGCTGACATTGAAGATACAATTGTTAAATCGCTCAACGAGCATCTGAATACACAGAAAAAGAAGCCAACCTCTGGCGTCGCGCACGTTGGAGATCGCAAAGCTATGTTGGAGCAAGTGGCGCGCATCGATGCGCACGAGGATCGTCTAATTGTTCGCTTGAAGTCGGCAGACGCTGAAGACGCGTCTGACTCGGCGGACGGTCATTCACTCTCAATTCCTTGGCGGAAGCCGCCGTCCAGAAAGTCCAGAGAGATCCTCATCCCGCAAGGCGTATCCGGCAACGAAGTTCGTCCGACGCGGATCGCGCGTCGTGCACGCTTAGTCAGCGCAATCGCTCGAGGCCGTTGCTGGCTTGACGAGATCGTGTCCGGCTCTGTGACAGACGTTCAGCACATCGCAAAGCGTCAAAAATGCAGCGCGCGTCCCAGTTCGAGAAGGCGACAAGGTCTCAGAGATACCTGCGATGCAGGCCCTAATTCGAACGATGTTCAGAGCTGCCGCGCAGGGAGACACCAAGGCGGGACGCCAACTTCTGGAGGTGATCGCGCGGGCCGAAAGTGGGCGGACTGGGGCTGCGGTGGAAATTCTGGAGTATGCGGTTCAATACAAGGAAAAGTACGGCCGGATTTTCGAACAACGCGAGCGCGAGGGCCTTGATCCTTTGGATATCTTTCCTCACCCTGACGATGTCATCATTAATGAAACTACGGGTGAAGTCACAATTGAGGGGCCGTTGAGCAAGGAACAGGCCGGCGCGCGAAAAGCTGTTCGAGAGCAAGCAATTCAATCAATGCGGCGGTATTTCGAGGTAGAGGCGGCCGTGGCGAAAGATCCCACAAACAGAACGTTGAGGCGAGAGTTCAAAGAACTGTCAGCTTTGGCAATGCAACACATGAACCGCACAGGGGACACTTGCCCTCACGCACCTCCGTCGTGCGCAAACCTCCATAGCGCTCGGCGCTCGCGGCGCCGCCGCCTGCCATTTCCCGCGGGTTCCTTCATTGAAGG
>Ga0209438_1000707_pt1 | contig 10505 bp, 10 predicted proteins | sample GraSoi_2013_20cm_FD_185825 | JGI IMG/M metagenome (GOLD analysis project Ga0209438, IMG submission 185825) | Grasslands soil microbial communities from the Angelo Coastal Reserve, California, USA - Sample 9_17_2013_20cm (SPAdes) (version 2) | ecosystem: Environmental > Terrestrial > Soil >...
GCTCGCGGTCGGACTGCTGCGCCCGCCGGCGGATCGGCCGGCCTGGGAGCCGGTGGCGGTCACGCTCTTCGGGGTCTGCTACGTGAACTGGCTGCTCGGCTATACCTTCTGGCTGCGGGATCTGGAGGCGGGCCGGGAGTGGATCCTGCTGCTGGTCTCGGTCACGTGGCTCGGCGAGACCGCCGCGTACGTGGTGGGCTCCACCATGGGCCGCCACAAGCTGGTGCCCTCGATCAGCCCCCACAAGACGGTGGAGGGCGCGCTCGCGCAGCTCGTGATGTCGGTGCTGGCCGCGCTGGGAGCGAGGGCGACGTTCTTCCCGGCGCTCTCGCTCGAGAGCGCGGTGGTGGTCGGGCTCTTGCTCGGGGTGGTCGGCCAGGCCGGCGATCTCCTCGAGTCCGCGATCAAGCGGAGCGTCGGCACCAAGGACACCGGGCGGCTCATCCCGGGACACGGCGGGATGCTCGACCGGATCGACAGCCTGCTCATCAACACGCCGGTCCTCCTCTATTACGCGACGTACGCGAGGTCCCTGAGCGCATGAAACGGCTGATCGTGCTGGGGGTGAGCGGCTCGGTGGGGCGGCGGACGCTGGAGCTGGCCGAGCATTTCCCCGAGGACTTCCGGGTGGAGGGCATGGCCGCGCGCGGCTCCAACCCGGAGCTGCTCGCCGAGCTCTGCCGCCGCCACCGGCCGCGGGCCCTCGCCCTCGACGACGCGGCCGCGATCGACGCGGTGGCGCGCGCGCTCGGGTCCCCGTGCCCCGAGCTGCTCGCCGGGCCCGCCGGCATCGTGACGCTCGCCGGGGAGGTGGAGGCCGACGTGGTGCTCTCCGCCATCGTGGGCGGCGCGGGCCTCCTGCCCACCATGGCCGCGATCAAGAGCGGCAAGAGCATCGCGCTGGCCAACAAGGAAACGCTGGTGATGGCGGGCAGCCTGATGACCGCGGCGGCGCGCGAGCGCGGCGTACCGCTGCTGCCGGTGGATTCCGAGCACAGCGCGGTCTTCCAGTGCCTCGAGGGCCACAACCGCTCCGAGGTGGGCCGGGTGTTGCTCACCGCGTCCGGCGGGCCGTTCCGGACCAAGAAGGCGGCGGACCTCGCGAAGGTCACGGTGGAGGAGGCGCTGAACCATCCCACCTGGCGGATGGGCGCCAAGATCACGGTGGACTCCGCGACCCTCATGAACAAGGGGCTCGAGGTCATCGAGGCGCGCTGGCTCTTCGACCTGACCCCCGCGCAGGTGCAGGTGGTGGTGCACCCGCAGTCCATCGTGCACTCGATGGTCGAGTACGTGGACGGGTCGGTCATCGCCCAGCTCGGAGTGGCCGACATGGGCATCCCGATCCTCTACGCGCTCACGTACCCGCAACGCCTGCCCTGTCCGGCCGAGCGCCTGGACCTCACCCGGGTCGGGCCGCTCACCTTCGAGGAGCCCGACGTGGAGCGCTTCCCGTGCCTCGGCCTGGCGCGCCGGGCCCTGCTCGAAGGCGGCTGCGCGCCGGTCATCCTGAACGCGGCCAACGAGATCGCGGTCGCCGCGTTCCTCGACGGGCGCATCCGGTTCACCCAGATACCCGAGCTGATCGCGGAAGCGCTGGCGCGAGTGCCCGCGCGGGCGCTCGACAGTATCGACACGTGCGTGGACGTTGATACCCGGACGCGGGCGGCGGTGCGGGACTGGCTGCCCGGCGGGGTCGCGGCCGCGATGAGATAGGGGCCTCATGGCAACGACACTCGTCTCGTTCGTGGTGGTGCTCGGGATCCTCATCATCGTGCACGAGCTCGGCCACTTCTTCATGGCCCGGCTCTGCGGGGTGGGGGTCGAGCGGTTCTCGGTCGGTTTCGGGCCCGTGCTCTGGCGTTTCCGCGGCAAGGAGACCGAGTACTGCCTGTCCCTGATCCCGATGGGCGGCTACGTGAAGATGATGGGGGACGACGAGAATCCGCTGGAAGGCGGCCGGGCGGCCACGGTGGATCCGGCCAAGGCCTTCAACAACAAGTCGCTCGCCGCCCGCTTCCTGATCGTCTTCGCCGGACCCGCGATGAACTTCGTCCTCGCCGTCCTCATCGCCGCCGCGATGTTCATGTTCATCGGCCGGCCGGTGGCGCCCGCCGAGGTGGGGCGCGTGACCGAGGGCGGGCCCGCCGCGCAGGCCGGGCTCCGGACCGGCGACCGCATCACCGCGGTGGACGGCAAGCCGGTGCAGTACTGGGAGGATCTCGCCCGGGTGGTCCAGACCGCGACTGGCCGCCCGCTCGAGGTGACGGTGCAGGGACGTGAGGGCGGCTCGCGCAAGGTCGCGCTGACCCCGGTGCAGGCCAAGCGCAAGGACCTCTTCGGCGACGACCAGCTGGTGTGGGAGATCGGCGCCTCGCCATACCTGGCGCCCGCCATCGGCGACGTCATCCCGGGCGATCCCGCCGAGCAGGCGGGGCTCAAAGCGGCCGACGTGGTGGTCGCGCTCGACGGCCAGCCCGTCATGTCGTGGGACGAGCTGGCCGAGAAGATCCACCAGCGCGCGGGGCAGCCCACGCGGCTCGAGGTCAAGCGCGGGACCGAGGTTCTGGCGATCACGGTCACGCCCAAGAAGGGCAAGGTTCCCGGTCCCGACGGCAAGGAGATGGAGGTCGGCCTGGTGGGGATCCGCCCGGGCGGCGCCACCCTCATGGTCCGCTCGAACCCGCTCTCCGCGATGTGGGAAGGGTTCGCGTGGTCCACCGACGTCACGGTCAAGACCGGGCTCGGCCTCTACAAGATCGTGGTCGGCCAGCTCGACCGGAGCAATATCGGGGGCCCGATCCAGATCGCCAAGACCGCGGGCGAGCAGGCGCGCCAGGGCCTGGTCAGCCTGGCCCTCTTCACCGCCGTGATCAGCGTCAACCTGTTCCTGCTCAACCTGCTGCCGGTGCCCATGCTCGACGGCGGGCACCTGCTCTTCTTCGCCTTCGAGGCGGTGCTGGGCCGGCCGCTCTCGGTGCGCAAGCGGGAGGTCGCCCAGCAGGTGGGATTCGCGCTGCTCATGCTGCTCATGGTGTTCGCGTTCTACAACGACTTCAAACGGATCGGGCTCTTCTGATGGGACAGTACGCGAGGCACGTGTTCGTGTGCACGGCGGGCGACAGCTGCCCGGTCCAGGGCGACGTCGAGAAGTACGTCAAGACCCTGCGGGCGGGCGTGGTCATCGCGGGCCGCCAGGTCGAGGTCCGCGTCAACAAGGCGGGTTGCTTCTCGCAGTGCGGTCACGGGCCCATGATGGTGGTCTACCCGGAGAACGTCTGGTACGCGGGGGTCCAGGAGAGCGACCTCCCCGAGATCCTCGAATCGCATCTCCTGAACGGGGTGCCGGTCAAGCGCCTGCTCTACGATCCGGGCGTGAAGGGCGCCAACAAGGTCCAGTAGTGCGCTGGACCCGGTCGCTGATCCCCACGCTCCGGGACGACCCCGCCGATGCGGAAGCGATAAGCCACAAGCTCATGGTGCGCGCTGGGCTCGTCCGGCAGCTCGCCGCCGGCATCTACGTCTACCTTCCGCTCGGCCTGCGCGTGATCGAGAAGGTCAACGCGATCATCCGCGATGAGATGAACGGGATCGGCGGGCAGGAGATCGAGATGCCGGTGCTCCATCCCGCCGAGATCTGGCAGCAGTCCGGCCGGTGGGACGCGATCGGGGGCGAGATGTTCCGCCTCAAGGACCGCAACGGGCGCGACATGTGCCTGGGCATGACCCACGAGGAGGTCATCGCGTGGCTCGCCGCGCGGGAGATCCGCTCCTACCGCGACCTGCCCCAGATCTGGTACCAGATCCAGACTAAGGAGCGAGACGAGGCGCGGCCCCGCTCGGGCCTGTTGCGCACGCGCGAATTCCTGATGAAGGACTCCTACACCCTGGATCCCGACGCGGCCGCGCTCGAGGTCTCCTACAACGCCCACAAGGACGCCTACTGCCGCATCTTCGACCGCTGCGGGATCAGCTATGTCGTCGTGCAGTCGGATCCCGGCATGATGGGCGGCTCGGGCTCCCACGAGTTCATGGCCCCGAGCGCGGCGGGCGAGGATGACGTGGCCCTCTGCGACGGCTGCGGCTACGCGGCCAATGTGGAGCTGGCCCGCGGCGTGCCGAGCGCGCCTCCCGCCGGGGACGGCAAGAAGGGGGAAGTGGCGACGCCGGGCGCGCGGACCATCGCGGAGGTGTCGGCGCAGCTCAAGATCGACCCGGCCGCGACCATCAAGACGCTGGTGTTCATGGGGCCCGACGGCCCGGTGCTGGCGCTGGTGCGGGGCGACCACGCGCTGCACGAGCGCAAGCTGGCCCGCGCGCTCCAGGCCGAGGCCCGGCCCGCGCACCCCGAGGAGGTCAAGCAGCACCTCGGCGTGGCCCCGGGCTCGATCGGGCCGGTGGGGGCTCGCGGCGCTCGGATCATCGCGGACGAGTCGCTGCGCCGGGGGGCCTACGTGGTCGGCGCCAACCGGGACGGCTTCCACCTGGCCGGGGTGATCCCGGGCCAGGACTTCGCGTGCGAGTGGGCGGACCTGCAGGTGGCGCTGGCCGGGGAGGGGTGCCCCACCTGCGGCAAGACGCTGCGGATCGAGCGGGTCATCGAGGTGGGCAACATCTTCAAGCTCGGCACCACGTATTCGGTCCCGCTGGGGGCGACCTACCTCGACGAGCACGGCCAGCAGCAGCCGATCGTCATGGGCTCCTACGGCATCGGGCCGGCCCGGATCGCTGCGGCGGCGGTGGAGCAGCGCCACGACGCCGACGGCATCGTCTGGCCCTGGGCGATCGCGCCCTTCCATGTGCACCTGGTGACGGTCGCGGTCAAGGATGCCGCGCAGATGGCCGCGGCCGAGGAGATCTACCGGGATCTCCGGGCCGCCGGCTTCGAGGTGCTGATGGACGACCGCGAGGAGCGGGCGGGCGTCAAGTTCAAGGACGCCGACCTGCTCGGGATCCCCCTCCGGGTGACCGTCGGCAATGCCCTCGCCAAGGAAGGCGTGGTCGAGCTGCGGCAGCGCGGAACCCGGGCCGACCGCCGAGTGCCCAAGACGGAGGTGGTCGCGGCAGTCCGGGAGATGGCGCAAACGATCTCATAGGCCAACCCGCCGTTCGGGGCGCCCGCACCGCTTGCAGGGGCCCAATCCCTGTGCTAAAGTCCTGAAAAAAGTGGGCCGTCGCCCACTTTTTTTTGTGGGGGGCCGGCATGGCGGACGATGCACAGTGGCTCGACCAGATCGAGGCGGTCGTGGCGCCTGTGCTCGCGTCGCGCGGCATGAGCCTGATCGACAGCGAGTGGCGCCGGGAAGGCCGGCGCTGGGTGCTTCGCCTCTTCGTGGACAAGCCGGGCGGCGTGGGCATCGCCGATTGCCAGGCCTTCAGCCGGGAGGCCGGCGACGTGCTGGACGTGTCAGGCCTCATCGAGCCCTCCTACGATCTCGAAGTGTCCTCGCCGGGGCTCGACCGGGTGCTGAAGAAGGACCGTGAGCTGACCTGGGCGGTGGGTCGAGACGTCCACTGCTGGGTGACCGAGCCGTTCGACGGTCGGACCGAGTTTTCGGGTAAGCTCCTCGCGGTGTCCCCGGGGGCGCTGACCCTGGAGGAGACGATGGGGACGCGGCGCGAGATCCCTCGCCGGCTGGTGACGAAGGCGAAGCTGGAAGTGGTGGCGTTCGGGCGGGCAAAGCGATGATGAACAAAGACCTCATATACGTGATCGAGCAGATCGGGCGCGAGAAGGGGATCAGCAAAGAGGTCCTCTTCGAGGCGCTGGAGTCTGCCTTGCTCTCGGCCTCCAAGAAGACGATGGGGGCCGCCGACAACGTGCGGATGGAGATCGACCGCCGCACCGGCACGCTCCGGGTCTTCGCGCGTAAGAAGGTGGTGACCGCGGTCACCGATGCGAAGCTCGAGATCGGCCTGGCGGAGGGCCGCAAGCTGAACGGCGAGGCGCAGCTGGACGACGAGCTCGAGATCGAGCTGGCGCCCCAGGAGTTCGGACGCATCGCGGCCCAGACCGCGAAGCAGGTCATCCTGCAGCGGGTGCGCGACGCCGAGCGTGACGCGGTGTACTCGGAGTTCATCGACCGCGAGGGCAAGATCGTCCGCGGCACCGTGCACCGCATCGAGAAGCGGAACGTGGTGGTGGAGCTGGGCAAGGCGGAGGCGGTCATCACCGAGCGGGAGCAGCTTCCCGGCGACCGCTTCAATCCCGGCGACCGGCTGCGTGCCTACATGTTGGAGGTCAAGAAGACGGCCAAGGGCCCGCAGATCCTGCTCTCGCGTACGCATCCCGGGTTCCTGGTCCGCCTCTTCGAGACCGAGATCCCGGAGATCGCGGAGGGCATCGTGCTCGTGAAGGCGGCCGCGCGTGAGCCGGGCGAGCGCGCCAAGGTCGCGGTGTCGTCCACCAAGCGCGACGTGGACCCGATCGGGGCCTGCGTCGGCCTGCGGGGCACGCGCATCCAGGTCATCAGCCGGGAGCTGCGCGGCGAGAAGATCGACATCGTGGAGTGGTCGCCCGACTCGGCGGTGTTCGTGGCGCGCGCGCTCTCGCCCGCCAAGGTGTCGTCGGTCACGGTCTCCGAGCTTCCGGAGGGCGCGCCCGAGGACGAGCTGCGCACCGTGCTGGTGATCGTCCCGGACAACCAGCTCTCGCTCGCGATCGGCAAGAAGGGGCAGAACGCGCGGCTGGCTGCGAAGCTCACCGGCTTCCGGGTGGACATCAAGAGCGAGGGCGAGGTCGAGGAGGAGCGGCGCCGCGACGAGGAAGCGCGCTCGGAGGGCCGGCAGGGCCTGGGCGACCTGCCCGGAGTCGGCCCGCAGCTGGTGGATCGCCTCGTGGACGCGGGGCTGCACTCGCCCTCCCGGGTGGTGGAGGGTGGGCTGTCCGCCCTGCAGGAGTTGCCGGGCATCGGCGAGGCCAAGGCGAGTGCGATCCTGGCCGCCGCGCAGGCGTGGGTGGCCGAGCATCCGGGGCCTTCCGCCGAGGCCGCCGAGCCGGAAGCGCCCGCGGTCGAGGACGGTGGATCGGAGATCGAGCCGACCCACTTGAGAAGCTGAAGCGGGCGAAGCGCCCGCCTCAGCGCACCTGCATTGGCTGTCGCGTGGTGCGGGCGAAGGCGGAGTTGATCCGGCTGGTGCGGGACCCAGGCGGCGTGGTGAGCGTGGATCGAGAGGGGCGCGCGGCGGGGCGCGGCGCGTATGTGTGCGCCACGACCGAGTGCGTGGAGAAGGCGCTGCAGGCGGGGCGGCTGGGGCACGCGTTCAAGGGTGCGAGCCGTCCCCCGCAGGAGCCCGCGATGGTCATTCTGGCGAGTTGGCCGAGGAGGTAGCGCGCGTGGCGGCACGGGTCAAGGTCATCGATCTGGCGAAGGAGCTGGGCGTCACCAGCAAGGATTTGATCGTGGCGCTCGAGGGCATGGGTCACAAGGGTATGCGGGCCATGAGTCCACTCCTCGCCGCGACGGCCAACGAGCTGCGGGTCAAGCTGGGCCGCGGCCGCGACCTGCCCGCCGAGGCCAAGCCCAAGCGCGCGCCGAAGCCGAAGGCGGCGGAAGGTGACGCACCCGCCGCGCCGAAGAAGAAGGCGGCCGGGGACGGCCCGCCCGCCCGCGGGAAGAAGGCCGCCGCGAAGACCGTCGAGGAGACGCCCGAGGCGATCGAGCTGGCGCCCGCGGCCGCGCTCGAAGCGGCCAAGCCGGCCGCGACCATCTTCCGTCCCGCGCCGTCCGTCGTTCCGCCCGCGCCGGCCCCCGAGCTCCCGCCCCGCCGATCGCGCCCGCGGCGGCGTCGGTCGCGCCGCCCAGGCCCGCGCCTCCGCCGGTCCCCGCGCCGACGATGCGTCCGGCCGCCTCACCGACCGAGCTCCGGCCCGCGCCGCCGGTGCGCCGCGCACCGGTACCGCCGCCGCTCAATCCGCCGCGCACCGTGATCTCGCCGCCGCGTCCCGCGGCGCCTGTGGCTCCGCCGCGCCCGGCCGCGCCCGTCCGTCCGGCCGCCGCCGTCGTCGCGGCCCCGCTCGCTCCGCCGGTGGCGCCTGAGCCGCCGGTGGTGGCGCCGGCCGCGCCCCGGCCCGGACCGGGCATGCCCCTGCCGCCTCCGCCCGAGCCACCGCAGGAGATCAAGCGCGAGCTGATCAAGCTGCCGGAGTCGGTCACGGTGGGCGAGCTGGCCGCCGCGATGCGCCACAAGACCACGGAAGTGATCAAGGCGCTGGTGGACCTGGGCGTGATGGCCACCGTCAACGAGGTGCTCGACCCGACCGCGGCCAAGCTCGTCGCGGACAAGTTCCACTTCGACGTGCAGGTCCGCTCGCTCGAGGGCGACGTGCTCGAGGAGGAGGAGTCGGATCCGGCCCAGATGCGCCCGCGGCCGCCGGTGGTCACGGTGATGGGCCACGTCGACCACGGCAAGACCTCGCTGCTGGACGCGATCCGCACCACCAAGGTGGCGGAGCGCGAGTTCGGCGGGATCACCCAGCACATCGGCGCCTACCAGGTGGACACGAGCCACGGCAAGGTCACCTTCCTGGACACCCCGGGCCACGAGGCGTTCACCGCCATGCGCGCGCGCGGCGCCCAGGCCACCGACATGGTGGTCCTGGTGGTGGCGGCCGACGACGGGGTGATGCCCCAGACCGTCGAGGCGATCAACCACGCCAAGGCGGCCAACGTGCCGATCCTGGTCGCGGTGAACAAGATCGACAAGCCGGGCTCCGATCCCGATCGGGTCAAGCGCGAGCTGTCCAACCACGGCCTCGTGCCGGAGGACTGGGGCGGGCAGACCATCTTCATCCACACCTCGGCCAAGCGCGGCGACGGTATCCCGCAGCTGCTCGAGATGACCGCGCTGCAGGCCGAGATCCTCGAGCTGCGCGCCAATCCGGGCCGGGCCGGGCGCGGGGTGATCGTGGAAGGCCGGCTCGACCGGGGCCGCGGCCCGGTGGCCACCGCGCTGATCCAGTCGGGCACCCTCAAGGAAGGCGACGCGGTGGTGGTCGGTTCCCATTCCGGCCGCGTACGCGCCCTCTTCAACGACCGCGGCAAGAAGGTGCAGAGCGCGGGGCCCTCCGATCCGGTCGAGATCCTCGGCCTCTCTGGCGTGCCCCAGGCGGGCGACACCATGCTGGTGGTCTCCGACGAGCGGAAGGCGCGGCAGATCGCCACCGTGCGCAGCGAGCGCGACCGGCTCAAGGGCAAGGGCGCGACCCGCATCACCCTCGAGGACCTGCACAAGCAGATCGAGGCGGGTGAGATCAAGGAGCTGCGCCTCGTGCTCAAGGCCGACGTACAGGGCTCGGTGGAGGCGCTGACCGAGTCGCTCGAGCGGCTCTCCACCGACGAGGTCAAGCTCAAGGTCATCCACAGCTCGGTGGGCACCGTGACCGAGTCCGACGTGATGCTCGCCTCCGCGTCCAACGCGATCGTGCTCGGCTTCAACGTCAAGGCCGATCCCAAGGCGGCGACCCAGGCCCAGGCCAACGGCGTGGACATGCGCAGCTACAACGTCATCTACGACGCGATCAACGACGTGCGGGCCGCGCTGTCCGGCATGCTGACTCCCGAGATCCGCGAGACGGTGCTGGGCCGGGCCCAGGTGCGCCAGCTCTTCCCGATCACCAAGGTCGGGACCATCTACGGCTCCTCGGTCACCGAGGGCAAGATGGTGCGCGGCGCCCGCGCCCGCATCAAGCGCGGGGAGACCCTGCTGGGCGAGGGCGTGATCAGCTCGCTGAAGCGCTTCAAGGACGACGTACGGGAAGTGCTGCAGGGGCTCGAGTGCGGGGTCGGCATCGAGGGGATCAAGGGCGTCCAGCCCAACGACGTTATCGAGGCCTTCAGCACGGAGGAGGTCGCGCGCACCCTGTAGGGGTCGAAGCGGGGTCTGGACCAGTGTCGGGGGCGCGGGTCGCGGTGGGCACGGTCGAGTTGCACCTGCCGGACATCGGATCGCTCAAGGGCAAGCGGCACGCCCTGAAGGGCCTGAAGGACACGCTGCGCCGCCGGTTCGAGATCTCGGTCGCCGAGGTGGATCACCACGACGTGTGGCAGCGCGCGACCCTGGCTCTCGCCTGCGTCTCGGGCGACTCCCGCCACGCCAACGAAGTCATCTCCAAGGCCATGGACTACATCGAGGACCACGTGGACGGCTGGGTCACCGACATCCAGGTCGAAGTCTTGTGAGGTGAGCCGAAGGCGAGACGAACGAATATCAAAGAGGGGTCAGGGAAGTAAGGCAAGACAGGCGAGACGAACGAATATCAAAGAGGGGTCAGGGAAGTAAGGCAAGACAGGCGAGGCGAACGAATATAAGAAAGGTGTCAGGGGGTAATGCAAGGCAAGCGGCTCGTGCGGGTGAACCAGCTCATCAAGGAAGAGATCTCGATGATCGTGCAGCGCCAGCTCAAGGACCCGCGGCTCGGGTTCGTGACCGTGACCGAGGTGGACACGACTCCGGATCTCAAGCACGCCAAGGTCTTCATCTCGGTGCTGGGCCCGGAGGCCCAG
>Ga0209438_1000708_pt1 | contig 10504 bp, 15 predicted proteins | sample GraSoi_2013_20cm_FD_185825 | JGI IMG/M metagenome (GOLD analysis project Ga0209438, IMG submission 185825) | Grasslands soil microbial communities from the Angelo Coastal Reserve, California, USA - Sample 9_17_2013_20cm (SPAdes) (version 2) | ecosystem: Environmental > Terrestrial > Soil >...
ATTGGCGACTCTAAGCCTGCGCAACTGTCGCTTCGTCAGCGGAATGACGGCCCGGAGGCCTTCTTCGTCGGTGAGTGTACTGGGCATATCTTAGACTTACTCACGAGATCTGAAGTCGCGGCGGAACAAGCGCCAAGGCCCCGGAATGCCGCCGATCGACTTCGCTCGAAACGGAAAAACCGTGGGAACACGAGGTTGAATTCATGTCCCGCGGTTTTACTGGAGAGGGCTCCGCCTTACTCGATCTCGGGCGGGGTTAATGGGACCCGAAACTTTGCGCTCATCCGGTCACGAGCCCGGAACCGGTTCCAGGCATCGACTAACACCCAGCCGGCTTGGCCGCTCATCTTCCAGACATAGGCTGGGGATAAATTGACGTTTCTCGGTGTAGGCTGTCGCGTAGCCGACCGCGGTTGCCAGAACCGCGCTTGACTCGTCTTGCGTCAAGTCTGTGCCCGCATCGATCGCATCTTTCAAAGTGCGTCGTTTGCAGAGGTCGAAGGTCCGAAAGGCATCGGGATCAACCCCGCGCACAATCAAGACTTCCATTGCGATACCGGCTTTCTCGATGGCCGCCAGGCGATGCTGCCCTTCGACCAGGTTCCCATTGCGATCAAAGACAATGGAGACACGGTTAAACACCCAGCGGCCGCGCTGGATGATCCCGAGCAACTTGGCGACATGCTTTTCGCTCCGGTGCCGATTTTTCACATTACCACCGTGCAACCAGTCGCCGGCTTGTTTGGCAGTAATGGTTTCAATGGTTACCTGGATCCCGCTCAAGTCCCAGTTGTAAGGGTGCGGGAATTCAAGGAGAGCCGGATCGGGCGGCACTGTGGGCAACGACTCTCTCTCGCTCGTCGAAGTCCCGACAGTTGAGACTTCTTCGGCTTGGGGTAGAGTTTCAAGAGACATAAGTTTGTTTATCTTTGGTTGAATTTATGGATTTGGCCGGGGCGCGGTGTTTAGCTCACTTGCCCCGGCTCTTCTTTTTGGTTGGATGCACCGGCCCCATTGAGACCGGCGACTGCTAAAGCTTTCTTGCGTGCGCGATAGTCGCGCGCTTTTTCGGCAAATTCTTCACGGTGAGCTTCGCGATAGGCACGGTTTCTTGCCCTCAGTTCGTCCTGATGCGCCACGCGATAGGCACGGTTTCTTGCCCTCAGTTCGTCCTGATGCGCCACGCGATAGGCACGGCTTCTTGCCCTTAGTTCGTCCTGATGCGCCACGCGATAGGCACGGCTTCTTGCCCTCTCCTGTTCGCGGTGAGTTTCGTAATATCGACGCTGGCATTGAACCTGTTTCGCGTTACGCTCCTTTTGTTTTTGGCGTTTGGTTTCCAGACCTTTTACTAGTCTGGCCGCACGTTCTCTATCCCGTTCGTGTGAGCGCGAGATTAACCGGGCCTGAACCGCTCGGGCGACCCGCAGGGCAAGCTCATGAATTTCGGGGTCGCACCCATATTTGGTGTGATAAGTGAAGATGCCCCGACAAGCGCCACCTAAGGCGTTAAGTTTTTGATTCGATTTAAGACTTCCAGCTAAGTTTCCCTGAGTTCGGATCGTCTCAATTGATCGGAAATAGTGAGGGGTGAGATACTTCCAGTTTGCGAGCGCCTGGCCGCTTAGGTTAGGCGGCGGAGAACCAAGCAAGTTTTCCAGCGAGTTGATGTGGTCGAGTTGAGCGGAGGTCATTTTGATCCCTTCCGTTCGAGCTCTTCGATGTCGCGCAGGCGGTACCGGCGGAACTTCGTGCCGATAATGATCGGCTTGAGAATGCCTCTATCTTCCCAACGCTGGAGTGTGGCTTGATGGCAACGCAACCGGGCCCGCAGTTCTTTAGCGGTTAGTAAAAGCTCCGGAGTGGCCGGAGCAAGAACAGGTTTAGTCATGGTTATTATCAGTGATCCCGCCCGGTGTTCATTAAGTGAACGCGAGGGTTCAGACCGGGACGGGAAAGAATGAGCACACGCGTTGAGTAATCGTGTTTCGTCACCTCTGGACAGGAAGCGTTACAGAGAGCGCCATGCTCTACGGCGTAAACTGCCACCTGCTTCAGTCCAGCCTATTAGGAAGTAGCCCTCGAACTCGAGTGAGTTCACGAAAACTGGTCTGAAGTGCGCCGAATTTAGCGCACTTGGCTACTAGTGCAAGTTAAATTTTGCTTATGCCAACAATCGCGTATGCAAGTGCGTAAGCAACACTTTGCCCTAGAGAGGGCCACTAATAAGGAATTGGCGGCGTTTAGAGCCGTAAATTGTTCTTAATTATTGGCAAAAGTTGGCGATAATAGAGTATAAACCCTTGTACTGGAGCCGATCACGGCTACGGTGGAACCACGCTATTCGTAACAATGACCAACTTTGAGCGGCCATCAAAACCACCAGACAAACGCGTAAGCAAATCGCGCCAGAATGACAAAACCAAGATCAGCTTCTGGAAACAACGGATCTTTAAACCGACCTACGTCCGGGATGGGATAAAGCTCACGAGCCCGAATTTCTGTGTCGAACTTCAGCACCAACAAAAGAGAGTGCGCTGGTCGCTCGGGCCAGCCAACCTGGAGGTTGCTGCGGCCAAAGCGCGCGATCTGTTTCTCTTTCTCATCAGTAACGGCTGGCCGGCTACGCTGACCAAATATCGGCCCGAGAGCGCCCCCCAAGCCGATCCCTCTCTCGGCGCGTTCATCGATGCGGTTGAGCGGACCGCCGACTTAAGCCCCAAGACTCTCGTAGCCTATGTCAACGCGCTGCGCAAAATTGCGGCCGACAGTTTCGGCCTGGCCGATGACCCGCGAAAGTTTGGCGGCAGGAAGCGTAAAGAATGGCTGGCGAAGGTCCACGCCGTTCGCTTGAGTGCGCTCAGCCCGGCGGCCATCCAGACCTGGAAACGCGACTTCCTGGCACGCGCCGGCCAGGATCCACTAAGCCAACGATCGGCCAAAGTGAGCGTGAACAGTTTCCTGCGCTGCGCCCGCTCGCTGTTCAGTCCCAAGATCATCAAGCATCTGGCGCTCGAGCTGCCCTCGCCGCTGCCCTTTGCTGACGCACAGTTCGAACCACGGCCGTCGACCAAGTACCGCAGCACCTTTGATATTGCCGCGCTCGTCCGAAGCGCCACGGAGGAGCTGGTGAATGATGTCGAGGCATTTAAAGTGTTCTTGCTGGCCAGCATGGTGGGATTACGGCGCAAGGAGATCGATTTGCTCGAGTGGTCAGCCTTCCGCTGGGAAACTGGAGTGATCTCGATCACGCCAACGGCTCACTTCTCGGCCAAGAGCGAAGACTCTTATGCCGATGTCGCCATTGACGCTGAACTCGCCCAGCTCTTCCGCGGTTATCAGGCCCGAGCTACCGGCTCTTTTGTGATCGAGTCGGCTGGCGAGCTCCGGCCGGCAGCATTGTACAATTACTATCGCTGCAACGAGATCTTTGATCGGCTGATTTCCTGGCTCAGAACGCACGGCTGTAACGGCTTGAAACCGCTGCATACGCTGCGCAAAGAGTTCGGCTCGATGATCTGCGCAGTTCACGGGATCCATAGCGCATCGCGAATGTTGCGGCACTCCGCGGTGGCGGTCACCGACCAGTTCTATTCGGATCACCGGGTCCGGGCCACGGTCGGCCTGGGCCACCTGCTCGAATCCCCGAAGATCGTCGAGTTTAAGCAGGAGGTGGCATGACCCCGGAAGCTGAAGAAAAGATTGTTCACCAGCTCATCACCTTTGAAGAGCTAGTCAAGCATCTGGCCACCAAAGAGGCGCTGCAGAAAGTGCAAACAAAACTAATCGTTTGGATTATCTGCACTAACCTCGCCATCGGCGGCGGACTGCTTGGCGTGATGATCTATCTGCACAACGATATGGTGAATCAATTCAGATTCATTCTGGAACACTGGAAGCCATGACTGACACCTTCATCACCCTGCTGGCGCTGGTCTTCCCCTAAAAGCAATGGAACCCAACGACGACGACGAGAATGATCCCGATGATCCGATGACGAAAATAGTGCGGGAGATTTTAGACCAAATGCTCTCAGAGGCGACTAGCGGCAAGCCGACTCCGATCGTTCTGCCGCCTGACATCATTGAGGAGCTCAAAAGCTATTGCCAAGAGCGCTCGATCCCAAACGAGAAGCTTATCCCTTTGGCGATGAAAGGCACCAAAAACCGTTGGGATGAAATAGTGGGCTTGATGGCCGAGTACGTAAAGGATCCAGACGATTTCAAGTGGCCCCTTAATCCGCTTGATTGTCTGGTGATCGCTTTTTTGCATGAGGCCACCCGCCGATTCGAGGAAAAGTTTTCAGCTCTTGATAAGCCCGACCCGGCCGATTGGTGGAAGGAAAACTTAGCCCCGGGTTGCCAAAATGATCTTCCCGCGTAAAAAAGGTAAATCGCCACGATAACCCCCAACGGCAGCGACTCGATCCCGGACGCGCTCGCTCAATTGGTTGACCCGGAATACCAACGGCTCATGCGTTTTACTGCCGGCCATTTTCTGGCAGAATGCGGCAACGGCAAACAGCTCGGACGCTTCGAGTTTTACCGCTTGAAACAGCGGGTCCGCATCTGCCCGGACGCCAGGGCGCTTAGCGAGACCGAGCTGGTCTGCTTCGTTATGATGGTCGTTGCGGGTTGCCGGCAGCGGCTTTACCGGGAAGGGGCCAGCGAGGCGGAGCGCATTGATCTTTCGCGGTATCCTACTAAAGTTTGGCCGCTACTCCTTATCTTCGACGCACCCAGGACGCAGGAGCTCATACATTGCCTGAACCAGCTACTTGAGCGCCTGCCGACACGGACTCGAGGGCCCGCTATTGTGCCCTGCCGGGAACGCGAAACACGCCAGGATCGGCCCACACGAACGGCAATAATGGATTATGGCGAATCACCGAGCAGCTAAAGAACGTAAGCGGCGTTTTAAAGCGCAGCTAAAACGTCAAAAACGCGCTAGCAAATGGGCGCAGGCAAAGGCTACGACGCACATGGTTGCTGACGCAAGGCTTTGATGCGCTGCTCAACTTCAGTAAGGCGGAATAGCATCTCGAAGCCGCGAGCGTAAAAACGCGTCGTTTCACGGTCGTGAAGGATTTTCTCGACTTCATCCGCGGTCAAATTCAGACGCCGTATGATTTCGGCTTCGTTGAACAATTCCATTGGTGCCATATCGCTACCTGTAGGTCGTTGAAACTGGGTTGAGCGCCATTCGGACTGCGCCGATCTGATAAAGATTCCGGTCGTTAATTTCGACAAATGGAATCTTATGACTCTTGCAAATCGCGTGGATTGTTCCGACCGAAACTTGGAAGGCGGTCGCCAACTCATCGACCGTAAATAGTGAGCCGAACGGCATTTCTAACGGCTCCCGGTTACCAGCATTTTGCGGAGCGTTTCAACCTCGACGGCTTTGAAGTACCGCGTCGGCCCGAATGCGGTGAACGGAACCCTGCGTAACGCACAAAGTTCGCGCAGTTTTTCAATCGGAATCCGCAGGCTGATCGCGGCCTCAAGCTCAGTATATAAATTGGCGATTGGCATGCTGCTCGCTTTCTATTGGCCCGAATTGTATTCTCCAGCCGTTCGTTTGTAAAAACCTATTAAGATCTGTGTTGCACGAGCGCTTCCTTTGAGCTGCACAGGTCCGCGAATACAGGAAGCGGGAGAAGAGTTTGTGAATCGAGCGATTAGTCTACACTTTGCTGGCAACGCAAGTGGTTACGGTACAGCAACTTACGTTTACGGCCCCGAGGTGCCAAGAGTCACGCAAATTCAGGCCGCAAAAAGCCTTTGCCAGTCGGCTTCATCAGGCGGGTCCGGCTACCGCATTCGGGTTGAAATCTGGAGCGATTTTTACACCCGGCAAATTTTTTCGGTCCGCTATCCTGGCGCTGGTGATCTGGGCCCTAAGTGAGAGAACCGACCGGTGATTGGTTCAGCGGCTCCGGCAAAGGGCCGTCGTATTCGTTATGCTGCTCGTCCACTGCGGCTTCATATTCCTCGGTCACAGAGACAAGGTTTTCACTCAGCAGCGGCGCGAATGCGTTCAATTGCTTTAGCTCGGCGCGGATCTCGCTCAGAAGTTCGAGGGATTGACGCTCGTAAGGGGTCATTGGGTTAGAGCGTAGCAAGGAATCGGCCAATTGCTACAGCCGAATCACGTTGTCCTTCATCAACGGCTGATTAACGAGAGCGCCATCGCTTTTACCACCTTTATCGACCGATAAGGATTCGGCGGCAAACCTATAAGCGCAACGCAAGGTGCCCGCTTATCGGTCTCACGATTCGTGTCCGCTGGGAACGCTGCAAAGCGGAACTATTTCAACAAGTTTATCTCGCGACCTACTCGGTTTAGATGGATGCAACTAGCTACATTCCGGCCAGCGTTGTTAAAATATTCCATTCATGGAAGTGCAAGAACTGAAACTACCCAAGATGTAACTGTTTCGGAATCAACAACTTGCGACGAAAAAGAAGTCTCTGACATAAATTCCGCAGAATCAACGACTTATGCAACACCTGCCAACTTACCGAACATTGAAACTGCTACAAAACTTATTCAAGGCTGGATGCGTCAACATCGGAGCAAAAACCGAATCGGTAGGCGGCAACCGCTCGCAGTGTGCAAGGTGGATAGCTCTCCGTGAGGCACTTAGAACTAGGCAGTTGCAGCAGCTTCGCAAGGCTAGGGTTAGTGCGACGATGTTTTGTCTGCTTCCGATCATTCGGATGCAGATCCGTTGCAGCAGCTTCGCAAGGCTAGGGTTAGTGCGACCTCGATCTTGCCGTTGTTTGATAAGTCGCAAGGGTCTCAGAAGACTGAGGGTTAGTGCGACAGGTAAACTTAAGTGAACGCGCTCCTGGAATGCTCAAAGGCGCTGTCCTCGATCCATTTCGTGAAATTTGTCCGCAACTGCTCAACGAGGTTGTCAACGACCTCATCGACGCTCATGGGACACGGCCGAGCTGGGCATCGATTGGGGTCGGCGACCCGAGGTTCTGTGGCGGAACACTTTTACCGGGTGAATATTTGCCCGGCGATTGTGTTTGTGGCGCGCTCCCATGGTCGTGGCCCTTTAGTACCTTGTGCCCTTCAAGTTCGGTCGTGTATCCTTGCCGCCCAATCCGATGAATGCATTTGTCGATCAAATAGGCGCCGGCGTAAACCCCGAAACTGCCATCGAGGGCGACCGTAATCCCGGCAGCGTACCGGGTATCGCCAAGCATCGTAAAATTGAACGTTGTCTCATTCTGGTTTTTGCTACGGAGTTCGCTTACGAGTTTCTTTTTGGCGGCTTCCTCGTGGTCGGGAACGGTGTCTAACATTAGGTTGACATCCTTGTTACTCGCCTCGGCGGCTTGCTTTTGATCTAAGGCTTTTTGGCTCACTGCCATAGTATTAATCTCCGTTAAGTCAGCGCACTCCTGGAATGCTCAAAATGCGCGTCCTCGACCCATTTCCCGAAATTGGTCCGCAGCTGCTCGATGAGGTTGTCGACGACCGCATCGGTCGCGGACCCGACGCTAATATTAAACGTCGCATTATGCGTCGTGCTCGCACCGCCACCCATCGCGGCCATAGCGCGTTTACCCCGTGCCCCTTCCAATGGTATTACCGCCTCCTTTCCCGCCTCCCCTAGCCCGCCGCTAAACGGAACACATCCTCGTTCATTGAATTCTTCGATCCTGAACGGTCAGCAAATCGCACAGTGTTGCCACGCGTATCCATAAAGCTCTGCCCTGGCGATACGCCATAGAAAGCTTGCGCACCATAACCGAGAGCCACGTCCCCCGGCTGCAGCTCGCCGGTTATCCCCGGCCAGGCGCCTATGCGGTTGTACGAGTTGCTATCGTAATCAGGCGACCCGGGCGGATCCATTGACGGCCCGTATTCCGTGTAATAGATCCCGCCCATCATGCCGCTGAACCCTGGTGGTCCGCCGGTGCCACCTGCACCAGACGCGAGCCCAAATACCGTGCGCATCGAATCGAACATCTCATGTCCGTACGCGTTTGGGTCGAAAGGATTAACGCCCAACCGTGAAAGTGTGCTGCCGAGGATCCCTAATGTGTTGGCATCCTGCTTCAGCGGGATAACGCTTTCCGCACCGGCCTCACCGATCAGACCGACTTGCGGCGTGGCGATGATGCCGCCCATAGCATGGGCGATAATTGGTGGTTTAGCGCCGGGATGTAGCCGCAAATATTCAGCCGTTATCCCTTCCTCGATTTCCTTGGTATGACCGGTCGCCTTGCTAATGCTCTCCTGCACCCCTTTAAACCCGCCGACCGCATCATTAATATTCTTGGCCGCTTCCCCGATATTCTTGGCTGCTGTGGTCATCGCGTCCCACGGAATCTTCGCGAATTCGGCGAGTGCGACCGCGATCTGGCTAACCGCTGCGAGCATTTTATCAACCCCGTCGTGCAACGCTGTCAACATCGGATTGTCCGATTTGCCAAGGGTAGCCCAGCTCGTCGCAACCCATTTCGTGAAGTCTTCCCAGCCACGCTGCATGGCGGGCAGCACATCCTCGTTCCACGCCTTGACAACATTATCGAAGAACGCGCCGGCTTTGTAGCCTTTTGAGATATCGACCGCGCTTGGGGCGAATATTTTCTCCATCTCGGCAGTCAGCGATTGCGCCAGCTCTTTAACCTGCTCCATCGGTTTTTCAAGATTTGTCTTAATCGCTTCGGAAATAATTTTTAACGCGGGCAAAAACGCCATTTCGAGATTGCTCGAGACGATGTTACCCATCTCCTGCAGCTCGACCAGCGGCGCGCCAAGTGCAGCTTCGAGCCTGCCTTTCTTTACCTCAGCGGCCATCTCTTCGGCCTTTAACGGCTCGCCCTTTATCAGTTCTTCGATCGACTTGTATTTACCGAACGCCTTCTCGATGAAGGCTGCCCGTTGTGGGCCAGACATTTTCGCGAGGCCTTTGGCGCCACCTAACCCGAACGCCACGAGCATTTCTTTCGGGATCCTGGCTCCTTGGAGAGTAATAATCTGCCCGACCTGGGTCGCGATTGCTTTTAGTTCTTCCTTGTCGACATCGAGCTTCCCGGTCGCGAAAACCGCCCGCTCAAGAATACCTCTGAGCAGCCCTTCACTTACGCGGACATTCGCCTTTTGCATCGCGTCCTGGATCGCTCTGTATGTCCCGGCGCCGTAAATCGGTGCACCCGGTTCACCTTTTTTGCCTTTTTGGGTGACAAACCCCTTTGCCCCCATCAGATCCTTGGTTTGCTCGGCGAATACTTGCTCGGCGATAGTCCCCCGTTTCGGCCCCCAGATATCCCGCGTACTCGCCTTGAACGCCAGGATGGCTTCATGGGCGTTTCTGGCTTTATCGGCGCTCCGCTGAAACAGGTCACCGAGGGTCTCCAGACCTCGAAACGCGACGCTAACGCCGAGCAGCGGGAGCATCAGATCTTTAGTCGCAATCGCCAGCTCCTTAACCTTCGATGTGACAGTCGACATCCCCTTCGCCATCCTTTCGAAAGCTTTCTTGGACTCGGCGCCCATCAGCTTCGATTGCTTAACGATCTTGCCGGTCTCAACGTCGATTTTAGTCAAGCCCCTGGTGATGCTTTCATCGATCTTGCCGTTGATTGAGATCGATGTTTGATAAACCTGGTCACTGGCGGGCATGCTCAGAATTGTAAGCACGGCGCCCAAAAAGAAAAGAGCGGGGTTTTTGAGGGAACCTCGCCGGGAACCTTGACCACTTTAACAGCTGTCACACTGCCGGCCACTAGATTAACGTCCCTAGCCGGTGGGACAAATGGGTTATACGACGGCCGATCAACTAACTTTAACCGTGATTACTGCGTAAGTGTTAGCATTCTCCTCGGAGTAGTTAGCAGAGGAATTTCCAACTGTTGGAAATATCACTGAAGCATACCGATTGTTGGCGGGTGACGAAAGCGCTTCGGATTTCTCCTCGGAGTAGTTAATAGAGGAATTACAACCTGGTTGTAATTTGACCGAGGCTTATCGGCCATGTAGTCGATTACGCCGCCGAAACGCCCGCGGCGGCCAGCTTGATTTGAACGAATTCGCGAGCTGCTTCCCTCGCCACCGCTAATAAACTCTCGGAGAGGGCGCGTAATCGGGTCTTCTCACGGTCGTCTTCACCACTTTCGGGCATTCGGCGAACGGCGATGATGATAGGCAGTATCGCCGAACTGACCAAATCGCGAGCCGAATCCAGGCTGATCAGCTTCCCACGGGAGTATTCCAGCTTCACAATATCGCGTTCAGCCGCTAAAAGAGCCGCAATCGCGGTCCTTTGCTCCTTGCGTAAGGCCGAGATTCTGTGATTTACGATCGCAATTTTGCGCTCAGTCGCGATTAATACCTTCCCCTTTGCTTTATCGCGCTCCGCAACCAGCCCAGGCAGCGTGACGGAGAGCCATCCGTCGATCTCGCCGCTGATCGCCTTCTCCGAGTCCCGTAACCGTTGCACCAGCGCATACGGATCCTCCTCCGACGGCAAGACGATCGG
>Ga0209438_1000709_pt1 | contig 10497 bp, 10 predicted proteins | sample GraSoi_2013_20cm_FD_185825 | JGI IMG/M metagenome (GOLD analysis project Ga0209438, IMG submission 185825) | Grasslands soil microbial communities from the Angelo Coastal Reserve, California, USA - Sample 9_17_2013_20cm (SPAdes) (version 2) | ecosystem: Environmental > Terrestrial > Soil >...
CGTCCAGGTGCTTTAGTTTTACACCTAACACCGCTCCCTGAATAGCTTCCAAACGGAAATTGTAACCAACACGCTCATGCAAATATTTGGTGCTCTGTCCATGATCGCGAAGTTGCTTTAGGATTTCTACGTAATTTTCGTCGCTCGTAACCACTGCGCCGCCCTCGCCATAGGCGCCGAGGTTTTTTCCAGGATAGAAACTAAAACAGGCGAGGTCGCCCATGCTTCCGGCACGTCGTCCTTTGTACTCGGCGCCCACGGCCTGGGCCGCATCTTCAATCACAAGCAGATTATGCCGGCGCGCGATCTCGAGGATCGGATCCATCTCCGCGCAGGCTCCGTAGAGATGCACGGGCATGATGACTTTAGTTTTTGGCGTGATCGCTGCTTCAATCTTCGCCGGATCGATGTTGCAAGTAAGCGGATCGATATCGATTAATACCGGAGTCGCTCCGGTGTACAGAATTGCCGCAACGGTCGCAACAAAGGTGTAACTGACAGTAATCACTTCATCACCGGGACCGATGCCGGCCGCCAGCAGTGCCAGATGCAAAGCACTGGTCCCGGAATTTACTCCAAACGCGAAACGCGACTGGCAGTAAGCGGCGAAGTCCGTTTCAAAAGCTTCTACCTTTGGACCGAGCACGAATTGGCAACTCTCCAGCACTTCTGCAATCGCGCCGTCAATTTCGCCCTTAATGCTTTCGTATTGCGCTTTAAGATCTACTAAAGGAATCATGGCTATCAGTACAAACCTCTGATTATTTAAAGTCCAACATTACTCGATCTCGACGAGTTGCCCGCGAGCCAGTAGCGATTTTTCCGCGGCCTCAACGATCTTCACAAGTCTCAATCCAGCCTGGCCGTCTGTTTCTGGTTGTTTGTTGTTTTCGATGCAATCAATGAAGTGCTGCGCTTCGGTTTGCAAGGCTTCGGTCGCATCCAGTCGCGGCGCCCACATGTCGCCGGAACGATAACTGACGAGCATCTCGTAAACCGCTTCGGGGCTCTGCGAAAGCGTTACCCCTTTGTCATATATCTTCACCTTCTCACTAGGTTCCAGATCGTCGTAGAGGATCATTTTCTCGCTGCCGCCAATGAGCGTGTGCCTGACTTTGACCGGCGTGAGCCAATTGACGTGAACATGCGCTATCTGAGGATTCGCAAAAAAGAGCGTGATGTAAGCCACGTTTTCAGGTTGACCAGGAATATGACTGATGCCGGTGGCTGAGACTGCGGTCGCCTTTGTCGGCAGCACATAATCCATGATCGAAAGATCGTGAATCGCCAGATCCCAAATTACATTCACGTCGTGTTGAAAGAGTCCCAGATTAATGCGTACAGCATCGTAGTAGTAAATGTCGCCGAGGGCATTTTGCGTGATGAGTTCACGAATCTTTCGCACTGCGCCGGTGTAGACGAAGGTGTGATCCACCATCAAGACTCGTTTGCGCGCCTGCGCCTCTTCAATCAACTTAATCGCCTGCTCCGAGTTGGCGGCGAGGGGTTTTTCGATCAGCACATGTTTATTAGCTTTGAGTGCCGCCATCCCGAGCTCAAAATGAGACGACACTGGCGTAGCAACGACAACTGCGTCGACTTCCGGATCCGCAAGCAATTCGCAGCAGTTGTCTACTGTCTTAATTGTCGGATAACGGGCTTTTAGCGTTGCCAACCTCTCGATGCGCAGGTCGCAGACCGTAACCACTGTTGAGCCCGGCGCTTCCATGAAGTTGCGCACGAGGTTGGGCCCCCAGTATCCGTAACCGATAACCCCAACTTTAATCATAGCGATCAGTGGTCAGTGGCGAATATAACGTTCATTGCTGTCCGATCACTGGCCACTGATCAATGATCACTGGCCACTGGCGCCTTATCACGCACGTCGCCGATCGCGCGCGCCGGCACGCCGGCGACAATCGCATAGTCAGCAACGTCCCGCGTCACCACGGCTCCGGCTCCCACCAGCGCCGACTCGCCAATCGTGACTCCCGCCATAATGGTGGCGTTACTTCCAATTGACGCCCGCCGCTTTACACGCGTTGCGATCACCGCCCAGTCGGCTTCCGTTTGCAGGCTGCCGTCGTCGTTAACCGCACGGGGGTAGGGGTCGTTTGTAAACATTACTCCATGGCCGATAAAAACTTCGTCTTCAATGGTCACGCCCTCGCATATGAACGTGTGTGACGAAATTTTGCAGCGGGCACCCACGGAAGCATTTTTTTGTATTTCGACAAACGCTCCGATCCTCGTCTCTGCTTCGATACTACAACCATAAAGGTTCACCAGTTCAGGCTGGAAAATCTTTACGTTCTTACCTAACGAGACATCAGCACTAATCGGCATTTACGTTTTTCTCTTCTTCCAGCAAACGCGCTAACGCGTAAAGCATCCAGCCTTGTGTCCAACGCATGTAAGCCGTATGAACCTTATGAAATCGCCGGCGTTGATAGTAAAAAAATCCCCGGTCGTCGCGCAGGTTGCGAATCGTCCAGGCGGCAATCGTTTCGGCTAACGACAGCGTGCCGCTATCCAATTCGCGAAATTCCAGGAGTGTGATGATTGCCGTCGCCGCCGCGTGCGCATCCGCTGGATAAAGGCTGTCATGGTAGTATTTCGGCCACCCGTCCGCAAGAAAGAAGCGCTCACGCCAGAACGTAAGCCCACGATGCACGGCTTCATTGAGTTCAGCATCTGCTCCCACGCAGGACAAGGCAATTCTCCTGAGCGACAACAGCACGTAGGCCGAATGGAAATTGTCTATCCATTGCTGGCCCGCCTCCGCACCATACCTCCATGAGCCATCCTCACCCTGTCTACGAATAACATACCGGGCCGCCCGGAGAGCCAAATCACAGAACTCAGTTTCTCCCGTCAACGCTCCGACGCCCGCCAATGTTTCAGCGGCCAGCAAACTGGCGTTGAAAATCTGCGTGCTGTCTGATGGCGAGTAACTAAAGCAAACTTCGTCGTTAGTATCAATCGTTCGTTTAAGATCGCCGAGAATAAAGTCGCAACTACTCCTCGCCATCTGTAAGTAACTATCGTCACTGAACACCTGGTTTCCTTCAATGAGCGCACGTACTGCGAAAGCCGTGGGCACGATCATCGGCGTGCCTTGCGGCGCAAAGAAGTTGCGGCTTTGCCACGCGAAGTTGTAACCCCAGGCGGCCCCTTTGTAGCCCTGAACTCGCGCGCGCGATAACTCATCGAGCAGAGCGCGTGCGTCAGTTTCAGCCTCGGTTGTTTTCAAACGTCGATAAGTTGAGAGCGTTGCGAGCGCGAATAGAGCCAGTCCTTTGGAATTCTTCTGTGGCGGAATAAGCACCAGCGGGCGCAAGTTCAAAGGGAAACGTTTGATAGCCTGCGTCCAAATTAGCCGCGCTGTTCGAGAACGACTAAGGGGAGTTAACTGGAAGACTCGGCTGTTCAATGCGTCGAATGGATCGTAACCGGCGAAGTCGTGTGCGCGGCACCATGCGAGGAGATCGTCGAAGGCCTGCTCAATAATTGAATCATCCATTGAATCGATTAACATCGGCGATATTTTGGAGTGCGGTGACCTGTCACCGCTTTCGTCCGTCGCGACCTGTCGCGACGCTGCTGGCGACAAGTCGCCAGCGACCAAAGCGCCGACAGGTCGGCGCACTCCAAAATGTCGATCCCACGGAGCTAAGAATGAGTCATGAATCGAAAGGCTCTACTTGCTTACCGAGGTTTCAATTCTGCGTGGTGTTTCAACAAAGCTCTCGTGCCACAGTTCAAACATAAGCAAGGTCCAGAGCAGCTTCCGATGGTTTGCCACACCACGCTCATGTTCATCCTGCAGTTTAGTCACATACTCGGGATTGAAAACACCGGCCCGGCGCACTCGATCAGGCGACAAAAGGTCCCGCGCCAGCGGTCGCAATTTTTCTTTTAGCCACTCGGCCACCGGCACACCAAAACCCTTCTTGCCGCGGCGAGTCACAAAAGAGGGCAGCGAATCCTCGATAGCGCGTTTCAAAACATACTTTGTCTTTCGACCTCTCAATTTGTAGTTGGGCGGTAACGAAGCGGCAAACTCAGCCACGCGCGGATCGAGAAAAGGCGCGCGCACTTCAAGCGACACTGCCATGCTGGCACGATCAACTTTGGTCAGGATGTCTTCCGCGAGGTAGAGCCGCGTATCCAGACTCTGCATTTGCTCCACCACGTCTGGGGAATCACATTCAGCGAGCATCAAGCGCGGTTCACGATAAATATCCCCGTCCGTGACGCCCAGCACTTGTGGCGTCAAAAGCATTTCCTGCTCGGCGGGATTAAAGGAGCCAAACCAAATGTGATGACGCGCAACTCGATCATATTTTGTGCCGCTAATGAACCGTGTTGCTTTGTAGTCAAACGAAAGATTTTTGGTCTTTACCGGCAGCAGCCCTATCAAGGGCTCGAAGGCGGCGCGGAGTACATGTGGGACTTTCAAATAATTCTCCGCCCAACGATGCCCGCGATACATCGGGTAACCGGCGAAAAGCTCGTCGCCACCGTCGCCGCCCAGGGCCACCGTCACGTGCTTGCGCGTAAACCGTGATAATAAATAAGTCGGCACGAGCGATGGGTCGCTAAATGGTTCATCCATCCAGGAACCAATCTCACCAACGAGGTTTGCGGCGAGGTTCGCACTCAGCCGTTCCTCGTGGTGGTCCGTGCCGAGAAACTTCGCTACCGCTCTCGCATAAGACGATTCATCAAACGACGATTCCGCAAACGATATTGAAAACGTCTTGACGGCTTCAGATGAAGCCTCGACCGCGAGCGCTGCGACGGTTGACGAATCAACACCGCCGGATAGCAAGACTCCTAACGGCACATCCGAAACCAGACGCATCCGGACTGAGTCAGCCAATAATTCCCGTAAATGTTCTGCAGCTTCATCCTCAGTTGGCACCGGCTGCCTGGTTTTGTAGCTCAAGCACCAGTACGCGCGCGTTTCAATCTTGCCGTTCGCGAGCGTTAGAGTGTGCGCCGCGGGCAGTTTGTTAATGCCCTCGTAGATCGTGAGCGGGGCCGGCACGTAATCGAAAGAAAGATACTGGCGCAGCGCCAGAAGATTCAGTGAAGTCTTGACGGACGGGTGCGCCAACAGCACCTTGGGCTCAGAAGCAAAAAGCAAGGTGTTGTCAAACACGCCCCAGTAGAGCGGCTTCTCACCTAAACGATCACGAGCGAGCAGCAGCCGGCGCTGTTTTGAGTCCCACAAGGCAAAGGCAAACATCCCGTTAAGATGCTGCACCATGTCATCGCCGTATTCTTCGTAGAGATGCGGCAGTACTTCAGTATCTGATTGACTTCTGAACGAATGTCCGCGCTTTTCGAGGTCTTCTCGTATCTGGCGATAGTTGTAGATTTCGCCGTTGAGGATTGCGGCCACACTCTTGTCTTCGTTGTAGACAGGCTGTTCGCCGGTAACCAGATCGATGATCGCGAGGCGACGCATCCCCAGCGCAGCGCCACTCACAAGCAACAACCCTTCGGAATCCGGTCCGCGATGAACCATGCGCTCGCACATTGAGTGCAGGAGTTCCTTCGCGCCCTCCGCCGGCGGTGTGCGTGAGTCAAAATTAGCCCAACCGGTTATTCCACACATAGGAAATTACAGTGATGAGTAATGAGTGATGACTAAACACCACACCAAACATTCTTCGCGGGAACCATGATCTTCTCACTCATTACTCATCGCTCATTACTCATCACTATAAGTTTTTTTCGAAGCCGATTCTTTCACGTACCCCGTAAATCGCTTTCGATTGCGATTCGTGATAAGTGCGCACCATCATTTCGGCCAGCAGGCCCATTAGAAAAAGTTGCACGCCCAGAACCAACGTTACCAGGGCGATGATCGGCAAAGGCGTTTGCACAAAGTCGGCATGGTGCGGCCAACTGAGAAACTTCATGAGAAAGGCCAACAGCGTGGAAAGCAGGGTGACCGCAAAGGTCAACAAGCCAGCCCAGCCAAAGAGGTACAGCGGTTTAGTCTGATACGAAGCCATAAATTTTATCGTGATCAGATCGAAAACGACTTTAACCGTACGTGACAATCCGTATTTGGATTTGCCCATCGTCCGCGCGTGATGCTCAACCGGAATTTCGGCCACGCGCGCGCCGGCCCATGATGCGTAGATGGGAATGAAGCGATGCATCTCGCCGTAGAGTTTGACGTCCTCGATCGACTCGCGCCGGTAGGCTTTCAATGAGCAACCGTAGTCATGTAAAGGCACGCCCCCAATCCAGGAAATCAGACGATTGGCCAGCATCGAGGGAACCTTGCGCGTGATCAGTTTGTCCTGGCGGTTCTTACGCCAACCGGAAACCACGTCATAACCTTCATTCAATTTCTCCAGTAGACGCGCAATGTCTGCCGGATCGTTTTGCATATCGGCATCCATCGGAATCAGCACCTTTCCGGAGGCTGCATCTATGCCCGCAGCCATCGCGGCGGTCTGACCGTAGTTGCGGCGAAGCGCCACCACGCGAACGCGATCGTCCAGCCGGGCCAGTTCGCGCAAAACTTTCAAGCTGCCATCCGTCGAACCATCATCCACATAGATGATCTCCGACGACCGTCCCAGAACTTGCAAAGCAGCGTCTAACTTCGCCTGTAGCGGTCGCAAGTTGGGCTCTTCATTATAGACGGGGAGAAATACAGACACCTCGGGCGAATCAGCCCCTGCCACAGTCGGTTCAGTCGTAAGCAGAGTTTTTTCTTCGTAAGTTTTCATTTAAACAAGTTCTTCAGTTTGCTCTCTGTGTGGCCTTCGTGTTCTCTGTGCCTCTGTGGTGAACGACCGCTAATAAAGATTCACCACCGAGACACAGAGACACTGAGGACGCATAGAGACCAGACATCATTATTCAATCCTGCGGGCCACGCAAATGATTGAAACACCGAATGGAAAATTCATGTAGCGCAACGGGCCACGCTCGGCTGCCAGAAGTTTTCCCAGCAAGCCATTCAGAAATCCAATCGTAATATTATTTTCTGATTCCGGTCGCAAGCCTGTCGCGCGCATTAAGAGTCTACCGAGAAATATCGGTGTAAAGAAACTGATGTTCACGTAAGTAGCACGCTCAACTTCGAAACCAGCTTGCCTTACCACGTCTTTCAACTGTTTGAGCGTGTAACGGCGCCGGTGATTGCTGATATCGTCCTGCACGCCCCACAAAAACATAAACGCCGGCACAAACAAAAGCGCCCGCCCGCCCGGACGCAGCACGCGCCGCATCTCTTTCAGACCGGCCAAATCGTCATCAAGGTGTTCCACTACATCAAGGCCGGTGGCCAGATCAAATGAATTCTCGTCGTAAGGCAAAGCTTCCGCCGCGCCTAGTTTCACCTTCTCTAATCCACGCGCCTGGCAGAATGAAAGCGCCTCCGGAGAAACATCTACGCCTTCAGCGACGCCAAACTCCGACAACATCTCGAGATTCGCGCCGGTGCCGCAACCTACGTCAAGGATCTTGAGGGTTGAATCTCCTTCTTTAGCGCTCGCCGTTAAATCTCCAAAAATGCGCTGGAGAAAACTTCTGATGATTTGCCGTCGCCCAAAAAACCACCAATGGCTCTCCTCCACCCGGCGCATGATCGCATAGGTGTGTTGCTGCATCTCGCGTGGCAGCGGCTCCGCTACTGTGTTCTCGGTAGTTGCCATTAGGACCTATCAGCGGGTCTCATTGTAAAGCATTGGAACCTCGCTCCCATATCACAGAAAGCGAGGTTCCTGGCTTAGCACTCCTCTGTTTGCTTAGCGCGAATGCCATTGAATCAGCGGGGGCAAGCCCACCTTCCCAACCCCGAGCTGATCGAGGTTGAGCTTCAGTTCGGCTGTGAAAGCCATTCAAGTCAGGATCATCCAAACCACTAACAGAATCTCAGGGTGGAAGGCGAGCGCCCCCGCTAAGTTGATCTACATCAAATTCAGACGTTATTCTCCTGAAACCAGCGAACGAAGGTATGGATGCCCTCCTCAATTTGCGTCTGCGGATTGTAACCAAGCAACCGGCGTGCTTTAGCGATGTCCGCGAAAGTCTGCGGCACGTCGCCCGGCTGCAACGGCTGCCGATCAATCTGCGCCCTCTTCCCCAGCTCTTTCTCGAGCAGCGCAATCAGTTCGCGTAATTCTACCGTTCGCGATTCACCCAGGTTAATCACTTCGTAATCAGTTTTGTCGTAATCGATCGCGCTGCGCACGCCTGCGATGATGTCGTCGACAAATGTGTAATCACGGCGCGTTGTGCCATCTCCAAAAACCGGGATGCGTTTGTCCTCGCTAATGAAGCGCGCGAATTTGTGAATCGCGAGATCGGGGCGCTGGCGCGGCCCATAGACGGTAAAGAATCGCAAACAGACTGAGCGTATGCCGTAAAGATGTGTGTAGGCGTGACAGACCAATTCGCCCGCGGCCTTGGTCGCCGCGTATGGAGAGATGGGCTGACGAATGGGATCGTCTTCAGCAAACGGCACTTTGGCGTTGACGCCGTATACCGACGATGACGAGCCAAAAACAAATTGTTTGATGCCATGGTCGCGCGCCAGTTCTAGGAGGTTCATCGTGCCGTTGATGTTTGTCTCGGCATAGAGCAGGGGTTGATCGAGCGACGGTCGCACGCCCGCACGCGCGGCCAGGTGAACGACGCAATCGAAGTTGTGCGCGGCAAAGATTTTCTGGAGCGCCGCCCGATCGCGAATGTCTGCTTTGAATAACTGATAATTCGAATTGTTCTCGTGTGTGCTCGCGTTCGCAAGCTTGATCGAAGGGTCGTAGAAGTCGTTGAGATCGTCGACGACAGAAACTTTCCATTGGCCTTCAGCGAGTAACCGATCGACAAGATGCGAACCGATGAAACCCGCTCCGCCTGTTACTAAAATGTTTTTCATTCTCGTTTTCTTGAGTTACGCCGTCAGCCGGTTTTCTGGTTCGACCTTCCTTCCCAAACGGCGCGCTAACATGGCGGCAATAGTCCCCAACACAATGCCGGTCGATGAAGTGATTGGATCATGCCAGACAAAATACTTCAGGTAAATTACCTCCAACATTACCAGCGAAGCCGTGATCCGCGTTACTCGTGAGGCGGGGCTCACGATGGCGTAGCTGAGGAAAAGTGTGTGTCCGGAAATGTACGGAACATCGCCGATAACTCGCATCATCGAAGTTCCAACTACCAGAGAATCAATTGCCAAACCGGTGATACTGACGTGCTTGATTCTTTCGCTGCGATCCAGGAGAAAGGATACGAAAGGAACTATGATTGGGACTACGTAAAGATATTGATTTTGGAGATTCTGAGCGCCGAAGCGCCAGGTTACCCAAGCCGCATAAAGCAAAGCGCCTGCAATCGAGAGCAGTAAAACAACGAAGGGATGGAATATCCACGAACGTATTTTCAACGAAGATCTAGAGTGGGTGGGTTGGACGTCGTTACTTCGTTGGTTGCATAGATCCAAAGATGCCAACCCCAGCGCGAAGCGAGTCGTGATTCCAAAGACCGCGGCAAGAAGTTGCCAATCACAGGCAGCCAGCGCTTATTAAGAAAATAGATCTTCAAAGTCACAGCCGAAAAATCTTTGAATAGCTCGCGTGCTTCGTTTCGGGAATAAACTCGCGCCAGCGGATTTCCCGCACCGTCAGTATTCTGGCTCAGAAACTCGTCCGGCTTCAGATAAGATTCCCTTTCCGTCTTCAGAAGCCTGGCATGTTCGCGCAGCGACTCCAGCGGTTCGCCCGTTATCTTGTTAACCAGCTTGATTCCGCTTTCCCACTTTAACAGTTGCGCCCCCGCTCGTCGCAACAGGGAAATGTTGACGCGATAGTTATACGAACCTCGATGGTAAAGCATAACTACAGCGCGTCCGCCCGGACGCAACACGCGATGAATCTCCTGTATCGCTTTTTCCGTTTCCGGGGTGTGATGCAAAACGCCGTGCGAGTAAACCAGATCAAAACTGTTGTCCGGGAAAGACAGGTTTTCAGCGTCGGCAGTCTGAAATGATCCCGGAAGGTTGAACAACTCAAAACGCCTGCGCGCAAGTTCAACCGCCGCCTCGGTAAGATCGACGCCGGTATAGTCAGCACCGGCTTCGGCAAACTGCGCGCCGTCGGTTCCGAGTCCACAGCCGATTTCCAAAACCTTCAAGCCGCGGGCGCCGGCGAAATCGGCAGCCTCGGGAATGTGCCACTCTTTCGTGTAGCGATGGGCTTCGACCAGTTCGTAGAAATGTCGCGTGCCCGGCGCCGCATCGGCAAACTTCACCCCGCAGGGATTGGCCTGCCAAAAAGCACGCACACGTTCCTTCAAACTTGAACTCTCGACGATCATAGAAAGCTGATCAGGATATCAGAAGCCCGGCAGAACCCCGATCATCGGCGCCAAAATTGGGTGAGAGTTTGGAACGCGAAGAGTAAGAACACTGCAAACCGCTCTCTCTCACACACACACTCTCTCTCGCTCTCGCTTAGGCAC
>Ga0209438_1000710_pt1 | contig 10497 bp, 4 predicted proteins | sample GraSoi_2013_20cm_FD_185825 | JGI IMG/M metagenome (GOLD analysis project Ga0209438, IMG submission 185825) | Grasslands soil microbial communities from the Angelo Coastal Reserve, California, USA - Sample 9_17_2013_20cm (SPAdes) (version 2) | ecosystem: Environmental > Terrestrial > Soil >...
TTCACCCTGAACCGGCAGGACGTGCTCGACGGCGAGCTGAACACGGGCCGGCTCGCGCCGCCGATCATCGAATTCGACGCCGACGGCAACGTCGTGAACTCCTGGGGCGATCTCAAGCAACTGGATCCCAGGCTCCACTCCTGCCACGTGGACAAGGACAACAACATCTGGATCGGGAGCGCCCCGTCGGGGATGGTGCAGAAATACACACACGACGGAAGCAAGATGCTGCTGCAGATCGGCAAGAAGGGTGTCGTCGATTCGAGCGACGGCACCGTCAAGGGAAAGCCGCTCAACTCGAGCGCGGCCATCTTCTACATGCCGTCAAGTATCTACGTCGATCGTCAGAACGGCGACGTCTACGTCTCGGACGGGGAAGGCGCCGGCGGCAATCGCCGCATCGCCGTGTTCGACTCGGGCGGGAAGTTCCTGCGCCAGTGGCAGCCCGCCGAGATGGAAACGGTGCACTGCATGACCATCGGCAACGACGGTCTCGTCTACGTCTGCAACCGGAATGGCTCGGCGATCCAGGTGTACGACAAGATGGGCGCGCTCAAGCGCTCCATTCAGTTGCCGTGGAAGCCGGTGACGCCGCCGGCCGGCGGCTCGGCGGCCGCCTTCGGCGGGGCCGTGGTGGCGATCGACTTCTCGCCCGATCAGAACCTGATCTTCGTCATCAACCAGAACACCGCGCAGATCGACATGGTCGACCGGGGGAGCGGGAAGATCGTCGGCAGCTTCGGCCGCTCCGGAAACTTCCCCGGTCAGTTCAACCAGCCGCACGGAATCGCGGTCGATTCACGCGGCAACGTCTACGTCGCGGAGAACCGCGGCAGGCGGATCCACAAGTTCACGATGGCGCGTCAGTAACGGTTCGTGCGAGGCGCGCACCGCGCGCCTCGCCTCGCATCGCGGATCGGCCGTCTCCCGCGCGATGTCTCGCGACAGTTACCGGCCGCCGAGCGCGAACACCGCCCCGGTGGTCACTCGCAGACCGTGCGTCCGTTCGCCGGTCTGGGGCGACAGCAGGTTCGACCCTCCTGTGAAGATCAGCTCGTAGTCGCCGCCTATGCGCAGGCCAACCCGGTGGCGTGACCAGACGGTGGCGCCGCCGCCGAGGTGGACCGTCGCGTTGGTCGAGCGTTCGGGCCCATGCGGCTGGTAATGCGCGACGCCGATCAGAAACTGCCCGAACAACGTTCGCCCGGCCGATCGCCGATTGAACCGCGGGCCGGCCGCGAACTCGTAGGCCTTCACGCTCTGACCGCTGACGTTCGTGAAGTTCACGGCACCCTGGCCCACCAGGGAGAGCAGCGTGGTCTCGTTCGCCGCCCCTTCGAGGTACACGCCGTGGAGCGTTTCCTTGATGTTCGACAAGTCGACGCCAAAGCCTCGTTGCACGTGCAACAGCCGGTAGCCGGCCGATAGTTCGAGTGGCGGCGTGTCCTGCGCCGCCGCCGGCAGCGCCACGCCCAGGACGCCCGCGCAGAACACGACCGAACGCATCCGCGTGACCCAGTCTCGCAACGACATGACCACACCCTCCTTCGGACCTGACCGCGGGACTCCTTTGTGGCTCCCTTCTTTGTGTTCTTCGCTCTCAGAAGCTGTAGACCAGCCCCACCTCCGCGAGGCGCGGCCGCGTGATGGCCGACGGAATGCCGAAGTTCGGTCCCGACAGCGGCGTGACGGCGGTCGCGGTGTTGATGTTCAGCGCGTTGTAGATGTTGACCTGCACGGCGACGCGTTGCCCGTTTCTCACACGAAACCCCTTCTCGCCGCGAAGGTTCAGGATATTGATCGTGTCCAGGCGTCGAGCACCGATCTCTTCCACGCGCTGCCTGTTCTGCGGGATCGTCCGTCCCCCCGTCACCGACACCTGTCGCGCCCACGGATCGCCGCTCCGCTGCTCGAAGTTCGCCGAGGCCGTCAGGTCCCACGGGAAGACGTAGGCGCCCGACAACCGGCCTATCCATTCCCACGTGTTGTTTTCAGCGAAGATCTCGGCGTTCGGATCGAACGTCGCCAGGATGACGGTCAGCCCGCCGCCTCCGGTGAAGTCGGTCAACCCCGCGGTGTTGGAGACGAACGGCACGTGGAGCTTCGTGGCGGAGTACGACGCCATCATCATCCAGCGGTTGGACATTCGCTTGCTGGCGGCAACCTCGACGCTCCGGTAATTGCCCTCGGACCGCTTGTCGTTGACGAGCATCGGCTCCTGGAACGCGGCTCCCTGATACGCGGCGGGGTACTCGAAGTAGGTCACCGTCGTCCCCGGATCGTCGGCCGTGCCGAGCCGGCCATCCGGGCCGGGATCGCGAGCCGTGATGGGGATGTTGTACACGTCGTAGGGCCGCTTGTTGTTCTGGACACGATACGTGTTGTGTTCGCGCGAGTAGATGCCGGTCGCCCTGAGCGCGAGGTTCGGAATCAGCTGCCGCTCGAACGACAGCGAGAACTCGTCGGTCATCGGCTCCCTCTCGTTCGGGTTGGGCACGGCGCCCGAGAGCGCCTGGCCGACTTCCACGCGCCGGGCGACGAAGTCCGGCCCGTTGGGATCGAAATTCGCCTCGCCCGGATCGAACCGCTTGTTGCCGTTCGTGTCGCGCCAGGTGTAGGTCGCGACGCTGTCGGCCAGCGCGTTCGCCATCTGCAGCTCGTCGATCCCGCGCTGATGGACGTACATCCCCCAGCCTGCCTTGAGCAGGGTCTTGCCATCGCCCGTCACGTCATACGCGAAGTGCAGTCGGGGCGAGACCGGGTTCCAGATCTTGAACTGGATGAACGGAAAGCACTGCGCCGGGAACACGACGTCCAGCGGAGGCCGCGACGCCACGCGGCACTGCTCCGGCAGGAACCCGTTGTCGCGCGCGTAGCGGAGACCCAGGTTCAGCGTGAGCCGCCGCGCAATCGTCCAGTCGTCCTGCACGTACGCGCCGAAGTAGTTGACCGGGCTCGAGGGATTGGTCGGGTTGCTCTTCGCGTCGAGCTGGAACGGCACGCCGTTCCTGAAGATGAGGATGTAGTTCTGCGCGGCCCCGCGATCGACGGTCGATCGATCCGCGTGGGCGCCAGGCGTGTCGTCGAACCCCACCTTGAAGTCATGGTTGCCCCAGAGAAGTCCCGGCTTATACCAGTTCATGACCCCTTTGACGCCCTTGCGACCCTCGTGCTGCCGCGTCGCGGCGACCGAGTTCATGCCGGTGATGATGCCGGTCAGCTGATCGCTGGTGGCGACGTTGTCCGACGCCCCGTTGCGCCGGTAGTACCAGTTCCAGAACCCGTACTGGAACGACATGAACCGGTTGCCCCTGGCCATCTGCCATTCCACCTTGCCCGTGTGAACGGGCACGTAGGTGACCTGGCGCGATTCGTACGCCGCGAACTGCGTGGCGGCGCCGTCGGCCGTCTGGCCCAGATGCTGGTAGAAGCCGACGATCTTGGTGGACGGGGTGATCTGATTCGACAGCTTGATCGTGGTGAACCGTTGAACCTGCGTGCTGATCGACGGTGCGCCGTCCGGGTTGAACCCGCCCAGGCTGAAGTTGTCGTCCCGGCGCTCGCGTGCCTGCGCATAGAACCAGAGCTTGTTGCGGACGATGCGGCCGCCGACCTCGCCGGATCGATCCCATCGCGTGGCGACCGGGTTGCCGCTCGTGATGCCTTGGGCCCTCAGCTTGTCATCGAGGTTGTCGGCCTGCATCTTCTTGCCCGACTGAATCAACGTGCCGCTGCCGTGGAAGTCGTTGCCGCCCGACTTGATGACGATGGAGACTTGAATGCCGCGGCTCGGGGCTTCCGCCGAATTGGCGACGCTGGTGATCGAGGCCTCCTCGAAGACGCTCGAGTCGAACCAGTTGCCGCTCTGGTTGCCGCCCTTTGGTGACGTGGTCACCACGCCATCGAGCTGCTGCCAGGAATCGCCGTTCTGCCCGAAGGCACGGAACAGCGGGTTCGCGGTCGGCTGGCCGATGTCGAGGTTGGTGCGCACGCCGGGCGCCTGCACCATCATCGACTGCAGGCCGGCGCGGCCGGTCGGAATCAGCTCCAGCGTTTCCCTCGTCAGCTGCGTGCGGGTGGACGTCGCCGCCACGTCCACGATCGGCGCCTCCCCTGACACGGTGACGGTTTCCGCCAGCGTGCCGACTTTCAGCGCAATGTCGATTCGTGCCGTAAACCCCGCCGTCAGCCTGATGTCCTGGCGGCGCAGCGTCCCGAAGCCCGCGAGCTCGTACTGCACGGCATAGGTGCCGAGCGGCAGCGCCGTCAGGCGATATTCGCCGACCTCGTTGGTGACATCGGTGACCTGCGGGACCTGGAGCGCCAGGCTGGTTGCCGTGACGGTCACGCCCGGCAGCACGCCGCCGCCTTCGTCCGTCACCTGGCCGATGATGCTCGCGTCCTGCGCGAGTGCCTGGCTGGCCGGTGGGGCGAGACACACCACGGCGAGCACAACCAGGAGCCGCCTGTTGATCCCAACGAATCTGCAAACCATTGGGCCTCCTCCATTGAACGCAGTCACGCGTTGACACCGGGGAAGCGACGCCTGGGGCAAACCTACGGATAGTTGTTCGAGGAAAAAACCGCGAGGCGGGATCGATGGGTCATCGATGCCTCTTTCGTGAGATTAGTGGAGCAGAGTATCCCGCCCGGTGGAGCGGCTGTCAATCACGGAGTCGTCCGGCTCCCTCCGCCGGCGTCCCACAGCGCCTGCATCCGCGCATCCGAGCCGACAAAGAGGTTCTCGGGGAACCGGCGATACTTCAGCATGTCGGCATAAATGCGGTCGTTCTGGAACAGGTTCATCCCCAGGCCGGCGAGATACTCGAGGCGCAGGTCCCGATCGCGGTTGATGACGGCTCCGGCAAGCCACTCGCCGAGATCGGCGGGCCGGCCGGCGTAGGTGGCCAGCAGTTGCACGGCCGACGAGTAGCCGACCTCGCGCAGCGACTGGGCGACTCGCGCGTACGCAGGGCTTGCGAGGCGGCCCTCGATGTCATCGAGATCGATCCGCAGCGGTTCGACCTGTCCGACGAGCACGAGGTCGTACCCGCGCCCCTCGCGCGTGTTGCCGAAGACCGCGCTCTCGGGGAACACGTCGAAGAACGTGGCGATTTCACTCTTCACCGCGTCCGGACTCGTCTCGTACAGCTGGACGAACATCGTGACGATGCCGCCGCGGTTCAGGTGATCCCGGACCGTCTCGAAGAATTCCCGGGTGAAGAGCGCTGCCGTTCCCTTGACCCAGGGGTCCACGAGGTCGGTGGTGACGGCGTCGAACTTCTCGCCGCTCGTCTGGATGAAATGCCGCCCGTCGTCGAGGCGGACCTGGAGCTTCGGGCTGTCGGCGACGTGCTGGTTGACGTCGCCGAAGTACCGTGACACGACCCGCGGAACGAGCGGCTCGATCTCCGCGACCGTGATGCGCTCCACTCGCGGATCGATCGAGAGTGCGCCGGCCGTCACGCCGGCGCCGTACCCGACGACGAAGACCGAGCGCGGATTGGCGGGCAGCAGGGTCGTGAGGTGGCCGAGCATCCGCTGAAGGCCCATGTCCTGCGGGGTGCTCGACGCCTGGACTTTGCCCGATGCGTGGTACTTGAGCGCACCGGTGGCATCGCGCGACACGGCCACCGACGAGTGAATGCCCTCGCCGACATAGATGATGTCGGTGAGCCCGACCCAGCCGGGTGCGAATCGGCCGAAGGCGACGAGCCACGACGAGACAGGGGGCACCGTGAGCGTCAACGCGAGGAGGGCGGCGAGCGCCGGGATCAGGACAACGGGCGACGGCGATCTCCGCGTGACGGGGTCGGCGGCTGGTCCGCGAACCAGGAGGAGGACACCGGCGACCGCGCTGACCACCATCAGCAGCTGCTGCGCGTGCTGCGATCCGATCCAGCCGACGAGGAGAAAGCTTGCGCCGAGCGCGCCGGCAATCGCGCCCACCGTGTTGGACGCGTAGACGCCGGAGACGAGCGCCGCGTGATCCTGCGCGGGCCTGTGTGCCGCGGCCGCCGCCAGCGCGAGCGGAAAGCTGGCGCCCCAGAGCAGCGCCGCCGGGAACAACGCCAGGACGGCGCGCGCGACGTCGAGCTGAAAGTTGAACGAGATCGCCGAGATCGACGGCGCGATCGGCCAGTACGGCAGCGCCGCGTTGACGAGGTACGCGGTCCACGCGATCGCGGCCGCGAGCAGGAGCTGGCAGACGCCGAGTGCGGACGCGGCGTCGGTAACGACGTGCCTGCAGAGAAAGGATGCCACCGCGCTGCCGGCGCCGAGAGCCGCGAGAAAGACCGCGAGGATGATCGCAAAGGCGTAGACCGAGCCGCCGAAGAGGAGCCCGAGCTGGCGCGTCCAGATGACTTCAGCCGCAAGCGCGCAGAACCCTGACAGGCCGATGACGACATGGACACGCCGATCACGCAGAGTCGCGAACGCCACGACGGGGCCGGATGCTCTGCTGCCGGGCGCAACCGTGGCGAGCGCGAACGCGACGGCACCCACGGCGGCGTTCAACGCGACGGCCGCATACGTCGCGACCGCGGTGTCGGAGACCCGCAGCAGGTAGAACCCGGAGAGAAGGCATCCGCACACGCCGCCGGCGATGTTTCCCCCGTAGAGGTATCCGAGCCAGGACGTACCTGCCGGGGTCGTTTCGATCGAGCGCGCGACGGCGGGGAGCGTCGCGCCCATCAGCAGCGTCGGCGGCAGCAGGCACAGCGCCGCAACCGCGCCGCGCAGGAACACGCCTGTCAGTCCATCGCCGCCCCACGCGATGTACACGCGCCCCACCAGCGGCATCAGCCAGAGCACGAGGAGTCCGATCGCGCCGATGCCGAGCTCGATCGAGGCGTACACGCGCAGTGGATGGTGCCGTCCTGAGACGAGGCGAGGGAGCAGGAGGCTGCCCGCACACATGCCGCCCATGAACGTGCCGAGCAGAATCCCCAGCGAGATGGCCGAAGAGCCGATGACCAGTTGCAGCAGCTGGAACCAGGCGATCTCGTAGATCAGCGCCGCCGCGCCGCTGGCCACGAACAGCAGCAGCAATACCGGGAGGTACCGCGGACGCGGCGCCGGCTCGACGAAGCGCACCTCACCCTCGACTGCCGGTGCGCGATGCCTGCGTACTCCACGACGGTCGTTCCTCTCTCGGTTCGTGCTCATGGCTCCCGGATACGGACGACTCCTCCTTCTAGAACTCGTAGGTCGCGCCGAGCTCGGCAATCCGCGGCGGCACGAGCGCGCTGGGCCTGAGGAAATTCGGTCCCGACAGGAGCGTCCAGTTGGTCACGCTGTTGACGTTCAGGGCGTTGTAGACATTCAGCCTGAGCGAGATCCTGTGCTGCGATGGCAGGCGGAACGATTTCTCGGTGCGCAGGTTCAGGATGTTCAGGTCGGGCCGCCGGATGCTGCCGATCGGCTCGACGCGCAGCGTGATCGACGGAATCTGCTGTCCGCCGGTGAACGACACCGTGCGCGCGTCGGGATCGCCGCTCCGGCGCTCGAAGTTCGCCGACACGAGCACGTCGGCGGGGAACACATAGCTGCCCGATACCCGGCCCAGCCACTCACGCGTGTCATCCGCGGCGTTGATCTGCGCGTTCGGATTGAAGTCGGTCAGCAGCAACCCGAGGCCGCCGCCGGTGCTCGGCACGTACGGGATATGTCGCTTCGTCGTCGAGAACGACGCCATGAACTGCCACCGGTTCGCCAGGCGCTTGCTGGCGGCGGCCTCGAAGCTCGCAAACGACGCGTCGGAGGCCGGGTCGTTGATCAGCATCGGCTGCTGGAACTTCTGTCCGGCCAGCGACGCCGGGTAGTCGTAATATGTCACGAACGTCCCCGGGTCGTCCGCCGTCCCGAGTCGCCCGTCGGGCCCGGGGTCGGGGTTGGTGATCGGAACGTTGTACGCGCCGTAGGGACGCAGATTGTTCTGAATGCGGTACGTGTCGGTGTCCTTCGAGTAGATGCCGGTGACCCGGACGGCCAGGTTCGGGATCAGCTGGCGTTCCAGCGAGGCATCGAACTGATCGGTCTTCGGCGGCCTTTCGTTGGGGTTCGGCACGCCACCGGACTGCGCGCCGCCGACGAATACGGTGGTGGTGACGAAGTCCGGCCCCTCGCGGTCGAAGTTCACCTCACCGGGGCCGAACAGCCTGTTGTTGTCGAGATCGCGCCATCGGAAGACGGTCTGCAGGTGGGTATTGAGATTGGCGATCCCCATCTCGTCCACCTGCCGCATGGAGCTGAATCGGCCCCACCCGCCCTTGATCACCGTCTTGCCGTCACCCGTCACGTCGTACGCCGCGTGGAGACGGGGCACGACGGCGCCAAATTGCTTGAATTGGATCTTCGCGTAGCACTGCGCCTGGTACAACGTGTCGAGTGGAGGCGGCGCCGCCGCCCGGCACTGCTCGGGCAGGAACCCGTTGTTGTAGGAGTAGCGCACGCCCAGGTTGAGCGTCAGCCGGCGGGCTATCGTCCAGCTGTCCTGGCCGTACGCGCCCACGTAATAGATCACGTTCGCCGGTTTAATCGGGTTGTTGTAGGCCGCCAGCTGGAACGGCGCCCCGTTCCTGAAAATGAGCTGGTAATTGGTGGCGGCGCCGCGGTCGCTGGTGGACCGGTCGCCGTACGACTTGTGGTAATCGACGCCGCCCTTCAGCTCGTGATTGCCCCAGAGGACGTTCGGCCTGTAGTGCGTGATCGTCGCGGTCGTCTGGTTGCGCCCCTCGAAGTTCAGCGTCTGCGCGTTGGTGTTCATCCCGGTCACGCGCGACGTGATCTGATCGATGGTCGCCACCTGGTCGGTGAACAACTCGGAGCCGGGCAGGCCGCGATCGATCCGGTAGCGGCGATAGCCTTCCTGCACCGAGACGAACGTGTTGCCTCTCGTCCCGTCCCATTCGAACTTCGCGTGGTGCAGGCCGTAGATGGCGCGCACGCGCGCGTCCCACGTGGTGAACTGCGTGATGCCCGTCAGGTTGTTCCGGTACTGGTACTGATGAAAGCCGATGAACCGGTTCGACGGGCTCATCTGGTATGTCGTCTTCAACGTGTAGAAGGTCTGCAGCGTCGCGCGCGAGCCGTCGGGCTTGAACGCCCCGACGATGATGTCGTTCTCGCGCCGGGAGCGCACGGACGTGTAGAACCACAGCTTGTTGCGGATCACGCGCCCACCGAGCTCCCCGCTTCGATCCCACCGCGCTTCGACGGGGCTGCCGCTCGTCACGCCCTGCGCCCGGAGCGCCGCGTCGACGTTCCGGCTCTGGAGGCGATCGCTCGTCTGCGACCAGAACCCGTTGCCGTGGAAATCGTTGCCGCCCGACTTGACGATCACGCTCAGCTGGATGCCGCGGTTGGGCGCCTCGGCGGAATGGCCGACCGTCTGCACCGTCGTCTCCTCGAACGACGCGTAGTCGAACTGGTTCCCGCTGCCGTCGAGAGCCGACCTCACCGAGGTCGTGGCGATGCCTTCGATCGTGGTCCACGACTCGCCGGATTGTCCGAAGGCACGGAAGCTCGGGTTGCTCCCCGTCGTGTTGCCGCCGACGTCCAGGTTGGAGACGACGCCCGGCGCCTGCGCCATCACGGCGATCAGGCCGCTCCGGCTCGTCGGCAGCACCTCCAGCGTCTCCCTCGTCAATTGCGTGCGCGCGGCAGTCGCCTTGACGTCGACGACAGGTGCCGCTCCGGAGACCGTGAGGGTCTCCGCGACGCCGCCGACCGCGAGCGACACGTCGACCTTCGCGGTGAAGCCGGCCGTCAGCCGCAGGTCCTGCCGGCGCACGGTGACGAAGCCAGGCAGCATGTAATCGACCGTGTAGGTCCCGATGGGGAGCTGCGTCAGCCGGTATTCGCCGCGCTCGTCGGTGACGCCGGTGACTTGCGGCACCTGGAGCGCCGGGCTCGTGGCGGTCACGGTCACGCCCGGGAGGACGCCGCCGCTCGCGTCGGTGACCTGGCCGATGATGCTGGCTTCCTGCGCGCTGGCCGTGTCCGCGAGCGGAATGAGTACGAGGAGGGCGAGTACAAAGAAGAGGGACGGCCGGTGGAATCGACGCCTCATTGAAGTTGCCTCCTGCGTTTTCCCGTGTTCCCCGAGCGACGCGCGAGTATCCGTCCGGCCTCACCGAGTGTCAACGAGTGAAACGGCGGAAATGCAGGATAAGTGGTGTATAAAAGTGCCTTGCGCGGGACGGCCAGAGTGGCCTCGGCTTCATCTGCGAAGGGATGATTATGGATTCGAAGAAACCCAGTCGACGGAAATTCCTGGCGAGTGGCGCGGCGGTTGCCGGCGCGGCCGCTGGAGCGGCACGGTCTGCGAGCGGACAGACGTCAACACCCGCCGCGGCCGAGCCCGCTAAGAAAAATATCAAGGAGCTGATCGCCTACGGTGAGCGTTCGCATTTCGTCACCTCGTTGCGCGAGCCATCGGAAGGCCGGCCGTCGCCCGATGCCTTCGGGCTGACGTTTCACGTCGTGACGCCG
>Ga0209438_1000714_pt1 | contig 10489 bp, 10 predicted proteins | sample GraSoi_2013_20cm_FD_185825 | JGI IMG/M metagenome (GOLD analysis project Ga0209438, IMG submission 185825) | Grasslands soil microbial communities from the Angelo Coastal Reserve, California, USA - Sample 9_17_2013_20cm (SPAdes) (version 2) | ecosystem: Environmental > Terrestrial > Soil >...
TGGGCCGTTGTTTGGCTTGCGATGAGGTGAGCATGGCGGCGCAATTGCAATTCCGTGACGTAACGCTGGGTTATGACAGGCACCCGGCGGTGCACCACCTCACCGGCGAGGTCGTCTCCGGCGCCTTGCTCGCCATCGTCGGGCCGAACGGCGCCGGCAAATCGACGCTGTTCCGCGGCATCGCCGGCATCCTTAAACCGCTGGCGGGCTCGATCGTAACTGGCGACCTCGATATCAGGGATATCGCCTATCTGCCGCAGACGGTGGATATCGACCGCAGCTTTCCGATCTCGGTGTTCGATCTGGTCGGCACCGGGCTGTGGCGTGCTAGCGGGTTTTTCGGCGGCATGGGCAAGCCCGCGCGCGAGAAGATTGCCAATGCGCTCGCGGCCGTCGGCCTCAACGGTTTTGAGAACCGCCCCATCGGCACGCTGTCCGGGGGACAGATGCAGCGCATGCTGTTTGCGCGGGTGCTGTTGCAGGACGCGCGCCTGATCGTGCTGGACGAACCCTTCAACGCCATTGACGCCAGGACCTCGGCCGATCTGCTGGCGCTGGTGCGGCGCTGGCACGCCGAAAAGCGCACGGTGCTGGCGGCGCTGCACGACATGGATATCGTCCGCGCCAATTTCCCCGAAACCCTGCTGCTGGCGCGGGGGCAGGTGGCATGGGGTGCTACCGCCGAGGTGTTGACGACCGAAAACCTTCTGGAAGCGCGGCGGATGTGCGAGGCGTTCGACGACAGCGCCGCTGCCTGCGCCGTTGACGACATGCCGTCGCGGGCCGCCTGATCGTGATCATTCATGATGCGCTGATCGCGCCGTTTACCGAATTCGAATTCATGCGCCGCGCGCTCGCGGCGGCGATCGCGCTTTCGCTGGGCGGCGCGCCGATCGGCGTGTTTTTGATGCTGCGGCGAATGAGCCTGGTGGGCGACGCCATGGCGCACGCCATCCTGCCCGGCGCCGCGATCGGCTTTTTACTGTCGGGCCTCAATCTGATTGCGATGACGACGGGCGGATTGATCGCGGGCTTTACGGTGGCGATCCTCGCGGGCGTGGTGGCGCGCACCACCGAGCTGAAGGAAGATGCCTCTTTGGCCACCTTCTATCTGGTGTCGCTGGCGCTCGGGGTCACGATTGTTTCGATCAAGGGCACCAATATCGATCTTTTGCATGTGCTGTTCGGCAACATCCTGGCGATGGACGACCAGACCCTGCTGGTGATCGCCTTCAACGCCACCGTCACGCTTTTGGTGCTGGCCGTGATCTATCGCCCGCTGGTGATCGAGAGCGTCGATCCGGTATTTTTGCGCACGGTGAGCCGTGCCGGCGCGCCGGCGCATCTGGCGTTTCTGGCGCTGGTCGTCATCAACCTCGTCAATGGCTTTCATGCGCTCGGCACCTTGCTGGCGGTAGGGCTGATGATCCTGCCCGCCGGTATTGCGCGGTTCTGGTCGCGCGATATCACCGGCATGATCTGCATCGCGGTCGCAAGCGCGATTTTCTCAGGCTATGCCGGCCTGGTGCTGTCATTTCAAACCAGGGTGCCGTCGGGTCCCGCGATCATTCTGGTGGCGGCGGTGCTGTACGTTGGGTCCGTGCTGTTCGGCAGCGTCAGCGGCCTGTTCCGGCAGATGTTTCCCGGCCGCCACCTCGAAGCGTAGAGTGAGTCATGGTTTCCGAATCGTCACGTTCGATGCCACCTCTCCCCTTGTGGGAGAGGTCGGATCGCATCGGAGATGCGATCCGGGTGAGGGGTTTCGCTCTCACGATAGACCGCGACCCCTCACCCCAACCCTCTCCCACAAGGGGAGAGGGAGCGCACCACCGTTGCGGGGACCTCGAGCCATTTCAATCCAAATGGATCTATACGTTGACGATGCGTCTCTGGCTCATCTGTTTGATACTTTTGACACCGGCTCTTCCCGCGCGCGCGGAAAATCGCTTGAATGTCGTCGCCAGCTTTTCGATCCTCGGCGATTTCGCGCGAAATGTCGGGGGCGAGCGCGTCAGCGTGACGACCTTGGTCGGTCCCGACGGCGACGTGCATGTCTATACGCCGGCGCCGTCGGACGCCCAGAAGGTTGCGGATGCAAAGCTCGTGATCATCAACGGTCTCGGGCTGGAGGGCTGGCTGTCGCGGCTCGTACAATCCGCAGGCGGCAAGGCCACCATGATCACCGCCTCCCAAGGCATCACCCCGCGCAAGCTCGGCGCGGACGCCGATCCGCACGCCTGGCAATCGGTCGCCAACGCCAAAATCTATGTGGCCAACATCCGGGACGCGCTGGCTAGCGCCGATCCCGCGGGCGGCGGAATCTACCGCGACAATGCCGACCGCTATCTGGCAAAACTCGACGCGCTCGACCGCGATGTGCGGGCGGCGATGGCGCAAATCCCGGAAGGCCGCCGCAAGGTGATCTCCACCCATGATGCCTTCGGCTACTTCGCGGCCGCCTATGGCATCGAATTCATCGCGCCGCAGGGCGTTTCAACCGAATCCGAAGCGAGCGCGCGTGACATTGCCGCGATCATCACCCAGATCAAAACCTCGAAAATACCGGCCGTTTTCCTTGAAAATATCAGCGATCCGCGCCTGATGCGCCGGATCTCGACCGAGACCGGCGCCAGGATCGGCGGGACGCTGTATTCCGACAGCCTCACGGGTGAAAAGGGCGATGCCCCCACTTACATTGATATGGTCAGGCACAATATAAAGGCTCTGACGAGCGCGCTTATCGATTAGGGCAGGGGCCTCCCTGCTGCCGGCGCAGCCCGCCAATACCGCTCCGGAGTTGTTATTTATGCCAGAATTGACGTCCCAAAAGATTCCCGTGACCGTGCTGACCGGCTATCTCGGCGCCGGCAAGACCACCCTTCTCAACCGCATTCTGTCGGAAAATCACGGCAGGAAATACGCTGTCATCGTCAACGAATTCGGCGAGATCGGCATCGACAACGACCTGATCATCGGAGCCGACGAAGAAGTCTTCGAAATGAACAATGGCTGCATCTGCTGCACCGTGCGCGGCGATCTCGTGCGCATCCTCGGCGGGTTGATGAAGCGCAAGGGCAAGTTCGACGCCATCATCGTCGAGACTACCGGCCTTGCCGATCCGGCGCCGGTGGCGCAGACCTTCTTCGTCGACGAGGACGTGCAGAAGAACGCCCGGCTCGATGCGGTCGTGACGGTTGCCGACGCGAAATGGCTGAGCGACCGCCTGAAGGACGCTCCGGAAGCCAAGAACCAGATCGCGTTCGCTGACGTCATCGTGCTCAACAAGACCGATCTCGTCACCAAGGCTGAACTCGCCGAGGTCGAAGCGCGGATCCGCGGCATCAATCCTTACGCCAAACTGCACCGCACCGAGCGCTGCCAGGTGGCGCTGTCCGACGTGCTGGAGCGCGGCGCGTTCGACCTCGATCGCATCCTCGAACTCGAGCCGGAATTTCTCGACGCCGGCGATGATCATGATCATCACGACCACGATCACCATCACGACCATGATGGTCACGATCACGGCCACAGCGGCATCAAGCATTACCATGACGAGGAGATGCAATCGCTGTCGCTGCGATCGGATAAGCCGCTCGATCCCACCAAATTCATGCCGTGGCTGCAGGACCTCGTCGCCAGCGAGGGGCAGAAGATCCTGCGCTCGAAGGGCATTCTCGCCTTCAGCGACGACGACGACCGCTACGTCTTTCAGGGCGTCCACATGATGCTCGAGGGCGATCACCAGCGCGCCTGGAAGGACGGCGAGCCGCGCGAGAGCCGTCTCATCTTCATTGGCCGCGAATTGCCCGAGCAGACCATCCGCGACGGTTTTGAGCGCTGTATCATCACGTGATCAAAGAGTTCGATCCGGGCGATAACCCGGCATCCATCGTTTCGGTCACCGACCGGGTACGCCCTGTTAAAATCGGCACGCCGGTCACGTCTGTGCATTTTCTCGGCGACCACGCGGCTTTCGTCGGCGCCGAGGAAAGCGTTTTCCGGCTGAGCGGAAGCGGCGAGATTTCGCCGGTCGTCGTCCACAGCGGCGGCATCCTGTGCGCCGCTTCCGACCGCGAGCGCATCGTGATGGGCGGCGACGACGGCAAGCTGGTCGCGCTCGATGTCAAGGGCCACGTCACGCAGCTCGCGACCGACCCGAAACGGCGCTGGATCGACAATGTCGCGCTTCATCCGGACGGGGCGGTCGCATGGTCCGTCGGCAAGAGCGCCTTTATCCGCAGCGGCAAGGCCGAGGAAAAATCGCTCGAGGTGCCCTCGACCGTAGGCGGACTGGCATTCGCGCCGAAGGGACTGCGCCTTGCGGTCGCGCATTATAACGGCGCGACGCTGTGGTTTCCCAACATGGCGGCGAAGCCCGAGCATCTCGAATGGGCGGGCTCGCATCTCGGCGTTGTTTTCAGCCCGGACAACAAGTTTCTGGTCACCACGATGCACGAGCCGGCGCTGCATGGCTGGCGGCTGGCGGACAACCGCCACATGCGGATGACAGGTTATCCAGGCCGCGTCAGGTCGATGTCGTGGAGCGCGGGCGGCAAGGCGCTGGCGACGTCGGGCGCCGATGCGGTGATTGTGTGGCCGTTCGGCAGCAAGGACGGCCCGATCGGCAAGGAGCCCGCGATGCTTGCGCCGCTGCAGGAGCGCGTCGCCGTGGTCGCCTGCCATCCCAAACAGGATATCCTCGCCGCGGGCTACAGCGACGGCACCATCTTGATGGTGCGGATGAACGACGGTGCGGAGATTCTGGTGCGCAGAAATGACACCGCCCCGGTCGCAGCGCTGGCGTGGAATAGCAAGGGCACGCTGCTGGCGTTCGCCGCGGAAGATGGCGACGCCGGTCTGCTGGCGCTGTAGCGGGCGGAATTGGCCTGGTCTTGCCCGTTCCCGAGGGAACAATACCTTTCGGCGCCCGTTGATTCCGCTGGTGATTTGCGGTGAACGAGATGGTCCCGGACGAAACAAAGCGCGCTTACAGGAAGGATATGCTTCTCGCCTCCGCGTTGGTCGCGGCGGGGCTTGCCATATCCGGTCTTTCGTTAGCGCAGATCGCAACCCGCAATCCGCAGGTGGCGCAGGCTACCCCACCGCTGCAGTCGTCACCTGCTCCTGCGGATCAGGACAAGCCACCTGCCGAGTCCAAGCCCGGTGGTGACCGCCCGACCACGCTGGCGCCTGAGCCTGCCCGTCCCGACGCGCAAGCCCAGAAGGCGGGCGCGACGCCGGCGCTGCCGCCCGCGCCGGCCGAGAAGACCGCAGCCCCGATCCCGGACAAAAAATAGTTCTTTTGTGCAAGCGTCGCGCCCCGTTTTTGCGCAGTTTGACAGCGCGATGACGGGATCGGTCCTGGCTGCCGATTTTACAGCCTCGATTGTTGCCGTCGGCTGCCGCATAATATTTCGACGCGCTACGGCGCAGATCATAGATGGGGTTCATGATGAAGATCGAGGATATCAGGCGAAACGCGTATTCGATGCCGCTCACCAACCCGTCGTTCCCGCCGGGACCCTATCGCTTCTTCAATCGGGAATATTTCGTCATCAGCTACCGCACCGACCCGGAAGCGCTCGCGGCCGTGGTGCCGGAGCCGCTGGAGGTGACGGAGGCGATCGTCAAATACGAGTTCATCCGCATGCCCGATTCCACCGGCTTCGGCGACTACACCGAAACCGGCCAGGTGATCCCGGTCCGTCTCAATGGCGAGGACGGCGCCTATACCCACGCGATGTATCTCGACGACGACGCGCCGATCGCGGGCGGCCGCGAGCTGTGGGGATTTCCCAAAAAGCGCGCCACGCCGAAAATCGAGGTTGAGAGCGACGTGCTGGTCGGCACGCTGCACTACGGCTCGGTGCTGTGCGCCTCGGGCACCATGGGCTACAAGCATCGCCCGGCCGATCATGATGCCGTGCTGAACAGCATGAAGGCGCCGAATTTCATCCTCAAGATCATTCCGCATGTCGATGGCTCTCCGCGTATCTGCGAGCTGGTGCGCTTCCATCTCGAAGACATCGTCTTGAAAGAGGCATGGACCGGGCCCGCGGCGCTCGGCCTGTTCCCGCACGCGCTAGCCGACGTGGCGCGCCTGCCGGTGCGCGAGGTGCTCTCCGCGCTGCATTTCAAGGCGGACCTGACGCTCGGGCTGGGGACCGTCGCGTTCGATTATATGAAGAGGTGACGCAGTCATTCCGGGGCGCGCGTGAGCGCGAGCCCAGAATCCATAGCCACGATCGGGAGTATGGATTCCGGGCCTGCGCCAAGTGGCGCATCCCGGAATGACGAAGAAAGGGAGAGAGCGGTTCGCAAGCACAACCTCACCGCACCAGCACGTTCCTGAACTGCCAGGGATCTGAGGTGTCGATGTCTTCCGGGAACAGTCCGGGCCGGTCGGTCAGCGGTGTCCAGTCGGTGTAAACGCCCTTCACCGGGCCGAGATACGGCATCTGGATATCGAGGCAGCGGCGGAAATCCAGCTCGTCGGCCTCGACGATGCCGGCGGTAGGATTTTCCAGCGCCCAGACCATGCCAGCGAGCACCGCCGACGACACCTGCATGCCGGTCGCGTTCTGGTAGGGCGCGATGGCGCGGGTTTCCTCGATCGAAAGCTGCGATCCGTACCAATAGGCGTTCTTGCCGTGGCCATAGAGCAGCACGCCAAGCTCGTCGATTCCGTCCTCGATTTCGTTCTCGTCCAGAATGTGCCACTTCGGCTGCATCTTGCCGGTCGCGCCGAACATCTCGTGCAGCGACAGCACCGCGTCGTTGGCGGGATGATAGGCGTAGTGGCAGGTCGGGCGGTACACCACCCTCTCGCCGTCGCGCACCGTGAAATAATCGGCGATCGAAATCGATTCGTTGTGGGTGACCAGAAAACCGTATTGCGCGCCCGGCGTCGGGCACCATGAGCGCACGCGGGTGTTGGCGCCGGGCTGCAGCAGATAGATCGCGGCGCCGCAGCCATAGTCATGGGTGCGGCCATTGTCCGGCATCCATTTTTCGTGGGTGCCCCAGCCGAGTTCGGCCGGCTGCATGCCTTCGGAGACAAAACCCTCCACCGACCAGGTGTTGACGAAGATGTTCATCGGCTTCGGCCGCTTCGAACGCTGGGTATCGCGCTCGGCGATATGGATGCCCTTGACGCCAAGCTTCTGGGCGAGGCGGCCCCAGCCTTCGCGGCTTTTCGGTTCCTCGAACGGCGTATGGGTATCGCGGGCGATGTCGAGCAGCGCCTGCTTGACGAACCAGGACACCATGCCGGGATTGGCGCCGCAGGTGGAGACCGCGGTCGGGCCGCCCGGGCTCTTGTGCTTTGCCGCCAGTAGCGTCTCGCGCAACGCGTAGTTCGAGCGCTTTTCGGGGCCGATATTGCGGTCGAAGTAGAAGCCGAGCCACGGCTCCACGACGGTGTCGATGTAGAGCGCGCCGACCTCGCGGCACAGCTTCATGATATCGACCGAAGAAGTGTCCACCGACAAATTGACGCAAAAACCCTGACCGCCGCCGGCGGTCAAGAGCGGCACCAGCAGCTCGCGATAATTGTCCCGCGTGATGGCCTGCTTGATGAAACGCACGCCGTGCTCTCTGGCGATCTCGCCGTCCTCATGGGGATCGATGATGACGAAGCGCGATTTGTCATATTCGAAATGCCGCTCGATCAGCGGCAAGGTGCCTTTGCCGATCGAGCCGAAGCCGATCATGACAATCGGGCCGGAAATTTTCGCGTGGATTTGCGGGGACGGGCTCATGAATGGCTCCGGGGAATGGATGTGCTGCGCGTTGGGGGATAGGGTCAGGCGGGGCGTCGCTTCGCGGTCACCTCGATCTCGACCTTCATCTCAGGCTTCAAAAGCCCGGCGACGACCAGGATCGTCGCGGCCGGCCGGATATCGCCAAGCGTTTCGCCGCAGGCCGCGAGGACGGCGTCCGCATTGCCCGCATCCGTGACGTAATAGGTCGCGCGGACGATGTCGGCCATGGCGAAACCGCCATCCTTCAGCGTGGCCTCGATGGTCTTGAAGCAGTTTCGTGTCTGGCTCGTGACGTCGGCCGGCATGGCCATGGTCGCGTAATCGTAGCCGGTGGTGCCGGCGACGAAGGCGAAATCGCCGTCGATGACGGCGCGGCTATAGCCGGCGGTTTTCTCGAACGGCGAGCCGGTGGAAATCAGGCGGCGAGACATCATGTGCACCTCGGGCAAGCGTCACGTGACCTTGTCAAGGTCAGGCAATGCCGCGTCTTTGCCTTCAAATCAAGCGGCGCGAGGCGCCAGTTTTCGCGAGCGTGCCGCCAACAGCGGCTTGGGTTGCGGCGCCGCTATGGTCCGGGTCGGCACGATCATTCCCCAGGCGCCATCGAGCGCGCCCTCGCGCAGTTCGAGACCGAGCAGGCGGTCGGGCTCGAACGGACCGGGCAGCCGCAGTTCGCCGGTCTTGAGCGCCGAGAAGCCGAAGCGGGCGTAGTAGGGCGCGTCGCCGAGCAGAAGCACCGCGCCATGGCCGCGCGCCTTTGCCGCCGCCAGTGCGCGCTGCACCAGCGCCCTTCCGATGCCGAGCTTGCGGCAGGACGGGTCGACCGCCAGCGGACCAAGCGTCAGCGCCGGCACCCCGCCGGCGCTGACGTGCCACAACCGCACAGTCCCTACCAGCCGGCCCTGGCTCACGGCCGAAAGCGCAAGGCCTTCGGCGGGCGCTTGTCCGTCGCGCAGGCGCTGGCAGGTGCGGAGATGACGGTTGTCGCCAAAGCTGGCATCGAGCAGTGCCTCACGCGCGACGACGTACGAGGCGCGCTCGCTGCGGACCACGAACGGAGCGGTGTCGGAGGTGGTGGCTACGGTGGGTTTCCGCAAAATAGCCATGGCATGTCATTCCTCGCTCCCGACCGCAGCGGCGGGCGGAGCGTTGTCTGCAAAATTCGCAAGGATGAGGGGAGGGAGCCGGCGGACCGGCTCCCGACATTGCTTCCTCCCACACAGGCGGGAGGGGTGAGGTGCCGCACGGGAGGCGGCCTCAGATGTGATAGGTCCGTAGCGGCGGGAAGCCGTTGAACGCCACCGACGAGTAGGTCGACGTATACGCCCCGGTGCCCTCGATCAGCACCTTGTCGCCGATCTCGAGCGTCACCGGCAGCGGGTACGGGATCTTCTCGTACAGCACGTCGGCGGAATCGCAGGTCGGGCCTGCGAGCACGCACGGCGTCATTTCCGCCCCGTCATGCGGGGTGCGGATCGCGTAGCGGATCGACTCGTCCATGGTCTCGGCGAGGCCGCCGAACTTGCCGATGTCGAGATACACCCAGCGCACCTCGTCCTCATCGCTCTTCCTGGAGATCAGAACGACTTCGGTCTCGATGATGCCGGCATTGCCGACCATGCCGCGGCCCGGCTCGATGATGGTCTCCGGGATCTGGTTGCCGAAATGCTTGCGCAGCGCACGGAAGATCGACCGGCCATATTGCACGACCGGCGGCACGTCCTTGAGGTACTTGGTCGGAAATCCCCCGCCCATGTTGACCATGGAGAGGTTGATGCCGCGCTCGGCGCAGTCACGGAACACGGTCGAGGCCATCGCGAGCGCGCGGTCCCACGCCTTCACCTTGCGCTGCTGCGAGCCGACATGGAACGAGATGCCATAAGGCTCCAGGCCGAGGCGCTTGGCGAGGTCGAGCACCTCGACCGCCATCTCCGGATCGCAGCCGAACTTGCGCGACAGCGGCCATTCGGCGCCGGCGCAATCATAGAGGATGCGACAGAACACCTTGGCGCCGGGGGCGGCACGGGCGGTCTTCTCGACCTCCGCGGTGCAATCGACGGCAAACAGGCGAATGCCGAGCGCGAAGGCGCGCGCGATGTCACGCTCCTTCTTGATGGTGTTGCCATAGGAAATGCGATCCGCGGGCGCGCCGGCGGCCAGCGCCATCTGGATTTCGGCCACCGAGGCGCAGTCGAAGCACGAGCCCATCGAGGCCAGCAGCGACAGCACTTCCGGCGCCGGGTTTGCCTTCACCGCGTAGAACACGCGGCTGTCCGGCAGCGCCGTCGAGAAGGTCTGATAGTTGTCGCGCACGACTTCGAGGTCGACGACGAGACACGGCTCGACGTCCTGGCCCTCGTTGCGGCGGTTGCGCAGGAATTCCTGAATACGTTCGGTCATAGCACCCTCCAAACGGCCCAGCGACGGGACACGTTCAAATGTGATCTCGGATAAGAGCGCTCCGGCCACATCGCGCGATGGAGGCGCAACGAAGCCGAAAAACTCGAACCGAATTGTGCTGCCGTGGATTGGTTGGGAATGATCCCGCCCGCACACCTGGCAATGAAGGACAAGCCTCTTCGGTATTCGCGCCGGCTGGTGGAAAGCCGGCAGAGACCAAAAAAGCCCGATCCGTCGTTGCTTTAAGTCGCGTCCCCCGTTGAGAACGAGGTGCGCCGGTTCGCCTCCGGCTGCCAGTCACGGTTGCAAGGAGCGAAGAGACCTTC
>Ga0209438_1000715_pt1 | contig 10483 bp, 11 predicted proteins | sample GraSoi_2013_20cm_FD_185825 | JGI IMG/M metagenome (GOLD analysis project Ga0209438, IMG submission 185825) | Grasslands soil microbial communities from the Angelo Coastal Reserve, California, USA - Sample 9_17_2013_20cm (SPAdes) (version 2) | ecosystem: Environmental > Terrestrial > Soil >...
GCGCGAGCGGCCGGTCGGGTCGGTGCTCGCAACCGCGCTGCTAATCACCGCACCAGTCTCCATTGTGATGTTCTTCACCGCTTTGGGATTCCGCAAGGATATCGCAACCGCATTGCACAATCCGTTCTTCGACCTGAAATTTCTGGTGACGATCACAGTGGCGATTTCGGCCATCGCGATCAGCATTCACTTGTCGCGCCCGGAAGCTTCACTCAAAGGCTGGATGTGGTTGCTTCTGATCCCTGTGGGGTTGCTGTCGTTTGGAATCGGAGGCGAGATGATGATGCCGCAGCAGCTACCTTGGATTACGCGGCTGATTGGGTCCAATTCGAAGGTGTGCATGACGGCGATCCCGTTGCTTTCGCTGCCGCTTTTGATCGCCGCACTAGTCGCCCTGCGTCACGGCGCGCCAACGCGGCCGACTCTGGCAGGCGCCTACGCTGGATTGCTTTCGGCGGGATTTGCGGCGACGCTGTATGCCTCCCAATGCACGGACGATTCGCCGCTGTTCGTAGCCACATGGTACCCCCTTGCCATCGGATTGGTCACCGCCGTTGGCGCGCTGGCCGGTTCGAGATGGCTCCGGTTTTGAGTAGATGAACTCGTCGGAGCTTCACGCCGCCGGTACGTCGGGAGTTCGGCGAGGCGACGTTCCGGTCAAGGCGATCGCCGACATCGTAGGCTTCGCCAGTTGCAGTCACTTTTCGTGGCCGCCTGTCACCAACTGAACGTCCGTAGACAGCGACGACGACACGGTCGGGACCTGCTCGCCGTCGGAGGCGCGCGAGATCGCAACCCGGGTCTTGTTGAAGACGGCCTCGACGCCGCCCGCTTCCGCGTTGAGATTGTTGAGCAGCTCGGACATCAGCACGGAGTGAGCGCCTTCCGAATCGTCCGCCACCTTGCCCGGCGTCGCCGAGGTCAGGATCAGCGCGTTGTCGGGCGCGCTGATCGGGGCAAGACCATGGGAGAAGGCGCGGAAGCGGCGCTCGTAAGGATTGCGGCGGGAGGCGTCGACGACGACGAGTTTGGCGCGGGCGCCCTGCTGCTTCATCACGTCCAGCACCGCCTCGATGCTCACGCCCTGGCGGCAGACGTCGGATTCCTTCCAGATCGCGGCATCGACCGGGATCATATAGCTCTCGCGGCCGACCTGAACGCCGTAGCCGCCGAAGAACAGCATCACCACCGAATCCGGCTTGATCTTCGATTTCAGCCGGGCGATGACCCGGTTCATGTCGTCACGGCTGGCGTCTTCCACGACGTCGACGTCAAAGCCGTTGCCGCGCAGCGCCGCGGTGAGTGCGCGGGCATCGTTGATAGGTTGGGTCAGCGGCGCATCGGCATCGGGATAATGACCGTTGCCGATGACCAGTGCGACCCGCGAAGCCTTCTTCACGGCGCCGCCGCTCTGCTCAATTGCAATCGCCTTGGCGGCATCCAGGGCCCGCATGCTGAGCGCAGCGTGAGGGCCAATCGCCAGTGACGCCACGCCTGCCAGCGTGGCGGCAATGGCGATCGGCCGACGGGAGATCCGGAGCTGCCTTACATTCATTGCAGTTCGCTCCTGGTTATCATTGGGCCGCATATTCGTGCATTCAAGCGTTCAATTGAGCGACAATTTCACCTAGGGTGAGGCCCACCCTGATATCGTCCATTAGCTTGGCTGCCTCTTGCGACGTCCACAGGCTGCGGCCCAGAATTGGTGAAAGCGAATGAAGATAACGGCCCGGCCGAAGCGGCTTTCAGCTGCGATCCGTTCGCCGCAACCTCCCTCGGCCAATAATTTCTGTCAGAAACCTTCTGTCCGGCCATCGCGAATGAGGCGGCTGCCATCAACGAAGAGACAATAGCAATCGTAATCGTTAGCTTGCGCGACATAGATTCGCTCCTTGATGTAAAGCGCCCGATTGCGCTTATGACAGATGTTCGTGCCAGCCAGCATTCTTGTTACAAGATCACTCCGACGTGACACTCGTGGGACGTTCGACGCCTTCGACCGCATCCCAATCTGTCCGATCAACACGACCGTTGACTGCTCCGCGACCATCTCGCTTGAGGATGGACCGATCGACCGAACAAGTAGCAGACATGCTTTCCTCGAGTTGGTTCACCTGAATCACACAGGTAATTCTTTGTTGCGGCGCATTGCCTGCGTTCAGGAGTGATAACGAGCCGCAAGAACTCCCTAGATGATTAGCGGAGGAGGTTTGTGCTCGAACTCGTGACCGCCATACCCTTGCCTGCTTTTATGACGCGCGAGGGTCGCGCGTCTCCATCGTCAGAACTGAGACGAACTGAGATTCCGACGCCCACCAGAGCGACCCCTGCGATCATGGCAACCACAACAATCTTCAGATGGGTCATGCGGTCCGCGCTGTAAATCGAATGGTTCACGAAAGGCTCCTGCTGCTCCACTTCTCGCGGGAGATTCGTCACGCGGTACCCCCGGCATTCTCCAATTCCATTCGTAAGGATTCGTCATTTTGTTTCCTGAGACACGCTCACAAGGCGGTGAAGACCAGAACGCGCGCACTGCGGTCCAGCCATGCGGTACATCCGCTTGTGTTTTAGATCGACTGATTTAAAATGTTAAAAATTTCGCAATGAGTGCGCGCGGCACAACGACTGTCCGGCTCCATATACCGTGCTTCCTCACGCTAAAAAGGATTCGTCGATGCAACCTGAGCGCAGGACCTTCCTGATTTCTGCGCTGCGTTCGAACGCGCTGAACCGGCGGATCGCGCCGCGCGCTTAAGTTTTTTCCGAATGGGGACGCTCTTGCGATGGCAAACGAGGTGCCGGACTTTATAGCCATCAGCTATGACGTTATAGCCATCAGCTATGACGTTTGGCGACCATCGCTTTGGCGTCTCCATCGAACCAAATCAATGGCAGCTTAAGAGGCAACCGCGCATGAACGGCCCGCAACGCGAACATGACTTGCCGATGTGGATGGGATCCTCGATCTCGGGAGACGCTGAAGCTTATCGCCGATTCCTCGCGTCTGTAACCCTTCATCTGCGTGCAATGGCGCGACGACGCTGCGCACGATGTGGTGTACCTGACTGCAACGCGGAAGACATCGTGCAGGAGGTCCTTCTGACAATCCACCTCAAACGAGGAACATTGGATCCGTCTCGCCCGATCGGCCCATGGATCTCCATTCTCGTTCGCAACAAGCTGGTTGACACATTGCGGCGGCGTGGACGTACGGTCTATGTTCCGATCGACGACGTCATCGATACGTTGGCCTTCGAGCAGATCGAAACTGGGCTCGATCACTTTGACATCAGCCGTTTGTTGGGACGATTGAGCGAAAGACAGCGTGATATCGTGCAGTCAATCTCGATCGAAGGAGCCAGCGTGCGTGAGACGGCGCTTCGTCTCGGCCTGTCCGAAGGCGCCGTCCGTACTGCGCTGCATCGCGCTCTCGCGCGGCTTGCTGCTCTATATCAGAACGATCTTGACGCACGGCATAACAAATGTCCGGCTCCAGCTGAGCGAGGTCTTGTAGGCCAAGAGACGCGGAAGAGCGTTTAACGCGAACGGAAGCACAGTGGAAACAAAATGCAGCTTCACCAAGCGCGCTATTTTGTGGCGGTATGCAACGGTCTCAATTTCACGCGCGCGGCCAAAAGGTGCAATGTCTCACAACCGTCGCTGACGCGCGCGATTCAAATGCTCGAGAAAGAGTTCGGCGGTTATCTGTTCGATCGAAAGAGGTCCAGCATCGAACTAACCGATCTAGGCAAGCTTGTTCGCCCCTATCTTGAGGAGGTTTGGCGCACAGCGTTTGCGGCAAAGCGGATCGCCAGGGAATATTCGGCGAAGATACCGAAAGAGTTGAATCTCGCCATTATGTGCACGATCGCGCCGAAGCTGCTTCTCCAAATGCTGAGCCGGTTCCGGACGAATCACCCTGAAGTTCGGATGCAGCTCACGGATGGAGAAGCCCAGACGCTTGAGGAAAAGCTGATTAATTTTCAAACTGAGGCTGCCATATATTGCAGGCCCCACCACCGGGAACCGGATGCCAGGCTAAACTACCTGCCCCTTTTTAAGGAGCAGATGATGATCATCTTACCCAAAGGGCACAGATTGTCGAAACAACACTCCATCAGGATTCGCGATCTGGTCGGGGAACAATACGTCCAACGGGCTTTCTGTGAATTTGGCGATATGATCGACGTCCGCGAAATGGTCGACAAGGTTTCCGACGCTGACAGCGCAAAATGCGAAGCCGTCTACAGGAGCGATCGAGACGACTGGGTACTTGGGATGGTAGCAAGCGGTTTCGGCTTCGGATTTTTGCCCAAACATTCAATAATACACGAGGACATCATCGCGCGCCCGCTCGTCGATCCGGAATATTGGCGGAATATTCACTTGGTGACGGTCCGCGATAAACCCCAATCTCATATCGTCGGTGCTCTCGTCCATGAAGCGATGAGGACAGAATGGGCGAACGAAGATGCTTTGCGGTGAGCGCTCATCTCACCGCAATTTAGCTTCTTGCAGTTCAAACAATCACGATCGATCAATTGCCACGCCCAACGCACACTATCCCTTTCCAGCATGCCTCAGCGGAAGAGAAACCCGCAATCAACCTTGGTCACCTCTTCGCCGGTTCACGGAACGCTTCACGGATCTATCGGGAATTTAGGAACATTCGTTGGGTGAAAGACGCCAATGCTTTGTCGCTATGGTCGGATAGCCAATACCTATACGAATTTGATTGGAGACCATTCATTGAGCCTGCCGGAGGTCACCGGCACAAACACAAACGCGTCAAATCAAACCGGTGGTGTCGACAACCACAATTCTGATGGCTATTCCGCACAACGCATTGTCCGGAGCATAGCATGCCTTCCTATTTCTCAGTTGCGACGCGCGCCCGAGCGAGCATTTCTTTGCGGATTTGGTTCGCGGCCTATCGCAGCTATAAGCGTATCTACCACCCCTTCGTCGACCTGGGTATACGGCTCAGCGTCACACAATTCTTTCTGCATTCAGCGATGGTCCAGGCGATGACCTGGCACGACGCGCTTTATCTCGCTGGCGATAAATATTCAGTAAGCTGGCTGAGCCCTCAGCACGCGGGGTTACTCAGGGCCGGGATCGAGCTCATCTGTCCCATCCTGTTCGCGCTTGGATTGTTCACGCGCGCAGCGGCGATACCGATGGCGATTCTCACGCTCGTCGCACACACGAGTTCTCAGACGCATGACGCAAACCTCTTCTTGGGAGCAACTCTGATCGGTTATGTAATGTTCGGCGCACGTGCAATTTCGATCGATGGGTTGATCACGCCGGGTCTCAGCGACAGCGCAGTTCCTATTTTCCCTAACATCATTTACGCCACCGAGCGGTTCACGAAGCACGTCGGCCCTGCCTTTCAGCTGACCCTAAGATTGTGGCTCGGTTGGACGCTATTACGGCTGCCCGCATCGACGGCTATATTTCCCGTTACGACCGCGCACCACCTATTGCCTCCTCCTGTCACGATACTGGGCGGGCTAATGCTGGCTCTTGGCCTCGGAGTACCCGTCGCCAACAAGGCGCTCCTCGCGATGGTCGGCGTGCAGATGATGATGAGCGACTCCGATGGTTTCTGGATGATCTTGATTCTTGCTCAGATCGGCATGCTTGGTGCCGGACGCTGGTCATTCGACGATCGTATCTACGCTATGCTGGTTGACTGGATGAAGCCGAGCCACGGTACTGGCAATACCGATAGTTGGCCACGCGTAGTCATCGTCGGTGCAGGGTTTGGTGGTATCGCCTGTGCGGCGAAGCTACGACACCTGCCGGCCCATTTGACACTTATCGACCGGCACAATCATCATCTGTTCCAGCCGTTACTCTATCAAGTCGCGACCGCAGGCCTCTCACCCGCTGATATTGCTTCTCCGATCCGTAGCCAGTTTCGAGACGATCCAAACGTTCGAGTAGTCATGAAAACGGTGACCGGTATCGATGTCAAAAGGCAAACAGTCCATATGGGCGACGATGTTTTACCTTTTGACAGTCTTGTGCTTGCGACCGGCGCATCCCATAGCTATTTCGGACGCGATGAGTGGTCGAGACTTGCTCCAGGGCTCAAGCGCATCAACGACGCGACAGCGATACGCGCCAAGTTGCTCTCAGCATTCGAGAATGCAGAAAATGAGCCAGACAGCGCTGAGCGGGATGCCTGGCTGACTTTCGTCATCGTCGGCGGCGGGCCAACGGGGGTCGAATTGGCCGGCGCAATCGCAGAGCTGGCCCACTTCGGTCTCCAAGAGGAGTTCCGCAGGATAAATCCAGCGTCGGCGCAGATTTTTTTGGTACAATCCGGCCCTCGCATTTTGCCTGCATTTCAGGACAGCCTTTCTGCGCGCGCGCAACGTTCGCTGGAACGGCTGGGGGTGACCGTTCGGATAAACAGCCGGGTTCAGGAGATCGACGTTGAGGGTGTCACGATAAATGGCCAGCGCCTGCGAGCGAAGACTGTGCTGTGGGCTGCCGGTGTGGTCGCCTCGCCCACCGCACGTTGGCTTGGAGTCGAACCGGATCATGCTGGCCGTACGCCAGTCGACGCTCATCTGCGTCTGCCAAACCATGACAATATCTTCGTGATCGGCGATGCGGCGGCAGCCTCGGGTTGGCACGGAGGCTCAATACCCGGGCTGGCCCCCGCGGCTCAACAAGGCGGTCGATATGTTGCCCGTATGATCCGTGCGAGGTTGGAGGCACGCGGAGAGCCGGCGCCTTTCGTTTATCATCACAAGGGTAGTCTCGCGACCATCGGGCGCAAGGCGGCGGTGGCAGACTTTGGACGAGTACGTCTGTGGGGCGCGCCGGCGTGGTGGCTCTGGGGATTGGTTCACGTGTTGTTTTTAGCGACTATGCGCAATCGCGTATCGGTAATCATAGCTTGGATCTGGGCTTATCTGACCTTCCGCAGCGGAACCCGCTTAATCACAGAACAAGACATGCCGGAGGACGCGTGAGCCAGCCCCCTTATCAGAATACACCGTTGCGTTGACTGCGGCTCGGTAACATTCTTGGTCCAGCCAAGTAACAATACAGCGCGACAGTTGGAAAGCTCTTTGCTCCGGCATAGAGCAGAACGTTGACTGTCTTTCGGAATACCGGGCGCCGTGTATCGTACTAAGAGGGGCTATACCAACTGTTCAGTCGGTAATTGGCCGACCGAGCGGCCCCGCCGCGCGAAACCCAGCGTGAGACGCCAGTCGCGGCAGTTGACGCCTCCGTAACGCAGATTCCTAGCCGCGATTATTTGCCGGACACAGGCAAGCAGGCTCGTTCAGTTGGCGAACGAGCCTGCTACGACGAGCGAGGATGGGCTGGTCAACTCTGCTCGCCGATGGACGAAGAATGGGATCACTCGCTCGACAAACCAAGAGTCACAAAAGAGTGAGGCCTGTTGAGTGTAACAGAGCGTGCGTACACAGCGAAGTGTCGAGCGTGTACCGAGAGCGGTGCGCTGACCAACCCAAATGGAGAGAACTAGATGTCTGTTAAATCCACAGTAAGTGCATTCGTACTCGCCGGCGCCGTTACTACGGCGCTTGCATCAATGGCTGCGGCGGCACCGCTGACTGACGCAGAGGCCAAGGCCGCCGTCGCTGCCGGTAAGGAAAAATGTTTCGGCGTGGCGCTGAAATCACAAAACGACTGCGCCGCGGGGCCGGGCACAACATGCCAGGGGTCGTCGACGGTCGACTTCCAAGGCAATTCCTGGAAGTTCGTGCAGCACGGGACTTGCGCGAGCATTCAGGTGCCGGGCGGCCGCAATGGCTCGCCGACGGCCCTGAAGCGCGACGTGCCAGCGTAAGCGACAAGGACGGGCGGAGGGCGGAGATCAATGAGTGCAATGAGAAAACTTCCCGATTCACACCCAACAGGGCGTCTCCGTCCTCCCTCGTACGCGATAGCAGGTCTTGCTGGTACAAGCTTCAAGCACGCGCATCTGCCGGCGATTCTGGCCGAAGGGACGCGGGACGGCTTCTTCGAGGTTCATGCCGAAAACTACATGGGGGCCGGCGGCCCGCCTCATCATGCGCTTGAACAAATCCGCCGCGACTATCCCCTCTCCTTGCACGGCGTTGCCATGTCGATCGGTGGTCCGCAGCCTCTCGACCGAAATCATCTTGAGCGCTTTCGCGCGCTCGCCGAACGCTATGAGCCGGCGGTGGTTTCTGAACATCTGGCCTGGTCAACCCATGAGACCACATACTTCAATGATCTGCTGCCTTTGCCGTACACCGAAGCGACGCTGAGTCGGGTCAGCGAGCACGTTGACGAAGTACAGCAGGCCATCCGCCGGCCGATCCTACTTGAAAATCCGTCCACCTATGTCGTCTTCCGCGAGTCGGCAATGAGCGAAATGGACTTCATTCGTGGCATCGTCCAGCGGACGGGTTGCGGACTGTTGCTCGATCTCAACAACGTCTTCGTTTCCGCGACCAACCATGGCTACTCGGCGCTCGACTATCTCTCCGATTTCCCGATGGAGCATGTCGGCGAGATTCATCTGGCCGGACATGCCGAGCAGGTCGACGACGAAGGCGATCGCCTGCTCATCGACAGTCATGACGGACCGGTGGCGGATGCGGTGTGGAAACTGTTCGAAATCGTCGTCAGCCGCTCCGGCCCGATCCCGACGCTCGTCGAATGGGACAGCAACATTCCAGACTGGCCAGTGCTCAAGGCCGAAGCGGGAGCGGCACAACAGATCCTCGACCGTCACGCAACACCCGTCACATCCGGAAAAGTCCATGCTCGTCGATGAACGAATTGGTCGGCGTGACGGCGGGCGGCTGTCCTTTGCCGTTGCGTTTTCTCCGGCACTACTCGACCCCCAAAGCGAAACGCCGGCAGCGGTCACCGGGCCGAATGAAAAGGCGGCGGTCAGACGTTATAATGTCTATCGCAACAACGTTACCGTTAGCCTCATCGACGCTCTGGCGGCGATTTTCCCAGCAACCCAACGGATCACGGGCGTGGAATTCTTCCGCGCGATGGCCCGTTTCCACGTACGGGCCACCCCTCCGACATCGCCTTTGCTGTTCGACTATGGCCGGGATTTTCCCGGTTTCATCGAACGGTACGAATACGCTCGGTCCATGCCATGGCTGGCCGACGTCGCGCGCATCGAGCGCGCGTGGCTTGATGCCTATCACGCCGCCGACATGGACACACTGAGGCCGGAGGCTCTGGCTTCGATTCCGCCGGAACGCCTCTCGGATGTCTTTTTCGTTCCGCACCCCGCGACCAGAATCGTCTGCTCCGAATTTCCGGCTGTGTCGATTTTCGTGCCGAACCGAAGTGAGGGCCCCGTGGATCCTATCGTGGCGGTTGCGCCGCAAGATGCGCTGATAACCCGACCGGGACTCGAGGTTGTTGTCCGGCACCTCCCTCCCGGCGGGGCAATCTTTCTGGCCTGTCTCATTTCGGGTCGGACACTTGGTCAAGCCGTTTCGGCGGCGTTTGAGGCGAGTACAGCATTCGATCTTCCCGCCAACATCGCTGGGATGATCGAGGCCGGTGTGTTCACGGCAATCGATAGCGGAGATCCATGATGACGACCACCGACGAACTTAGAGCCAGCACCGGCACGACACACCAGATCACCATGTTCGCCGACCGACTGATCGGCATCGTTCATACCCTTGCGCAACCTTCACTCGTTCAGCTTGTGATGCGTCTTGCTCTCGCGGTGCCATTCTGGCGCTCGGGCATCAACAAATGGGACGGCTTCCTGCAGCTCAAGGATACAACTGTGCTGCTGTTTAGCGAAGAATTCATGCTGCACCTGCCCGGCGGCCCATATCACTACCCGGCTCCCGCCGTCTTCGCATTCATTTCCGGTTGCGGCGAGATTCTGTTCCCCATCCTTCTTGTCTTCGGCCTCGCCACACGCTTTGCCGCAACGGGGCTCCTGTGCATGACATGCATCGTCGAACTCACCGTTCCCGATGGTTGGCCGGTTCATATTACCTGGGCCGCCATGGCATTGGGCATTATGGCATGGGGGCCAGGCTGGCTCTCGCTCGATTACGGAATTCGGCACGCGCTCGGACTACCAAAAGACGTTTACTGAGGAGAACAGCCGAGCAAGACGATCGGAGGAAAGCCGGTTGAGCGCGCCGACGATCAAGAAATCACAAGGCGTAAGTTCAAAGGAAAGCATGAAAAAGAGCGACACCGCTGAAGACGGCATCAAAGGATGAGACGAAGAAATGATTCCTTTTTCTTCGTCCATCGGCGAGCAGGGCAAATTGCCCCTGTCCTCGTTCGTCGTAGCAGGTCCGTTCGCTGATAGGACGGGCCTGCTTGCGGCCGGACCCTCGCCGCCTTTCCCATTGCTACCATGTGTGTTCCTCCAAGAATTGCAGGAGATTGTAAGTGAGCTTGAACCAAGATCATCTTGATCGGGATCGTCCGTCGGAATGTAAGCTACCCGGCCAGGTAG
>Ga0209438_1000716_pt1 | contig 10479 bp, 10 predicted proteins | sample GraSoi_2013_20cm_FD_185825 | JGI IMG/M metagenome (GOLD analysis project Ga0209438, IMG submission 185825) | Grasslands soil microbial communities from the Angelo Coastal Reserve, California, USA - Sample 9_17_2013_20cm (SPAdes) (version 2) | ecosystem: Environmental > Terrestrial > Soil >...
CGCGAAATCATGCGAGGCTGCCGGAAACATCGGCAGCGAGAAGCGCAGGAACCCGTAGCCGCCCATCTTCAGGAGGATCGCGGCCAGGACCACCGAACCTGCGGTTGGGGCCTCGACATGGGCGTCCGGCAGCCAGGTATGCACCGGCCACATCGGCAACTTGACCGCGAAGGAAGCGAAAAATGCCAGCCAGCCCCAGGTCTGCAAGTTGCGCGGCACCGCGGTGTGCATCAGGGTCGGAATGTCGGTGGTGCCGGCATTCCAGTACAGCGCCATGATCGCCAGCAGCATCAAGACCGAGCCCAGCAGCGTGTAGAGGAAAAACTTGAAGGAGGCATAGACCCGGCGCGGCCCACCCCACACTCCGATGATCAGGAACATCGGGATCAGGCCGCCTTCGAAGAACAGATAGAACAGCACGAGATCGAGCGCGCAGAAGGTGCCGACCATCAGCGTTTCCAGGAGCAGAAACGCCATCATGTATTCGCGCACGCGCACCGTTACCGATTTCCAGCTCGCCAGAATGCAGATCGGCATCAGTGCGGTGGTCAGGATCACGAATGGCAGCGAGATGCCGTCAACGCCCATATGATAGGTGATGGTATTGGCAAGCCACGGCGCTTTCTCGACGAACTGAAAGTCCGGCTGCGCCGGATCGAAACGCCAGACCAGGATCAGCGACACCGCAAAGGTGATCAGCGTCGTCCACAGCGCGATCCAACGCGAATTACGCCGGGCTGCTTCATCGTCGCCGCGGCTGATATAGACGATCAGCGCGCCGAACACCGGCAGGAAGGTGACGAGGGAGAGAATCGGCCAGGTCGTCATCACTGGCCTCCCAAACCGAACATGAACCAGGTGATTAGTCCGGCAACCCCGATCAGCATCACAAACGCGTAGTGATAGAGATAGCCGGTCTGCAGCCGCACCACATTGCGTGTGACGTCAAGGACCCGGGCCGATACGCCATCGGGCCCGAAGCCGTCGATGATGTACCCGTCGCCGACTTTCCACAGGAAACGTCCGAGCCACTTCGTCGGGCGAACGAAGATCAGCTCATAGAGCTCGTCGAAATACCATTTGTTGAGCAGGAACTGGTAGAGCATCTGGTGCTGGTTGGCGAGTTCCTCAGGAACGTAGGGCCGGCGGATATAGAAGACGTAAGACACATAGGCGCCGATCGCCATCATCACCGTCGGGAGTAATTTTATCCACTCCGGGGCGGCTTCCATCTCCTCGATGATGAGCGGATGCATCTTCAGCGAGTCGCGGAAAAATTCTTCCACGCCGTGGCCAGCGAACAGTTCCTTGAACGGAAAGCCCGCCAGGATCGATCCGGCCGCTAGAATGCCGATCGGAATCAGCATCCACAGCGGGCTCTCATGCGCGGCCTCGTAATGCTCGGGGTCGCGAGGCTCGCCGAAAAAGGTCTTGAACATCAGCCGCCAGGAGTAAAACGCGGTCAGTCCGGCCGCGATCACCGTCATCAGGAAGCCATAGAACGCCAAGGGATTGGACGAGACGTAGGCGGATTCGATGATTGCGTCCTTGGAGAAGTAGCCAGCAGTGAGCGGGAAGCCGGTTAACGCCAGCGTGCCGATGCACATGACGAAAAACGTAAAAGGAATCTTGCGCCACAACCCGCCCATCTTGCGGATGTCCTGCTCGTGATGCATCGCATAGATCACCGAGCCCGAGCCCAGAAACAACAGCGCCTTGAAGAAGGCATGGGTGAAGAGATGGAACATGCCGACGGAGTAGGCCCCCGCCCCCATCGCCACGAACATGTATCCGAGTTGCGAACAGGTCGAATAGGCGACGATGCGCTTGATGTCGTTCTGCACGAGGCCGACGGTCGCGGCGAAGAAAGCGGTGGTGGCGCCGAAGAACATCACCACGGCCTGCGCAGTTGGCGCCAGTTCGAACAGCGGCGACAATCGCGCCACCATGAAGACCCCCGCGGTGACCATGGTCGCGGCGTGGATCAAGGCGGAGACCGGCGTTGGACCTTCCATGGCGTCCGGCAGCCAGGTGTGCAGCAGGAACTGGGCGGATTTACCCATCGCGCCCATGAACAGCAGCACGCATGTCAACGTAAGCGCGTCGGCGTGCCAGCCGAAGAAGTCGATGGTCTTGCCGGTCAGGCCAGGCGCGCCCGCGAAGATCGTCTCGAAGTCGATCGAGCCGATCAGCATGAAGATCGCGAAAATGCCGAGCAAGAAACCGAAATCGCCGACCCGGTTGACGATGAAGGCCTTGATCGCGGCCGCGTTCGCCGACGGCTTGTGGTACCAGAATCCGATCAGCAGATAGCTTGCGAGACCAACGCCCTCCCAGCCGAAAAACATCTGCACCAGATTATCAGCCGTCACCAGCATCAGCATCGCGAAGGTGAACAGCGACAGATAGCTGAAGAACCGCGGCCGGTATGGGTCCTCGTCCATGTAGCCGATCGAATAGAGATGCACGAGCGATGATATGGTGTTGACCACCACCAGCATTACGGCAGTGAGCGTGTCGATCCGCAGCGACCAGCCGACCTGCAGGTCGCCTGATGTAATCCACGGGAACAGCGCGATCCGCGCGTCGTGGTGCATGAAACCGACATCGACCAATACGAACCAGGACATCGCCGCCCCGACCAACAGCAGCCCGGTCGTAATCAATTCGGCCGCTCGTGAACCTGCCGCCGGCGGTTCGACCGCATGATCGTCGTGGCCATGATCATCGACGGCATGATCGTCATGCGCATCCGAAGCATGGGCATCGCCAGCACTCACCTCGCCGTGATGCTCGACGGTATCGCCGCTCGGATTGCGCGCATGCGCGCCGAAAATCGAGATCAGCCCGGCGATTACAGCGCCGATCAGTGGCAGAAACACGATTGCCTGGATCATCGACGCGCCTCTTTGCGCATGATCTCCGGACAAGCGAAGTCGTTTGTCCGGGAAAACCGGTATCCACCCATCGGGTCGTCCGAGGGCATGCTGTTCCGGATCATGCGTTAACCCTTCATCAGATTGACGTCCTCAACCGCGATCGAGCCGCGATTGCGGAAGTACACTACCAGCACCGCAAGCCCGATCGCGGTTTCCGCCGCGGCTACTGTGAGCACCAACAGTGCGAATACCTGGCCGACAATGTCGCCGAGAAAGGTCGAGAACGCCACCAGGTTGATATTGACCGCAAGCAAGATCAACTCGATCGACATCAGGATGACGATGATGTTCTTGCGGTTGAGAAAAATGCCGAGGATTCCGAGCGTGAACAGCATCGCGCCGACCGAGAGATAATGCCCGAGCCCGATCGTCATTGCACCCACTCCGGCGCGTCCGCGTCCTGCAAGCCCTGGCCAGAGGCCACCTTGCGCAGGCTCATCGCAAGTTCGGGCGTCCGCGCGTTCTGCACATTGATGTCCTGCCGCTTGACGCTGGCCTTGTGCCGGAGCGTCAGCACGATGGCACCGATCATCGCGACCAGAAGCACCATACCGGCGATCTGAAAGTAGTAAATGTACCTGGTGTAGAGCACGAGACCGAGCGCCTCGGTATTGCTGACGTTATTGGGGATCGCCGCGGTAATCGACCTGGCGACGCCGGCATTGATGACCCAGCCGCCACCGACCAGCAACAGTTCGGCGAGGAATATCCCGCCGATCACAAGACCGATCGGCAGATATTCCAGAAAACCCTCGCGCAGTTCGGTGAAATCGACATCAAGCATCATGATGACAAACAGGAACAGCGTCGCGACTGCGCCGACATATACGAAAATGAGAACCATCCCCAGGAATTCGGCGCCCATCAGCACGAACAGGCCGGACGCATTGACAAATGCCAGGATCAGAAACAGCACGGAATGCACGGGATTACGCGACACAATCACCATGACCGCCGAGGCCACACAGATGCCGGCGAACAGATAGAAGAACAGCGCGGGGAGAATCATGCCCTGACCTCACCGATACGGCGCGTCGAGTTCGATCGATTTCGCTAGCTCCCGCTCCCAGCGGTCGCCATTGGCGAGGAGTTTCGCTTTGTCATAATAGAGTTCCTCGCGCGTCTCGGTGGCGAATTCGAAATTCGGTCCCTCGACAATGGCGTCGACCGGGCACGCCTCCTGGCACAGGCCGCAATAGATGCACTTCACCATGTCGATGTCGTAGCGGACGGTGCGGCGGGTGCCGTCGTTGCGGCGCGGCCCGGCCTCGATGGTGATCGCCTGGGCCGGACAGATCGCCTCGCACAGCTTGCAGGCGATGCAGCGCTCCTCGCCATTGGGATATCGGCGCAAGGCATGCTCGCCGCGGAAGCGCGGCGAGATCTGGCCCTTCTCAAACGGATAATTCAGCGTCGGCTTCGGCTTGAAGAAATAGCGCATGGCGAGAAAGAACGCCGACACGAATTCTGACAAGAGCAGCGAGCGGGCTGTGGCGTTGACATTGATACTCATAGCAACCTCATGTCGGCGCGATCCCGGCGAAATGCAGCACGCCGGCGACGATGACCACCATCGCCAGCGACAATGGCAGGAAAACCTTCCAGCCGAGCCGCATCAACTGGTCGTAGCGGTAGCGCGGCACGATCGCCTTCGCCATCGCAAACAGGAAGAACATGAAAAAAACCTTGAGCGTGAACCAAATCACTCCAGGCACCCAGGTGAACGGCGGTAGCGCGATCGGCGGCAGCCAGCCGCCCAGGAACAGGATCGTGGCCATCGCGCACATCGTGGTGATCGCCACGTATTCGGCGAGCATGAACAACAGATACGGCGTCGAGCCGTATTCGACCATGAAGCCCGCAACCAGCTCGGATTCGGCTTCCACCAGGTCGAACGGCGGACGGTTGGTTTCCGCCAGCGCCGAAACGTAGAACACCACGAACATCGGAAGCAGCGGCAGCCAGTACCAGTTCAGGAACGTCAGCCGGGGCAGTCCGATCAGGCTTCCGAGGCCATGTGTATTCTGCGCCTCCACCACGGCCGAGAGATTGAGCGATCCCGCGCAAAGCAGGACGGTGATGATGACAAAGCCGATCGAGACCTCGTAACTCACCATCTGCGCCGCGGAGCGCAGCGCTGCAAGGAACGGATATTTCGAATTCGATGACCATCCGGCCATGATGCTGCCGTAGACCGACAGCGACGAGATCGCAAAGATATAGAGCACGCCGACATTGATGTCGGAAATAACCCAGCCCAGATCCATTGGGATCACAGCCCAGGCCGCGAGCGCCAATACGCAACTCACCAGCGGCGCCAGCAGGAACACGCCTTTGTTGGCGCCGGAGGGAATGATCGGCTCCTTCAGCACGAACTTCAGGAGGTCGGCAAAGGACTGAAACAGGCCCCACGGGCCGACCACGTTGGGTCCGCGACGGATTTGCACCGCCGCCCAGATCTTGCGGTCGGCCAGCAGGATGTAGGCGATCACAATCAACAGCACGACGAGCAAAAGCACGCTCTGTGCGACCATGACGATCAGCGGCCAAAGGTAGCCGGTCCAGAATGCGCTTGCGAAGAATTCAGCCATCAGGGCACGCTCACTCCGCTGCCGTCAGCATTTGGCCGGAGGCCAGGCGGGAACATTCCGCCATCACCACAGACGCCCGCGCAATCGGGTTGGTCAGGTAGAAATCCTCGATGGAAGTCTTGAACGGCGCTTTCTCGAGGTTGCCGCCTTTGCCTGCGAGCGTCCTGATATCATCGGCGTTGCCGGGTTCGATGCGGTCGACGCGCATGAGGTGCGGCGCGGTCCTGAACAGCGCCTGCCGCAATGCGAAAAGCGAATCGTAAGGCAGCTTCTTGCCCAGAACGTCCGACAACGCACGGATGATCGCCCAGTCCTCTCGCGCCTCCCCCGGCGGGAAGGCCGCGCGATTGGCCATCTGCACCCGGCCTTCGGTGTTAACGTAGATGCCGGATTTTTCGGTATAGGCCGCCCCCGGCAGGATGACGTCGGCGCGATGCGCGCCACGATCGCCGTGGGTGCCGATGTAAACCACGAACGTGCCGTCTGGCACCTTGATTTCGTCGGCGCCGAGCAGGAACAGGACGTCGAGGGTGCCGAACGTCGTCATCTGCGCCGTGCTCAGGCCGCCCGCGCCGCCCGCAAAGCCGACATCAAGCGCGCCGACCCGCGAAGCCGTATCGTGCAGAATGGCGAAACCGTTCCAGTCCGGCTTGACCGCGCCAAAATCCAGCGCGAGCTTTGCCGAAAGCGCGACCACGGCGGCGCCGTCATGCCGTGCCGTCGCGCCGGCTCCGAGCAGCACGATTGGATGCTTCGCCCCCTTCAGCACCTCGGCAAAGGAATGTTTGCCGGGGGCCAGTTCACTGAGCGAATCCGTACCCGCGCCGAGATAGTCGTAAGGATAGGTGAGATCGGCCTTGGCGCCGATCAGACCGATTTTGAGTTGGCCGCTGCGCCAGCGCTTGCGGATGCGCGCGTTGAGAACGGCGGCCTCCCGGCGCGGGTTCGAGCCCACGATCAAGAGCGCGTCGGCCTGCTCGATGCCGGCAATGGTCGGATTGAAAATGTAGGAGGCGCGACCGGCTTTGGCGAAGGCATCGCCGCCCTGGACCGCGAGATTGACGGAGCCGTACTTCCCCAGCAACTCCTTCAGCGCAAACATCTCCTCCACCGCGGCAAGATCGCCCGCGATGGCGCCGATCCGCTTGCCGTCGCTGCGGGCCATTTTCGCCGCGATCGCATCGAACGCCTCGGACCATGACGCCGGGTAGAGCTGGCCGTTTTCCCTGATGTAGGGACGATCGAGCCGCTGCGTGTGCAGGCCGTCGACGACGTGGCGGGTCTTGTCGGAAATCCACTCCTCGTTCACCGCCTCGTTGACGCGCGGCAGAATCCGCATCACCTCGCGGCCGCGGGTATCGACTCGGATCGCCGAGCCTACGCCGTCCATCACGTCGACCGACTGCGTCTTGCCGAGCTCCCAGGGCCGTGCTGCGAATGCGTAGGGTTTTGAGGTCAGCGCGCCAACCGGGCAGATATCGACGAGGTTGCCCTGCAGTTCGGAGCTTAGCGCCGACTCCAGATAGGTGGTGATCTCCATGTCCTCGCCGCGGCCGGTCGCGCCGAGCTCGGGCACGCCGCAGACTTCGGCAGCGAAGCGGACGCAGCGCGTGCATTGGATGCAGCGGTTCATCGAGGTCTTAACCAGCGCGCCCAGATATTTGTCCTCGACCGCGCGCTTGTTTTCGGCGAAGCGGCTCGAGTCGACGCCATAGCCCATCGCCTGATCCTGCAGGTCGCACTCGCCGCCCTGATCGCAGATCGGGCAGTCCAGGGGATGGTTGATCAGCAGGAATTCCATCACGCCTTCGCGCGCTTTCCTCACCATCGGCGAACGCGTGAAAATTTCCGGCGGTTCCCCCTTGGGACCGGGCCGGCAATCGCGCACGCCCCAGGCACAGCTCGCGACCGGTTTCGGGCCGCCCTTGATCTCCACCAGGCACATCCGGCAATTGCCGGCGATCGACAGCCGCTGGTGGTAGCAAAAGCGCGGAATTTCAGCGCCCGCGGCCTCGCACGCCTGCAGCAGCGTGAATTCCGGGGAAACATCGATCTCTTTGCCATCGATGATGAGTTTGGTCATAGCTTGTCTCAAGTCTTTCCCAGCTTGCAGTCGGGGGGTGTAACGCTGGCGCTCTTCAGCGACGCCTTCACCCATTCCTGGGTGTCGGTGCTATAGGTCGTCAGATAAAGGGGCTCCGCCTCGTGCTTCTCGCACAGGAACGGCAGATGCGGCTTCAGATCGTAGTCGCAGGAAGCCATCCACTCCCGCCGGTCGGCGAATGCGGTGGTCGCCTGCTCGCAGCTGTACAGGAAATAGGAGACAAAATTCTCATACTGGACCTGCTCGTCGCGGTTGCCCGTCTTGATCGCATCATAGTCCGGGTGGGAGAATTTCGGATTCTTGAACGCCAGATCGGTGTAGCCGAGAAACACCTGCCGTGCGCTCGTCGCGCGATTGTTGGAACGGATTTCGTTGATCTGAAACAGGATGGCGACAAAGCCGAGCAGCGCCACCGCGGCTTGCGCCATCTGCGCCAGCGTCCCGTATTTCTGCCACCAGGAAATACTCGGTTGCGACATCATCATCACTCCGCCGCCACCATATGCGCGGGATCGAGAATGCCGACATCGTCGACGTCGGCTTTACGCGAATACTCGTCGATGCGCTCCTCGATCTCGTGGCGAAAATGCGCGATCAGTCCCTGGATCGGCCATGCCGCGGCATCGCCGAGTGCGCAGATGGTGTGACCCTCTACCTGCTTTGTGACTTCCAGCAGCATGTCGATCTCGCGCTTGTGGGCGCGGCCCTCGGCCATCCGGGTCAGCACCCGCCACATCCACCCCGTTCCTTCGCGGCATGGCGTGCACTGGCCGCAACTCTCGTGCTTGTAGAAATAGGAAATCCGCGCGATCGCCCGGATCAGGTCGGTCGATTTGTCCATCACGATAACCGCGGCGGTGCCAAGGCCGGAGCGCAGTTTTCCCAGGCTGTCGAAATCCATCGGGCAGTCGATGATCTGCTCCGCGGGCACCATCCGCACCGACGAGCCGCCGGGGATCACCGCCTTGAGATTATCCCAGCCGCCGCGGATGCCGCCACAATGGCGTTCGATCAACTCCCGAAATGGAATCCCCATCGCCTCTTCGACGTTGCAGGGGCGGTCGACATGGCCGGAGATGCAGAACAGCTTGGTACCGAGATTGTTGGGCCGGCCGATTGCGGCGAACCACGCCGCGCCGCGGCGGAGAATATCCGGCGCGACCGCGATCGATTCGACATTGTTGACTGTCGTCGGGCAACCGTAGAGACCGACATTGGCGGGAAACGGCGGCTTTAGCCGCGGCTGGCCCTTCTTGCCTTCGAGACTCTCCAAAAGGGCGGTCTCTTCGCCGCAGATATAGGCGCCGGCGCCGTGGGTCACGTAAAGGTCGAACGGCCAGCCGTTGATATTGTCCTTGCCGATCAGCCTGGCTTCATAGGCCTGATCGACCGCGGCCTGCAGATGCTCGCGCTCGCGGATGAATTCGCCGCGCACGTAGATATAGCAGGCGTGTGCGCCCATCGCGAAGCTTGCGAGCAGGCAACCCTCGACTAAAAGATGCGGGTCGTGCCGCATGATCTCGCGGTCCTTGCAGGTGCCGGGTTCGGACTCGTCGGCATTGACGACCAGATAGCTCGGCCGGCCGTCGGTCGATTCCTTGGGCATGAACGACCATTTCAGACCGGTCGGAAAACCCGCGCCGCCGCGTCCGCGCAGACCCGAGGCTTTCATCTCGGCGATGATCCAGTCGCGGCCCTTGTCGATGATGGCCTTGGTGCCGTCCCAGGCGCCGCGGCGACGCGCGGCTTCGAGACCCCAGTCCTGGAGGCCATAGAGATTGCGGAAGATGCGGTCCTTGTCGTCGAGCATGAAGTGAAGCTTCCCTCGGGGTCAGCGATTGGACTGCATGTAGGCAAGCCCGGCGGCACAGCCGCCGAAGGTCAGGGCCCATAGCAGGCTTGAATCAAGCGACGCGCTCAGCCCGTAGCGCTGCAGCAGGAAAATGAATGCACTGGCCGCCACGGCGTGCAGAGCGATATAGCGCCAGCTCTTCATTGTTCCGACACTCCCCGGCCCGGCCGCTTGCAACGTGCGCGCCCGCGTCATGTGAATTCTTTCAGCGTGGTCGGTCCACCCACCGGAGATGAGAATTGACGGCCATTCTGTGGTCCTGGCTTCGGAGCGTTGCCGGAGGCAAAGCCGTCCAGCACCTTGCCGAAGCTTTCCCTGGTCAGATCCTCGTAGGTATCCTTCCAGATCAGCACCATTGGCGCGTTCACGCAGGCGCCAAGGCACTCGACTTCTTCCCAGCTGAAATTCCCGTCCTTGGATAGATGAAAGGGTTCGTGGTGGATCCGGCTTTGGCACACCTTGATGATATCATCGGCGCCGCGCAGCCGGCACGGCGTGGTGCCGCAGACCTGAATGTGGGCCTTCTTGCCGACCGGCTGCAACTGAAACATCGTGTAGAAGGTGGCGATTTCCAGCATCCGGATGTAGGGCATGCCAAGCAAATCGGCGACGGCACGGATTGCGGCTTCCGAGACCCACCCTTCATGCTCTTCCTGGACGCGCCACAAGATCGCGATCGCCGCCGACGCCTGGCGGCCAGGCGGATATTTCGCGATCTGCTCTTTCGCCCAGGCGAAAGTTTCCGGCTTGAACGTGAAGCTCGCGGGCTGCTGTTCCTTCGGTGCGAGGCGGCGGACGGACATGTCGTTCATTCTCTCATTGCATGCGGCGCGCGGCCGGTAGTCCGGTCAAACTGGATGGGCGGCGGCGCAATCACCGGTCGACCTCTCCGAACACGATATCGAGCGAGCCGAGAATGGCCGAAACGTCGGCCAGCAGGTGGCCCTTGCAGATGAAATCCATCGCCTGCAGATGCGCAAAGCCGGGCGCGCG
>Ga0209438_1000719_pt1 | contig 10469 bp, 6 predicted proteins | sample GraSoi_2013_20cm_FD_185825 | JGI IMG/M metagenome (GOLD analysis project Ga0209438, IMG submission 185825) | Grasslands soil microbial communities from the Angelo Coastal Reserve, California, USA - Sample 9_17_2013_20cm (SPAdes) (version 2) | ecosystem: Environmental > Terrestrial > Soil >...
CAGACGTTTAACGCATCAGGCAACAGTTTAGCAATACTGCCAGAAGCGTTGGGTCAACTGACACAGTTGCGGTTGCTCAACCTTTCCGGCAACCAATTGGCTTCGCTGCCGAAATCGCTGAGCGACTTAACGCAGTTGGAGACACTCGGGCTTTCCGCGAACAGACTGAATATCGTGCCGGAATCAGTTTGCCAACTAGGCGAGTTGCGCACCCTCGATCTCGTCAGTAATCAATTGATCGCCCTGCCGGAGTCGATTGGTCAGCTGAGCCGGCTAACACGGCTTGACGTGGATGGGAATGAACTCCGATCGCTACCTGAAGGACTCATAGAACTTCAGAATCTGAAAGTAATTTGGTTGGGTGTTAATGAACGCGGCAATCCTCTGGGTTCGCTGCCAGCGAGTCTTCAAGGGCTAGGGCAACTTGAAACTCTCGGGGCCGCCGCGTGTCGGTTGAATTCATTACCTGAATGGATCGGCGGGTTTCCCTTCCTGATGAGAATGCATCTAGATCACAACCTGTTACGAGAGATCCCGGAGTCGTTGACTAAACTTAAGCGCTTGGAGTTCTTAGATCTCGGCAGCAATGAGCTGACCGCGTTGCCGCCTTCGATGGACCACCTCTCAGGCCTAAGGGAGTTGGAACTTGGCAACAATCGATTGATAAGCATTCCGGAGTCGTTGGGCCAACTCACACAATTGACAGCGCTGAGTCTCCAATCCAACGCGTTGCTGACTCTACCAGAATCCCTTAACAACTTGGCCGGACTTAAAGAGTTGTTTCTCCACGATAACCCTGAACTTGGACTGCCAGCCGGAATTCTGGGGGCCCGTTACGATGCATACCAACCGGAGACGGAGCCTGCCGATCCACGTGCGATCCTCGCTTTTTATTTTGGACAACAGAAGCAAACTGCAAAGCCGCTAAATGAGGTTAAGCTTCTGCTGGTGGGCCATGGGCGCGTCGGTAAGACTTCGCTGAGCAAGGCGCTCAGAGGCGTCGAGCATGATGAAAAAGAACCGGAGACTCCTGGTATTGAGCGCCACGCATTACCGCTTGCGACGGGGAGGTCCAAGGTCACCGCACACATCTGGGACTTCGGGGGACAGGAGTTCCTGCACCAGACACACCAGTTTTTCTTCTCAGAACGCAGCATATATTTGGTGGTACTCACCGGGCGCCAGGGGCAGCCGATGCAGGAAGCGGAGTATTGGCTTCGACTGATTCGAACTTATGGAACCGATTCACCAGTGGTCATCGCGCTTAACCAAATAAAGGCACACCCTTTTACGATCGACGAACATTTCCTGCAGGAAAATTACCCGGAGGTGAAGGCCGTTGTGCGGACGGACTGTTACCCTCGAGTGGGAATCGAATCGTTGCGCAAGCTGCTCGGCAAAATGTCGGGTGGCATGCCAAGTGTACGCCAGAAGATCGATCCTGCGTGGGCGCGAGTACGCGCTCGCTTGGAAGAGATGAAAGAAAGCTTTGTTCCCTTCAGTCGCTACCGCGAAATCTGCGTCGAGGAAGGAGTGAAGTCCACCGAAAACCAGGAAACCCTCGCCAAGATCCTCGATTATCTCGGCATCGCGCTGAACTACCGCGATGATCCGAGGCTGCGGGATACGAGCGTGTTGAAGCCGCGCTGGTTGGTGGACGGTATTTACGCGATCCTTCGCTGGCTTCACAAACAAGAAACGAACGGTGAGATGCGTCTTGAAGAGTTCTCGAAGGCGCTGAAGAACAAGAAGACCTATCCGCCGGCAATGCACCAGTTTCTACTCGCCCTGATGGAAAAGTTTGAGTTGTGCTTTCCGTTGGAAGGTGAAGATGGCGTTTATCTGGTGCCCGGTTTGTTAGATGCCAATCAACCCCGCGAGTTGAAGACCTTTATGGGCAAAGACGCCCGGAGGATTCAGATACGCTATGACGACGTCCGCCCGCCAGGACTGCTACCCCGTTTCATCGTACGTTCACATACATTGAGCGAGCAGCAGCCGCGTTGGCTCCGTGGTGTAGTGCTGTCGCGTGGCCAGGGGCGCGCCTTAGTGCGCGGTGATCATGAAGGCCGGGTGACTGATCTCTATGCACTAGGCGAGTCTCAGGATCGAGTTTGGCTAACGGAATTCATTCTGTCCGAAATGAGGGTTCTCAACAACAAACTGCCGGTGCGGACCTTTGTGGAGAGCGATGCTCAACCAGGGGCCTGGACCGAACTCGAACTTCTACGCGAGGCAGCTCGCAACGACGAGGCAACTCGTACCGAGCGTGTGGCCGACGGGGCGACCGTCAGGGTTGATGTAAGGCAGACGCTGCGGGAGGTCGAAAGTTGGGAGGCCATCGCGCCCGGAGATAGGCTGTTGTCCCTGTTTATCTGCTACGCTCACGCAAACGAGCGCGTCGTAAAACAATTGATTCCCGGTCTCAAAGTCCTGGCCCGCCGCGGTTATATAGAGGCTTGGCGTGATACCGACCTGGTGCCCGGCGAGGATTGGGATGAAACCATTAACGAGCGCTTGTCGAAGGCGGAAATTATCCTCTTGATGGTCAGTCAGCAGTTTCTTGCTTCAGACTATATTACTCAAGAGGAGCGTCCGTTAGCGATGCAATTGATGAAAGAGAAGCGAGCGGTGGTCATCCCCGTACTGTTGTCTGCCTGCTCATGGCGCGAAGAAGATTTTGCCAAACTGGAAAAGCTCCCCCGCAAAGACGATTTGGTTTCGGCATTCACACCGCGAGAGAATGCCTGGGCGCTTGTTGAGGAGGGTATCAAGAAAGCCGTCGAGCTAAGGCGAGAGCTGCACGCGTGGGGGCGTGTTCCGCCAAAAAATTCCACGCCGGCCTCCGGGTAGGAGCGATTGTGAATAACTCCTGTCCCTCACAGCCCGCGCACGTCTTTCGGACTAATCGTCATAAGACGCAGGCCTGCCGCGGTGAAAACTGATCACGGTTTCCAGTATCCCGTTAAGTGTCATCTTCGGTTTGAAGCCGACGAGCTGATTGATTTTAGTAGTGTCAGGCACGCGACGCGGCATGTCTTCGAACCCTTCCTCGTAAGCATCATCGTAAGGCACGAAGACAATTTCCGAACTGGACTTAGTCAACTCCTTAACTTTTTCCGCGAGCTTCAAGATCGAAATTTCTTCAGTCGAGCCAATGTTGAAGACTTGCCCGACTGACTCCGTCGTGTCCATCAACTTGATCAAAGCCCCGACAACGTCTCCGACATAACCGAAGCAGCGCGTCTGCTTGCCGTCGCCATAAACCGTAATAGGACGACCGGCCAGCGCTTGCTTCACGAAGGTGGGAATAACCATGCCGTAACGGCCGGTTTGTCTCGGCCCAACCGTATTGAAAAGTCTGACGATGGTGGTCGGCAATTTCTTTTCGCGCCAGTAAGCAAGCGCCAAAAACTCGTCTATCGCTTTCGAGCAGGCATAGCTCCAACGTCCTTTTGTCGTCGCGCCCATAACGAGGTTGCCATCTTCCTTAAAGGGGACGTCGGCGCTCAGTCCATACACTTCCGAGGTCGACGCGACCAACACTCGCTTCTGTTTCTTGTTTGCCAGCGCCAGCACCACTTCGGTGCCGCGCACGTTTGTCTCGATGGTGCGCACCGGACTCTCAACGATTAGTTTGACGCCTACCGCTGCAGCGAGATGAAAGACTACGTCACACTGGTCGACGAGTTCCGCCGTTACCGGCTGGTTGTGAACAGAATCAATCGTGTAGTGAAACTTCGGATTACTTTTCAGGTGTTGAATATTGTCGATGGTTCCGGTTGATAGATCGTCTATCACCAGAACTTCGTCGCCGCGTTGCAAATATGCATCGGCAAGATGAGAACCTATGAAGCCGGCGCCGCCGGTAATGAGTACACGCAAAATTTAAGACTCCTCCTTGGAGTGCGCTAACCCGGCAGCGCTTTGGTCGGTCGCGACTTGTCGCGACCAGGGTTCGCTTGAGTTTCAGTTATGAGTTCGCAGCGTCAAGCCGCCGCAGACAAAAGCGGTGACAGGTCACCGCACTCCAAATTTCCGATCCAGCAGCTCCGTATACAAAGCCTCTATGTCCTTGAACAACCGCTCCTTCGAATACTGGCGAGTCACGAATTGTAAACCACGCGCGCCGGTTTCACGACGCAGCGCGGCATCATCAACCAATCTCGCCAAGCCAGCCGCAAATCCATCGGCGTCGTCCGGCGCGACGCTAATGCCTCGCTCGCAAAGCTGAAATGAAGTCCCCTCGCTCCCACTACCGCCAATGACAAGAGGTTCTCCTAACAGATCAACAACACCGCCAACAGCCGTAGAGATGACCGGACGCGCGTTAGCCATTGCTTCAATCAGCGTCAACGGTGTTCCTTCATTTCGCGAAGTCAAGGCAACAATATCCAGCGCTGGATAGACGTTCTCGAGGTCGCGCCGGCTGCCGGTAAATATCACATCAGCTGTTAGTCCGAGCGCTTGCGCCTGCTGCTCAAGCGCCTTTCGTAACGCGCCATCTCCGATGATTACGAACCTCACGGTCGAACCAGCCTTGGCAAACTTTTCTCTGAACAGCGCGGCGGCGCGCAGGAACAGCTCGTGATTCTTCACTTCCGTAAGCCGGCCGACGATGCCCACGAGAATATCGTCGGCTCCTAGTGCAAACTCAGCCCGGAACAATTCTCCTCGCTCTTTCCAATCGGCGAAAACGCTAAGATCGATTCCCAACGGTATGATAGAAAACTGACGCGAATTGCCGACGCCAAACTCTTCGTTGATCTCGCGTCGCTGTTGTTCACTCAAAACAACGATGCGATCGGTGCTCAACTTCGCCAGAACTTTTTCTATCAACAGAAAAGCGCGAGTCTTTAGTGGGCCGTAGTAGCTATGAAATATATGTCCGTGGTAGGTGTGAACAAAGCGACAGGCGCGCGGACGCCCGATTAAGGCCTTAGGAGTTAGCCAGCGATAGAAGAACCCGGCAACTCTGCCAACAGTTCCGGCCTTTGCGGTGTGGGTGTGAACGATGTCCGGGCGTTCGCGACGGAAAAGTTGGTAAAGTTTCCAGACTGTGCGCGCGTCGTTTACGGAAATTTCGCGACTCATCTCCGGAACAAAGACAGGAGTAACGCCCAGTTCCGTTGCGAAATAACCCATGTCATCTTCGCCTTGCGGGACTGTCCCGGCGACCAGCAGCGACTCCCAATTCGGAGTTGGCAACTTGCTCAACCAAACAACGTGCTTGGCCGGTCCTCCCACATTAAGGCGCGCGATCACGCGAACAATCTTCATTTCCTGGAGATCCACAAGAGGACATTAACGAATGCGAAACGAGTTAGTGTAGTTGGTGTTATTTTGTGGATCGCATTTCTCCGACAGGTTGTGATTGTCTGGGAACGCGGGCGTCCCGCCCGCTTACGTCGAATGCCATGTAGTTGAAATTCAGATTTCAATCGTAATTTGAGCGAACCCGTTGCTTAGGGCGGGCGAGACGCCCGCGGTCTCACAAATTCGATCCGTAGTCATCCACGAAGTTCAAACAGTAGCGCTCACTTCGGCAGGACGTTGCAACGCCATTTTATTTGCGCCTGTTTCGGCAACGAGATTGGAGGCGCGCAGCAAACTTTCAAAGGTGCCCGCGTCAGTCCACCAGCCCTCAAGTTCCTCCCAGGTCATCTCTTGTCGTTTGATGTAAGCGTTGTTGACGTCGGTTATTTCCAGCTCGCCCCGGCCCGAAGGCTTTAAAGTGCGAATGATGTCAAACACCTCACCGTCATACATGTAAATTCCAATTACCGCGTATTCCGACTTTGGCGAGGCCGGCTTCTCTTCGATACGCAGAACGTTTTGGCCGCTGAGCTCAGGAACACCAAAGCGCTCCGGGTCCGGTACCTTCTTCAAAATGATCTTCGCTCCACGGCCCTGTTCATGATAAGCGCGGACTGCGGCGGCAACGTTGCCCTCGATAATGTTGTCGCCGAGAACTACGCACACCGGTTCTTTGGCCGCAAAGTGTTCCACCAGCGAGAGCGCCTCGGCGATGCCACCCTCGCCTTCCTGATAGGTGTAGTTGATGTGTTTGAGACCAAACGCTTTTCCGTTTCCTAAAAGCTTGAGAAAGTCTCCGGCTGAATTACCGCCCGTGACGATCATGATGTCAGTGATACCCGCGTTCACCAGCGTTTGAATCGGGTAGTAGATCATTGGTCGATCATAAACGGGGAGCAAGTGCTTGTTCGTCACTGCCGTCAATGGCCTTAATCGAGTCCCGAGTCCGCCTGCTAAAACTACACCTTTCACTCTGTTACCTCCGGTGATTTGAGATCTTGAAATCTGAAATTTGTTATTTGGGCTTTGGTCTTTGGTCTTCTGAGATCTGAGATTTCAAATCTCAAAAAAAACCAAAGCCCAAAGTCCAAAGACCATTCTTAATCAATGAACCTTTGGAACCATAGCTCCAGCATCAGCAACGTCCAGAGCTGAGGGGAATAATCTCGTTCGCCGCGCGTGTGCAGTTCAACCATACGCGCCACTGCTTCCGGTCTGAAGAGTCCGCGTTTCAACGACGCTTCAGCAAGTAATGTTTCTCGCAGGAACGGCTGCAACTTACCGCGAAACCAATGACTAATCGGCACCCCAAAGCCCATTTTGCGCCGATCCAGATTTTCGGCCGGCAATAGTTTTCGGAGCATTTGTTTCAACAAATACTTGGTGGTCAGCCCGCGCAACTTATATTTCTCAGGCAAGCTGGCCGCAAATTCGATGACCTGATGATCGAGAAACGGCGACCGCGCTTCAAGTGAATTCGCCATGGTAGCGATATCGACCTTCACCAGCAGGTCGTTGGGAAGATAAGTCATGATGTCTGCCAGCAACGCGGCATCCACAATGCCGGATCCGTTCGCGCGAGCAAACCAGGGTTCAAGCATGCTGGCCGCCGAGTCGCCCTGAGTTTGCCGGCGGAAATTCTCGGTAAACAAATCCTGTTTAGCCTGACCATCAAACACGCTCACCCAGCGGAGATAACGTTCCACTTTCGGCAACGATGCGGCTTGAACGAAACGCTTCACGTCGCGGATGCGACTGCGCTTCGTTTCCGAAGACGGCATCAACTCAATCGCCTGCCTTACTACCGACTCGCGAAGCACTGCCGGTATCCGATGATAGCTCTCAGCCAGACGCATTGCAGCATAGCGTTCGTAACCGGCAAACGATTCGTCACCACCATCACCGTTCAAAGCAACGGTCACGTGCTTCCGAGTTTCGCGCGCCACATAGTAGGTGGGAATAGCTGAAGAATCGGCGTATGGCTCGCCATAATGCTCTACCAGAATTGGTAAAACTTCCAGGGCGTCAGGGCGCACTATGAATTCGTGATGGTCCGCGCCCACGTGTTCCGCGACCCGTCGCGCGTGATGCAGTTCACTGAAGTCCTGTTCTTCAAATCCGATTGAGAATGTTTTTACCGGCGTGCTCGACTCCTCGGCCATCAGCGCCACCACCGCACTCGAGTCGATGCCCCCCGATAAAAAAGCGCCCAACGGGACTTCCGACATTAAACGCACTTTCACTGCGTCGCGTAAGATCTCGATCGTTCGTTGGCCGGCTTCCTGCTCGCTGATATCGAGCTTTTTCGAGAAGTCAGGTTGCCAGTAGCGTTCGATGTTGATTTCGCCTTTGCGGTAACGAAGGCTGTGCCCGGGCTCCAGTTTTCGGATCGCCTGGTAGGCAGTCAGCGGAGCCGGGACGCACATGAACGAGAGATAATGGTTCAGCGCTTCGAAGTCGATTTCTTTGCTAATGCCGGGATGCTGCAACAGGGCACTGAATAAACTGGCCATTCACCTTCGCGTAAAGCAGTGGCTTCTTGCCCACGCGATCGCGCGCGATGAACAACTCCTTCGAGCGCTCGTCCCAAATTGCGAAGGCAAACATTCCGCGTAGATGGTTGGGACAGTCGGCGCCAAACTGATCGTAGGCGTGGACGATTGCTTCGGTGTCGCTGTTTGTATAGAAGGAGTGACCGAGTTTTTCGAGTTTATCGCGCAGCTCGCGGTAGTTGTAAATCTCGCCGTTGAAAACTATCCAGGCAGTACGGTCCTGATTGTGAATAGGCTGCTGCCCACTCTTTAAGTCGATTATCGCCAGGCGGCGCATACCGAGGCCGACCGGTCCATTGACGTAGAAGCCATCGTCATCCGGCCCGCGATGCCTGATGGCAGCGCACATCCGGCCGAGCAGTGCCTCGTCAACGTCTGACTTGTCGTTTCGAACTATTCCTACAATTCCACACATAGATTCAACGGGCCCCGCTTAAGTGGTTGCAGATGAATTTTGGCAAGCTTCATAGTAACCAACCTTTCACAGGCTGGCCAATGAGCGGCTGGTTACCTTTGTCGCGCGAGTGCGCGGGCCAGCTTTACCCCAATCTTTCCCAACAACGGAACGCTCTCAACTCGTTTCCGCAGGCGCGAGGCCGCATTCGCGTTGGCGGCGAAATCGATCCGCAATTGGCGCAGGTAGCCCGCCACGGCTCGATCCTCCAGGAGCTTCTCCCCATTACCACTTTCCTCAAACTCACCAATCACTTCTTCATACAGGCTGTTGAGCTCATCAATCACCGGCTCGTGTCCGGCACTGGCCCTCACCATTTGCGAAACCCTAAGACTTTCTTCCGGGTCGTAACGCTCAATTTCCTTCAGCAGGGCCTCGGACTCCAACGGCGCAGTGAGCGCGCGACGACCAAAATTCAACGGTCTGAGGGCGGCAAAATTCGCAGTAGTTACCATTGGCCCGCTGCCTGCGTAATCGCAAAGAACCACGGCTGCGCCAACCGCCATGGCTTCCAAAGCGCTTTTTGCCTTGGCAAAAACCAAATCGTATTCGCCCAGAATTTCCTCCGGTCGGGAGGTCGTTTTGGTTTGGCTGCCGACCACGTCCAGTTGAATCTGCGCGCGCGCGCAAGCTTCGCGCACCGCCGGAAGATGCGTTTCCTCATTCGCGTAGTTACTAAACAACAAAGCCCGTTTGGGCTGGAGTGACAAAGGCTGCCGGCGCGGACGAAACCGGTCCAGGTCAACGAAGTTTAGTAAAACTCGGATTTGTGGCTCGGGAATGCCATGGGCCAACAACAAATCCCTGCAAGCTCGATCGACCGCAACGTAGCGAAGGATCCGCGGAAAATGAATCGGCTTTTCATACCAACTGGTCGCGTTATGAATAAACTGAATGGCGGGCGTCTCGGGAAAATAAAGTAGCGCTGTCATCAACTCCAGGTGTTGGTGACCGTGAATAAGATCGGGAACCAGCGAAAGATTCTTGAGATCGTCAATAACTGTGATGTTCGCCGCCTGCAATTCAAGAGCAACTTCACCAAGGACCGTACTGTAGGCAATCGGTGTGTGGCCCCGCTTCAACAGCTCAACGGCCGTGTCGCGCACGTACATTTCCGAGCCCGCTCGCCCGGCAAGCGTGTTGTTGGTGATGAGAATCTTTAGCCCGCTCATGACACTTCAACATTCGCGGAATGCAGAAATTCGTCAGGCAGCAATTCGTTGACTCGGCGGGATTGGACGAAACGCCAAACAGCTTTTTCCAGCGGCAAGAAGTGTTCGATATAACGAATAGTTTTTTGGTAGCGACCGGCCAATACCATCTTTTCGCCGTACAGTTCGTAGAAAGGAGTTTCGCGTCGCGAAGTTTGCCTATTACCGGCCGCGGACACGGGGCGAAGGCATTCGGTTCGGAAACGATTCAATTCAATTCCTTCAAAGGCACCTTTTAGTTTTTCTTCAATCAATGGAAAAGCGTTAAGTGCTGACGAAACTTGAGTGCTAAGCTCTGTGTCCACTGCACCCGCAAACTGGGGCGCTGATAAACGGCTCACGCCCTCAAACAGATTGCCAGCCAGCGCGGCCTCAACGTCGAGAGCAAGTTTGACGTCGTATGAGTGCACTGCTTTGAGTTTTCTCAAAAAGCCTTCATCGTCCAGATGGATCCAAATCGCACGCTCGCGATCTCTCTTCGGACAGTCATCAGGTGAACCAACGACGGCAAAATCGAAGCTGGCAATCTTCTGATTGTGCCTTCCTTGTATTATTTCGACTGCCGCGTCGGTAAGTAAGCGACAGGCATCATGAGTTGGACTGTAACCCTCGGCGGAGTCGGCCACCACATACTCGATGCGCTGGCGCACAAACTGCTCGGCCAGTTCTTGGGCAAGCCCCAGGAAGAGTGAGAAGTTTCCGTTAATGAAAGCCTCATATACTTCGAGGTCAGTGAAGCGGCCGTAAATCGATCCCGCCGGAATGCCAAGGTCGCTCAGGACTTTCGTCGTCGAGGACAAACTTGATTGGGCGGCGCGGCCCGAACCGTCGGTGAGAACAAAAACGTGCGGCTTCGCCCGTTGCATCCAACCGTGAACTCGCAGCTCGTGGCTCGGATGAGCAACTACCAACGCGACCCGAGAACAGTTATTGTAG
>Ga0209438_1000720_pt1 | contig 10469 bp, 9 predicted proteins | sample GraSoi_2013_20cm_FD_185825 | JGI IMG/M metagenome (GOLD analysis project Ga0209438, IMG submission 185825) | Grasslands soil microbial communities from the Angelo Coastal Reserve, California, USA - Sample 9_17_2013_20cm (SPAdes) (version 2) | ecosystem: Environmental > Terrestrial > Soil >...
GCCTTCATGCACTTCACGCGGGACGCCAACCCGGCTACTCGTTCGTGGAGTTGGTCATCACCGTCGGCATGATCCTGGTCATCACGACATGGGCCATGCCGTCGTTCCTGAACTACTACCGGAGCGCCCGCGTCCGGGCCGGGGCGCAGGTCGTCAGCGCGTACCTGAACGAGGCCCGCCAGATTGCCATCAAGACCAACGCGGCCGTGTGCGTCTTCCGCACCAGCTCGACGACGATCCAGTATCGAACCGCCACGGGTACGACGTGCAATGCCACGGCGATCGCCGTCGCGGGCCTGGCGGACACCACCAGCAGCATTCGCCTACCGGAGAACGTCACCCTGAGCTCGACGACCGCGATCTTCGGTAACCTCGGCAATGCCAATACGGCCGCGACCTATACGGTGACCGATGCCGTGAGCGGCCGTACCCTGACCGTCACGGTAGCGGCTTCCGGTCGGGTCTCGATCGGCCCCTAGACGTGCGTTCGCTCCCAACGGAGGAGCGAGGCCTGACGCTCGCGGAGGTACTACCCGCACTGGCCTTGCTCTCCATCGGTCTCGTCGCCATGATCACTCTCCTTGGACCGGCCGCTTCCAGCATCCACGAAGGCGAGCACCGCTCGCGCGCGATCTTTCTCGCCTCGCAACGCCTCGAGCAGATCCGGCATACGGTAGGTCGCTCCGAGATCGACGCAGATCCGTTGCGCGAAGCCGGGGCCTTCCCCGACGAGCAGGATCTCTCGGCACCCCATGCGGCCTTCAGCCGCTCCGTCCGGATCTTGGACTGCGGGCTCCCCCCGGGTTGCTCGAGCATCCAGAGCCCCGGGATGCGCCAGGTCTCGGTGACAGTGGGATACCCGGGCGCGGTGGCGGGAGCGGGAGCGGCTCACCGAGGGATTGTCATCCTGACCACATATATCGGGTCCCGGTGAGGGATTCTACTTTTCGTCGGCCCCCACCCCTAGACCAGCGCGGTGCGGTCCTCCCGCTGGCGATGGTGAGCTTGCTTGTGCTCTCGGCGGTGCTCCTCGCCCTGTCGTTGCTGACCGGACAGGAGCCGCTGGCCGCGAGGAACCACATGATGATGGCGCAGGCGCAGGCCATGGCCGAGGCGGGTCTCGACCGAGCCCTGTGGGCATTGAGTACGCCCGGGGCCCCCGACGGCGTGCCGTGGGATGCACCGATCCCGGTGCCGTACGACGGAAGCCGCCTGATCGGAATGGCGGTCGACGGGGTACCCCTCGGAGGCTTCCGCGTCACCATCAGCGGGACCGGGGATCGGCAGAGGCAGATAGTCGCCACCGGGCTGGTCCCGGGCGATTCGGGACCCATTGGCCGAGCGCGACAGGACATCAGCGCCACGGCGGTGCGCCTCCGATTCCCATCGCCGGCGGCCCCAGTCATGGTGCGGGGCGACCTTGAGATTGGGTCCGGCGTCATCATCGACGCGAGCCAGGATGCGTCCTGCGGGAGCCAGCCCGGAACGTGGTCGACCGGGCCCACCAACCTCTCTGCCGGGAGCCAGGTCCGCGGACGCGGCGGAGACGCAGCGGCCCCGAACGGAGAGGCTGATGTCCGGCAGCGGCAAGAGGCGGCGGTATTCGACGAGGTAGCCTTCGGGTCTTCCGAGCTCAGCGCGCTGAAGGCCCTGGCCCGCGCCCGCGGAACCTACTACCAGGGCCGTGTCTCGTTCGATGCAACCCGTCCGGTCCCAGACGGAGTGGTCTTCGTGGACACGGCCAGCGGACAGCCGATCTCGGCCGCGACCTCGGACGCAGATCTGGCCGCGGTCACCCTCGGTGCGGGGGCCTCGTCTCGTTCGAGCGGTGTGGTGCGCGGCTGGATCATCGTGAACGGAAACCTGTCGATCGATGGCAGCGTGGTCCTCGAGGGCCTTGCCTTCGCTGCGGACCGGTTCAGTCAGACCGGAACCGCCCAGATCCTGGGCGCCGCCATGGCCGGGCACGTGCGCAGCACCGCACCCAGCCGCATCGAGGCTCGTCCGATGACCGGGCCGGCCCTCACCTGGCGCTGCGAGACCGGCCGAACCGGAGGCGGGGCCATCGTGCAGCGATGGATTTTGAAGCCCGGCACCTACCGGGAAGCCTCCGGCTAGAGTTCCTCAGCGGTCGATGCGCGGGCAGGGTTCGAATTCCGTTCGGATACCCCTTAGGTCGGGGTCGGAGGAACGCCAAAACGCATGATGTCGTGCAAGAAGTGTTGACGGTTTAAATTGGGCACCGTTATAAACTGTCACCACGATAGGGACTTCCCTTCCACAATGCACCGGGCTGACAGCTGATTACGCTTCTCGGAAGCGGGGTCAGAGTCAGGAGAAGGCCGGGAGCCGAATATGGCGCTGTTTGGACTCGGTAGGAAGCCTGCGACGTTCGGGCTCGACATTGGTACCAGCGCGGTCAAGCTCGTCGAGCTCGTGCAGAGCAAGGGCGGCCTCGCGCTGAAATCCTTCGCGATCGTTCCGCTTCCGCGGGACGTCATCGCCGAGGGGACCATTCGCGAACCCCAGGTCGTGACCGACGCGATCAAGGAATGCGTCGAGAAGGCCGGCATCAGCGGAACCAGTGCGATCATCTCCGTCTCCGGACGGGAGGCGATCGTCAAGCGGGTACCGCTCCCCAAGGTCACTCCCAAGGAGCTCGGTGACGCGATCCAGCTCGAAGCGGAACACCACATTCCATTCGCCATCGACGATGTCTTCCTCGACTACCAGGTGGTCAGCCAGTCAGCCAATGCCATGTCGGTGGTCCTGGTCGCGACCAAGAAGGTCAAGGTTCTCGAGTACGTGGCCGCGGTGGAAGCAGCCGGTCTCGACGCGGTCGTGGTGGACTTGGACGCCTTCGCGATCCAAAACCAGTTCGAGCTCAGCAGCCCGGGCGGCGACGGGACCGACGCGGTCGCCCTCATCGACATCGGCGCCAGCGTCATGAAGACCAATGTCATCCACGCCGGCGCCTGCATCTTTGCCCGCGACGTACCGTTCGGTGGGAACAACTACACGGACGCCATCGCCCAGCGGCTGAACGTCTCGACCGAGATGGCCGAGGCGGCCAAGCAAGGGCGGGAGGTCGGCGTCAACTGGGACGACCTGGTACCGGCACTGGAAGCGGTCTCCCGCGAGCTGTCGCTCGAGGTGCAGCGAACCTTCGACTACTTCGCCTCGACTGCGGAGTCGGAACGGATCGGCAAGATCGTCCTGTCCGGCGGCTGTGCGAAGCTGACGGGCCTGGACGACTTCCTCGGGTCGTCCTGGGGCGTGCCGGTGGAGCTGGCCCGCCCCTTCCAGGGCATCGAGCACGACGTCGCCCAGTTCGCCGACGACGATCCTGAGCAGATCGGCCCCGTTTTGGCGGTGGCGGTCGGGCTCGCCCTCCGCCGCCCGGGAGACAAGCCGGCATGATCAAGGTCAACCTCGCGCCCCCCACGACCAAGAGACCCCGCCGAGCGACGGCCAGCGGCCCCGAGCTCAACCTGGGCCTCCTGTTCGGCGGAATCCTCGTGGCCCTCGTCCTGATCATCGGCGGCTGGTGGCTCGCCATGTCACTCGAGCAGCGGCGGCTCTCGGCGGAGATCGACAACAACAAGCGTGAACTCGCGCGGCTCCAGCCCATCATCGCGGCCGGCCAGCGATACCGGCGGGAGCGTGACGAGCTTGAGAAGCGGCTGAACGCCATCGAGACCGTGGCCCGCAACCAGGCCCGGCCCGTCTACCTGCTCGACGCCATGGCGGACACGCTGCCTCCGGACCTGTGGCTAACCCGTCTCGAGGAGCGGGGGCCGAGCCTTCGGATTGCGGGTACCACCTACTCCTCGGTCGCCCTCTCGGACTTCATGGCCAATCTCAAGGCCTCGGGGCGGTTCAAGGACGTCGACTTGGTGGATGCCAAGCAGGACCTCAGCAAGTCGCCCCGCACGATCACCTTCGAGGTGACGTGCCGGTTCGAGATCTAGCCATGGCGCTCCTGGATCCCATCACGAACGCTCCGAAGAACCAGAAGATCGCCCTCGGGGTCATGGCGTGCGTCGTCGTGGCCGCCCTCGGGTACTTCCTCCTCCTTTCGCCGAAGCAGACCGAGCGGGACCTGCTGCGGCAGCAGAGTGAGCAAGTCCGGGGCGAGCTGGCTCAGGCCCAGGCGCTGGAGGCCAGCTTGCGCGGGTTCCGGGCCCAGGCGGAGGCCCTGCGCAAGCGGCTCGAGGCGGCACAAGAGCGGCTGCCCACCGAGAAGGAGATGCCCGGCCTCTACCGGCAGATATCGGATCTCGCCTTCCAGTCCGGCCTGGCCATGGCCGTCTTCACCCCCAGGGCCCCGGAGGAGAAGGAAATCTTCTTCGATGTTCCGATCACGGTGAACGCGGAGGGCAACTACCACCAATTCGGCAACTTCCTCGCCCGCATGGGTCGGATGCCCCGCATCGTGAACTTGACGGACTGGCGGCTGCTCGGCATCGACAGGCCGACGGGCACGATCCGGGCGGAGGTCACATTGATGACCTACATCTTCCGACCGGAAGGTGCTCCGCCACCCAAGGCTCCCGGCACTCCCGGTCAGCCCGCGGGGGCCACTCGATGAGCGCGCCGGCGAAGACGTCTCTGGTAGTCCTTCTCGGCACCACCGCCGCGCTGCTCGCCGGCTGCGGGGGCGGCGCCCCGCCAACGCCGCCGCCGGCCGCAGTCGCCCCGGCAACTCCGGCCCCGGTGGTACGACCGAAAGAACCGGACTCCGGCAAAGCCCTGCTGCCCATCGCCTATGAGCCCAAGGGACGTCGCGACCCATTCACGCCGATCTTCCTTGGAAAGGACAACGCGGCCCTCTCGGTCAGTTCGGTCAAGCTGACCGGAGTCGTGGGCGGCCGCGGCGGCCTGATGGCACTGGTCGAGGCACCTGATGGCATCGGCTACATCCTCAAGCCTGGGGACGCCCTGGGCGACGGACGTGTCACCGGAATCACACCGAACTCGGTCACATTCGCCGTCTCGGCCCGGGGCTCACAGAGCGCCTCCAGCCTGACGCTGCGCCTACCGGAGAACCAGTAAAGGTATGAGGGGGGGACCGATCTGATGAGAAGCGCGCGGATAGCCGGTCTTGTGGTGGCACTGTCGCTGGCCGTGACTGGAATCGGCTCGAGCCAGACGGCCGACTCGCCGGTCCAGCTCAAGGACGTGAGCATCGACCGGGCCTCGGAGGGAGCTTCCGTCACGGTCAAGACCAGCGGCCCGGCCCAGTACGAGGCCAAGCTGATCGACTCGCCCACCCGGCTCGTCATCGACGTCAGCGGCGCGACGTACGGTTCGGCCAAGTCGCGCTGGACGTCAGGAGTGGACCCCGTCAAGGAAGTCCGGGGGAGCCAGTGGAGGAAGGGCATCGCCCGCATCGTGGTGGAGATGACCCGGAGCGACGTCGGTTACCGCATCGATGAGACCCCCGATGGGCTGGTCGTCGCGATAGAGAGCAAGCCCGAAACGGCCAAGGCCGGCAGCGGGGCAGCTGATACGCCCAAGGTGGCCCTCAAGCCGGCCGCTGTCGGGGCGGCGAAAGTAGGCGAGAAGGCCCCCGCAGTGACGCCGATCAGCGCTGATCCCACGATCGACGTCCCGAAGGCCGCAAAGCCAGCCGTGACGGCCAAGCCGGTCGACAAGGTAGCCGCCGTTCCGGCCCCCGTGAGGAAGGAGGCCGCTTCGCCCGCTCAGGCCTCGGTCGTTGCCGCCGTCGCGGTCGCCCCGGCGCCAGCCCCGGCCTCGCCGACCCCTGCACCTCCGGCGCCGGTGCGCCAGATGATGGCCCAGGCCACCACGACGCCTCCGCCCGCCCCTCCAATCCCGCCCGCCTCGGCGCCGGCATCCGGCGAGAAGCTGATCTCGCTGGACTTCAAGGACGCCGACGTGGTCAACCTGCTCCGGATCCTGGCCGCGGAGAGCGGCCGGAACATTGTTTCCGGGGACGACGTCAAGGGTCGGGTGTCCATCTCCCTGAAGAACGTGACATGGGAGCAGGCGCTCGACACCATTCTCGAGGTGCGGGGTCTCGCGAAGGTCGAGAGGGACGGTGTGATCCGTATCGTCTCCCTCGATCAGCTGACGAAGGAGAAGGAGGCGCAGGCCCGCGTCGAGGCGGCAAAACGGAACGCCGAGATCGAGACCCGTACCAAGCTGGCGGAGGCGCAGCTCAAGGAAACCGAGCTCGCGAGCAAGAAGCTGGTAGCGGACGCGGCGGCGGCCGAGCAGGCCGCGCGTGGTCCGCTCCGCGAGGAAGTGATTCGGCTCTCCTATGCCGACCCCGTGGACGTCGCCCTGACCCTGCAGGGCATCCTCGGCATCCCGCCCGAGGGGGTCCAGGCCGTGCCGTCGACGATCATTCCGAGCGTGCCGTCCGTGCCGAGCGTCGTTCCGTCCATCGGGGGGCCCCCAAACCCAGCCCTCGGCCAGCTCCCTCCGCCCAACTCGCCTTACCCGCCCCCGTACGGACCGGCTACCCAGCCCGTGGTCTCGATCAGCCAGGACGTGCTGGCCAAGGGCATCACGGTCCGGGCCAACAAGGCGACGAACAGCATCTTCATCCGGCACTACGAGGCTGATCTCGAGCGCATCAAGAAGCTGATTCGCGAGCAGCTCGACGTGCCGCTGCCGCAGATCAAGATCGAAGCCCGGATGGAGATCCTGGACCGCAATTCGCTGGAGGCCATCGGGGTCCAATGGGGTGGTGCCGCAGCGGGGACCTCTGGCAGCAACACGCTGATCGGTCAGGGCTTCCAGTCCACGGACACGACGCGGACCGGCATCGGCACGAGCGGCATCACGCCCTCGAATCCAAACCTCTCGCTCGCCTCGTTGCTCCCGGTGTCTGCGGCAACCGGTCTGGCTACTGGCGGCAACCTCGTGAATCTCCCCTTCAGCGCGCTGCCCAACGCTCTCGCCAATACGCCGGCAGGTGGCATCGCATTCGGCATCGTGGGCACCCGGTTCAACATCAACCTGGCGTTGCAGGCCCTTGCCCAGATCGGCAAGACCCGTACGCTGGCTCACCCCGAGATCGTCACCGTCGAGAACAACAAGGCGACCTTCAGTCTCGGGGAGGAAATCCCCTACGCGACCGTGAGCTCGGCCGGCACCCAGGTTCAGTTCAAGGAGGCCGTGCTCAGGCTCGAGGTGACTCCGACCGTGATCCGTGAGAGTATCGATGGCCGGGAGATCCGAAAGGTCAAGATGACGGTGATCGTGGAGAACAACTCACGGGGCGATCTGATCGCCTTCACGGGGACGTCCGTTCCGATCATCAACCCGGCGGCCGGCGTGAGCGTGCCGATCATCAACCGACGCAAGGCCGAGACGCAGGTCCTCGTCCGGGAAGGCGACCGCCTCGTCATCGGCGGCGTCACGCAGAATGTCCAGCAGAAGACCGTCCGGAAGGTGCCGCTGATGGGTGACATCCCGGTCCTCGGCTGGCTCTTCAAGCAGCGTGAGGACTTCGAGACCGGTCGTGAGCTGGTCGTCTTCCTGACCCCCTCTATCCTGCGGACGGACGGCGCGCAGCCGGCGGTCTCCGGAAGGTAGGTGGTCGGGCGGTTCCGCTTCCTCACCGCCGGCGAATCCCATGGTGAGGCGCTGACCGCCATCATCGATGGGGTTCCGGCGGGACTAGCGCTCTCCGAGTCGGACATCAACGGGGATCTCGGCCGCCGCCAGCGCGGGTACGGACGCGGCGGCCGGATGAAGATCGAGCAGGACCAAGCCCACATCTCCGCCGGCGTCCGCTGGGGCCTTACCCTCGGCAGCCCGATCACGCTCACCGTCCGCAATCGTGATTGGGAGAACTGGCAGCAGACGATGTCGGTCGACGCGCCTCCGGCCGGGACCGCCGCCAAGGCCGTGACCCGCCCGCGTCCCGGCCATGCCGATCTGGCGGGGGCCATGAAGTATGGTCATCACGACATCCGCAACGTGCTCGAGCGCTCCAGCGCGCGGGAAACGACTGCCCGGGTCGCGGTGGCAGCGGTCGGCAAGCGGCTGCTCGCCGAATTCGGCGTCACGATCCTGAGCCACGTGACCGAGATCGGTGGCGTGCACATCGGGTCGCTCGAGATCCCATGGGAGGAGATCCGGCGGCGCGCCGAGGCCAGCGAGGTCCGCTGCGCCGATCCCGAGGCCGAGGCGGCGATGATCGAGGCCATCGACCGGGCCAAGACGGCCGGCGATACCCTCGGCGGGGTCTTCGAGGTCGTGGCCTTGGGCTGCCCGGTCGGCCTCGGCTCCTACGTGCAGTGGGACCGCAAGCTGGACGGCCTCCTGGCGAGGGCCTTCTGCTCGATCCACGCGATCAAGGGCGCCGAGATCGGCATGGGCTTCGAGGCGGCCCGACGGCCCGGGTCGCAGGTCCACGACGAGATCCTCTTCGACAAGACCGGTGGTTTCCAGCGCGGCTCCAACAGCGCGGGCGGGCTCGAAGGGGGCGTCACCAACGGCCAGCCGGTGGTCGTGCGCGCGGCCATGAAGCCGATCTCGACCCTTCGCAAGCCCCTCCGGTCGGTGGACCTCGACACGCACGAGGCCGTCGAGGCGGTGGTGGAGCGGAGCGATGTCTGCGCGGTCCCCGCCGCCGGTGTGGTCGGGGAAGCCATGATGGCCATCGTGCTCGCCGAGGCGTTCCTCGAGAAGTTCGGCGGGGACAGTGTGGACGAGATCCGCCGGAACCACCTGGGATACCTGGAGTACCTCAAAGGCTGGTAGTCTGGGCCGCAGAGGCCGGGCTATGATCGAGATTCTCGTCAACCTTGGCCCCCGCTCCTACCCCATCCTGCTCGGGGCCGGCGCGCTGGCCGCGGTCGGCCCCGAGCTGGTCAAGCGCAAAGTCGGCCGCAAGGTCGTCCTGGTGACCGACGCCGGCGTCGCTCGCCTCCACGGCGGCGACGTCGTACGGAGCCTCGGCCACGCGGGGTTCGACACGGTGCAGGTGCCGGTCCCGGAGGGCGAGGAAGCCAAGCGCCTCGACATCGCGGCCACGCTCTGGGAGCGTCTGCTCGACGCTGGTTGTGACCGAACTTCAACCGTGGTGGCGCTGGGCGGCGGGGCGATCGGCGACGTAGCCGGATTCGTGGCGGCCACTTACATGCGAGGCATGAATTTCGTCCAAGTGCCCACCACCCTCCTGGCTCAGGTCGATGCGTCCATCGGCGGGAAGACCGCGATCGACCATCCCAGGGGGAAGAACTTGATCGGCGCGTTCCATCAGCCGCGGGCCGTCATCGTGGATCCGGCCGTCCTCACGACGCTGTCGGATCGGGAGTTCCGGTCCGGCCTCGCGGAAGTGATCAAGCATGGCATCGTGCTCGACGCCGACTACTTCCAGGATCTCGAGTCGAACGTACCGTCGCTCCTGACCCGCGATCTGGCCATCCTGGAGCGCATCGTGGTGGGTTCGTGCCGACTAAAGGCTCGGGTGGTGGAACACGATGAGCACGATGCCGAGCTCCGCTGGGTACTCAACTACGGCCACACCATCGGCCACGCGCTCGAGGCCGCGACCGGCTTTCGTCGCTGGGTTCACGGGGAGGCGGTCTCTCTGGGCGTCGTGGCCGAGTCCAGGCTGGCGGAGCGTCTGGGGATCTGCAGCCCCGCCACCGCCAATCGCCAGCTGCGCCTGCTGGCTGCGGTCGGCTTACCGGTGACGGGCTTGCAGGTCGAGCCGGCGAGCGTGATCGATGCACTCTCCCGCGACAAGAAGACCCGCGACGGACGAACGTCCTTCGTACTCGCTCCCGAGATTGGCTCCTTCCGGATCGTGCCGGACGTCCCGTCCGACGCGATCCTCGAGATCCTGAAGGAGCTGCGGTAGCCGCGCTCTACTTCGCCAGTCGGCGCAGGGCTTCCGCGAGATTGCCCTGGGCATCGGGAAAGTTGGGCCTGGCGCGTATCGCGGCCCGGAAGTGGTCCGCGGCCTCGAGCAGTCGTCCCGTCTGCGCCATTGCCAAGCCCAGATTGTTCTGAGCGCTCGCAAAGGTTGGATCGATGCGCACCGCCTCGGAGAACGCGGCGACCGCTTCCGGGAGATGGCCACTTCGCGCGAGGCGCACCCCCAGGTTGTTGTGGGCCTCCGCCGAGCCAGGATTGATCTCGAGAACCAGACGTAGGTGCTCGAGAGCCTCGTCCGTTCGGCCTTGCGCGTCGAGTGCAATCCCCAGACCGGCATGCGCCGGAGCGAGCCTCGGCCTGATCCCGAGCGCCCGCCGGAAGTGCCGCTCGGCCTCGGTCATCTGGCCCAGCTCGGTCTTGGCCAAGCCGAGGTTCAGATACGCCTCCGCGTAATCGGGTCTCAGGAGGAGCGCCCGCTGAGATTGTTCGATTGCTTCGGCCAGTTGGCCGCGCGCGCGCAGCGAAGAGCCCAGGTTCGACGCCGCCACCGAGGACCATGGATCGAGGCGCGCGGCGTGGCGCCACAGCGTCTCATCGTTCTGCCA
>Ga0209438_1000722_pt1 | contig 10467 bp, 6 predicted proteins | sample GraSoi_2013_20cm_FD_185825 | JGI IMG/M metagenome (GOLD analysis project Ga0209438, IMG submission 185825) | Grasslands soil microbial communities from the Angelo Coastal Reserve, California, USA - Sample 9_17_2013_20cm (SPAdes) (version 2) | ecosystem: Environmental > Terrestrial > Soil >...
AACTGAGAATAGCAGCACCTGCAGAATTTCCCCGCCGGCAAAAGCGCCGACCACCGAGTCGGGAATTATGTGCAGGAAGAAATCTACGGTCGAAAGTGATTTTGCGCCGGTCGTATAGCTCGCCAGCGCCTTTGCATCGAGCGTGCTGACGTCTGCGTTGATCCCGACGCCGGGGTGGACCAGGTTCACAACTACGAGGCCGATAACCAGGGCCAGCGACGAGACCAATTCGAAATAGATAATTGACTTAAGACCTACCCGCCCTACCTCCTTGAGACTGCCAATGCGAGCAATCCCGACCACAACTGTAGTAAAGATGATGGGTGCGATCATCATCTTGATGAGTTTGATGAACGCGTCACCGAGCGGCTTCAGTTTCGTGGCCAGGCCGGGAAAGAAATAGCCAAGAACAATGCCCGCGGCTATGGCGACCAGCACCTGAAAATACAAGTGCGAATAAATTGGCTTGCGTTCTGCTTGGCTAATGGCGACCCTCATTGTGTTGTTCGCGCTCTTGGTTTCGTCCCACCTTGCTCGCCGGCCTTACTCGAGTATTTACGGAGCAGTTCCTGTGCAGTAGGCGCCATCTTCTTCTGATCATGATCGGCGCCCGGGACATCGATCAGTTCCCAGCGCGTATGCGCATTGACTGACCGAGCCTTCTCGATCATGTAAGCGGCCCGCTCGTAACGGTTCTTTCCCTGCGCATTGGCTTCCGGTGTGACTCGCAAGTTGTGATCGGAGTTGATGTCGGCTGTACCGCGCAAGATGATGAGATTTTTGTCTGTCCACGAGATCAGATCGCGCTGAGTGAGCGGCAGGAGCGGATGCTTCAAGCCGTACGAGAAGGGAATGCCGCGATCGGGCACGGTATACCAGCCGGCATTCGCGGCAATCGCATTCCGCACGCGCGCATTTGGCTTGAACAACAGGAAGCGGTGTACGAACTGGGCACCCGCAGAATGGCCAAACAAATCATAAAGCTTATCGGAAACTCCGAACCCGTTGCGCACGGTTTGATGAATCCCTTCGATAATGGTGAACGACCACCGCGACTCCGGGTTCTTTCTGCCGGCGCCGTCTTCGCCCGTGAAAACATTTCCCAACATGTAACCGCGCGAACCGGGCCAATGCGCTTCATCAAATTGAGGCGCGAGGACGATGTAGTCATTGCGCGATGCCCAAGCAATCCATGAATCAAGATAAGCATCAGCATCGCGTTGCTGACCCGCCATCACTACGACAATCTTTGTTGCCGGACTCAACGTCGGAGGCACGCAGATGTACGTTTGCACGTCCGGATTGTCTCGACTCTTGTACATGATCGAAAAGGGAGCACTAGGCGCAAACACTTGCACTCGTTGTGTATCGCTAAAGCCAGGCCCGTATGCATGAATGTAGTAGACAGTTTCTCTTCCCGAAATCTTAGGGAGGTCGAAAGATGTATCTGCACCCTGAGCTGTGGCAATGCTTTTGATAATTGTCGAGGTACCGCCGCCCTCAGGCGTCTCTTCGCGATCCACCTGCCAGTTGATGACGACATTCTTGCGGACGTGAGTGACGGTAAAAGCGTGACGTCCGGCAAGTCGGTAGATTGGTCCACTCGCGATTCGCGGGAATGCACGACTTGGCTGTGCCGCAGCATTAACAATCACCAGTAGAACCCAGAGCAGCATGCCGGCAGTGGCTCGCCAGCCGGCCTTCTTTGGCCGATTGCGCTTAATGATTGACATACCCTTGTCCTTATTGCTTTAGAAGTTGTAACGCAGCGCAAACTGAATCACGCGCGGTTCGGCACGAATTGCGGTAATCACGCCGAAGTTTGGATCGTTGATGTTGAGATTGGGGTTCTCGAAGTTTACTGTATTGAAGACGTTGAAAAACTCTGCGCGGAACTCGATGTTCTGATGCTCGGTCAAGCGCGTGCGCTTGAGCACGCTAAGGTCAGCGCGGAAGAAGGTCGGACCGGTAAGAGCGCCGTGCGGCAGGCTGCCTAGCGTCCCGGGGGCCGGGTTGGCAAAGCTCGTCACCATCGCCGGATCGATATAGTAAATACGGCCATTGAGGGTGCGCGGGCCCGAGGCAGCGCGCAGTTGATCGAGGCTGATTCCCACCAAATCAACCGTATTGTTGAAGGCGTTTGTGGCATTGGAACTGCGCAATCGGCTATTGAGGGTGCCCAGTCCGCTAACAATGGTGAGTGGCTCGCCGCTTCTTAACCGCACAATCGTTCCGAGTTGAATGCCTCCCAGAACCTGGCTCAACACACCTTTGTTGAAATATTTCTGCCCTTTGCCGAACGGTACTTCGTAGATCGCATTTGCCTTGAACTGATGATAGGGACTCTGCGATTGGTAGTCATAACCCGGATTGCGCAGGTCTATGAACGAGCGTTGGTTGTTGGTCGAGCCGGTAAAGTCTGAAAGCTCTTTTCCGAAAGTATAGTTTGCCTGGAGTCCGAGACCCCGGGCAAAGCGGCGGCGCACTTCGACCTGCAGGGCGCTGTAAGTTGCGCGCGCGCCATTGTCGGCGTACCAGGCGGCGCGCACATCAGGGTTTGGGCGGAAGAAATTAATCGGCAAGCCTGAATTAAAGAGCAGCCCGCCGCGTATACCGCCCACCAGTTGTCGCGAAATAAGGTCGGCTAACTCACCAGCTTCCCCGGAGGAGACAGCCGCGACAAAAGTAGCATTCGAAGTTGACGAGGCACCCGCGCCGGTGAAGATGCGCTCGAACAGTGGAACATGCTGACTACCAGGCACGGTCGCGTTGAAAGCGAAGTTGTCGCCCTTGCCGGCGGCGCGCGAAAGCGCGAGGTTGTTTCGCGAGATCAAAAACCCTTCCAGAAATGATTGGCCAGTCACTGAATCGCGGGCGAAAACATTTACTTGATTGATATCTGTTACGCGGATCAGGTTGTGACTCTTGTTTCCCACATAACGAATCTCGAGTGCCGTGTCCCTGGCAATCTCGCGTTGAAAAGAAAGTGTAAATTCCTGTGTGTAAGGTGTGCGCAAATCGGGGTTGAAGCCGGCGAGGTCCGTGGTGCTGCTCTGCTGAAACAGAGTTTGCAGGCTGATCGGCAATGTTAGAGGTGGCGCCGGCACCGGAGGCAGTCCGTTCTTCAAGAAGTTATTGACCGTTACCGTGTTTGTGGCAAACAAGCCGGGATTGAGGCTGACGATATTGTCAAAGAAGTCGAAGTTCTCACGGATGTAGCTGAGTCGATAGCCACCGCGAATCGAAGTCTTGTTTGAGTGCCACGGGCTGTAAGCAAAACTCAAGACAGGTGAGAAGTTATTCTTATCAGCCTTGAAAAACAGCGAGCCGGGGGTTGTAAGATCGATTGTCGTGCGCGGCCCAAGCGTACCGCCGGGAACAAAGATATTTTCGGGCGCGGTTGGGCCAAAGATCCCCTGCTTTCCGCCAACCGGCAAAGTAACCAGTTCATTGGCCTCGCGCGGCACCGTCGTGTATTCGTAGCGCAGACCCAAATTGAGCGTCAGATTTTGGCGAGGACGCCAGGTATCCTGCACGTAAGCATCGTACTCGCTGGTGCGATACTCGCGACGATAAGGCTCGCCCGACACCAAGCCGCTTGTGCGGCTCGCCGCATTGAAGGTCTGCGTGATTGAACCTACCGCGCCGTTCAGATTATTCAAAAGGCTCGAAGCGAAACTAACGCTGGCGGGGTTTGCTGTAGAAGTACTGATGCCAGGGAAGTTCGAAGTTGCCAGTCCAGGATTGTTCGTCGTAGCACTGAAGTCCACGGTTGGCATGGTGCCCACAAAATCGTAAATACGGCCTGTAACATGACGCAGGTCAACGCCTGTTTTGAAGATGTGATTACTGCGTGTCCAGGTCAAATTGTCGATGTACTGGTAAACCGGCGCGATGTGTGCCGTCGGCGTTCTGGTTTGAAAGGGGTTGTCGATCGTATTCAACGTCAGGAATGCGGGCGAGGCGCCAAAGTATGTATTTGTGAAAGCGAGTTCCGAGTTTTGAAAGCCGAAACGAAAATCATTGATCAGTTTCGAATTGAACGCAGCCACGAGGGCGGTTGAAATGCTGCGGCCGCGCAACTTCCGATCGACGCCAACTTCGTCAGGGAATTGCTGGAGACGGTTATTTGTCAGGTCGCCAATTTGGAAATCGTTGCCGTACGAATGATTGAACTCGAGGGAATACTTGTCGCTGAAGTGATGATCACCGCGAAAGCTATATATGTCGCGGGGTGCACCGCGAAACGCGTTGAAACGAAAGCCGCCCGTATTCAAACCGTCGCCGATATCATAGTTGTTAGGCAATTGAGTGCGCGCCAACTGCGCGGCAGTAGTCGGATCGATCGTATTCCGTGTGGGCTTGAGCGTTAGCAGGTTAACACTCCGAATGGCCGAAGGATTTGCGCTGACGTTCCCCGGACTCACGGGTAGGCCGTTGAGATAACGAAAGTTTCCCGTGCGTGCCTCAGCCGTATAGACGAGGCGATTGCGCGTTTCCGCTGCTGCCATCCGAGTTCCTTCATAAGCGAAGAAGAAGAATGTGCGCCTGCGACCATTGTAATGCGGAAGGATCACCGGTCCGCCGAAGCGTCCGCCAAATTGATTGCGCAGGAGAATGTTGCGCGGTAGGCCATCGCGATTGTTGAAAAAGCTGTTTGCATTCAGTGCCGTATTCCGGTGAAAGTAAAACAGCGATCCGCGGAATCGGTTTGTTCCGGAAGCAGTGATCGCATTTACCTGTGCGCCGCCGCGACCATATTCAGCTGTTGCCAATTCGGTCGTTACCTGAAACTCGCCGACCGATTCAACAGTGACTGGAATCGCCGGACCTGTTAGCAGACTGCGCTCGGACTTATTGAAATTATCGGAAGCGTTTATTCCGTTAACAGTGACATTCAGCGCCCGTGCGCGTTCGCCGTTCACTCGTCCCGTCTCATCAGCGCCGGCCTGCAAAGTCGCGAGGTCCAGCGGATTGCGTCCGTCCAATGGCAGATCGAGTATGCGCCGGCGGTCGACTACATCGCCGATTTGCGCGTTAGCAGTGTTGACGATCTCCTGAGTTTCGGTAGCGGTGACCGTAACCTCTTCGCTGACCGTTCCGACTTCGAGCGTGATGTTCACGCTCGCAGTGGTTCCAACCTCCACGATGAGCTGTGGTACCAGCACCTTCTTGAATCCCTGGGCCTCGACGAGCAGCGTGTATGTGCCTGGCGCTACTTCGGCGAACGAGAATGCGCCATCATTTGAGCCCTGAGCAGTACGCGTGATACCAGTCGCAATGTTGCTGATCACGAGTTTTGCGCCAGGCACTACGGCGCCGGCGGTGTCTTTGGTTGAGCCATCAATGCGGCCATTGACGGCCTGTCCGAAGACGACGGCAGAGCTCAGCACGCAAAGGGCTGCAAGCGCAACGGGTCGAAGCTTCAACATGGGGGCTCTCCTTACGAAAATTGAATTGGTGTTTTCAGCCAGGAACAAATCGCGTTCAAGATACTGCGCAAACGCTCCGGTTTCACTACGTGTCAAGTAAATAGATGTAACAAGATGTGACAAGCTGTAACAAAGGAGCAACCCACCTTCCCCTGCGGTTGTTGATGACATATCATGCGGTCCACTAGAAGATGCCAGCTTACTGGAACACGTTTCAAAAATACCGCTATCTGATCGCCGCGTCGGGAGTAATCCTGGCGGCGACGCTCGCATTGCTGCTGATGCAGTATCGGGCCGCGCGGCGCACCGAAGCACAGGCGCAGGCAACTCTGTTAGCAAATCTCGATACGCACCTGCTGGCTATTGTTGATGAAGCGAAGCGCGACATGGTCGAGCATGCGGACCACATTACGCACAGCATTACCCAGAGACTGGTACGTGATCGTGATCTGCCAAAGTTGGCTCGAGCCTTCACGCGCGCATCGCGCCGCTTTCCGGAAGTGCGCGATTTCTTTGTCGTCTTTTTCGATAAGGGTCAAGACACGAGGAATTGGCGCGCGTTTCGTTATGTCCCCCCCGACTCGAATAACCCGGCGACACCTCAGTATTTAGGAGTGCCGATCGGAGCACTTACCGAAGACGCAGACTTGGGCGAAGCCTTATCCCGCGCGTGGCTGACGGTTCACAACCGCGCCGAGATTGCCGTCTACCCGGCTTATGCGCCACTCAGTTTGAGCGATTCACAGTCGCATCAGATTTTCTTTCATCCGGTTTATGAGGCAGCGTCGATGGATCGCCAGGACGATCTTGATCGCGTTGGCTTGATAGCTTTTACCGCTGCCGCGGAAGAATATCCCTCTCCGGAGTATCTGCGAAACCTGGTGACGCGTTACGAGAACCTTAAAGAGGGTGATGTCGGCTTACCCGGCAAACTGGGATACCGGATCAAACTTGATAGCGGCAACACAGCGCGCGATCTGATCGCGACGGGCAGCGCGTCAGAGCCGCAGCGCTTCCGCAGATTTGAGGCGTCCGATTATCTATTTCCCAATCTCGCTTTCGGTGTGGCGCCCAGCGACAACTCGGCGCTGGCTTATCCGAGCGAATACGCGCGGTCGAGCATGTTGCTTGGACTCGGCGCCGCGGCCGTCTCGCTAATCGGCCTGGGGTTGACCTGGCGCGCGACAAGACGCGAGATGCGCGTGGCCCAATTGAAATCTGATTTCCTTGCCAGCATCTCGCACGAGTTGAAAACTCCGCTGACCGCCATTCGCGCGTTCGGCGATCTGCTTCATTCGGGACGCGCGCGCGATGCAGATCGGGTGCGCGAATACGGCGGGCTGATCAAGACCGAAAGCGATCGTCTGACTGCTTTGATAAACAACATCCTCGAGTTGTCACGTTTGGAGCGAGGCACCCGGCGCTATCGGCTGCAGGAGGGCTTGCTGTGTGCCGCGGTCGCTTCTACGGTCGAAGTGTTTCGGCATACTCCCGAGGCGAAAGGCTGCAGAATAGAAGTCGAACTTCCAGTGCCACCACTGAAGACCCATTTTGAAGAAAGCGCGATTCGGCAGGCTCTGCTGAACTTGTTGTCGAACGCCGCTAAGTATTCGGATGCATCGGATAGTGAGCGGATCATTGAGGTCGCTGTCATTCGAGAGCCTGCTGAGGCGGTGATTCAGGTGCGCGATTTTGGCATCGGCATTTCCAAGTCAGAGCAGTGTCAGATTTTCACGCCATTCCATCGTGCGCCGCAGCCTGACGCTCAAGCCAAGGGCGGCACGGGCCTGGGCTTGGCGGTAGTCCGCGAGGTTGCGCGCGCTCATGGTGGCAAGGTTTCGGTTGAGAGTGAGCCAGGCGTAGGGGCAACATTTAGTCTTCATCTGCCATTGTTGACGGTACCTGAGCAGGTTACCCAGACACATTCCCGGACAAATAGGCATGCGAAATATCTTAGTAATTGAGGACGAGCCAAGCGTAGCTATCGCGCTGCGGGATAGTCTGGAATCGGAAGGCTATCAGGTCCAAACTGCGAAGGATGGCAGCGAAGGATTGCGGCTCGCTTCGGTCAACGCCAGCGACGACGGGCCGGAGTTGATCATCCTCGATCTAATGCTACCCAAGATCAGTGGCCTTGAAGTTTGTCAGCGGCTGCGGAGCGCAGGAGTCGAGACGCCAGTAATCATGCTGACCGCACGGGGCGCCGCTTCGGATGCAGCGTTTGGCTTGAAACTCGGAGCCGACGATTACATTCCTAAGCCTTTTGACGTGGGCGAGTTACTCGCCCGAGTGGAAGCGGTTTTGCGGCGGGCCAAGCGTCCGGAGGCCGGTCCGGAAGTAATTTCGATCGGCGATGTAGAACTTGATATGCGTCGTCTACGAGCGACGAAGCAAGGGACACCACTCGATCTCAGTCCCCGGGAATTTGAAATCCTGCAATTCCTGATTGCCCATATCGGCGAAACTGTGACGCGTGAACAATTGCTTCATCACATCTGGGGAGAGCACGCTTCACTCTACACACGCACGATCGATGCGCACATTACGCGTCTGAGACACAAGCTCGAAGCAGATCCCGCAAACCCGCAGCACATAATTACCATTCATCGCGTCGGCTATCGACTGGTCGAATGATGGTTCGTTAACAGTTACAGCCGCATTATCCGTTCCAATGGTCATCGCTCTCTTGGCGGTACCGTTGCGAATGGATGGGTTCTATTGAACACCAGCCTTAAAGCCGTATTTTTACGACGAGATTAGTCGTGAATAACTCGCTTGAGAGTGTCGAATCATGAATCACATTGCTATCTTTTATCCCAACAGGAAATGGGCGTATATATAAGGACAGGGTAACTATTCTCCCCGAATTGGGTTTGGCAGGATTTTGGCAGACTACGCTTACGAGTTAATCAACTTATGCAGCTTGGAAGTGACTTCTCTAGCCGCTTTTGTTGAGTTTCATTGCCTAAGGAACGATTACGTTGTCTACGCGGCGCCGGGTTGACACGGTAGGGGTCTGGGGTTCAAATCCCCACGCGCCTACCAATTTCCTTGAGCAAAATCGCAAATTTCGGAGAGTCTGTCACCCGTCTCGTTGATCCAAAATGATCCACTTAGAGACCCGATTTATTCTGCTCAGCCCAAACGCTCATCCGGATCCTTACGCTGAAGCTTGATTTCAGAACGCACTTCCTCGTCACCCAGGATCATCTGAGTAAGACGCCGTTGTGCTTCACGCTTGGCAGTGACTCGCGCCTGGCTGTAAACGTCCAGTGTGCGCCGGCTGTTGGCGTGACGCATCAATTCCTGGAGCACCTTTACATTCTCACCGTTCGCAATGAGCATCGTAGGAGTCGACGAAAGTGCCCGAATCAATCACGGTTTCACATTTGAGCCTGAATCAGAAAGCCCGGCCCATTAAAGAATCGAATGGATTTCCACAGGTGGTCGCCGGAATCCTGCGGTTAGCCGCTTGGAGCAGATTTGTGGTCTGATCAAAGCGTCGTTAGTTCTCATATTGCGTCCAGAGGACTCTTCACGCCCTTGCCGCCTCGATTGAGCACATGCGTATAGATCATCGTCGTACGCACATCCTTATGGCCCAAGAGCTCCTGCACGGTCCGGATGTCGTACCCGTCTTCGAGTAGATGTGTGGCGAAGTTAGCAGCGCATGAAGTTTTGGGGCGTCGATGGATGGGTATTCACAGTCCTGTTGCCGAATCGTGTTTTTAGTAACGACAAGCCATTATTCGTAGTTGCGTGGGCGAGCCGCTCAAGCGCAGCGTTATCCCGCTATCGAATATGAAGTATGAGGTCCTTAAATCCATACTTTCGACTAAGAGGATGGGTGGATGCTGGTACTGCTGAGTTGCCGCAGCAGGAGGTACCTGAACATTCCTCAATCGTCGCCAATGTCTCATTGCCTAGGCGCTTACATAAACAACTCCTCCTGGTCCAAAGCACTCCACATCATTTGCAGCTCGGCGGCCGACAGCTCCGCGACACCATCTACATAATGTTGCGTTGGCCTGCTCCCTGAAGAAGCAACTACTGGTCTAATTTGTTCTTCGGGAAGAATCATCTGCACCAAGCGTTGTTGCGCTGCTCTCTTCTCTGGATTCCTGGCTTGAGAGTAAATGTCGACAGTGATACGAGCACTTCCATGACGCATCAGCTCTTGCACAACTTTTATGTTTTCTCCGTTACCAATCAGCAATGTCGCATACGAGTGTCGAAATGTATGCCAGCCGATCCATTTTGTGATGCCGGCTCGGATCGCAGCTGGTCTAACTGTCCGTCTGAGAAGAATAGCCGGCCAATACGGCATCTTCCCGTTGCCGTGAGGGCTGGCAAACACCCAGTCATCTGGCTTTGAGTAGTCACTCTGCTTTTTCCATGACCACAGCGCCTTCGCTACGAATCGGTCCAACGGCAGCGGTCTTGAGGAGCCTTCGGTCTTGCAGTTTCCTACGACCCGATTGTAGATGGCTCGACTGACGTTCAGTGTCTTATTCGAGAAGTCAATGTCATTCCATTTCAGAGCAAACAATTCGCTGCGCCGCAAACCAGTCGTCGCAGCGAGCAAAACCATTACTCGGTAAGGGACTCCAACTGGATAAGTAGATCTTGAATCTCCTTTGGATCCAGAACCTCGGGAGTCTTTTGGCGGGCAGTGCTTTGACGAACGAGCGTGATTGGATTCTTTCCCTGTTCGAGCCATTCATATCTAATGGCATGATTAAACAAAACACTCATAAGGCTGCGTATTTTTGTCTTGGTGGTATTAGCCAAAGGACTTCCGTCTTTGCGACGTAACTGTCGCAGCCAGTTTTCAACGACAATGGTGCGAACGTCGCGAATATTCATCTGTGCCCAATGCGGTCGTATCCATGTCTTTAAGAACTCGGCATAGATCACCTTCGTGGCCTCCGAATACCACTCTGACCTATCGCAAAGCTCGGTCTGTTTATAATGGTCCACCAGATCGCCAATGAGAACGGATGTTTGGCGTTGACGATTACAGACCTCGTTTATC
>Ga0209438_1000726_pt1 | contig 10419 bp, 16 predicted proteins | sample GraSoi_2013_20cm_FD_185825 | JGI IMG/M metagenome (GOLD analysis project Ga0209438, IMG submission 185825) | Grasslands soil microbial communities from the Angelo Coastal Reserve, California, USA - Sample 9_17_2013_20cm (SPAdes) (version 2) | ecosystem: Environmental > Terrestrial > Soil >...
TGAGAGCACTCATCACAGCGATAAATAACCGATCCCTACTACCCACGTCTTCAGCTTTGGACCGGCAGCGACCCCACCGTATGTGCAAACTGGGTCGTTGGAACGTTGATCCAGATCAAGCAAGAATGCCGGTAGGGCAGAAGTCTGTCAGCGGGTGCCCGGAGGCGCGGCGCATCGCCGCTCGAGCCAGCGGACCTTCGGCAGTCTAAATCGCCCCGCTCATTAGATGATGGGAGAGAGGCAGATGAACGAAGGCCTTGAGCAGTTCTTGGCGACGATTATCGAGCATTGCCTCGACGAGCATGACATGCGGCCGCCGCTCTTCGTCTGCACCGTGGGTGACAACGGCAGCGTACTGGTGGCGGACATCAACGAAGGTGCGGAACTTGTCGTATTAACCAAGCACTGCGAGAACGACACATTCACGCTGCCCATAAAAGTCACGATCGTCAGCCAAAACAACAAGACCGCGCGCCTCGTCATCAAGCGCGACGGAAATATCGGCCGGTTTCACTGATCATCGAGGTCGGAAGGCATTTCCGCACACGCCATTGGGCCGCTGGTGTGGCTCACACCGCCGAATGACCCAGCCGCGCAGCGATCAGGATCAGTTCGGCCAACGAATGTACGTTCATTTTCTCCATGACCCTGTGTCGGTGCATCTTGATCGTCCGTTCTGTCGGGCCCAGTGCAAACGCAATCTGTTTGTTGATCTTGCCTCTAATCATCAGGTCGAAAACCTGCCGCTCACGCGGGGTCAACGTAGCAACTTGAGCGCGCGGGACCTTCAGGTCGCTCTGGCGCTTTCTCGAAGCGTCATGCCGAGCTACCGCGCGTTCAATTGCAGCGATCAGTACGTCGGATGTCACCGGTTTGATCAGAAAATCTTCCGCACCGGCCTTGACCGTTTGCACGACGATCTTGATATCGTCGTAGCCTGAAACAAACACAACTGGGAGCGTCGAACCGGCTTCGTGCAGCCGGGCTTGTAGCTCCGGGCCGCCAAGTGCGGGTATCCGGACATCGAGAAGAAGGCAGCCTGATCGGTTGTTGTCGTTGGGTTGCTGATCCAAGAATTGTTCGGCAGACGAATATACCTGTACCTCATATCCGGCCAGCTGTAGTCGCCGCCGGATAGCGGCTTGGAACGAAACGTCGTCGTCGACCACATGAACTACGCTAGGCACGCACTACTTCTCCCATATGGAGAACAGAAAAAACTTGCAGGTCACGCGCGGTGGGGTGACGATAGCTTACGCGGGGTCATGACCACCGTCTGTATAAAATTGACCACCGTCTGTATAAAATTGCTCATGGTGGTCTACGCGGGTTCATTCCCGCTGTATGCAGGAACTTGCCATTAAATGCAGTTCCGTGCGCATGGAGCCATGTTGATGGCGCGTGCAGTTTCGGGCAAAACTGATCGATGGCGGCCTGCTGGGCGTCGGCCAAACCGTTTTAACGGCTCTTGGCCCATCAAAGCGCAAATAGTACCTAGATCGGCGCACAGCAGAGGGTGACAAACCAAGCAAGCGAAAGCCAGACAAGCACGTCGTCTCGGTTCATGGTCGGGTTTCGCGCCGAAAGCTACGGAAGAAAATCCCCACCCTGATAAACCAAGTGGATTGCGCGCACCGGCTCACGTCCATTGGGACAATGGCCCTTGGGACAATAGTTTCGGACAACGGTACCTGTCGTAGTTGACGTGGGGAGCTCTCGGGCAACGGTCGACGGGCTGCGCCACTTGTCTCTGGGTCAGGCTTAAGCCGAAACACAACGGTATGCATCGCTACCGTTTTCTATGCATATCGGAGAAAACCCATGAAGTGGTTCACCAAGTCCGGGAGTTTTGCCATAATTGAAATCATCAAGTCTAAACTGATCTCGCGTCGCAAGGCTCTTCGTCTTCTAGGACTGACAGTTGCGTTTGGCGTCGCAACGTCCGTAGGTGTCATGACTTCGGCATCCACGGCAGGCGCCGGTGAGGCAAGCGGACTTGTCCGTCGTGCTTCCTGCACTCTTGTCCGGTATTACGTGGCCACATACAGCGCGCCTGTTGCTGAGGCGTGGGCACGGAGCAAGGGCGCGACAGACGCAGATATTCGGACTGCTCGGCGCTGTATCACGCCTCAACGAACCGCACAGGTCGGCTACGCAGCTGAGTAGAGCGATCACCGATCGCGTTACGACTTTTGGCCTCGCTTTTTACGGGCCACGAAGGTGAACGGGGCAACTAGGAACCCGGAGCGTTGGTTATGGACATCCCTCTTGAACTTGAACGAAGGTTCGAGCGGCGGTGGGCCGCCAGATTTTCCTCGCGGATTGTGTCGGCACCGCACCAACCGCGTCGCCCTGAAGGACTGTGTCAACCGCTAAACGATCTAGACGGGACGGCTAAGCGGCTGAAAGCTGTAATTAGAAACACGTTGTTGGGTGACGCAAAGCAGGACGACTGACACCGGCATCGCCAGACGGCGAGGGCCGCGTAGTTAGCTGGCGTACCAGCCTTGCGGAAATGGAATGAACGGCCAGGCCACCTCGTTGCTGTTCGAGGCTTCCGGCGGCTGGTTGAAGCTCAGTGGGCGGGCCAAAAGGTCCTTTTGCGGCGCGGGTGCGATGGCCGCTTTCACGGCATCAAGCAACAGATCGAATTCAGCTTCACTCATCACGCTCTTCGAGTTCGGAAGCGCAGGGTTTTTGACTACAACAAATGTCGTGAACCGTTTCCGCATCCTAACTTTCCCCAAATTACCGATGCACCGTTGCGGGTTATCATTGAGCTTTTTCTTGCGCACGCCGAGGCGGAAATCACAAGTCGAGCTTGGACAAGAGTTCAACAATAGGCTCAATCGCGCTTACGTTGGCGATGCTCGAGGCGCATCGGAGGCGACCGCCCACACTCCAACGAGACGCCCGCTTGGTTTTAGGGAGCTGGCGCAGGGCTGCTCTCGTCGGAGGCGCGCGGGTCCGCGACATGATGCGGAAGGTCTCACCTAACACAATTGTCCCAAGGTGCACCCATAGGTCAGAGGCGCTGCCTGTCTCTCGTGGCACAAACTGCACCGGCCACCGCCAAACAAGTGGAACTAGCTTGTTGTGCTAGCTTTTAGTATTGCACAAGACGTGTTCTCCGAGGGGTCAAATGCGACGACGCGGGTTCATCACGCTTATTGGGCGGGTGGATTTGCGCCCGTAACGGCGCGGACATCGTTGCGGCAAAATTTTCCAGAGGGACCCGCAAGGAAATGAAGGTGCCAAAGAACCCGACGGCAAGCTGAACGCCGCTAGTTGCAAGCACCAAGACTCCGATCTGCGCACCCATTGATTGGCTGACGGAACCGGAATTTGCGTGTGTCAACTTGATCTGGCCTTCGTGGAAAGCGTGTTCCTTGATCTATCTCAATACACTCGGAATTACGCCTTCATGATGGTCCCTGTCGGTGCCACCCATTGAGGTAACCGCGCCGCATTGAGATGACGGAACGCAATGTCATGGCCAGCGAACGGAACCAATCGAAAGCGACAGAACGGGACGAGTGCCCCGCTTCGGGGAACTCAGCCGATTTCATCGTTCTTAATGACACTAGGCCGCCACCTCGTATCGAGTTGGGGCGCGAGCGAATGCTGTTGTGCAGGCTTTATCTTGGCCTGATCCAGACCATGAATGACGATTACGGTGCAGAGTTCGCAAAACACAGCGATAGCGCGACCTACCGAACCATTGGGATTTACGTCTTTTTACGCACAGTCACGTGTTCGCCAGTGCGGGCGAGCACGATTGCGCAGGTTCTCAAGATACCGCGCGCGACGGTGCTCAGGCGGCTAAATGACATGGAGAAGCTAGGTTACGTTGAGCACGTCGGCAACGCCTACCGCATGACCGACAAGGTCAACATTCCGGACCTGAAGCAAAAGCTCCAAAAGCGGATCGATATGATCCTGGCGACAGCTAGGGAATTGTCGAACCTTAATATCGCACATCCCTCGCTTGACTAGCGATCCAGCTTTTTAGGTCCATCATGACGCGTTGGCGCGCGAGTGTCCTTGCAATTTTGCTGGCAAGTTTTCCGGGCGTAGTGAGCGCTCAGGTGGACTGCAATGCGGTACCCGCCGGACCGGCACGCACCGACTGCTACATCGGCCAGAGCCGCATCTATCAGGGACGATCGGATGTTGCCGCTGGCAAAGCGCGCGTTCAAACAGACGCCGCCCGTTACCAGCAGGTGACCGGAACAAGAAGCCGTGTAAAGGCTTCAAAACATCGACGAAACAAAGGTACCACAGTTGGCCCGGAGTAAAGTTGCGGATCGATCCCGCCAATGGAAGTTCGGACACCCCACCGGAGGGGGAAAAATTTCGACGTGAAGCATGCTTGTTTGCCGGAGGGGCGCTGAGAAGCGGTCCCGCGCCGTTCTAATCGCGCACAAACGAAAAGGACCACCGGAGCAACCGGTGGTCCCAAAAGGCGCTAGCGTTGCCTTGTTCACCGGGGACGGGCCACGAGTTTGCGCACTGATCGTCAGGCCGCAGCTTTGTTCTTGATTGCACCGATGAGCGCAGTAAGTAAGGCTCCGCCAGCGCCACCGGCAACTGCCTGCGAGATAACGCCGCTGACAGTCAGATTACCCGACTGGGCTGCGGCTATGACCGATGGCAGCAATAACGTCACGACCTGGCCGAGAACTCCGCCTCCGACCAGACCAGAAATGATGTTACCAGCGGTCCCAAGATCAAACGTTGGCGATGACTTGCCTGCGCCAACGCCGCCAAGCGCTCCTGCAACAAGGTTTATCAAAATCTGCTCCATTTCGTTTCTCCGTATGCTCTGCCACAAATCGACGTAATCTCACACCAAGACGTGACGGCTCCGGCGCCGGGTTTTGCGGGGCGAGCGCCGGAGCCGTCCCGCTCCGCCGACCGCTCGCGTGTGGGGGGCGAGCCAAACGGTCGTCGGTGGGTTGTAGCGAGGGGCGGGACCGCCCAATAACCATTGATCTATGTCAACGCGCTTAGGCGTTCGCAAATTTGTTCCAGCGCTAACAAGACGTTTGATCCAGATCAAAGCTGTCAGGCGTAGTTAGATTGTTGTCCGCACTATCCCTTAAAACATAGAGGAGAAGACAAATGCAGCGCTCTATCCTGGCTGGTTTTTCGCTCTCAGCGATATTGATCTCCGCCGCACATTCACAGGTCAGCATTGATGTCGCGAAAATCACCTGCGATCAGATGCGAAGCATGGAGAACCCAGCTGCGGTAGCGCTTTGGCTGAACGGTTACTATGCAGGCAAGCGCAACGACACTACCATCGATGTGATCTCCCTAGATCGCAACGCCGCGAAGGTTTCAGAATATTGCGCATCTAACCCTGAGGTGACCTTAATGAAGTCAATCGAGACCACGGTCGGAGCGGCAAAATAGTCGAAGCGCATTTCGCCGAAACACTGCGGCTTGCAACATCATCGAGCGAAAAATCTTCGGGTCCTACCGGGCGCATCGAGCTATGGCGGCAGTCTACCAAACTGCCGACTAGTCTATACCGCCCTCGTTGGCGAGGCCTTCGTGCGGCTCGCTCGTGAAGTCCGGCAACTTTTCGGATTTCACGCTAACCCGACTTGGGTGGCAGTGGGCGGCAAAACGGAAGTCACCGGTCAATCTGAACGATGGGTTTCTCCCTTCAAGCGTTCCACCAAGCGCAGCACGGCAACAGATTGCCACGCCTTGCCGGTTGGCGATTTGATGCCGCGATCATTCAATACCTTGGCGATGCGGCGCGACGATAGATGAATGAACGGCGCGACGATTGGGCGCAGGCTTTCGGCGAAAGCGTCGGCATCGTTGCGATTTGGCTTCGGCTTGCTTGGCATTGCCCATCGGGAGACGACGAAGCGCAAGCCTTTCACCGCGCCGCCATGCTTGGGACAATGTGCCCTTTGGTCTGCCCGATGGTTTCGACTTCGCAGCCATCAAAAAGACGCCCTCGTCGGCCTTTGACGTTCTATTGAAGAGGACGAGGGGGATATTTGAACTTTGGGAGGCCGCGCGCTTTTGACCACTCGACAAAGCGGTTCACGTTTTTGGTTTCTTCATGAAAGACTGCGCAGTATTTGCTGACCGCTCGAACCAACATCACCCAAGCTTCGTACTCCGCGATACCTCGCGCCTCCCCAATTGAGGCGTGGTGTGCTTCAACCAGTCGCGGGTTTCATTCAAACGAGTGGCCCACTGGTTTGCGCTGTCGTACTTGGCTGGCTTCTTCTGTTTCAGAACAGCAAACAGATGATGATCGCTTATTGAGGAACACGACGCTTGTGACCCAAGGCGACACCGGATCTTGCCTGCAGTGAACAACCTCACCACCACCTTGCGCAATAAGCCAGCGCCGTGGAAACCGACCTTCGTTTCAATACAACGACTGGACGCCCGAGATTTGCTTGATTTGAATCAAAGGGAGCTGTCGATCAAAGAAGGACGCTACATGGCCGCTCGCCCCGAAGCGACAGGCGGAAAGACCTTCTCCATGGTGAGAAATGGCAAACCGAAGAAAAATCGGCTGCGAGTGCGCCGCGTGGTCGATGTACCACTTCGCGAGGTCTCAGGTATTTGCTCGCGCCGGAGCGCAAACGGTCGGATGTCTCTGATCGCGGTCGGCGACGCTGAAGCGAAGATCGCCTGGTCGTCCCTGTCGCGCGGCGATGGAAGCGAGTTCGACTGGCATAAGAAAAGCATTGCGAAGCTCTCAGGTTCGGAACTTCCCAAGCATGACCCGCAGATCGAGGCTGTCTGCGCCGACGGTATGGGACGCATTTTGCTGCTTCAGGAGAATCCTCAGCGTGCAGAACTCATCGACCTCAAGTCGTTAGAGGCGGTTGCCTTGATCGATCTTGTGGTCGAAGGGCGTGACAAAATTGCGCGAGCGTGGCGCGACCCGAAGGGATCGCGGGGCGAAGGAGTGGTATTCCTGCCTGGCGGGCATTTGCTCGTCGCCAAGGAGAAAAAGCCGGCGGTCTTGATTGAGTTCGGCCCGCCACATTCGCGGTCGCGGGGGTTGGTCCGCGGCGGCGCGCTGGCGGACGGCAAGCGATGGTCAATCAGAAAAGGCCGCCATCGGTTCGTTGCTCTCGCAATCTGGCTTCCCAACAAGACACTGACCAAAACCTGCGCCGACTTCAGTGACCTCGCGATAGGTCCAGATGGCTGCCTCTATCTGCTCAGTGACCAGTCCGCCACGTTGGTGCGGCTCGATGATCTCCCGGCGGGGGGCGGCACCGCGGCGCTCCGCAATGCATGGCGGCTCGGCGATCTGGATGGCAAGCCAGAGGGTCTCGCATTTACCGCACAGGGTCATGCGATCGTCGGGCTCGACACGCGCAAAGCGCGCCGAAACCTCGTGCTGCTTGAGCCAGCGGTTGCGAACTCGCAGGACGTGAGGAGTTGAAAAGGCTCAACATGTCAACTTTCGAATACGCGGCGAAGGCTAGATTTAAGGAAAGCGATACCTTTGCCATCAAAGCAACGGGTCAGGGGCCCACGGCTTCTGGCACGTCGGTAATCACTGTGCACGCGACGATCAAATAGTGTTCCTCGCGGCCATTGCATGGCGGAGTGACCTTTTCGGCCACCCAAGGGGCGAAGGTGGCAAACAATTGCGGGGCGCGGATGTGCGCGTGGCGGATCTGGATTAGATGCGATGTAAATTTGTGACAGAGATGGGAGGCCGAGATGCCTTCTTCGAGATATGAGACCTGGCCGGTTCGCGGCAAGCTGCAAGGCAAGAACGGCAAGAAATCCAAGGACGTGAGCGGGATCGCCTGTGCCACGGCTTACGGCTTTCCGCGCGCCTGCCTCGTCATCGACGACAACATGCAGGAGGCGCAATTCGTCACCGTGAAGGACGGAGAAATCGTGGCCGGCGATGTAATCCCGCTAATTGACAACAGCTTTGAAGGCAAGCCCCTTGAGCTTGACGGCGAAGGTGTTGCCTACGCCGACGGGTTCTTTTACGTGATAGGCTCGCACGGGCATCCCCGCGACAGCAATCACAGGCTCGACCCGGATAAAGACGCGGCCAGGATTGCGGCGCAAATCGCCGCGAGCAGTCAGATCGTGCGGTTCCGCTCGGATGGCGCGCGCGCCACTGGGCCGGTCGAGCGGACAGCAAAACTTCGCGCGCTCATCGCGCAGCAGCCGGACCTTAGGCGCTATCGAGACCAGAGACTTGAAAATAATGGACTAACGATTGAAGGCATTGCGGTCCGGCGCGGGCGTATTCTGGTGGGGTTTCGAGGGCCGGCGCTGAAAGGCGGTCGCACCGCTGTACTGTCGGTTGCAGTTGACGGCGTCTTTGGCAAGGCGGCCCCTGATCCCCATCTCTACCGTCTGCCCCTGGGCGAAGGAATAGGCGTGCGTGATCTTGCTGCATTTGGGGACGGCGTTTTTGTGCTGTCGGGGCCGATCGCAGGCGGTCCCGGCCCATATGGGATCTACTGGTGGGACGGAGAGAGCGACGATGCAAGGTTTCTCAAGAACCTTGCCGACGTTGTTGGTGACAAACGGAGAGCGGAAGCGCTGCTGCCTCTAAATGAGGACGCATCCAGTTTGCGCCTTCTGGTCCTGTTTGATGGCGAAAAGGAAGCCGCGCCGGTGGTAGTAACGGTCCCACGGCCAGGATAGGCGCCCGCGAACCTGACCCGGCCTGCGACATGAATGTTAATGGAAGAATGCCGGCCGCCCGTAGCAGACTTGGCGATGAGATGGCTGCGCAATGCGCATGTCGCCGATCAATTTCAAAACCGCCAACATGTTCGGCCTTTTGCTGCTTGGCCGCGCCGACTGCGGTGTTGCGGATAGCCGTCGCTGCCACCATTCAGCGATGGCTTTTTGCCGCGGGCTTTTGCGGGCCTCACGCATGCGCTACGCGGTTCGGGATGAACCCTGCATGACACGCTTGACCACCATGGCCGCGATGCCCGCGAGCACGGCCTTTGCCTGCGGGGACGCAAGTATGTCGATGATCGGGTTCGACGGTTGCGCTTGCTCCTGAGGCTGGGCGTCGCCACTGACGAGGATATCCCGGAGCTGACCGGGCTTCCCATGCAGATCGGTGAGCACCTCGCCCAGTTCCTTCGGTTCGGGCGCCACTTGTCCCGGTAGCGCCACGCCGCGCGCCGCGGCTCGCTGCTGCAGCATCTTCACGAACGCCGCCCGCTCTTCCGGCGAAAGCTTACCCAACGCTTCTATCGCTGCCTGCGCGTACTGGTCAGGCGGCACGGCGTGTGACACATCACCATACCGCTTGAGAACCTCTTGATCGGAATAACCCTCCGACGGATCTCCTTGTTCGTATCGATCAACGAAATCCCGGTACTCTTTCTGGCGTTGCCCACCGCCAATTAACTCGTCAAGGATACCCATGTACAGCTCCTCCTAGCAAGCGTGATTAGCTCAGGCTGCTTGTCCACGGACAACGATAGTTGCTACCTCCTAGGTAAACCCACGCGGAGAGTATTGACCTAGGTCAAAGGGTCATGGCGGCCGCGCAAATGTAACCTCGATTCAGAACGATTCAGGCCCAACTGGCCCTGAGCGACGATCTCCCCGAGATGTCCCGACGTCCGAAGTTGGGGCCAAACCGGACCTGACGCGGTCATCGCGATTCCGACGCTTTTGACCCAGAGCGGACGTAGCCGCCCGAAGCGGGGCAGGCAGAGTGGCTCTCGTTTTGCAATCCCCTGATTGAACCGTTACGGTGTTGGAAGTCCCGGGATAGCACGGCAATGCGTTTGGCTGCAGAACCATCGCGATTTTTTTGCGTGCGGCCCTTCATCACGGCGCTGGCCATCGCAATTCTATTTACGACGCTGGGTCAAAGCAAGGCGGCTGATCCAGAACCCAAACGCGTTCTGATGCTGCATTCCTTCGGGCTTCGCTTCAAACCATGGACTGATGCTACGCGAGCGTCATCGCCGTCAATTTGCCGAGGTGCAGTCGCGGCAGCGCATGGCAGAGCTTGCTCATGTCAACCGCTTCTCAACAGCCGGCGAACTGACCGCATCAATTGCTCATGAAATTAACCAACCGCTCGGCGCTATTCTGGTCAACGCCGAAGCGGCACAAACAATCCTGAAATCTCAAATTCCCGACATCGCTCAACTTCCGGCCGTCGTTGAACTCAAGGATATAGTGAACGATATTTTACGGGATGACCGACGCGCCAGCGATGTCATCCAAAGGATGCGCGGTCTACTGAAAAAGGCTCCATTTGAACGGAAGCAATTCGACCTCAATGAGGTTGTGGAGGAGACGATAGGATTTCTTTCGGCCCTAGCCCTTGGCCGGAAATTCGAGCTGGCGAGCGCAATCACACCGGCGGCGCTTCCGGTCGTCGGCGACCGCATCCAACTTCAACAAGTCGTTCTGAAC
>Ga0209438_1000730_pt1 | contig 10409 bp, 9 predicted proteins | sample GraSoi_2013_20cm_FD_185825 | JGI IMG/M metagenome (GOLD analysis project Ga0209438, IMG submission 185825) | Grasslands soil microbial communities from the Angelo Coastal Reserve, California, USA - Sample 9_17_2013_20cm (SPAdes) (version 2) | ecosystem: Environmental > Terrestrial > Soil >...
GCGGTGACGCGGCTCGTCGATCCCGCGATGCTCGTCGAAATCGAGGCGGAGGCGGTGCTGCCAGAATGAGAATCGATTGAAGGTGGCGGTGAGCGGCGCGACAGGGTTGATCGGCAGCGCCCTGGCGCAGCGACTCACCGAGGACGGACACGAGGTCGTCCCGTTCGTGCGGCGCGCGGCAGGCCCGGGGGAGCGCGTCATCGCGTGGGATCCCGCCCGCGGAATCATCGACCGCAAAGCGCTCGAGGGGTGTGAGGCCGTCGTCAATCTCGCGGGCGAGAGCGTCTTCGGGCGTTGGACGACGGGAAAAAAACAGCGCATCCGAGAGAGCCGGGTGGCCGGCACGCGGCTCGTGAGCGAGGCGATCGCCGGACTCGAACGACCGCCCCGCGTGCTCCTCGCCGCGTCGGCGGTGGGCTACTACGGCGATCGTGGCTCCGCCGAGGTCAGCGAACAGTCTCCCGCGGGGGCTGACTTTCTCGCACAGGTCGCGCGCGATTGGGAGGGCGCGACGGGCCCGGCCGCCCGGGCAGGGGTGCGCGTCGCCAATCTCCGGTTCGCCGTCGTGTTGTCACGCACGGGCGGCGCGCTCGCCACGATGCTGCCCGCCTTCCGCCTCGGGCTCGGCGGACGGATCGGTAGCGGAGCGCAGTACTTCCCGTGGATCGCGCTGGACGACGCCCTGGACGCGATTCGCTACGTGCTCGCGACCGAAGCGCTGTCCGGGCCCGTCAACATCGCGGCGCCCCATCCCGTCACGCACCTGGAGTTCGTTCGCACCCTTGGGCGGGTTTTGCGGCGCCCTGCCGTCCTCCCCGTGCCGCCCATCGCCTTGTGGCTCGCGTTCTCGCCGCGGGCTTCCGGTTTCGCTTCGGCGAGCTCGAGCCCGCGCTGCGTCACTTGCTTGCCGCGCCTCGCGGCGGCTCGTAGTATCGGATATGCCGCTGCCCCAAGCGTACTCCCCCGAAGACAGCCAGCCGGAGGTCTCCGACCGGTCGCGCGGCGTGGCGCTCGCGCTCGGGTTTTTCGGCGGCGTGTTCGGACTGCACCGCTTTTATGTGGGGAAAAATGGCACGGGCCTCGGCATGCTACTGACGTTCGGTGGCTTCGGCGTCTGGTGGCTCTACGACATGGTGCTGCTCGTGTCCGGGGAATTCCGGGATGCGAACGATCTGCCGCTGCGAAACTGGAACGTGGAGGAGCCCCGTCACTTTGGAGGCCGTTCCGAGGCGCGCGTAGAGGCAGTGGAGCAGGAGCTGGCGGCGTTGCGCGATCAGTTCAACGATCTTGCCGAACGCGTGGACTTTGCCGAGCGCATGCTCGCCCAGCAGCGCGAGCGGCCGCAGTTGCCGCGCGGGTGAGGGGACGGGGGAGGACCGGATGAAGGTCGGCGTACCGAAGGAGGTGGCCGCGAGCGAGCGGCGCGTCGCGCTCGTGCCCGATGCGGCCGGGCGCCTCGTGAAAGGCGGCTTCGAGGTCGCGATCGAGCGCGGGGCGGGGGCCGCGGCCGCCTGCCCGGACGAGGCATACAAGGCCGTCGGGGCGACGATCGCCGACCGCGCGGCCGTGCTGGGGCAGGCCGACGTCGTGCTGCAGGTGCAGGCCCCCGCGCCGGCGGACGTCGGGTCGTATCGCGAGGGGAGCGCGCTCGTCGCCCTCCTCCAACCCAGCAGCGACGCCGCCCTGATTCAGAAGCTCGCCCAACGCAAGCTGACGGTCTTCAGCCTCCTGCTGCTTCCCCGGATCACCCGCGCGCAACCCATGGACGTCCTGTCGTCGCAAGCCACCGTCGCGGGTTACAAAGCGGTGCTGCTGGCGGCGTCGGCCACCGGCCGCTTTCTCCCGATGCTGGTGACTGCCGCCGGCACCCTCCCCGCCGCGCGCGTGCTGGTCTTGGGCGCGGGGGTGGCGGGCCTCCAGGCGATCGCGACGGCGCGTCGTCTCGGCGCGATCGTGTCCGCGTTCGACGTGCGGCCGGCGGTAAAGGAGCAAGTGCAGAGCCTGGGCGCCACGTTTCTGGAGATGGCGATCGAAGAACACGCCGAGACGGCCGGGGGATACGCCAAGGAGCTCACGGAGGAGACACACCGCAAGGAGCTGGCCTTTCTCGCCGCCGCCGTGAAGGACGCCGACATCGTGATCACGACGGCCGCCATCCCCGGCAAGAAGGCGCCCGTGCTGATCTCCGCCGCCGCCGTCGACGGGATGAAGCCGGGGTCGGTGATCGTCGATCTCGCCGCGGAAACGGGTGGAAACTGCGAGCTCACCGAGCCGGGGACCGAGATCGTGCACCACGGCGTTGTGATCCTCGGGCCCGTGAACCTGCCCAGCACGCTGCCGCTGCACGCCAGTCAGATGTACGCGAAGAACCTGTCGGCATTCCTGGGACACGTCGTTCAGGACGGCCGGCTCCGCCTCGATTTCGAAGACCCCATCATCCGCGACACGTGCGTCACACACGCGGGCGAGGTGCGTAAGACATGACCGACTTCGGATCCGTCCTGTTCGTCTTCGTGCTGGCGACGTTCATCGGCCTCGGCGTCATCCGCCGGGTGTCGCGGCTCCTGTACACACCGCTCATGTCCCTGACGAACGCCATTTCGGCGATCGCGGTGGTCGGGTCGATCGTCGTCACCGGCGCCGAGTATCCTCGTTCGATCCGGATCCTCGGCGCGATCGCCCTGTTCGCATCGATGACGAACATCGTCAGCGGTTTCCTGATCACCGACCGCATGCTCAAGATGTTCAAGAAGCAGTGATGCATCTCATCGGCGAGCTCGCCGCCGTCCTCGCGACGGCCCTGTTCATCTTCGCGCTCTACTGGATGAACGATCCGAAGAGCGCGCGCCGCGGCGTGTTCGCCGGGGTGACGGGGATGACGGTGGCGGTAGTGGCGACCTGGATTCAGCCCGAGATCGTGCATCACGGCTGGATCTTCATCGCGATCGTCGCGGGGTTCGCGGTGGGCATCCCGCTGTCACGAGTCCCGCTCACGGCGGTCCCGCAGCGCACGGCCCTGTCGCACGCCTTCGGCGGATTGGCCGCCGGCCTCGTCGGCACGGCGGAATACTTCCTGTGGCTCGGCGAGCACGCGGCGCAGCTTACGCCGTTCCGGACGAGCGCCCTCGTCGCCGAGGTGATCCTCGGGTTCCTGACATTCACCGGCAGCCTGATGGCGGCCGGGAAACTCCAGGAAGTCCGCTGGATCCCGCAGCGACCGGTGACCTATCCCGGCCAGAACTTCGTCAATCTCGGTGTCTTGGGTCTCGCCGCCGGCCTCGGCGTGTACTTGGTGCTGTATCCGACGACCGCGTGGTCCGGCCAGGTATTCATCGCCATCGCCGCCTTGGCGCTGATCTTCGGCGTGCTCTTGATCATCCCGATCGGCGGCGCCGACATGCCAACGGTGATTTCTATTCTCAACGCGTACGCCGGGCTCGCCGCCGTGGCGATGGGATTCGTGCTCGACAGCAAGCTGCTCGTCACGGCGGGCGCGCTCGACGGCTCGAGCGGCTTGATCCTGTCCATCATCATGTGCCGCGCCATGAACCGCTCCTTCACCAACGTGCTGTTCGGGGCGTTCGGGAAGGCGCAGCCGGCGCTGGCCGCCGGTGGCGAGCAGAAGGTCTGGAAGCAGGAATCCGTGGAGGGCGCGGCGCAGCTGCTCGAGCAGGCGCGGTCGGTGGTCATCATCCCCGGGTACGGCATGGCGGTGGCCCAGGCGCAGCACAAGGTGCGCGAGCTGTACGACCAGCTCACCAAGCGCAACGTGTCGGTGAAGTTCGCGATCCACCCCGTCGCGGGCCGGATGCCGGGGCACATGAACGTGCTGCTCGCGGAGGCCAACATCCCATACTCGGCCCTGGTCGAGATGGACGAGATCAACCCCGAGATGCCGCAAACCGACGTCGCGCTCGTGCTCGGTGCCAACGACGTGGTGAATCCGGCGGCCCGATATGCAAAGAACACGCCCATTTATGGCATGCCCATTATCGACGCCGACAAGGCGAAAACGGTGATCGCCGTGAAGCGCAGCAAGAATCCCGGGTTCGCCGGCATCGACAACGAGCTGTACGTCCTCGACAACACCTGGATGCTGTTCGGCGACGCGAAGGCAGTGCTTGGTGACCTGGTGAAGCAGTTTGCGGGTGGCGGAATTCACTGAGGAGGGTCTTTCAATGAATCGTTCCAGCATGATGGTGGTGGTGGCGGCCATGGCCGTCGGTGCGTGCAGTCCCGCCGATCACGCTGTCTCCGGCCCGCAGTTCGCGCACGTGCAGGACCTGGACGGCACGCCTGATCTGATCGTCGACTCGAAGGCTCTCGCCACGTCGTGGGTCGTGTACGACCAGGAGCTCAAGGAATCGTTCTGCACGCTGCAGGAAGGGGGGGTTCCGCCCGGGAAGCACCGCGTCCTGCGGTTCACCGTGACGACGCCCAACATCGGTGATGCCGACGTCTTTATCGGCGATCCCAACCGGCACTGGGATCCGAATGGCGATGGGGACGGAAGCGACTCGGACGGCTTGTTCGAGAATGACGCATGCCACCGGCATTATCACTTTCGGAACTACGCCACCTACAGCCTCATCGGTATCGCGGATGGGCACGTCTGGCAGGCGGCCAAGCGCGGGTTCTGCATGATCGACGTGACGCCGTGGAACAACAACGACGGGGGCGTCTCGTCGTGGGTCTATCGGGCCTGTGGGCGACCGGCTCGACCCGACTTGGGTCTCCCCGAGGTCCCCGGCAACCAGGGCATCAGCGTCGGGTACGCCGATACGTACGTGAAGTGGCTCGGTGGGCAGTACTTCGTGCTGGATGGCGCGGACGGGCAGGCGGTGATTCCCCCGGGGCAGTACGTCATTCGCATCGAGGTGAATCCCGGGTTCGCGCCGAAGCGCAACGTGCCATGCCCCGCGTTCGACGCGACCACGGGGCTCTGCCACAATTTCGGCGAGTCCAATTACAGCAACAACGTCGGCTCGATTCTGATCACGATACCCGACAGGCCGGGCAAGAAGGGCTACGGCCCCGGCGGCGGCCAGGATCCGGTAGACGAGATCGTGGACGACGAGAACCGGCCGGACAAGTAGAGATCCGGCTCGGCGCCTTATGGACATCGCCACCCTCGCGCTCATCGGCGTCGTCATCGTCGTCGCCGCGTTGCTCTCGGGCGTCATCGAGCGCACGCGCTTTCCCCAGGTCGCGCTGTTTCTGCTGCTCGGTCTCGTCATCGGCGTCTTCGGCTTCGGCCTCGTCGACTTCCGACTCGACTCGCCGATCCTCGAGACGATCGCGACCCTGGGCCTGGTCCTCGTCCTGTTCACCGATGCTGTCTCGGTGGATATCGGCGAGGTGCGACGTCACCGCACCCTCGTCCGTCTGGTCCTGGGGCCCGGGACGCTCGTCACGGCGGCGCTCATCGCGGTAGCCTCGTGGGTTCTGCTCGGCCTGGCGCCCGGCCCGGCGGCGATTCTCGGCGCCGCCCTCGCCTCGACCGACCCCGTGATGATGCGCGGACTGTTGCGCAGCAGTGACGTGCCGGCCGCGGCGCGTCAGGTCCTGTCCCTCGAGAGCGGGCTGAACGATCTGGTGTTGCTCCCGATCGTCCTTGGAGCGATGGCGCTCCTCGGCGGCACCGGAACGGGAAACTGGGGACGGGCCGCGCTCAACCTGTTCGTGGTTGGCCCCGGGGCTGGGATCGCGGTCGGGTTCGTCGGCGTCGGCTTGCTCGACCGCATGCGGCGCTGGACGGGCGTGCGGCGCGACTACGAGTCGCTGTACGCGTTGGGCCTCGCGTTTACGGCATATGCTGTCGCCGAAGCGGCACACGGCAGCGGCTTCCTCGCCGCGTTCGCCGCGGGCCTCACGATCGCGGCGTCGGATGCGGAGCTGTGCGACTGCTTCCTCGATTTCGGCCAGGCCGCGGCCGAGATGTTCTTGCTCTTCACGTTTGTGGCGTTCGGGAGCTCGTTGATCTGGACTGGGCTCGCCGGGATTACGTGGAGTGGCCTCCTGTTCGCCGCCCTGTCGCTCGGTCTGCGTTCCGCCGTGCTCGCCGTGGCAGTCCCCAAGAAAGGACTCGACCCACGCAGCCGGCGGCTGATCGTGTGGTTCGGACCGCGAGGTCTCTCGACGCTGCTACTCGTCTTGCTCCCCGTCTTCGCCGGGCTGCCGGGAGCCGACCGGCTGTTTGCGCCTGCCGCGCTCGTCGTGTTGCTGTCGGTGGTGCTGCACGGCGGAGCGTTGATGCTCGGGCGCAAGCCGCGTGGGGGCCGTGCCCTCCCGCTCGTCCAGGAACCCGCGCCACCGCCCGCTCTGGAGGCGGCGCCGGTCGAGCGGCGCGATCGCATCACGCTCGCGGAGCTGAAGGCGCTGCAGGCGCGCGGCGAGCAAGTCGTGCTGCTCGACGTTCGTAAGGATCGCGCCTGGAACGAGAGCGAGGAGAAAGCGCACGGCGCCATCCGCTTGTCGCCCGACGGAGCAGGGCACCGCGCTGCCGAGCTGGCGCTCCCGCGCCACGCGTGGCTGGTCGCCTACTGCGCCTGAAGCAACGAAGAGACAAGCGCCCGGGTGGCGCGAGATCTACAACAGGCAGGGTGGCCCAAGGCCCGCGCCCTCGTGGGGGGGTGGGACCTGTGGCTCGTTACCGGGATGCCCGTGGAACCGAAGTAATCAGCGCAGCCAGCTGTTGTTCTTCCGGTCGATGTCAGGATAGACCTGCCGCGGGTCGACAGCGACGGCCACCACCTGTCTCGTGGTGGCCACACGATACGTGAACCGGCTCCCGAGGTACCACATCTCCACCGGCAGCTGACGAACCTCGCTGGTCCCGTCCGCATAGCGCAGCTCGAGAGTCAGGGGCAGCACCATCTGGCCGCGGTTCGAGAGGTGGACGAGGGTCGTGTCGGCGGCACCGCGGGTCACGGAGTCGACGGCTTGATCGAGCCGCGCGGTGGTGAGCACCCAGCCGCGCCAGAACCAGTCGAGGTCACGCCCCGTCACGTTCGCGAAGGTCCGGTAGAAATCCGCCGGCTGCGGGTGCTTGAAGCGCCAGCGCCGCGCATACTCGCGCAGGCTCCGTTCGAATTCGTCGCGGCCGAGCACCGCGTCCCGCAGTACGGTGAGCATCAGGGCCGGCTTCTGGTACGCGGTCCAGTACAGTTCTCGGACCTCAGCGGGCTTCGTGATCAGCGGCTGTTCGTTGCCGGGGGTCGCCGTCGCCGCGAAGGCGCCGAGCAGCTCGCGCCGCACCGTATCGCCGTAAGCCGTGCCGCGGAAGTACGACTCGGCCGCTCCGTAGTCGATGAACGTGTTGAACCCCTCGTCCATCCAGGGATAGCGCCGCTCGTCCGAGCCCACAATCATGGGGAACCACTCGTGCCCCAGCTCGTGCGCTAACACCCAGAACTGATCCTCGCGCTTCTCGAGCGAGGGGCAGAACGTAATCATCGGGTACTCCATGCCCTCGACCAACCCCTCGACGGTGGAGAACTGCGGCCACGGATACGTGAGCCACGTGTCCGAGAAATGGCTGAGCGCGGCGCGAACCATCTTGTTCGCCTCTTCCCACGGGGCGGCATCGGGATGGTAGAACGTCTGGATCAGGATGCCGTTCCACCCGCTCGCGTCCCAACGCAGGTCGGGCCCCGCGGCCCAGGCGAAATCGCGGACGTTGGGAGCGGTGAAGTGCCAGGTCTTGGTGCCAGGCGTGAGCCGTGCGCCGTGCGCCGTTGCTTCGGCTTTGGTGATGATTTCGACGCGCTCACTCGAGCCCCGCGCGCGTTGCACGCGCTCACGCTGCTGCGCCGTCCACACGTCCAGCGGATTCGTCACCGCCCCCGTCGCGGCGACGACGAAGCCCGCCGGCAGGGTGAGCGCGACGTCGAAGTCGCCGTACTCGAGGTAGAACTCTCCGGCGCCGATGTAGGGCAGCGTGTTCCAGCCGTTCACGTCGTCGTATACCGCCATGCGCGGGTACCACTGTCCCAGCTCGTAGAAGCGCGACCCCACGCGGCCCATGCGGCCACCGCCGTAGGGCGGGACCCGAAAATGCCAGGCGACCTCGAACGTGATGGCGCTGTCGGGCGGGAGCGGCCGGGTCAGCTCGACCCGCATCATTGTGCCCGTGACCGTCGTGACGAGTTGCCGGCCTCCCGCCATGACGCGATCCACGGTCACCCCGCCGACGAACCCCTTTCCGCCAAAGTCGAACACCACGCCGCCTGCGAACCGGAGGGGCGGTTGGTTCAGCACGCTCGTGACCGAGCCCGGGGCAAACAGATTCTGGTCGAGCTGCATCCACACGAACGCGAGTGCGTCGGGCGAGCGATTGTGGTAGCGGATGCGTTCCGTGCCGGTGAGGACGTTGGCAGCGGTGTCGAGCGTCGCGCGAATTGTGTAGTCGGCGCGCTGCTGCCAGTAGCGTGGCCCCGGCACACCGGACGCGCTGCGCACGCCGGTCGCCGCCGGCAGGGCGATGGCGCGAAACGGCGACGTGTCGGCCACGGACTGCTGCAGCGCCAGGGAAGTCACGGCAAGGAGAACGAGCATTGGTGCTCCTAATGGCTAAGGGCGATTATTCCCGCCGCGCGATGCGCGATTCCCATGATCGTCAGCATCGGGTTCACCCCCGACGCGGTGGGGAAGACGCTTGCGTCCGCGACGTAGAGGCCCCGCACGCCCCACACGCGATGCTCGGGGTCCACCACCGACGTGCTGGCGCTCGCACCCATGCGGCACGACGCCATCTGATGGAACGTGACGAGGAGCAGCTGGTTCGCGCCCCGCCCGGCGGCGTCCACGCGGGCAAGCCAGGCTTCGCGGGCGCGGGCTGGGCCGGGTTTGTAGCTGATCCATCGCGCCAGCGGCGGCCAGATCTCCCGGGCTCCCGCCGCTTCGAGCAGCTCCGCGGCGCTCGCGAGCGCGCGCCGCAGATGCACGGCGTCGTAGCGCGATACGCGGTAATCCACGATCGGAGACCCCGCTCGGTCCACACTGACGCGCCCGCCAAAACGGTCGCGCAGCAAGATCCCGCACAGTGCGGTCCGCGCCAGACGCGCCATGCGGTCGGCGTACTGCGCCGCCGACTCCCACGGCGCCGCCAACGCCAGGAACGACGGGTGGACCGGTGCCGTCTCGAATTTGAACCCGTAGCCGTGATCGAGATCGGCGAATTGGTCCGAGTAGTGCGCCTGGAGGGTGCCGGTCCACGGACGGACCGCTTCGTCCATCTCCGCGAATACCGCGGTCGCGGGATGCAGGGCAAGGAATCGGCCGAGCGCCGGGAGACTCACGCCCGAGCGCAGCAGCAGGGCCGGCGAGTGAATCGATCCGCAGGTGACGACGACGGCCCCCGAGCGCACCGTCAGCCGGTGTCCTCCACGCCGGTGGCTGATCCGGCCGCGAGGGTGACGCGCCGCACGTCGCAGTTCACGACGATGCGCGCCCCGTGCGCGACGGCGTCGGCGAGGTAGGTGACGAGCGTGGACTGCTTCGCCGCAGTGCGACACCCATAGCCACAGTAGCCGCACGCATCGTCCTGCGTGCAGCCGCGCACATTGCGGGGCAGGAGACCGTGGTGCCAGCCGAGCCGCTCGAGGCCGCGGATCAACACGCGGTCGCGCCCGCTGGGCGCGGCATGGTCGGTGTTGACGCCGATACGCTGGGCGACCGCGTCGAGCGAGCGTGTGAACTCGGGCCCCCTGAAGTGCGGCAGGGCGTGCTCCCGCGCCCACTCGTCGCGCACCGATTCAGGCGTCGCGAAGCTTGTCGTGTAGTTGACGACGGTGCCGCCCCCGAGCGTCGCCCCCTGGAGAATCACGAGGCTCAAGTCGCGCGTCGCGAGCAGCCCCCCGGCATCGTAGAGCCGCTCCAGGCCTTCGCCCTCCTGCTGCGTGAAGTCGGCTTCGTTGTGATAGCCGCCCTTCTCGAGGACGATGACGTCCTTGCCTCGGGCGGCGAGTTGCGCCGCCACGACGCCGCCACCCGCGCCCGATCCGACGACCACGACGTCGCAGGTGAGCGTTGTGTCCGTCGTGACGGAGAGTGGGCGGATCGGCTTGGGGACGCTCGGCGGAGGACCGAGGGGGCCAGGATATGCGAGCCTCCCGCCCGCGCCGGGAGTCGTGTAGTGCGTCACCATGACGAGCCGTTTCAGCGCCTGGAACGCCTTGCGGCGTGGCGGCAGGCGGCTCGTCGCCCACCCGCGCAGGTAGCGCTCGCGTTGGACCGGCGACATGGCGCTGAAGGGGCGGGGGATGCCGGCGAGGAAGAGGTTTACTACGCGGCTCTCGAACAGTCTCAGTAAGAGATCGAGCTCAGCCCGGTCGGCCGCGCGGGGGAGCGCGGCCACGTGGCCGCCGACCCGCGTCGCCAGGTCCGCCTCCTCCGCGCCGCCGCCCACC